>Ga0194132_10002145_pt1 | contig 38019 bp, 31 predicted proteins | sample TA2KigOf80mmetaG_FD_148612 | JGI IMG/M metagenome (GOLD analysis project Ga0194132, IMG submission 148612) | Freshwater microbial communities from Lake Tanganyika, Tanzania - TA2015054 Kigoma Offshore 80m | ecosystem: Environmental > Aquatic > Freshwater > Lake | place: Tanzania: Lake...
ATTGGATGCTCGAACGCAATGACGACGAGCCGAAACGCCGCGATTTGCAGGCCCTGGCAGTGCGGGTGACGAAAAAAGACTATCACGGCACGCTGCTGGCGAAAAAGGCCATCACCGACTTGACGGAGGTTCGAAAAAAATGCAGCGATGCCGAGCATGACGAATCATCTGAGTTGGAAGTTTGGTTCAGGATGTGCTCAATCGCTGCCGCCGTGCGAATCAAAGATCAGGCCGGTTTTCTGAGCGAGCTTGTCGCGTCCAACGATGACGCGTGGAGAGCCCTGGCGGTTTATGCGGCCACGCGCCTCTATGGCTGGACGCGCGGGCAATGTGAGGGACTTCGCAAACAGGTCGGCATCGCCTCCAAGGACCGCGAGCAATTCCCGGACCGACTAAAGCATGTCTTCGAACTGATCTCTGTGCCCTGCCGAACCGATTTCGCGGCGATGTTCAGCACCAACGATCCCGGCGCCTGGGCGAGGCAGCGTCGTGCCAAAATCGTGCAGATGCGGCGTTTTCCGGTCACGAATCTCGAATACGAGTGATTTGATCCGAGGCATGTGCGAGACCCGCATTCCCCGCACGACGACAACCCTGCTGTCAATGTCTCATGGTATCAAGCCTATGCATTCGCCTTCTGGGCCGGCATGTCGCTGCCAACACGACTTGAGTGGCTTTCGGCCGCGGTTCCCGAGAGCTGGGCCCATCCGTATCAGTATTCCGACGAGCTTCCCGATCACGTGAACTATGGCTCACGACGCAGCGGCACAACGCGATGCCCCAGCAGAATCGGCGAGGATGGATGCTGGGATATGACCGGGAACGTGTGGGAGTGGGTACTCGACTGGTGTGGACCACGCCCAGCCGCGAACGGCACCGAATGCCGAGGCCTCGCGGATTGCCGAATGGCGCTCGGCGGCGGCTGGAAGAGCTCCCGCGCCGAACTCGTATTGACCAGCTTCTGTCCCCTGTCGCCTGCCTCGCGCCTGGACGACGTCGGTTTCCGCTGCGTGCAACTACCTCGGAGCAACGGTCATGCCCAATGACACATCGAGTTCCGAACCACTCTACATCCGTCTGGCGCGCCTGCTTCCCTCGCCGCTGCCCCTCTGTTTATTCCTGACACTGCTCGTGCTTGGATATCAGACCTGCCGAAAGGCGGAACCGGCACTCGATGCGGTCGTCCAATCCGCCCGCGACGTTCTGGTCACAGGCTGGCTGAGAGGAATGCTTGAGCCCAAATACCTGGCAACCGGTTTCAACGTCTGTCTCATCATCGTGGCCGGCGGCGCGTTGGCGCGGGCAGCGTGACCGCGCGCACGCATGGATGCCATCGCCGACTGGCTTTGTTGCAGTGATTATCCCAACATCCTTTCCGTGTTCGTCGTGGCGTGGCTGGCTCTGCTGACCGGATTGATCAACTGGGGATTCTCATTGATTTTCTGCGGCATGCTGGCCGCACGGATCAACGAGCGGTTTCGCCAGAAGGAGGCTCAGGACCGAGAGGCCACCTTCAACTATCCGCTCGTCGCCGCGTGCGCGTATTTGGGCATGCTCGTCTGGCATGGAGGGCTCAGCGGTTCGGCCCCGTTAATGGCCCACCAGCAGATTCCCCTTGAGAAGACGCTGTTCTCCTCGGAAAACCTGTTCGCAAACGGAACGATGTTCGCGTTGCCTGTCTTCATTTTGTTCTGCGTCGTGCCGTTTTTTCATGGCAAACACTTCAGCCCGCCGCCGCCGATCGAACCTACTGAGCCAGCGCCGCCGGCGTCCGAGCAATGGCACGACTGGTTGTTCGCAGGTGTCTGCACCGTTTCCGTTGCGTTCCTTGTTCTCTTGGCCGCATTCATCGGAGTGTGGAGTCCGAATGCCATTGATGCCGTCGGATTGACGGTGATCGTATTGCTCGCCTTGGGGCTTCTGCTGGCGACCAACGCTTCGAACTACCAGGAGAACCTTCGCGGCGCCACGACGGACTTCGTGCCGATCCTCGTTCAGTTCCCGTTCTACGCTGGGATTGTCGGCGTGGCGGCAATGGACAATAACCAGATCGTTCGCGACGCGTCCGGCTGGATGGTCGATGCCGAGAGTTTTTTTTCCGGAAACATGCCTGCATGGTTTCCGGTAATCGTCGACGCGAAGCAGGCGTTCTTGGTTCGGCTTTTCTTCCAAGCGTGCATCGTGAAATTCTTTGTTCCTTCAGGAGCCATGCATTGGGAGCTTCAAGGGCAAGTAACATTGGATGAGAATGTAAACAACAACCTCGGCGTGGAACCGGCCAAGATTGTTCTGGCAATCGCCTATGGCCACCAGGTCGGCAATATGTTCCAACCGTTCTGGGTACTCCCAATCGTGTCGTTGACGCGATTGCGCGTCGCCGACATCCTGGCGTTCTCGGCATTCTGCGCCATTCCAGCCGCTGCCGTTTTTCTCGGCTGCTTGTTGTGGATCTAACTACTTGGCAGCCTCGCGAATTTCGCGCAGACGCTTTAGTGCGAGCAGATGCCAAGGGCGGTTCGCCGCCTCATGCTCGGCGCTGGCACGCAAGTCGTCCCAGCCGTTTTTTGCTTGCAGCCAGTGCTTGTCCGCTTCCTCACGCGATTTCGCAGCCTCGGCCTTCAACTCGGACCGCACAATGGCAATCGCGGATTTCTCGAAGTTGCCTTCCGACTTGGCAGCCGTGGCCGCCTTCTTGCGAAGGTCGGCGTAACGATCTTCGACGTTCTGTAGTTCTTTGGCGTAATGAGCGCCGACTAAGCCCCAGCAGTGAAGGTCAAAATCGGCGTTTCCCTTTCGGCCGCTCAGTTCTTTCCAGCATTTGGCTGCTTCCGCGAGTTGTCCACGATCCTCGTAATCGAGCGCATCGCGCGCCAGCTTCTCTTCGAGTCCGTCGGGCTCAATCCGCTTGCGTCGAATGTGCATCTGCTTGTTGCGTGTGTCAAAATCGATGAGGTCCGCCCACTGCTGCACCTCGGCAGCCTTCTCGTGCGTGGGGTAGTTCGCCAGGAACTGAGCAATCGGGCTCTCGCGCGCGGCCTTGGCGTTTGTCGTCCGCAACGCGTCGGCCTCCGCGTAAAGGGCCTCCGCACTCGGCGTGCGCAGAAACACAAAGTACACCGCGATCAACGTGCCAATCCCGATCAGAAGAAGCGCCAGGATCGTGAACCAGCCGCGCGCATAGATCGGCTCGATCGGTTCCTTGGCTTTCTTGCCGGGCTTCTCGGGCGGCGATTCCTCCTGGACTTCTTGGTCATTGTCAACGCGTGTACGGCGTTTCTTTTTCGCCGGCTCGTCGCGCCGCTGGACTTCGATCTTTTCCTTGATGAGCTCTAACGATTCCGCGACGGCCTTGGCGCTCAAGGGACGCCTCGCCGGATCTTTTTCCATGAGCTGGCAGACCAGCTCGTTCAACCAAATCGGAATCTCCTGGACTATTTCGATCGGCCGTTTGTACTCGCGATTGTTGGCGTGCTGCAAGAAAACTTCCATCGGCGTTTCGCCGACGAACGGCTTGCGGCCTGTCAACAGCTCGTAGAACATGATCCCCATCGAGTACAGGTCGCTCTTGTGCGTGATGTCGCGCACGCCTCGGCACTGCTCGGGCGACATGTACGCCGCCGTGCCAACCGTCGAGTTGGCGGCGGTAAGGGCGGTCACGTCGGTATCCTTGGCGATGCCGAAATCGGTCAGCTTGACGACGCCGTTCTTGAGAATCATCAGATTTGACGGCTTCAGATCGCGATGGATGATTCCCTTGTCGTGGGCATGTTGCAGCGCGGCACAGAGATGCAGGCCGATCTCGACGACTTCTTCCCACGGCAGTCGCTTGCGCCGATGAAAGATGTGATCGAGCGATTCGCCTTCGACATATTCCATGATGTAGAAGGGCGACCCGTGATAACGGCCGCTGCCGATGTACTTGACGATGTTGGGGTGATCGAGTTGGCGCAGGATTTCGACTTCGCGCGAGAATCGTTTTTGGGCGCCTTCGCTCGAACCGAGAGCGAGCGACATGATCTTGATGGCGACGTATTTGCCTTTCTTCGCATGCTTGGCGCGAACCACGGTCCCCATAGCGCCGGAGCCGAGTTCCTTGTCAACGACGAAAGGGCCGAATTCTTTGCCGACGAGCATGCAGAAATCCACGCATGGGCATATGTCATTCAATGATGCTATGGCCAATGTTTGTCACAAAGGGGTGCTCCGGCGACGTTGTGTCATCCACCACCACAACGAAGACATGCTGGCCACCGCCCTTCCTCTGGACGCTGATTCGGAAGAAGAACTTGCGCACGTCCACGGCGCGCCGATGCCGGAACGCCTGGTAGCGTGCTGGGAGGCCGTGGTGCAACTCCCCTAGCAACTGTATCAGTTCCTCTCGTTCGAGGCCGAAAGTCTTAATCGCGCGGCTGGTCGTCGCGTAGATTACCACTCTGCGCTTCACTCAGCAACTCCTCAATCGTCACGTATTCCCCACGATGGAATGCCGCGATCGCTTCCTTCGCCTGCTCCTCATCGAACGCTGGCGGAAATATGCTGTTGACCTTGGCGCTGATCTTGTGGATTTCATTCTCGTTTCGTTCAAGCTCCTCCGAGCCGGCGATGACACATCCTTGGCTGGACGCTCTAGCCACGAGTTCCTCAACGGAATGAAAGACCTCTAGCGTCTTCTCTAACGCCGCCCTCATGGCGTTTCCCGCTTGATCGACGGTATCGCTATTCGGATCGCGCCGAAAAAGCTGCCAGAATGCAGATGAAGTATGGCGGCACAAGGCGGCGAGATCGACACATTCACGCACCAGTTCCTCGACGTCCATCGCGACCATCGCTTGATCGTGCTTGTTCTTCCAATCCTCGACAAGGTGTTCCGCTGCCCGCGCCCGGCCGAGGTAGCGGTCGATAAAAACATTCATGGCCAACTCCTTTCTATTTCGAAGGCAGATGCATCTTACCTCAACCATCTGGCCGCGTCTAGCGCATGATAGGTCAAGATCATGTCGGCGCCGGCGCGCTTGATGCTCGTCAGAATCTCCATGGTCACCCGGCGTTCGTCGATCCAGCCTCTCGCGCTGGCCGCTTTGACCATGGCGAACTCACCGCTGACGTTGTACGCCGCCACGGGAACTCCGAAGCGATCCTTGACCCGGCGAATGATGTCCAAATACGAAAGCGCCGGCTTGACCATGACAATATCAGCGCCTTCGTCCAGGTCGAGCGCGACCTCGCGCAGCGCTTCATCCGTATTCGCCGGGTCCATCTGATACGAGCTGCGATCGCCGAACTGCGGCGGCGATTCGGCGGCATCGCGGAATGGCCCGTAGAATCCCGATGCGTACTTGGCGGCATAACTCATGATCGGAATGTCGCTCCGCCCGGCGTCGTCGAGTCCTTTGCGGATCGCCGACACCATACCGTCCATCATGCCGCTCGGCGCCACCATGTCGGCGCCGGCCTGCACGTGACTCACGCATTGGCGTGCGAGGTTCGGCAGCGTCGCGTCGTTGTCGACATCGAGCGTCCCCCTCCGCTCTTTGAGAATGCCGCAATGCCCGTGATCGGTGTACTCACAGAAACACTCGTCGGTGATGAGCAGAATGTCCTTATGCGCTGACCTTAGCGCTCGCAGGGCCTGCTGGACAATTCCGTCGTCGGCCCAGGCAGACGAACCCTGCCCATCCTTGGCCGTCGGAATGCCGAAGAGGATATACGCCTGAATGCCAAGTTTCTCGGCCGCGCCGACCTCGTCGACGAGCCGATCGACGGAGAGCTGAAAGTTTCCCGGCATCGAGGCGATCTCGTTCTTTATGTTCATTCCGGGTCGAACGAACAACGGCAAGATGAAATCGCGCGGCGAAAGCGATGTTTCGCGCACGAGATCACGGACGACAGGATGATACCGGAGACGGCGGAGCCGCGTTTGGGGGAACATGTGGGCATTATAGCAGACGCGGACGCCCAGGGCTGAGGGCAGCGAAGCCCTGGGATTAAGGAACCAATTTACGCCGCATAGACCTTGTTGGCCGCCGCCACGCCGGTGCCGGGCGTGACCTTACAGCCTACGCTCTGCAAGCACTGCTCGAGCGCCCCGAGCACCTGGAACACACAACCAGCGCGGGCGTTGAAGCCCATCAGGCCGATGCGCCAAACCTTGCCTTTGAAGTCACCCAGACCGCCGCCGATCTCGATGCCGAAATCGTTCAGGAGTTTCTTGCGCACGGCGAGATCATCGACACCCGCGGGGATCTTGACGGCATTCAACTGGGGCAACTGATGCCCTTCGGCAGCCGAGTAATCCAGGCCAAGGGCGTTGAGCCCCGCCTTGAGTGCGCGATGGTGCGTGAGATGTCGCGCCCAGCGTGCCTCAATTCCTTCTTCGAGCACGAGCCTTAGGCCCTCACGGATGGCATATGTCATCGTAATCGGGGCAGTGTGATGGTAAAACCGGTCGGCCTCCCAGTATTTTTGCACCATCGTCAGGTCGAAGTACCAGCTCTGCACTTTGGTCTTGCGCTTGGCAATCGCCTCACCCGCTCGCGGACTGAACGACACCGGCGACAAACCGGGTGGACATCCGAGCCCCTTCTGCGTGCAACTGTAGACGGCGTCGATCTCCCATTCATCCAATTTGACCGGTACACAGCCGAACGACGTGACCGCATCGACCAAAAGCAGCGTGTCGAATTCATGGCACAGCTTGCCGAGCTGTTCGATTGGCTGCCAGGCGCCGGTAGACGTCTCGGCTTGTACGATCGAGAGCACTTTCGGACGCACCTTGCTCAGCACATCGCGAATGCGGTCAAGCTCGAACACGGTTCCCCAGGGCGCATCGAGCTGAGTCACGCTCGCGCCGGTTCGGCCGGCAATCTCCGCCTGGCGGCCGCCGAAAAAACCGTTGACGCACACGACGATCTTGTCGCCCGGCTCGAGCAGATTGACCATGCACGTCTCCATGCCAGCCATGCCCGTCGCGCTGATCGGAATCGTCAAGCGATTCTTGGTAAAGAATGCGTGCTGCAGCATCTCCTGCGTCTCGTTCATGAGCACAAGATACTGCGGATCGAGATGGCCCAAGAGCGGCGTGGCCATCGCCGTCAGCACGCGCGGATGCACGTCGCTGGGACCGGGACCAAGGAGGAGTCGAACGGGCGGGTTGAGTTGTCCAGGAATCGGCACAGTAGGTTCCTTCTTGTAAGAATCATGCCAGCGCCTTCATGCGTTCTTGCACAAGAGCACTGATCGCCTTGAATTGTGGATGCGATGCGCCCCCCATCCATTCGAAGGTGCAGGTCTCTACCGTCGTCAGAATAGCTCCCGCTTGCTCCAGCCGGCGCAACGCGATCTCACGATCCATAGCATACCGGCTCGCCAACGCATCGACGGCGAGGTAGACGCGAAAGCCGGACGCCAACAGGTCGAGCGTCGTGTGCAGCACGCACACATGGGCCTCGATGCCGGTCAGCACAACCTTCGTTCGGCCAAGCCTGGAAAAACGATCCATCAACCCAGGGACTGCGCACGAACTGAACGCCAGCTTGTCCGAGCGCGTCGGCAGGCGCTCCGCCAGCGGCGCGACGGTCGGCCCCAGCCCTTTCGGATATTGCTCGGTGGCGGTAATCTCGACGTCGAGCAACTTCGCGGCGTCAACAAGAAACGCGATGTTGCGCGTCGTGGCGTCGGCGCCGGGAATTTTCGCCATCAGCTTTTCTTGCACATCGATGACCAAGAGCGCCGATTCACGGGCCGATAGTTGTGTCGGGTGAGGCATGGGGAGCGTTCCGGATTTCGCGGGCGGGTATGTTTTGTTTAGGATTCGCGGGCGGATGCGACAACGAAAAAGCCCAGGACGCGTGTCCTGGGCCATCGGTCTCGTTTAGCCGGCGATCGCAGAACGCCGGCTGAACAACGCTAATTCTTGACCGCGATCCGATCGATCGCCGTGCGCGCCGCCTGCAATGCCGCCTGGTTGCCCTCCGTGTTGACAAGCTCGCGCAACGCCGGCAACGCGGCGGCTGCATCCGGGCCGATGTTGCTCAACACATTGCACGCCATATGCCGCACATTGAAATTGGCGTCCTTTAGGCACTCAACCAAGGCGCCGACGCCCGACTTCGATCGATACTGCGAATTCTGCATGCTCTGCAGGATCAACTGTCGTTGCCCCGAATCTTTCGCCGTTGCTAGAGCCTCGGCGAGAGGTCCATGGCATTTTTGGCCAAAGTAACTACCGACCTGAATCGCGGTATTGCGAACGACGGCATTGGAGTCCTTCAGCCCCAGCAAGAATACCTGGAACGCTTCCTTGGAGTCCTGGCCGAAACTGCCGGCAAGACTTATTGCTGTCTGGCGAAGTTGTACCGAATCGTCCTTCATTGCCGGCACAAGCAGTGGCAATGCAAGTTTACTTTTGTTGGTCTGCACGAGCGTTTGCAGAATCGTCGCGCGAGCGTTGGCGTCCTTCTCGACGTGGAACCGCTTGGCAACGAATTCCGGCCCATCGCCGCCTGAGTAGGCCACCAGCCACATGGCATTCCCGCGAATGGTTGGGTGCGTGTCGGCAATAGCGTCGCGCAGGGCCGGCAGCGCCTTGACAGTTTTCTGTGGGCCAAGGTTACGAAGCACCTGCGACGCTTGAACGCGCACGTTGAGGTCCGCGTCATTAAGCAACTCGGCAAGCTGCGGCACCCCCGCATCTCCGGTGCGACTGAGCGTCCAGACCAGTTGATGGCGTAGACCACCCACGTCCTTGTCTCGAAGCAGGTCAATGATCGTCGGCGCCAACTCGGTGAGATCGCCCTGAATATTGCTGATAGCGTAGATCGCTTGTTGCCGAACGCTCGTGTTCTTGTCCTTGAGGCCTTCCATAACGAGTTCCTTGCCGCGCACGCCGTAAATATGGGCAACCTGGATGATCGCCGCGCGAGCGTTGGCGTCACCCTCTTTGAAGATGGTCCGTAGCATGGGGACCATTTTCTCCGGCGTGCCGCGGACGTTGTGCAAAGCCCAGATCGCTTGCTGACGAACATTGCCGTCCTTGTCTTTCAGGCCGGTCGTGACGATGTCAAGCGACTTCTCGCCGTAGATAAACGCGATCGAAAGGATGCTTGTCTTGACGGAACTGTCGCCGTCCTTGAATAGATCGGTCAAAACTGGGACCATCCGCTCGGGCGTGCCTCGCACGTTGCGAATCGCCCAGATGGCTTGCTGCCGAACCGAGGTGTCTTTGTCCTTCAGACCGTCGATGATGAGGTCCATCGACTTGTCGCCGTAAATGTAAACCATCTGCATGATCGCCCGCTTGGCTTCGGGCGCACCATCCTTGAATATCCCGTTCAGAATCGGAATGACGGCTTCGGGCGTGCCACGGACGTTCTGCAAAGCGTAGATCGACTGCTGGCGAACACTCGAATCGCTGTCCTTGAACATCTTGGCGATGTCGACGGCATAAGCGCTCGCGCCGTTGCCGAACATGCTCACTCCCTGGACCGCCTGGAGCCGCACGCCGGATGATTTGTGTTTCAGGCCGTCGACAAAAATCGGCAGCACCTTATCCCGCTCAAGTTGCCGCTGCGCGAGCGTAAATGCGGCTTGCATCTTCAGGGCAAGGTCGTCATGCGCGAGGGCGGCGACCAGGATCGGCTGAGCGGTCGCCGTATCGAGGCCAACTTGGACCATGAGGCTAGCGGTGTTGATGCGAATCTTGTCGTTCTTGCTTTCAAGTGCTTTGGTGAGCGTCGGGCGCGGGTCCTCGCCAATCTGCGACAGGAACTGATATGCCTGCATGCGGACGTTCGGATTCATGTCGGTCATTGCATCTTTGACCTTGGGGGCAGCAAGCTTGGCCTGAATCCCGAGCTGCTGCAATGCACTGATCGAGAACTGCTTGACCTGATCGTCTTCATCGGCCAACGCGAATGCCAGTGCGATGACGACCGATTTGTCACCGACGCGCATCGGCAAAAGCGTCTGGGCGGCCTGCCTTCGCACGTCGACGTTCTTGTCGCCTAGCGCATCGACCAGGACAGGCACGCCTTCGGCGCCCATTTGCTGGATCGCCTGCGACGCCGACTGGCGTAGGTCCGGTCGAGCGTCCCTAAATCCCGCTTCGAGAGCCGGCAACCCGGTTTTGCCCAGCTTCGCAAGAATCGGCGCGTAATGATACGGCGCCGGAGACTCTTTGGAGAGATAGAGGTTTTTGAGCGCCGGGACGGCGTCCTTTGCATCGGAGCCAATCTCGCCGAGCGACGTGGCTGCTTGCATACGCGCTTCGTTCTTTTCCGACTTCAACAGGTCAATCAATGAAGGAACCGCGGCCGTGCCGAACCTCGCCAATGCCTCGCCCGCGGCCTGACGAACCTCGCCGCTCTCGTCCTTGAATGCGTTGACGAGGACTTCGATCGTCCTGTCGGGATCGCCCGCCAATCGACCCAGCGCGAACGCCGCCTTGCGACGAATCCCCTCGTTCTTGTCATTCATCAACTTGATGATCGTCGGCGCCGTTTCCTTGGCGTCGGGGCCGATCCAGCCGATGGTCCAGATCGCGTAGAACCTCGTATCATCGTCCTCGGAATTCAGCAGCTTCGACACCGGCTTGATGGCGCCGAGTCCAATTTTTGACAGTGTGATAGCCGCGTTAAGACGCAAATCCTCGTTCTTGGTTTGCAAAGCGTCGAGCAAATCGGGCAGCGCAGGCCCCGCTTTCGGCCCGAAGTCGGCCAGGCCCATGATCGCCTGCACTCGGCTTTCGACGTTGTCCTTTTGCTTGGCGGCCTTGAGCAATTCCGTCAGCGTTTGCTCGGGATCTTTCGGATCAAGCTTCTGCGCGTGGCCTGCGGTGGGCGAGACACCGAGCGCGAAAACGCTCACAAAAATAACAGCAACGATGTTACGCATGGGTGTGGCATCCTGTGATTGGGGCGCACGTAGAATTGATCGAAAGCCCTGGGGTGAGCGCAGCGAACCCCTGGGGTCACAACTTGCCTCCCCTCTCCCCGCCGGGGGAGAGGGGGCGGGGGTGAGGGGGCGAACGCCTCACAGCCCAGAGGTTCGCTGCGCTCACCCCTGGGCTTCAACGATTCAACTAGATCATGGCGGAGACGACGGCAGCATTTCTTCGTACTCCGAGCGATCTTCGGCGCCGTTGTAGCGAGCGGGAATGATCACAAGATCGTCGTTCATTTCATCGCGGGCGAAGATCTTACGGAACTTGGTGATGAACAGGCTCTCGGTCAGATGGCCGGCGAGCTGTTGCAGGTTCTTGACGTCGTCGGCCGGGGCGTGACGGACGAGATAACCAAACGGGCGTTCCTGCTGCGCCTTGGCCAGGCGAGCGCGAATGACCTTGTAGATCGCCTCGGCACGAGCCGGGTCCTTGACGTCGGCTTGAGTGAAACCCTCATCGACATTGGGAACCTTCTCGCTGTACGGCGCCTTGCCGGCGAACACATCCACGTCGCCCTTGGTCAACTTGCGGGCCCATTCCATGGTCGTTGGGATGTGGCCCTTAGCATTGGGCTGCGGGCGCTGACGAGGTTGGAACTGAAAATTGAGCTCACGCGCCTTGGCCATGAGAGCAGGAATCTGCCCCTTCATGTCGTCGAGCCAGATTTGACCTCGGCCTGGGATACCTCCCTGGCAGCCGCGCGACCAATCCAGCATCGTCAACCAGTTGTATTGGTACGACATGTCGCCCTGCAGGTCGACTTTGAACGGCGCCTGGACGTAGAACAAGGCTTCCGTCTTCTCGCGCACCGAAATTTGCGTGATCTTGAGCGGGTAGATCAGGTTCTCGGACTTGAACTGAAAACGCGTCGGAGAAACTTCGCCGTCGAACGTGCCGTCCTTGTTGCGTTTCATCTGCATCGTGTCGATCTTCATGACGGTGAAAATCCACTTTTTCTGGATGTAGTGGTTGAGCGTCGCTTCATCGCCGGAGTAGTTGTACTTGTTGTCCTTGAGCCATTGGAAAAGGTCGTCAGCCCGTTCGGCGGTGATGATCTTGTAATCGAGCGAGCCGACGATGCCCGCTTCGAGAACGATCACCTTGGGTTTTTCTGATTCGTCATTTTGGCGGCGATCGGAGTCGGCCGTGGCGCTGGCCTGCGGTGCGCCGCCAAAGCCTCCTTTGCCTCGGCCAAAACCGTATTGCGGCAGAATCTTCGACACCGGCGACTGGCGTTGCTTCAGGATTGTGTAGACCGCCAGATGCTTGAAGAAATCGCGCGGCATTTCGTTCAGCTTCGGCTGCGTCGGCGTCGGAATGACCATGCCGAAATCGAGCGCGTTACCTTCGAACTTGGGCTGCACCGTGAACGTTTCGACCTTCTCGGCCGGGTCCCACGTGATAAACACTTTTTGCGCCGGCTGCAAGATATCGGCGTTCTTGGCCGAGAAGTAGCAACAGGCGGCTTGCGACGACGCGGGCACAATCGCGGCCAGCGTCAACGCGGAGAGAAGCCAACAAAAACGCATGCGAGTTCTCCTTGAGATGGCTGATTTTCGGGAAGCCCAGGGGTGAGCGCAGCGAACCCCTGGGATGCGAGCGCGACCGATCCCAGGGGTTCGCTGCGCTCACCCCTGGGCTTCACAACAAAAAGATCATGGCGGCGACGACGGCAGAATCTCTTCGTATTCCGAATTGTCTTCCACGCCGTTGTACCGAGCGGCGACGAGCACGAGGTCGTCGTTCATCTCATCCCGCGCGAAAATCTTGCGGAACTTCGTAATGAACAAATCGTCGCGCAGGTGACCGAGCAATTGATTGAGGGCCCGAACGTCTTCCGCCGGCGCTTCGCGGACGAGGTAACCGAACGGACGTTCCTTGTGAGCCTTGGCAAGGCGAGCCTGGATGACTTTGAAGATCGCTTGTGCGCGTTGCGGATCCTTTAGGTCAGCCTGGGTGAAGCCCTCGTCGACATCGGGAACCTTCTCGCCATAGGGGGCTTCGCCACGCAGAATCTTGACGTTGTCCGCAGACAGCTTGCGGGCCCACTCCATCGTGGTCGGGATATGGCCCTTGTTATTCGGCTGCGGTCGTTGCCCTGGGACGAAGCGGAAGTTGAGTTGGCCGGCTTTCTGAAGCAGCGCTTGTGTTTGCGGCTGGAACGCCGTTAGCCATTCCTGGCCCTTGCCGGGCAACCCGCCAGCACATCCGATCGCGCCTTGCAGCATTGGAACCCATGTGTACTGGTAGGTCATGTCGCCGGGCAGATCGACTTTGAACGGTGCCTGCACATAGAACAACGCTTCGGTCTTCTCACGCACCGATATTTGCGTGATCTTGAGCGGATAAATCAGCTTCTCGCTCTTGAACGTGAATCGGGTCGGCGTGACGTCGCCGGCGAAGCTGCCGTCCTTGTTCCGCTTCATCTGCATCGTGTCGATCTTCATGACCGTGAAGTACCACTTCTTCTGAACGTAAAAGTTGAGCGTCGCTTCATCGCCGGAGTAGCTGTACTTGTTCTTCTTGAGCCAGTCGTACAGAGCATCCGCCGTGTCGGCCTCGATGACTTTGAAATCGAGCGATCCGACCAGGCCTTCTTGGAGAATGCGAACCGGCGGACGTTTCGGCGCGAATCCGGCGGCGTCCTTGCCGTCGGCGTTGGCCGACTGGGCCACTGGACCGCCGCCCGCGCCCGGCGCGTTGAATATCCGATGTTGCGGCAGCAACTTCGAGTGCGGCATCTCGCGATTCTTCAAGATCGTGTAAACGGCAAGATGCTTGAAGAAGTCACGCGGCATCTCGTGCAGCTTGGGTTCAGTAGGCGTCGGCACCACCATACCGAAATCGAGTGCGTTCCCCTCGAACTTCGGCTGCACCGTGAACGTCTCGACTTTCTCGGCCGGGTCCCAGGTGATGAACACCTTTTGGGCGGGCTGCAAGATGTCCGCGTTCTTCGCTGAGAAATAACAACACGCCGCCTGGCTGGCCGACGGTTGCAGGCCGGCAAGCGCGAGCGCCGCCAGCGTGAGTGCACCCAAACGATTCCCCATGTTCTCTCCTTCAGATGAGCGACGAGTCATTGAAGCTCAGAGCGAGTGCAATGCTTCAATCGCCGTCGCGAATCGACCATCATACTGCACCAATCCAACTAAATTGTAGACGAATCGGCACCGGATTTGGATTGCGCAACCGAGGGCCGACATTAGGGATAGAATAGCCGGGAAAGGCATCGTAGTCGATCACGATTTTGGAGGAATACCATGTCCGCATTGCAAGCGTTAGTTGAGCAATATCTCGCTGGCCCGAAGCAATTACGCGCTGGCGTCGCCGGCATGTCGCGCGAGCAGCTTTTGGCCAGGCCGATCACCGGGAAATGGAGCACGCTGGAAGTCGTCGCGCATCTGGCCGACTTCGAGCCGATCCTGGCCGACCGGATGAAGCGAGTGATAGCCGAAGACAAGCCGACGCTGGTCGGCGCTGATGAGCAAAAGTTCACTGCCAATTTATTCTACCACGATCGCGATGTGCAGGAGGAGCTAACGATCATCGAAGCGACACGCAGCCAGCTGGCGCGCATTCTGCGCAAGCTCCCTGACGCCGCACTTCAGCGCGTCGGCAACCATACGGAGCGCGGTCCCCGCACCCTGGAGCAACTCCTCAAAGGCGCGATCGACCATCTGCCGCATCACTTGAAGTTCGTGACGGAAAAACGAGCGGCTCTTGGATTGAAGTAACCGCTCCCCGTTTAGCGCTCGCATGGTGCCCCGTGGGCATTAAGTACTCGGCTGTTTCGTCGGCTCTTCTCCGATCACCTTGGTGGCATCGATAAAGAGCGACACGACGCCGATGAACGCGAAGACGGCGGCGCAAACGAGAAAGAGGGCGTCATAGCCTTCTTTTTTTGTCGAAAATGCGGAGGTCAATGGAACAAGAACGAGGGGGGAGACGAAGCCGCCGAGGTTGCCCCACATGTTGCCCCAACCGAGGACGACGCCGACATTGCGTTTGCCGACGTCGAGGTTGTAGCCCCAGATGGCGGGCAAGCCCAGATCGTGCACGAAGGACATCACCGCCAAGAGTATCACGACCGGCCAGGCCCCTTCGATGAACCAACAGCCCAGGAATGCCGCTGCCGTTGCAAATCGCGTCGAAGCAATGGGGAAGCTGCGACCGAGACGTTGCCCATACGCCGACGTCATCCAATCGGTCCACCAGCCGCCGATAATCAGCGTCGGCAATGCGACCGCGAACGGCAGGCTGACCATGATGCTCTTCTCGACACCCTCGGGAATCTGGTGCACTTCAAAGAGGTACAGCGCCAGTTGATTGCCGATGACAATCCAGCCAAAGTTCGTGCCGAACTGCACGATCGAGCTGGCCCACAAGCTGCGATCAGTAAGTATGCTCCACCACAGCGTCGATGCCGGGATCGGCGGTTCGCTGTCGCCGGCGGCTTTCTCCGTCGCCTCGGCGAGCTGCGCCTCGGCTTCGTTGGTCATGAAATGCTCTCGCGGCGTATCGCGATGAAACCAGAAAAACACGACGGCCAGCGCAACGCCGATCACACCATAAACCATCAACACCGGCGGCCAACCATCACCGAGCAACTGCCGAACGCGACCTGGAAAAACCACTTCAAACAAGAATCGGTTGAGCCGCGTCACCTTGTCGGCGTCGGATCGCCGGCTCGAGTCGTCAAGCAGATCGAGCGCCTGCCGCGTGAGTTTGCCCTTGATCGGCTCGAGATCGATCCCGTCAAACAGATCGGGTTCGCCGAGCAGGCGATTGATGATGGCCGCCAGACGCTCGCGTTGGTCGCTGGTAGTCTCTTCCTTCTCCGACATGCCTGCAAGAACAAGAACGAGTTGCCGTTCCGAATCGGTCAGCTTCGTTCCCAAGCGCGGAGCGGCGTCCTGCAAGATTGGCGGGATCCTCTTGTCGGTGATTCCGGAGAAGTTGGCCGACGCTGCCAAAACCGGTCCCGCGCTACCCGGCGACACGGCTAGGCCGACGGTGGAGACGGCCGATGCCGGCGCCAGTTTCGGATCCTTGTCGGAAATCAAGAGAAGATCGCGGGCAAAACCCTTTGCGTCGAGAATGTCGCGGTCGGCGTCAACTACAAGCGATGGCTTCGACACCGGCATGAAAACCAACATCAAGAACATCGTGATGGTCGGCGTGACAGCACCGCCGATGCGGCCGCCCAGGGAGACGATTCCACTCGCCAGGCCACGCTGCTCGTAGGGGACCCACCGTCGAATTAGGCCCGCGCATGCCGGATACGCGCCAGCCTCAAAGAGCCCGCAGCCGAAGCGCAGAATCAGCAGGAGCACGAAACCGTCGGCAAACCCAATCAATCCGGTAAGCACCGACCAGATCGCAAGGTAGATCGACAGCATCCAGCGCGTGCCGTAGCGGTCCGCCAGCCAGCCGCCGGGAAGCTGGCCGAACGCGTAGGTGAGGAAGAACGCGCTGAGCATGAAGCCCGTTTCGCCAGGCGTGAGCTTCATCCCTTCGCGCACGTACGGCGTGATGTACCCTAGGCAATAGCGGTCGAGGTAAAGCAACACCGCCACGCAGACGGTGAGCGCGAGAACATAATAGCGTACCGATGTCGGCCGTTCGGTTTCGGTCATGAAGGGAATTTATGAGAGGCGAGCCGGAATTGCAAAGGAGGTTCGGGCGCGTGGTTTAGGTATAGCGCTCACATGGCGCGGACCAAGTTCCAGGATAATCGCGGACCCTCATAGATTTGCAATCAACCGTTCGGTGATCGATTCGGTGTTTCCCGTGCCTCCGAGGTCGCGCGTCAGACCGGCGTTTGCCTCCAGCGTCTTGCGGACCGATCGCTCAATGCGCGTGGCGGCGTCGCGTTGGCCGATGTGGTCGAGCATCATCGCCGCCGAGCGCAAGAGGGCAATTGGATTCGCCAGCCCCTTTCCTGCGATGTCGGGCGCGCTGCCGTGGACCGCTTCGAAGACGGCATAGCGCTCACCGATGTTGGCGCCGGGAACAACGCCAAGCCCGCCGACGAGCCCCGCGCACAGATCGCTGACCACGTCGCCGAACAAGTTCTCCATGACCAGCACATCGTACGGCGAAGGGTCGAGGGCCAGTTCGAGGGACAGGTGGTCGATGGTTTGCTGCTCGTATTCCAGGAATGGAAAGTCATCCGCCGTCTGGTCGGCGATCTTCAGGAACATGCCGTCGCTGAGGGGCATGACCGACGCCTTGTGGACAACGGTCACTTTGCGTCGCCCTTGATGCCGGGCTAGTTCGAATGCGTAGCGCAAGATGCGTTCGGCAGCATCGCGCGTCACGAGCCGCAAGCTCTCAACAACGCCCGGCACGACGACATGCTCCATGCCGGCGTACAGGCCTTCGGTATTCTCGCGCACGACGATCAGGTCGACTTTCTCGTAAGGAACCTTGATACCCGGAAGCGTCTGCACGGGGCGGACGCTGGCAAAAAGTTCGAGTTCCTTGCGCAGGCGAACGTTGATCGAGCGATAGCCTTTGCCGACTGGCGTGGTACAAGGCCCTTTCAGAGCTACGCGGTGCTTGCGGATGAGATCGAGCGTCTGATCGGGGAGTGGATCGCCAAATTTTTCGACGGCGTCGAGCCCGGCGGGGGCGGGGATCCAGTCGAGGCTAGCGCCGGCCGCCTGGAGAATCCGCTGCGAGGCCGACATGACCTCTGGACCAATGCCGTCCCCAGCTATCATCACGACGGAAGTCATGCCCACCTCACTGTCTGCGCTTCGTTGCGTTCAACGTAAGAATCGTGCGGACGGAAAACAAGACCCGCAGAGCCATCCCGCAGGTTCGTTGCGCTCACCAGCGGGTTTCGAGGACGGCGCGCGCGTAGAATAGGAATCATGCCGTTTGTTTTCCTGTTGTTGTTCGCCCTCGTCTCGTTGCAACACACGCAATGGCCTGGGCCGCCTGGTTGGCTGACCAATGAAGGCTGTGCCTTGCTTGTCCTTGCCTTTCTCATCACGTCGTGGCTCAGCGCATCGCTCATTGCCCGGACCATCGCCTGGCAGCTATGCCGGCAGCCGGAGAATCGATCGGCTCTCGCGCAATCGTACACGCTCTGGCGCCGCAACCACTTTATCGCGATGATCGTCGGCTACCTCGCCATGGTGTATCTCCTCGGCTGGGGCAAAGTCCTCCATGACTTTCTCCGCACCTACCTTCCGCCGAGGTGGCAAACCGAGGACAACCTGCCCGGGCTTCAGCTCGGCGTGTTGATGCCGTTCTTCCTCGCCGTGATCGCGTCATGGGAGCGCTGGCACCTCGTCGAACGCGAAGTTTACGAGGAGACGCACGGGAGCGACACGTACCTTGGGCGCTGGACCTATGTCGTAATGCAGATACGCCATCAGTACTTCATCGTGCTACCGCCGATGTTCGTCATGACGGCATTGCAAATCATGTATGTGTTCGTTGGCGTCGACGATCGCCAAAGTCATTGGCCGATCTTGGCCGTCATCGCCTTCCTGGCGGCGGCGTTCATCGGCATGCCGTGGCTGTTGCGGCTCTTCCTCGGTCTGACGCCGCTGCCTCCCGGCGAATTGCGCGACCGACTTGAAGGGGCGGCACGCCGGTTGGGGTTCGGCTACAGCGACATCCTGGTGTGGGACACCAACAACCTCGTCGCCAACGCCATGGTCACCGGGTTCATACCGTGGGTCCGTTACATTATCCTCACCGATCGCATCATTCAGGACCTGAGTCCCGATGAAATAGAGGCCGTTTTTGGACATGAGGTCGGCCACATCGAACACCATCATTTGACCTTCTACCTGGCGTTTTTCATGACAAGCATCGTACTGTTCAGCCTACTCTGGGACGAGTTGAGTCGGCGGATTTCCTTCGAGGGCGTCAGAGCATTCTTGACGAGCATTCCATTTGTCGGCGACGACGACTTCGACGATCTCGCCGGCACGCTGAACAGCTTCGGCAAGTTGGCGTTGCTGGTGCCGTACATGTTCGTCTGCTTCGGCTACCTCTCGCGCCGCTGCGAGCGCCAGGCGGATCTCTTCGGCGCTCAGACGGTATCAACGGACGTATTCATTCACGCCCTGGAAAAAGTGGCCGACATCAACGGCATCGCGCGCGACAAGTGGTCCTGGCTGCATCCGTCGATCGATCAGCGCATCGAATTCCTGCGCGAAATGCGCGATGATCCGCGAGAGGCGACCCGCTTTCACCGCAGCCTGCGCTGGATGCAATGGGGACTCTATGCCGGACTGGTGGTCTTGCTGGTCTCGGCGTGGCGCTACGATCTTCTAGACGTGTGGAAGCTATTGCAGTAACGCGTCCCGATTTTTCGTTCAGCGTTTTTTCGTTCAGCGTTCGTGCGGCGCCGCGCGAACGCAGAGAGCTTGCGGAACGAGGCTTCAAGAATGTGACGGAGGGTGCACGACATCGTTTGCAAACGGCGCGGGAGGGCGAGGCTCCTGCCGAGCCGCGAGCCCGCGAAATACTCGATTTCGGACGAGTATCCTGGCGCTTCCGGCTCGGCAGGAGCCTCGCCCTCCCGAAGCAGGCCACGCAGACCATGTCGTGCACCCTGTGACGGAGAGAAGCTACTGTGTTTGGTGAAGGATCATCAGTCCAGACTGATGGCGCCGATTTTTCCACACTCCTTCTTGTATGTCTTTCCGAAGCAATCTTGTGAGATTGTGTATTCTCAGCAAACTTTTTCATGCTGATACGGCGCAATGCCTGGCTTCTCGGAGCGTTACGGTGGTCGTCATGACATGCACAAAAATGCGAAACGTCGAGTAGAGAGAGGGAAACCTAGCGCGGTTGAGCCGCAATCACCAAGAACCAACCACGGATCATCTGATCGCACGGATAGGCGATACGAGAACGGCCGTGACCAAGCGAGAACGTGGAGATGCTGAACAGTCCAACTCTCTCGTACTTTCCGCACTCCCATACTTGGACAGCACCTCTTTCTCAACCTGGCCAACACCCTGCAACGCATTTTTTGTACGTAACTCTTTTAGTAAACAGCACGTACGCGCATTCGTTGCACGCACACACCCACACACCCCCTCGCGAAATGCAACGAAAGCGGAAACCATTGTGAGCAACGGTCGTTCGCCGCACGCAGGGGTAGTAGGGCTTCAAGAGTGGCGCTGTCCAAATCGTCTTTTTTCTCTTTATCCGTGCCATTAGTGTGATCGGCGGTTTCAAATAATCTTGTTGTCACAGGAAGAAATTGATTGATAGCGGTATGGGTGAACTTCGTTACGATGATCCTGCGGTGCGCCCTCTCTCTACTCGACGACTTAGTTTGGTTGCGGCTGGGCCGCGCCGCGGTCTCCGTGTCCTCAGCGGTGAGCAACTCCGTCTGAATGAAAATCACTTGCGCGGCTTCGCGAAGAGTTGCGTGTAATAGGTGACGCCGTCCTTGTCGCGGGCGATGCCGACGCCGATCTCGGCGTAATCGGGGTTAAGGATGTTCTCGGCGTGGCCTTTGGAATCCATCCACGCCTTCATGACCATGTCGATGGTGCCGCCGTCGGCCGAGCCGATGTTTTCGCCGGCCTTGAAATACTTGTAACCTGCCTCGCGAAGCCGATCGAACGGCGTTTTGCCGTCGAGGGTGTGATCCTGCTTCTGCTGCTTGGCCATATTTTCCGAGTGGGCTCGAGCGAGCTTGCTGAGCGCCGGGTTCAGCTTAAGCGGCATTTTGTCCTTGCCCTTGCGTTCTAGATTGGTCAATTCCCAAATCTTGAGTTCGTCGGGCGTATGCTGGAATTTCTTGTCAGCGCCCTCGCCAACGCCGGCCGTCATGAGAGAGCCAATGAACAGAACGTATCCGAAACGCATGATTGCCTCCGATTTTCGCTTTTTCCCCCTAGTATCGACGCTGTCCTGTGGTAGAGTATTTCAAGGAACTTTCGCAGCTCGACCAGTGTCGAACGTTCGGATTCTCGACACCAGCCCGCATTGAGGGCATGGGCTTCAGGGAGCAGACTTCATGAAATTTGTGCAATTTCTCGGCTTGACAGTACTGTTGTGCAGCGTCGACTTTGTGATGGGCGGTGGCGGCGTCGGCATTCCCAAGAAGGAAGACGTTCCGAAATATCTGAAGCAGCTTCAGACTTCCATCAGCGCCGCCGACCGCGCCAAAGCCGCCGAGATGCTCGGCAAGCGCGGCGGGATTAATGCCGACGATGTCGAAGAAGCCGTCGAGCCGCTCAAGAAAGCCCTGCAAAAAGACAAAGACTCCAAAGTCCGCGTCGCCGCCGCCCGTGCGCTCGGAAATATCCACTCCAAGGCAAAGGACACGGTCCCGATCCTGATCGATCGCCTCAAGAATGACGACGTCATGGAGGTCAAGATGGCGACGGTCGTCGCTCTGGGCCAATACGGCGCGGAAGCAAAAGAAGCTCTTCCCGACCTGCGCGAGTTGGCCAAGAAGTTCGACGCCAAGAAATCCAAAGACGGCCAAACCGTGCTGGCCACCATCAAGCTCATCACCGGCGCGAAGATGAAAAAGACCTGACGGATAAGCGCCTCGAGCCGAACGGGCAACGGACGCCCGTGGCTTGACAACGCCCTCTCACGTGAGATTAAGACGCAGACATCATGAACGCCGCGTTGGCGAGGTCATATCGGTATTGTGAAGAGACCGCGAGGCGGGAAGCGGGGAACTTTTACCCCGCTTTCTTGCTTTTGCCGGCCCAGCAACGGCAAGCGATGTGTGCCCTCTACACCTTCATGCGGATCGCCGATGATCTGAGCGACGAACCGGCTCCGATTCCGACGAAACGGCAGCAGCTAGCCGAGTGGCGCGGCGGCCTGCGTGACGCCCTCCTTGGTCGTTATCGCCATCCCGTTCATGCAGCGGTGCAGGATACGGTGGCGCACTATCGCATCCCGAGCAAGTATCTCGAAGGACTGATCGACGGCGTCGAGATGGACCTGGAACCGGCCGCCTATCGCACCTTCGCCGAGCTGCGACGCTATTGCTATCATGTTGCCTCCGTGGTCGGCTTGTCGTGTATTCACATCTGGGGCTTCCATGGCGGCGACGCGATTCGTTATGCGGAGTACGCCGGCATTGCATTTCAGTTGACGAACATCCTGCGCGATCTCGGCGAAGATGCCGCTCGCGACCGCGTCTATTTGCCCCAAGAAGATCTGGACCGGTTCGGCTATCGCGTTGACCAGCTGCGGCGCGGCGAGCGCGACACGGCATTTCGCACGTTGATGCAGTATCAGGTGGAGCGCGCCCGCGCCTATTATGACGGCGGCTGGCGCTTGCTGCCGCGCCTCTCCGAGGCCGGCCGAGCGGTCTTCCTCATGATGGCCCGCACCTATCGCGGTTTGCTCAGCGAAATCGAGAACCGCGACTACGACGTGTTCAGCTCCCGTGTGCGCGTTCCGATGTGGAAGAAGTTACTGTTTGCACTCTCGGCTTTGCCGTTGCGGTTCGGCTGGTTGTGAGCGCCGGTGAGCGAGGGTGCTACTTCGCTTTCGAAAGCACTTCGGCCCATGTAGGCGCGTGCAGGATGCCGGCGGGAGGATCGCCGTTGCTGATGGAGATCGTTCGCACTCCGGCGCCCTTCATCGCCAGTGCCGTAGCCGCGTTTCTCACGACCACGACCAACGATCCCTTGAAGCGGTCACGTAGCGTCGCGACCTGAGCGACGCGTACCGACTCCGCCGTGTCGTCCGTGCCGTAGCGTGCTCGGCCGAGAATCGGACCTCTGGGCAGCTTGGCTTGTTTCTCGATCCAGCCGCGTGCCTTTCGAAGATCAGAAACGTCAGCGCCAGCGGCACAGAGATAGACGATGCGCCAGCCGTCTGCTTCGGCCTGAATCAGCGCCGCCTCCGCTTTTGCGTCGAGCTTGTCGCCCACGAGCGTTTCGTCAGCGTCAACCACCAGCAGCGGCGAGTCCTTGGGCCAAACGAAGACTCGACACCGTTCGCGCGGGCTACCTTTGTTCTGTGCCGGGTCGACGTAGATGGCCAAGAGCTCCATGGACTCTTTGCCGGCCCACTCCGCGGACGCCAGGCCGCGTTCGTCGCTTATTGCTGATGCCTCACGAGGCTTGTCGCCGCCAGCCGGTCCGATCCGTGGCGGTTCGTGGAAGATCACCGTCTGCCCCGCCAGTGACCGTGCTGCTTTGTCTTCCGGCGACGCCAACAACTGGGCTCGCACGATCGGCATATCGTCTGTTGTGCAAATCGAATCTAGCCCGACGATCTGCAACGGGCCCGGCTTCGGCTTCGGATAGAGCCACCACGCCAGAATGGCCAGCAACAACACGCAACCGGCAAGCGACCCCACAATCAGCTTCCAGGAGTGCGGCCGATCATCCATCAGCGAGTCCTTGAGCTGATGCGCCATCGCATCTGCCTTGCTGGACCCCTCCTTCGGTTCGGACATGACAATTCCTCATCGGTGATTGGTACGTCCATAGCGCCGCGTGTGATTAGAGGCCGTCCGGAAAGGGCAATTTCCGGGCGGGCGAGGCCCCAGCCGAGTCGTGAACCCTGAGGAGTACTGATGCTTCACGGCTCGGGAGGAGCCTCCCCCTCCCGTTTCCGGATAGCAGTTCAGGACTCGGCACTAAGAATTCATTACTCAGTCCTCAGCACTTAGCCCTGGCTTCGCATCTGGGTTGACGAAATATCCCAGCGATAGCGCGACTCGGGAATCTCCATGAAGATGTCGCGGAAGCCGAACGGGATGGGCAATTCGCTTGCTTTCCAGCACTTTCCTTGTGCGTCCGTTCGGCAAGCGATGAGGATGCGGCAGCCACGATCGCGCAGGAGCGTCAGTGCTGCGATCATGTGAGATGCGTCGTCATCGTAGTAGCGCGGCTGCACGATTCGCAAAGCCGTATCGGCGCCGACGATGAACGTTGCGCCTGGAAACTGGTCCGCTTTGTCGACAAACCTGGCGGCATGGGTGAGCCAAACGGATGCTTGTCCCTTGAACGGAGCTAGTCTGCGCCGCACATCGGCAACGCAGAGGGCCGGCTTGTCGACATTGACGACACTCAATTCGAATGCCACCGGCGTTCGCAGAATCTCCGCCGCGACCTTGGCAAGCTCCCAGTGTCCGCGGTGCACCGGGTTGAATGATCCCGGCAGCAGTGCCTTGGGCAACGTGGTGTCGCCTGCCGACGCCGGCAACATCCGCCCGTCGGCGGCCACGTGCAGGACGCCGCCCGTGCCGACAAAATGCTCAAGGCGATCAACGAAACTCGCTGCGTCCGACATGGAGTGACTTTACGAATCGGACAAGGTGTCGACAAAAAACTTGGCTATTCCAACAAATCACGCTCGGTCCGTTCGAACAGCGCCAGCGCGTCGGCGGGCGTTTCCGTGGAGCGAAGTTCATCCAGGAATCCGATCCTCAGCATCATGCGCGACAGGCGCGCCAGGACGCGCAAGTGCGTGCGCGAATCGCGGCAACTGACGAGAAAGAACAAATCCGTCAGTCCGCCATCCGGCGCCCCGAAGGGAATGCCGCCGGCCGTACGAGCGAACACGATGATCGAATCGGCCTGTGCTTTTTCGGAAAGCGGTCGATGCGGGTGCGGGATGGCCACGCCGGACTCCAACGCCGTCGTGCCCAGCTCTTCGCGATGCTTGACCGCGACGAGCAAAGCGTCGGCGTCGTAGACTTGCCATGACTGCTCCGCCAGCTTGACGAGCTCGCGCAGCACCGACGCTTTTGTCGACGCACGTAGCGGGATCGCTGTCGTGCCTTCGGAGAGCATGGAGCAAACAAGCGGTTCCGTCGCCAGACACGTCGCCGTCCCTCGGCGCTCGAGCGCGGTCAGCTCCTCCTCGGTATAGGCGTGCATCTGGGTTTCGATCCAATGATTGATCTCGGAGGAGGTGAAGCGCCATTCGCCGCCGACTTTCTTGCCGGGCAAATAGCCACGGTTGGCCAGCTTGCTCACCTCGCGAACATCGCGATGCAAGTACGCCGCCAACTGCTCCAGGTCCATGACTTCGTTATCCACTGGCGCCTCTCGTCGTTCGGATCGTAGGCCTCACGCTCCGCGTGAGCAATGCCTCACGCGGAGCATGTGGTCTACGATCCAGTTCGCTGCAGGAATCAACAGAGTCTATCCGGGAAGGCCCGTGGGGCACCTTTTCAACGTGCCACGTACCGTGTTTTCCGGGTTCTGGCACGTTAAAACCGTGCCCCACGTAGCTTGCCGGATAGCCTCTCAGTACACCGAGTACAATCAATACTGTCGGCCCGTGGGAAACTGCACAAGACATCCCAATCGGGGAATTTTTTATTGTCGGATGGAGACCCTACCGTTGTCAAGATCAGAACATCTTCTCCTGCCTCTCCCATTTTTCGAGGCCATGATACGCCATGCACAGGCGGAATTGCCCAACGAATGCTGCGGCTTATTGGCCGGAGTGCGCGACCAAGATGCCTGGCGCGTGTTCGCCATTCATCCGTTGGTGAACGAACTGGAGAGCGCGACCGTGTACCATTCCGAACCGCGCAGCATGTTTGAGGCGAGCAAAGCGATGCGGGAAGCGGGTCACGAAATCCTTGCGGTCTACCATTCCCACCCTACCAGCGAGCCGATTCCGAGCCGAACCGACCTGGCCCGGCAGTACATTCCGGGCCTGATGCAGGTCATCATCGGATTGCACGGCCCGACACCGACGGTCCGTGCCTGGTGGTTGGAAGAGACCACCTTCGCGGAAGCCGCGTGGACGATCGTCGAGTTGTAAATCTCGCATTGCCCGGTGTTTCGCCAGTTTGATACTATGCACGATCAAGTAGCCGCTTGTGCGCGAAGCCGCCGGCGGCAGATCGTCGGGGTTCATGGAGGAACCGCATGCGTGTCGTTCTCATGTCGGCCAATGCGCCGAGGCACAATGCCGTCGGCAATCAAGTCGCCGAGAAGGTGCGTTTCTTCCAGGACCGGGGCGCTCGGGTACGGCTCTTGGTGAATGACGCCACGAACCTGCATGCCGAGCTAAATGGCGTGTGCCATCAAGTTTCGAAAGTCGAGAGCGACGGTCCGATCTGGGACGAGTTGCGCCAGGCCGATCTGATCGTCGCGGTCTATGCTCAGACCTACGAACTCTTGCAATATCTTCCGCGGCTGGCCGGCACGGGGCCCCGCATTGTTTTTGACTACCTCGGTGTCACGCCGGCGAAGCTCTGGCATACGCCGCACAAGGAATCGCTGATCCAGAGCGCCCGTGATCGCGCCTTCGTGTGGTGTGCCGATCACGCCCTGACCACGAGCTTCGCCAATCGAACGGAACTGCTCGACGCGACCGGCTTTCCCAACGTTTCGACCACGACGTTGCCGCTCGTCGTCGACACCCGACGATTTCATCCGGGCCCGCATGATCCATTCTTGCACCAACGACTCGGCATCGAGGGCCGAATTCTCCTTTTCGTCGGTCGATTGGCTGGCAACAAACGCGTCTCCGTCTTGATCGAGGCCCTCGCGCGTCTCGACGACACGAACACACACGCGGTCATTGTCGGCGATTTGGCCGATGTCTACGCGCACGAGGCGGAACGCTGTCGTACCTTGGCCCGTCAGCTGGGCGTGGCCGATCGCGTTCACTTCGTCGGTCAGCTCAGCGCCGACGAATTGCCAAGAGCGTATCGCAGCGCGAATGTACTCGTCGTGCCGTCCTTGCATGAAGGCTTTTGCGTGCCCGTGATCGAAGCGATGGCGAGCGGCTTGCCCGTGGTGGCCGCCCGCAGCACGGCCCTGCCCGAGACGATCGGCGACGCGGGGCTGACTTTCACGGCGGACGATTTCGACGACCTGGTCTGTCAACTTCGCCGCGTACTTTCCTCGCAATTTGCGCCGACGGTTCAGCAGAATCCACGGCGTATCGCAATCGTTAGCTTTCGCTTCGGCAGCGACATCGTCGGCGGAGCGGAAACGTCGGTGCGCACAATGGCGACGCGGTTGCAACAGGCTGGGCATCATGTCGAGGTTTTCACAACATGCACAACGTCCGAGAGCAACTGGCAAAACGACGTGCCCACCGGGAGCGTAAGGCTCGATGGCTTGACGGTGCACCGCTTTCCGATCGACGCGCACGATTCCGCATCACATGGCGCCATCGTCCGCCAGATCATCGATGCCGACGGCCGAGTCTCGCCGGATGTCGAACGGCGTTATCTTGAGCACAGCATTCATTCGACAGCGCTCATTAACACGTTGCGGCAGCGACGAGGCGAGTTTGACTCCATCATCGCCGGGCCATACCTCTTCGGCCTGACTGCCGACATAGTCCGCGAGTTCGGCGCGAAGGCGCTGGTCGTGCCCTGTTTTCACGATGAGGCGATCGGACGCTTGGCAGTTTGGCCGACACTCTACAGTTACGCGGGCGGCGTCCTTTATCACAGCCCCGAAGAACAAAGCTTCGCTCAGACGCAGCTCGGCGTCAATCATCCCAACGCAACAACGGTCGGCACGGTGCTAGATGTGCTGCCACGCGAGATCGTTAACCCGTGCCCAGCAAACCCGTATGTCGTGTATTGCGGACGTTACTCCGCGCAAAAGAACTTGCCGCTCTTGCTGGAGTGGATGGAACGCTATCAGGCTGAGAAACCTGACCGAATCGATGTGGTGTTGATGGGGCGCGGCGAAGTGCCGTTGCCGAGCGCAAGTTGGCTGCGCGATCTCGGGCGTGTCGATGACGCGCAGAAGCGTGCCGTGCTCGCGGGAGCCGAGGCGCTAGTCCAGTTGTCGCACCAAGAATCGCTGTCGCTGGTCACGCTGGAGGCCTGGGCCGAAGGGACGCCGGTTATCGTGCACTGCGACTGTGCCGTCCTGGTGGGCCAGGTCGAGCGATCAGGCGGAGGCGTTGCCGTCGCGGACTACGAGGCGTTCGCCGCCGCCTTGGATGACCTGTGCCAGAACCGTGATGCCTGGCGTCAACGGGGGGCGTCAGGGCGAGCGTATGTGCACGCGGGCTATGGTTCCGCTGACGACTATGTCAATCGTCTGGTTGACGCGATCGACCAGGTGCGCTTGCCAATTCACGAGCAAATGCGAAGGCACGGTTTGCTGCGGGCCGAGGCGTTGTCTCGGCCGAACTGGCAGCGGCGATTCGCCGAATTCATTGAGCAGATTCTGACGCAGCCGGCGCGCGTCTACCGCGAACAACTAATCGTCGAGCCGTTACGGGATAACTGCAACGCCGTACCCGACGGCGGAACGATGCTGCTCCCGGTTCGATTTTCGAACGGCGGCACGCACACCGCGGCGCCGGACGGTCCCGGACGAACGATCGTGCGCTGTGCCATCGAGACGAACGATGGGGTGGCTTTTTGGGATGGCGAACTCCCGTTGCCGGCGTTTCTGGTTCCAGGTCAGAGGCAAGTCGCCGCTTTGCCGATCGCGATTCCCGATGTGCCGGGCCACTACCGAATCCAGTTGAGGCTTGAATCACTCGGTCGGGCAAAGCGAATGCCTCCGAATTCTGGGATTGTCACACTGACCGTCGGCGGCACGCAGGATAGTCTTCCGGCATCGTGCGCCTCGGCGTTCCTCGACACGGTGCAAGAAACGCTGCCCAAAGTACATGATTTGCAGAACCTGCCCGATGATTATGTCGATGTCTCGGAAGGCTTTTTCGCCCCCGCCAAGCGCTGGATCAAACGAACTCTGCTTAACAACTTTAAGAACGCCTATGTCGACGTGTTGGCGCGACAACAGTCGCAAGTCAACCAGCATGTCGTCTTGATGATTCAGCAACTGGCTGAATGTTGTGCCATGCTCGATCACGCAATCTCTGGATTGCATCACCGGCTCGACGGGATCGAGGCAAAAATGAAAGATACCATCGTTGCGCTCGGCGAGACGTCGGCGGGCCGAGCGGTGTAATGTCGAGCGCTGAGCCGCAAGCGGTAAACGATCGGAGACTTCACGGATGAAATGCCTGGTTACGGGATCGGCAGGATTCATCGGCTCGCACCTTTGCGAACGTCTGGTGCGCGACGGGCACTCCGTTGTCGGCATCGATGCGTTTATTCCTTATTACCCGCGCGCTATCAAGGAAGCCAATCTCGCGGGGTTGCGCGCCGACAGAACTTACACGCATCACACGCTCGATCTCCGCGCCGACACGCTCGACGCCGCGCTGGACGGCGTCGACGTGGTGTTTCATCTGGCGGCGATGGCGGGGCTGGTCAAGAGCTGGACCGATTTCGATCTATACCAGAGCTGCAATCTCACGGCCACACAAAGGCTCCTCGAAGCTGTAAAAAAAACGCCGAGCGTGCGACGGCTGATCTATGCGTCGACGTCTTCGGTCTATGGCCGCTACAGCACCGGCGACGAGACGATGCCGACGCGCCCGATTTCGCCCTACGGCGTAACGAAGTTGGCCGCGGAGAATCTGTGCCGATCGTATGACGAGTTCAGCGTTCCGGTCGTCGTACTACGCTACTTCTCGGTCTACGGACCTCGGCAACGGCCCGACATGGGCTACTATCGCTTCATCGGCGCCTTGCTCGACGGGCAACCGATCAGCGTTTTCGGCGACGGACAGCAGATGCGAGGAAACACCTATATTGACGATTGCATCGACGCCACCGTGCTCGCCCTGCAGGCGCCCCTCGGCGAAACCTACAACCTCGGCGGCGGCGAGACAGCTTCCGTTTGGGACATACTGCATAAACTTGAAAGAATCATCGACCGACGCGCCGTCGTCCGACGTGAGCCGAGCCGTCCCGGCGATCAACGCTCCACCGTTGCCGACACGTCGAAATTGCAGCGTCACCTCGGCTGGCAGCCCAAAACATCGCTCGACGAGGGCCTGGCGCAACAAGTCGCCTGGCAGCGCCAACTCGTTCAGCGCCAGGCGGCCTGAGCTTCTTACAACGTCGCGAGCGGATCGCTCTCGCGTCGGCTCGCCCAGATTTGCAGATCGGGAAACTGGGTCTGAAGACGTTCGGCCAGCACCTCCAAACCGACGCGTTCGCTGGCGTAATGGCCGGCGAGAACCATGGCGATTTGCTGGGCGTGAGCAGCGAGGCAATCGTGAAAGCGTGCTTCCCCTGTTAAGAACACATCAGCCTGCTGTGCCTTGGCATCCGTGAGAAACTCCCCGGCCGCGCCGCACGCGATGGCCACACGTTGCACTGCCTTGCCCTCCGAGCCAACGATTTGCACCGTCGACGCCTTCAGGATTTGTTTGACGCGCTCGGCGAACTGGCCCAACGGCAATGGCGCCGACAGGCTGCCGATGCGCCCCTCGCCAACTTTCGCTCGCTCGGGGCGTAGGGGATACACGTCGTACGCCGGCTCCTCATACGAATGAGCCGAGCGCATGGCCGACACGACGCGATCGACGAGGGCGTCGGGACAGAGCACTTCGAGCCGACACTCGGCGACTTCTTCACGCCGGCCTTTTTCGCCGATGGTCGGGTTGCTCCCTTCGCCGCCGTAGAATGTGCCGAGCCCCGAAAGGCGAAAACTGCATTCGCGATACTGACCGATATGCCCTGCCCCGGCCATGAACATGGCATCGCTGACCTTCGCGAGATCCTTGTCCGGCACGAAGACGACGATCTTGCAGGAACGCTCCCCATCGAGCTGGCGCAGCGGGCTGATGCTACTTAGCTCGAGCTTCTGAGCCAGAATGTCGTTGATGCCGCCGGCGCAGTTGTCGAAGGAAGTGTGCGCGCTGTAGACGGCGATGCCGGCCTGCACCAAGTTGAGCAGCAAGCGTCCTTCCGGCGTCGCCGTGGTCAGCTTCTTGGTGGAACGAAACAGCACAGGATGATGGCTGACGATGAGCTGAACCTGTGCCTCGACCGCCTCGGCGACCGATTCGGGAGTCACCGTCAGGCAGGTCATGACGCGCTTCACCGGACCGAGCGGGTCGCCGAGCAACAGACCAACGTTGTCCCACGCGGCCGCCAATGAGAGCGGTGCGATGGATTGCAGCACCGTGATGAGATCGTTGATCGTATGCATGTTAGTCAATGCGGCGAATCGTTGCAGAACCGATCGCACACGATATCGCGATTCGTGTGTTCATTCGCGCCGTGCCGGCACGCATATGAGAAGCATGATCACGATCGTCACAACCAGCGCGATCGTGTAACTGACGGCAATCGTCGAGCCGTCCGGTTTTCGCAACGTGTCGGCCGGCTTGGCTGCTTCCGCGGCGGGTGGTGGTTGCTGCGGCTGTCCGGTCGCCGGTCCATTCAGGCTGAACGCCAGGCAAACGGTCGCCAGCAAGATACGCAGACTCGTCATGTTGTTTCCAGCCGTTTCGCCACGCCCTTTTTTCGCCCAGGATGGTCACGGCGACATTCCCATCATAGCGAACATGCGTCACAGCGAAAGAGCCTCGCATGAAGTAAGCTGCGAACGCTCTCGCCGCTTACTTCGTGCGCGGCTCTTCGTTACCACACGCTAATCCGCCAGCCAGAAGCGGATGATGCAGTACATTGCCTGGAATGCGTCCTTCAGGCCGATCTTCTTGCCTTCTTCATAGGTTCGGCCCGAGTAACTGATCGGAATCTCGTAGATACGCAGTTTCTTCCTGGCGATCTTGGCGGTGAACTCCGGCTCGAAGCCGAAGCGATCGGACTTGAGCGTGATGCCGTCGAGCACCTCGCGCCGAAAGACCTTGTAGCATGTCTCCATGTCGGTCAGGTTGAGGTTCGTGAAGATGTTCGACGCCGTCGTCAGAATCCAGTTGGCAACTGAGTGCCAGTAGTACAAAACGCGATGGGTGTCGCCGATAAAGCGGGAGCCATAGACGACGTCGGCCTTGCCTTCAAGGATCGGCTGAACAAGCTTGGGATATTCGGCCGGATCGTACTCGAGGTCGGCATCCTGCACGATGATTACGTCGCCGGTGGCATGCTGGAAGCCGGTGCGCAGCGCAGCGCCTTTGCCCTGGTTCTTCTCCTGGTAGATCACGCGGCAGCCTTCAGCTTCGAGTTCCTTGAGTATGTCACGCGTGCCATCCGTCGAACAATCGTCGACGAGGATGATTTCTTTTGGGATCGGCACGGCCTGAACGCGCGAGACGAGTTCGCGCACCCATTGCTTTTCGTTGTAGACGGGGATCACCACAGAGAGCTTGAAGTTCTCCGGGATCGGATAGATGCCGAGCTGCCTGCACGCTTGTTCGCCCAAAAGCTGGCGCAGCAGCATTTCGCGCTTCTCCGGAAACGCTGCCATCTGCTGCACGAGATTCTCGACGGTTTGATCGTCGAGCTTGGGATTCAGTTTGAGGATAGCGGTCATTCGTAGGGTCCTTCCGAAAACGGTTTTGATAGTCGCTGTCGCTCAGGGCGAAGCGACGGCGACGATCAGGATACTCCCTTTGCTGAATACTATTCTGCCACGCGGAATGTCCTGGTCCGGGGCGTGCGATCGATCGACGAGCATATGGGTAGCTTTTCGGCGCGACATTGACGCCTCGACGGCCCGAGCGACGAAGTGGTGGTGATGCGCTCCCGTACAGCCAACGTGGGCCAGACCGGGAAGAAACGCGCCGGTCGAGCCGTACGGAGCGTGCACGAAGTCGCGTCCGGGTCGCAGGTTTTGCTTGGCCCAGGCGAGCGCTTCCCAGCGGTCTTCGTTGATGAAATCACTTCGCACGATCCTCTGATAATACTGGTTGTGGCAATAGCCCGCCAAGATCAACATGCCGATCGCCAGGGAGATGCCTACAACTTTCGGCGGGTTCACAAAAGTCGGCACGGCGCGCCAGGCAAGCGCCAAGCCGACGGCACTGAGCGGTCCGACCCAATAAATGGTTCGCTCCGGATAAAGAAGGAATGACGCCGGCAGCACCCACCACTGAGAGTTGGCTACGACGATCGCGAGCGTCAGCCAGGCGCCTGACACCAGCATGGCCGACAACCACTGCCGCTGAACTGCAAGCATTCCGCAAGCGATCCAGCCTGCGACTACAAGCATGCTCCCAGCGTCTTTGCGAACATATTCAAATGCGCCGAGCACGATCGGGTCGCTCAGCGGCGCTGCACGCCGTTGCCAGTCGTGCGTCCAATTCAAGTCGTGCGATGTTACGTCCATGAGGCCGGCGCTACGATACATCATGAGAATGACGGCGGCAACGACCACCGTGAGGAATAATCCGCGCACCGTGGCCGCCTTGGCACGCGATCGCATCATCGTTGCTGCCGTGATCCATGGTGCAACACAGTAAAGCCACGTGCCACCGCCGATGCCGTGGACCAGCGGAATAGACATTACAGCTGCCCCGGTCGCCAGCGACAGCCGCCAATTCGCCCCGTCGGCATGCTTGAACAGCAATCGCCCCGCGAGAAGACCGACGGCAATGCTCAACACAGTCGGGAATCCGCCCCATTCCAGGCTCGCTTGACTGGCGCGTGCCATCCAAACCGTGGCGACCGACAGCAGTGCCGATGTCGCCCGATCAGTCCAGCAAGTCAGCAAAACGTAGCTCGCCAAGATCAATGAGGTAAAGGTCAAATGGTGGCACGCGAGCATGGCCGACGCCGGGTCGGCGCCGAGTCGAATGGCCACAGCTGCCACTGTCGGTAGTCCCAGGTTCATCGGAGGGAACGGCACATCGTCGGCGAATGGGGCGTGCGTCGTCGGTAAGCCGCCGGCGCGGGCGATCAGCGTTGCCGCCGTCGTGTGCATCGAGCCATCCATGCCGAACGGAACGTAATGAAACAGAAGCGTGGAGGCATACGGAAGACTACCGAGCAGCAACGTTAGCGTTGTCCATGAGGATTCGTGCCTGCTTGGCAGACCTTCGATCCAAGTGCCAGCCAAGACGAGTACTATAGAAAGTGCGATGGCGACATCGAGGCCGTTGGCAAACGGGAGAAGATAGAGCGAAACCGTCCAGTAAACGATGCCCAGGAGCGGCACCGTGGCCCAGCTGACGTTGAGGCGCAAGATGGCCAAGAGAGCGAGGCCGGGTAGCGATACGCACCCCCAGATCAGCGCGAGCGCTAACCCATGTTCCCCGAGTATCGTCCACGAAACCAAAGCCGACCTCCGTGCCGGACTAGAATTCGCGCCAGTATTAGCAAGGCGGCCCACGTCACGCAAGGCCAGCATCGATCCAAGTGGTGAGTGGTGGTCATGCACTACTCACCACTCACTACCAATCACCCCGGCGGCCAATGAAACGCCCGGCCTCCCATTAGGTGCATGTGCAAGTGCGGCACCGTCTGCCCCCCGCGATCCAGGCAATTGACCACGATACGATACCCGTCATCTAGCCCGAGCTGCTTCGCCAGCTTCACCGCCACCAGATGCAGATGCCCGAGCAAATCGCGGTCGGCATCGGTCAGTTCGGCGTGCGTCGCAATCACCTTGCGCGGAATGATCAACACGTGCACCGGCGCTTGCGGGTTGATGTCGTGAAACGCCAGGCACAGATCGTCCTCATACGCGATTTTGGCCGGTATTTCCTTGTCGATGATTTTTTGAAAGATGTTGTCTTTGAGCACGGCAATCGCCTCCGTAAGAATAGCCATCAGCTTTCAGCCAGTCAGTGTAGTGGCGAGTGACGAGTGGAGAGTGGCGAGAGAAGAAGTCCAATCTTATTCTCTCCACTCTCCACTCGCACTCGCCACTGCCGGGGTGAATGACCGTGGCAGCACGCCCAGTCCTCTGAGCGGGCGCCTCTGGCTGAAAGCTGATCGCTGACGGCTGATAGCTATTGTACGGAGACACGCACATGCCCTGGCATATCGGCATCGATGAAGCCGGCTACGGCCCCAATCTCGGCCCGTTCGTCATGACCCTCGTCGCCTGCAACACGCCCGACGATGGCTGCCTCTGGAATCGGCTCAAGTCGTGCTTTCGCCGATTCGACGATACGGCCGACGACCGCTTGATCGTCGCCGACTCGAAGCTGGTCTACTCACCAAACAACGGCTGGGCCGATCTCGAACGCACGGCCCTGACGGTGTGTAGCCATTGCTTCGATCAACCCACCACGCTGGCAACCTTGCTCGATCACCTGGCGACCGACGACATGCCCATGCTCGCGAACGAAGCTTGGTTCACCGGCGCCAGTGCACTGCCGATGGATACCCCTGGCGAGAATCTTGTCGCCGACATTGCCGCACTGAGGCAAGCGAGCAAGGATGAAGCGGTGACGTGGGGCTTCTGCCGGAGCGTGATCGTCCCGGCCCCGGGGTTCAACGATCTCATTGACCGCTGGGACAGCAAGGCGGCCGTGCTAAGCGTCGCCATCACCCGCCTAATGCAGCAATGCCTGGAGAACACGCGAGCCGATCCGATGCGATTCACCGTCGACAAGCACGGCGGACGCAATGCATATTACGCCCTCTTGCAACACGTCTTCGCCAATGGACTGGTGTACGTCGAGGAGGAGAGCCGGCAGCGCAGCGTCTATCGCGTCGACGGGCTGGATCGCCAGATACGAATCACGTTCATGCCGAAAGCCGACGTCGAGCATTTCACGGTTGCGTTGGCGTCGATGATCAGCAAGTATGTGCGCGAGTTATTGATGGCCGAGTTCAACCGCTTTTGGCAAGCGCAGGTTCCCGGACTTGAACCAACCGCCGGTTATCCCCAGGATGCGGTGCGCTACATTCAGGCAATCCGCCCGGCCATGCTGCGTCTCGGCATCCCTGAACGCGCAGTCTGGCGGCGGCGGTGAGCCAATTCCTCGCCGCATCATCGCTCCCGCAGAGCGCAGTTCGCACTTCGATCAAACGGAGGCGCCTTTGTCCGTTTCATGTTCGTGTGTTTTCTGTTCTTGGTCTTTCGAATCCGAATTGCCGAATGTTATCGATGTCAAATGCTCAGCGCCCAACAGAAAATACAGGGCCAATGCGGCCCATCCGGCTCCGTACAAGAGGTAGCCGACCGGGCTACTATCTTGAAGCGGGGTCGCCGCCCTCAGTTGCGAGAAGCCAATCGAACATCGAGAAAGAAAACGACATTCGTAACCGTCTGAATCATGCACCAGACGCCGGCAAAGCGAACGCCGAGGCCGAACCAGTCCTGGGGTTTCATGTTGAACTCCACAAAGGAAAATACACGTGGGCCGTTGCAGTCCAACCTTTCGTTGCACGCCACCTGGCAACGATCACGGAATCCAGTTCGCGTCGCTGGTAATGCTCAGGCAGAACTCGGCGAGCACCTGGGCGGCGTGGTGGAGGTCCTTTAGGCTCACCACCTCCACCGGGCTGTGCATGTAGCGATTGGGGATACTGAGCAGCCCGGCGGCGACGCCTTCGCGCGTGAGTTGGATGGCGTTGGCGTCGGTGCCGGTCGCCTTGGGCACGCCGCGAATCTGCACGGCAATCTCCTTGGCCTTGGCGGCGGCGACCAGGCGGTCGTGCACGTGCGGGTTGATGTTCGGCCCGCGAAAGATGACCGGGCCGCCGTTGAGCTTCGTCTCGCCGAGTTGCTTCTTCTCGTTGCCAGGCGTGTCGGTGGCATGCGTCACATCGACGGCGATGCCGACAGTCGGATGGATGCCATAGGCGCTGGTCGTGGCGCCGCGCAGGCCAATCTCTTCCTGCACGGTGGAGACGCAGAACACCGCCGCCTGAAGTGGCTTGCCATGCAGGAGCCGCAGCGTCTCCATGACGGTCCATACGCCGACTTTGTCGTCACAGCCAGGCGACGTGAACAGATCGTTGCGCATCTCGGCACACGACAGCTCGACGGTGATCGTGTCGCCCAGGGTGACGAGCGATTCGGCCTCGGCTCGGTCCTTGGCGCCGATGTCGATCCAGATGTCGGTGAACTCGGGCAGCTTCTTGCGCTCCTCCGACGTCATGACATGCGGGGCCTTGCGCGACACGACGGCGGTGACCGGCCCGTTCTTGGTCCAGACCGTGAGCCGTTGGCCGAGCAGGATCGGTATGTCCCAGCCGCCCATCGGCTGCACGTAGAGGTAGCCGTCCGAGTCGATGTGCTCGATCATCAGTGCGAGCTGATCGCAATGCCCGGCCAGCATGATGCGCGGCGACCCGCCGGGGTTGAGCGCGGCGATGACGTTGCCGTGTAGATCGGTGCGCAGCTCGTCGGCGAGCGGCCTGGCCCAGGCGCGTACAACTTCCTGGATGCGCTGCTCGTAACCCGACGGGCTTGGGGTGGACACGAGCTTTTTGAGGAACTCATACGATGCGTCGTGCATGGAGTGCTCCAGTGTTTAGCCACTCGGGAAGCCCCGGGGTTCGGAGTACCTCATCCCGGGGCTTCTTACTAATCGTCCACTTCGACTGAAAACGTGCGTTCCACGGTCGTCTTGCCGACGCGCACGAGCGCTGTGTATTGGCCCGCCGGCACGGGATTGAAGGTACCCTTCTCGGTGTCGGCCGCATTCAGGTTCCATTGGATCCGCTGCAAGCCGGCTGTCGCGGCAGCCTTGAACTCGGCGACCTTGGTTCCCTTGGCGTTGACAATCGTCAGCGTCGGCGGTTGGGCCGGATTCAGTCGTAGGTGGAAGTAGATGATCGCTCCGTACGGCGCGTTCGCGCCGACGAAGTGCTTGATATTTAGCTCGTGTTTCTTCTGAAAGCGAAACGCCGTCGCGGGGCGGATCGGCAATAGCTGAACGTCCTTGGCCGGCGCCGCGCCAGCCAGTTCCTGCAATGGCGACGCATCCATGATCCAGATTGCCCGGCCATGCGTGCCGATCACCAACTCGCGTTCGCGCGGATGGACGACCAGATCGTGCACGGGGACCGTCGGCAGGTGTTTTTGCTTATGCCAGGTCTTGCCTGCGTCGAGCGAGATGAACAGACCGAACTCCGTGCCAACATAGAGCAAATCGGGATTGACGAGATCCTCTCGAATGACGTGCACATGGCCGACAGCGGGCAGGTCGCCGACAATCGACTTCCAGGTGGCGCCGAAATCCGTGCTTTTGAACAGGTAGGGCCTGTAGTCATTGTTGCGATGGCGATCGATCGCGAGATATACAGTTCCCTTCGCGAATCGTGAAGTTTCGAGTCGGCTGATCCAGCGATTCTGCGGCACATCGGGCACGGTGTTCGAAAGGTCGCTCCAGCCTTTGTTTTTCCAGTCTTTGCAGACCCAAATCTTGCCGTCGTCGGTGCCGGCGTAGAT
>Ga0194132_10002146_pt1 | contig 38012 bp, 36 predicted proteins | sample TA2KigOf80mmetaG_FD_148612 | JGI IMG/M metagenome (GOLD analysis project Ga0194132, IMG submission 148612) | Freshwater microbial communities from Lake Tanganyika, Tanzania - TA2015054 Kigoma Offshore 80m | ecosystem: Environmental > Aquatic > Freshwater > Lake | place: Tanzania: Lake...
ATCTTCTGTATTTCGCTGCTCGCTGCGTTCGGTGCCATGCCGTTACTCAAACGATTGCGTGCCCGGACCGATCGGCTTAAAGGGCCGCTCTCTGCGAGGCTCGGTCTGCGTGAGGCTGCGTGGTTTCCCGAGGATCTCGGGGTTGCTTGTGCGGCACTCGCTTTGGCGGTTGCAGTGAGCATCGGTGTCGGCCTGATGGTTGAGAGTTTTCGCAAGGAATTCGCTGAACTCTTGGAGGCGAGGCTCGCCCCTGACCTGTGGATCACCGTTACGGATGATCAGGACTCAGCGTTGCTCGCAGCGAACCTCACGGCGATGCAAGGCGTTACAGAGGTGTCGTTGTCGGGAGAAACGCAAGTTCGTATTCAAGGTTTGCCGGTTCTCCTCGGGTTCACGACCTTCGATGCCAAGCGCGCGGCCCGATATGGTCACCCCATTGCGCTTTCACCTGACGAAGTACTGATCAACGAAACGCTGGCGGGAATGCTGGATCGTGAAGTGGGTGACGGGATTTCCGATGGCAGCAGAAGCTATCGGGTTGCCGGTGTATTCAAAGGTTATGGAGAGACTGGGCTGCGTCTCCTCATCAACGCGGCTGGCGTACGCGGCTTTACGGGGGCGGAGCCTGTTTTTACCCGTCTCAGCGTGGACGCTGAACATCCCGATCGGATCAGCGATGCGCTGACAGGCTGGAAGGGGATCGAGATCTCACTGACAAAAAGGGTTCGCGAGCGTTCGATGGCGATTTTTGACCGCACCTTCGCGACCTCGGATGCCTTGGCCTGGCTCGCACTGCTGATCGCATCCGGTGCTTTGCTGAACGCATTGGCGGGTTTCCGGCTCAGCCAACAGGCGACGGGCCGGTTGCTCGATGCGCTGGGGGTGGGTCCCTCATTCAACCTCGCAGTGAGTCTGGTACGTGCACTCGTGGTCGGAGTGACAGCATTGGTCATCGCGCTGCCGCTCGGTATCTGGCTCGGGTTCATCCTCTGCAGCGAGGTCAATCCACGCGCTTTTGGTTGGACACTTGGTTTTCATCTGGTCCCTGAGCCGCTTTTGTTACCGACAGGTCTGGCACTGCTGGCCGCGCTTGTCGCGGGAACGCTGGGCGGCTTTACCCGCATACCGGGCGAGCGGCGTTGAGCCGTCTCCTGACCCTCACGTTGATGCTGCTGCCGCTGCTAACGGGCGGATGTGGCAGGGATCATCTGGCTGTTTCAGAAAAAGAGATGAGCCGCGAGGGTGGAGCCCTGCGAGTGGGTGCAGTTCTGGGTGAACGATCGGATGACGCAGAATTCGAACGTGCGGTTGTACCAAGACCATTCCTGTTCCCGGATGATCATGGCGCACACCCGGCTTTTCGCAGCGAATGGTGGTATCTGACCTGTGTGCTTGTGGATGAGGCCGGTCATGAGTATGGCGTTCAGTTCACGCTCTTCAGACAGGCGTTGCCGCGCCGCGGTACTGATCAGTCTGACAATCCATGGACCTTGAAACAGGCCTGGCTTGCTCACTTTGCGGTGACGGATGTGAGGGGTAGCCGGCACACCGGGTATGAACGATTGTCCCGGGGTCATCCGGCACTTGCCGGAGTTATGCCGACTGACCTGGGGTCCAACGATTCCGCTATGCGGCTTTTCATTGACGACTGGGTGATGGAAATCGGTCAGGACACCTCTAGTCTCTCCCTTTCGGACGGTGAGTGGTCGGCGGAACTTTCAATGGCGGCCACACTACCCGTGATCCCCCAGGGTGAGTCAGGTTTGTCCCGAAAAAGTGCGGATCAGGCTTCGTACTACTATTCGTGGCCGCGTCTTGAGATCACGGGCTCGCTCATCCGGGAAGGCGAAACAATCGAGGTCAAAGGGCTCGGTTGGTTCGACCATGAATGGAGCACCAGTGTGCTGAGCGACGGGCAGGTCGGCTGGGCGTGGTTTTCCTTGCATCTCGATGACGGTCGCAGCCTGATGGTGTTTCGCCTTCGCCGCACGGATGGAATGCGTGATCCGTTCGATCACGGGGTTCTTGTTGAACGTGATGGGCGTTATACCCCGCTTGCAGCGACCGACTTCCAGCTCGAGCCTCAGGCGGAATGGAAAGGTCCGGACGGAGTGATCTGGCCGATTGAATGGGTGCTGGCACTGCAGGATCAGAAGCTACGCGTAAGCGCCGCGATATCGGATCAGCGGATGCTCACACGTATTCCCTACTGGGAAGGTGTCGTACATGCGTTCGGTGAGGAGGGTGAGTCAAAAGGCTCTGGCTATATGGAACTCACGGGGTATTGACCTGCTTTCCCGTTGATAGAACCGTCTTCGAGTCAGAGCGTTTTGCGCCCGTGCACCATCGCACCAATCAGGTTCCGCCGTTCATGCCAGGACGCGAACAATACGCCGCTCACGTGGAGCGCAACACCCGCCAGCAGGATGTCTGAGGAGATCGAATGAACGTTCTCGACCCACTCCACCCCCCAGAATCGATCTGTTGTGTAGAGCCAGCCGGTTAAGCAGACGATGGCCAGGAGCAACAACAGAGTGACCACCATCCAGGCACCGAGCGGGTTGTGACCCGCTGAAGGCGTAGTGTTGCCTGTGCGCATCGCCGCGATGTACTGCAGCGTATTCAGCGGCGAAACCAGGAACGAACGGAAAGCGAAAGGCGGGCCGGCGAGGAAGCCGGCCCCGGCACGCCAGGCAACGATGGCAAGTACCGCATAGCCAAACCACTCGTGCCAGCCGCCCGGAGTGTGCCGTGTGAACCAGGAGATGGCGGTTGAGATCACCAGCAGCCAGTGGCCGACCCGGACCGCGAGCGGCCATGTGAACTGATCCGGCATTGTTGCTACCCGCGTTTTCGGCCAGCTGTCAGGCTGCGTCGTTCAATCCTCTTCTGTTGCCACCGGTGCGAAGTCCCGTGGATCAAAGTAGGCCTCAACACGTTTGCCACTCTCATCCACCGCGTAAACCTCATAACAGCCGCCGTCGACCTTGATGCGGCGCACCTGCCAACCTTTGGCTTCGAGTTCGGCCTGCAGTGTCTCCTTGGGTTTCCAGTTCGCCGGGTCACCGGAATCGCACGTAGCGAGCCCGGTGGCGTTGGCAGTTCCGGTGGCCAACAGCGCCACGGTGAGGCTCATTGCGGTCAGTAGTTTCAAAATCAGTCTCCGGTTTGCGAGGGGAACGCCTACCCTATACCGGCGACGTGGCATCTCACTAGTCCGTTGTTTCCGGTTGTTCTCCATCTGCAAACTTCGGAGGCCCGCAGTTCAACTGTCACCCACAGCGGTGCTCCCGGTTAGCTTACGGCTTCGAAATTGTTCACAATCCGGCCATAACTCCCTGCGAGCAAAGCACACCGCTTCTTCGTCCATGAATGGCGCCGATCTCACGCGCAGAACTTCCGAGACTTTCGCACCCCCTCTGGAGGGCGGTGCAGGCGCGCGTGTCGATGGGTCCGGAAAGGGCCCGGTAGTGGACGATGCCCGTATTCTTCTGGTCGATGACAAACCCGAGCTGCTCGAGAGCCTGTATCAGCTCATCACCCTGCATGGTTACCACGCGGAAAAGGCGCTCGGTGGTCAGGCTGCACTGGATGCGTTGGCCCGCGATCACCATGACGTGGTGCTGCTGGACCTGATCATGCCGGGGGTCAGCGGGTATGACGTTCTCGACTTCGTCGCCCGGGAAAAGATTGATACCAAAATCATCGTTGTCAGTGGTGATGCCTCGTTCAGCGGAGTCAAACACGCGCTGCACTGTGGTGCTTTCGACTTTGTGAAAAAGCCCTACGACGCCGCCGAACTGGTGGCGACGATGGAAACCGCGCTGCGCGAGGTATGGCTCGAGAACCGCAACCAGGACATGGAGGCGCAGCTGCGGGCGAGTGAAGAACTGCACCGGTTCATCGTCAATAGTTCCCCTGACCTTGTTTACATGCTCGACCGGAATGGTTGTTTCACCTTCCTGAACGATCGCCTGGGGCCGATGCTTGGTTTTGAAAAGAGCGAGCTGGTTTCGCGACATTTCTCCGAACTGGTTGATCCGGAGTACCTCGATCTCGCCACCAATGTTTTCAATGAACGGCGCATGGGTTCACGTGCGGCGCGAAATGTCGAAATCAAGCTGCGTTCCAGCCTCAAACGACCTGGATCGCGGTTCAGTGATGTCCAGTCGATCTGGGTCGAATTGACTGCGCAAGGGGTTTATACCGATCCACGAGAGCGCAATCGTCAGACGTTCGTCGGCACGTTCGGCACGATCCGCGATATCAGCGAACGCAAGGAAGCCCAGGAGGTCATCAACTTCCAGGCCTATCACGATCTGCTCACACATCTGCCGAACCGTGCCTTGCTGAAGGACCGACTGGAACTTGCGATCACACAGGGCTCACGCAACAAGGCACGTCTTGCAGTCATGTTTCTGGATCTCGACCGCTTCAAGGTGGTCAATGACAACCTCGGCCATAGCATGGGCGATCGCTTGCTGAAAGCCGTCGCCAATCGTCTGCAAAGCTGTCTGCGCCGCAGTGACACGCTGTCCCGTTTCGGTGGCGATGAATTTACGCTGCTGTTACCGGAAATCCGTACCCGTGATGACGTGGTGGTGATCGCCGGAAAGATCCTCGATCGTCTGAATTCGCCGTTCGTGATCGACGGTCACGAGCTCTTTGTAGGCGCGAGCATCGGGATCGCCATGTATCCCGAAGGTGGCACAAGTGCCGAGGCTCTGATCCAGAACGCCGACATTGCCATGTATCACATCAAGAGCCGCGGCAAGAACGGATACCAGTTCTTCGCCGAGGAGATGAACAACCGGTTCTCGACACGGCTCATCCTCGAACGTGATCTGCGCAATGGCCTCTCACGGAATGAGTTTGAAGTCTTTTACCAGCCGCAGGTCTGCCTGCGCACCGGCCGCATCACGGGTGTAGAAGCGCTGGTTCGCTGGCGACATCCCGAACGCGGCATGGTTGCACCGGGCGAATTCCTTCCGCTCGCTGAAGAAACCGGGCTTATTATCCAGCTGGACGAGTACGTTCAGCGGCGGGCGTTTGCGGATGTGGCGGCGTGGGATCGTGCCGGCGTCGGCAAAGTGCGGGTCTCCGTCAATGTTTCCGCCGCCCAGCTGGAAAAAGAAGGTTTCATCGAGCAGTTCGTGGAAGCGCTGGAAAGCGCCGGCCTGAACGCAACCCGGGTGAAGGTCGAGATCACGGAAAACACCCTGATGCAGGACATGGAAGTGATCATTCCCAAGTTGAAGACGCTCCGCGACCTGGGGGTCAGCGTAGCGATCGACGACTTCGGCACCGGTTATTCCTCGCTCAGCTATCTCCGTCAGTTCCCCGTGAATACCCTCAAGATCGACCGCAGTTTTGTGTGTGACATCCGCGAGGAGGAGGGCGAAGGCGAAGCCAGCATAATCAATGCGATCGTCGCCATGTCCCAAGGGCTCAAACTGGACCTCATCGCCGAAGGGGTCGAGAACCGCACCCAGCTCAACTACCTGCGTCAGCATGGCTGTAGCGAAGTCCAGGGATCCATCTTCTCCGAGCCCCTGCCTGCGGCGCAGATGTGTGACATGCTCAGGGCCGATCCGTTTGCGGAAATTGTCGTCTCCGAAGCCCGCAGCGAACAATCCTCGGGAGTTGCCGCGGCTTCCTGACCCGCCGGGCGATGTCGTATAGTGCCTGCCCCTTGATGCACATCCTGAACCCGTTGAAAGGTTTTACCACCCGCATCGTGCACAGCGACCGGCAGGAGGCCATCGAACACGGCAGCCTCCAGAAGCCGGTGCATGCGACCGTGGCCTATGGCTACGGGGATGCGCGTGACCTCGCCGCGGTATTCCAGGGCAAACAACAGGGTTTCACCTACGGACGCCAGGTCAATCCGACGGTGGACGCGCTGCAGAACAAGATCACGCGGATGGAAGAAGGGATCGCCACGGTCTGCTTCGGAACCGGGATGGCGGCCATCGGGACCATGCTGTTCGCGCTGCTGCGGCGTGGCGATCACTTCGTTTCGAGTTCCTTCCTGTTTGGCAATACCAACAGCCTGTTCAACAGTTTTGGTACCCAGGGAATTGACGTCAGCTTTGTCGATGCCACAGCGGTGGGTGCGGTCAGGGCTGCGATCCGGCCGGAAACGAAGCTGATATTCGTTGAAACCATCGCCAATCCGGTGACCCAGGTGGCCGCACTCGAAGAGATCGGTGCACTCGCGCGGGAGAAAGGCCTGGTTTATGTCGTCGACAACACGATGACCTCGCCCTGGCTCTTCCTGCCAAAATCGGTTGGTGCGAGTCTCATCATCAACTCATTGACGAAATACATCGGTGGACACGGCAACGCACTCGGCGGTGCAGTGACTGAAACAGGTCTCTTCGATTGGCGTTCGTTTGGCAACCTGTACGACATCTACAAACAAGGTGACGCCCAGAAGTGGGCCATCCAGCAGATTCGCAAAAAGGGCCTGCGTGATTTCGGTGCGGCGCTGGCGCCCGAAGCAGCTCACCACATCGCCGTTGGTGCGGAAACCCTGGCGCTGCGAATGGAACGGCAATGTGCGAACGCACAGGCGCTGGCAGAGTTTCTGGAAGCCCAGTCCTGGGTCAACAAGGTCTACTACCCGGGGTTGAAGTCCCATCCGCAGCATGCGCGTGCGGACCGCCTGTTCCGGCATCCGGGCGCACTCTTCAGTTTCGAGTTGTCGTACGACGTTGATCTATGGGGCTATCTCAACTCGCTGCGGGTGGTGATCAAATCCAGCAATCTTGGAGACAACCGGACACTCGCCATTCCAGTCGCCCATACGATCTACCACGAAATGGGGGCGGAGCGTCGGGCCAGCATGGGAATAGACGATTCGCTGATTCGGATTTCAGTAGGAATTGAAGAAGCGGACGACCTCATCGAAGACTTCGCGGGGGCGTATGCGACGCTCCGCAGAAGCTGAGAAGCTGGCTTCAGAGCCGCAGGCCTTTTAATCAGATTCAGCAAGGGGGGGGCATGGGCAGACTTGAAGGCAAAACCGCGATCATCACCGGGGGTGCCGGCGGCATCGGCAAGGCAGCAGGAGCGCTGTTTGCCAAAGAAGGCGCCAATGTCCTGCTGGTGGATCTCTCGGAAGCAGCGCTCAAGGCCGCGGTCGCCGATATCGGCAGTAATCGCGTGCACTGGTTCGTGGGTGATGTCACGCGCGCCAGGGACAACGATGCCATGGTTGCTGCGGCGAAGGAAAAATTCGGCGGGGTGGATGTTTTCCTCGCCAATGCCGGCATCGAGGGTGATGTCAAATCCATCGAAGACTACGATGAAGCCCGCTTTGACCAGGTCATCGCGGTCAATGTGAAAGGTGTATTCCTTGGCCTCAAGTCCACCATGCCGGCGATGCGGGAACGGGGCGGCGGCTCCATCGTCATTACCTCGTCTGTAGCCGGAGTGCAGGGTGCGGCCGGGGTCGCACCCTACGTCACCAGCAAACATGCAGTGATCGGCATGATGCGCTCTGCAGCCAAGGAAGGTGCGGCACACCGGATTCGTGTCAACACGGTGAATCCGTCACCGGTAGAAACCCGCATGATGCGCAGCCTCGAAGAGGGCTTCATGCCGGGTAACGCAGATGTCGCCAAACAGGGCATGGCGAGCCGCATTCCAATGCAGCGTTATGGCATGCCGGAAGAGATTGCGCAGGTGATGCTGTTTCTGGCCAGCGATGATTCGAGCTGGGTCACGGGCAGCGTTTATCTTGCCGACGGCGGCAGTACGTCCTGACAGGCTACTGAAAACGCGATCCGCTAACGTTCCGGTTGAGGGGTGGCATGAGAGAAGCGCTGCTTGAAACCCGCTTGCCGCTGCCGAACCGGCGCAGTGGCAAGGTGCGTGATCTCTACGACGTGAAGCTCGGCGATGGCACGGAGGCGCTGCTGATCGTCGCCACCGATCGTATAAGTGCCTTTGATGTGGTGATGGCCAATGGTCTGCCGGGCAAAGGCATCATCCTGACCCAGCTTTCCCGCTTCTGGTTTGAGAAGTTTGGTGAGGTCATCCGCAATCATCTGCTCTCGATGGACGTCCAGGATGTGCCTGATCTCGATGACGAAGCGCGGTCGAGCCTTGACCGGCGCATCATGCTTTGCCGCAAAGCCACAGTGCTGCCGGTTGAATGTATCGCGCGGGGCTACCTCACCGGCAGCGGCTGGAAGGACTATCAGGCAACAGGTGCGGTCTGCGGGCAAGAACTTCCCCGAGGCCTGCGTAATGGCGACAGACTCGAGAAGCCCATCTTCACGCCGTCCACCAAGGCCGCAAGTGGCCATGATCAGAACATTACCTTTGCGGAAGGCGAGGCCATCATCGGCCCCGGCCACATGCGATATCTGCGCGAGCGGACGCTGGATCTCTACGTGCGGGCGCGCGACTACGCCGGTGGACGGGGCATCCTGCTGGCTGATACCAAGTTTGAATTTGGCCTGTTGCCGGGCGAAAGCGAGCCCATTTTCGTTGACGAGATTTTTACGCCTGACAGTTCACGTTTCTGGCCCGCAGATGACTGGCTGCCAGGCCGCGAACAACCCAGTTTCGACAAACAGATCGTGCGTAACTATCTGGAGACGCTCACGGCCGCTGGCCAGTGGGACAAGACACCGCCAGGTCCTGAGCTGCCTGCAAACATCGTTGAGCGCACACTCGGGCGTTACCTCGAAGCCTATGAACGGCTGACGGGCCGAACGCTTGATGTCGGCCGGTTCTAACGGCAGGTGGATTGGAGCCAGTACAAGGAGATCGCCGCCCGTCCTGATGTGCTGCCGAGAGCCGTGATCGAGTGGACGCTTGAACGGATGAGCGACCAGACGGTTAAACAGGTGCTGACGGCGTGTCTTCGTGGTGCTTCAATCCCGAAACCCGAGAACATCGTGCAGGATCCGAGGGTTGATCTCTTTCAGCTGGCGCTAGGAGTGGAGCAGGTGCGCAGCATCACTGTTGCACTTGCGGCTGCTGAATCTGGATCGCGGTGGCAGGGCCATGCCCTGATCGTCTGGCAGGAATATCTTGGTTTTCTGAATGAAAAGGAGAGTTACATGCAGGCCAAAACAACTGTTGACCGTTTGATGGCGGCGTTCGATCGGCGCGATATCGAAGGCATCGTCGGGTGTTTCGCCGCCGATGCGGTGTACCACAACATTCCGATGGAGCCGGTTCGTGGCAAGGACGCCATCAAGGCATCTCTCGCGCCTTTCGTCGGTATGGCGTCTGAAGTGAAGTTCGAAGTACTGCGCAGCGTCACCCAGGGCAACGTTGTCATGAATGAACGGATCGATCGTTTCAATATCGGCGGCAAGTGGCTCTCGATCGCGGTCATGGGCGTGTTCGAAGTCGGCAATGACGGCATTACTGCGTGGCGAGACTATTTTGATCTGGCCCAGTTCCAGTCACAGATGGCCGCGATTCAAGGCGGCTGAGACGATCAGATTAACGACCGGTCGGAGAAGACAGCATGGCGCGGCATGCGGTAGAGAGTGAAGTCGCGGGTTCAGTGTGGAAGGTTGAGGTCGCTGTAGGTGCCACGGTCGCCAAAGGTGATGTGCTCATCATTCTCGAGTCCATGAAGATGGAGATTCCGGTGGAAAGCCCCGCTTCCGGAGTGATTGAGGAAATTCTGGTCTTGCCCGAAGAGCAGGTTGCGGAAGAGCAGGTGCTGATCGTCGTCAGATCGTAGAGCGGCAGTAGTCCGGCGGTGCCCAATGCTGTCTGTGCTAAGGTAACGGCCCTGCTTCTGGCAGCATCCAGAATTTCTATTCCGGGAGATCCGAAACCATGACCGATCTTGTGACCATCACCGTCGACAACGGTGTTGCTGACGTCCGCCTCAATCGAGCCGACAAATACAACGCGTTGAGTCCGGAGATGTTCTCCGCGATCATCGCCGCCGGAGAAAAACTGCAGATGGCCCGTGATGTGCGAGCGGTGGTTTTGTCCGGCAACGGTCCTGGGTTCTGCGCTGGTCTTGATATGACCAGCATGCAAGGGCTTGGCAAGGGCAGTAGTGGTAGTGCAAGCGGTGGTACACCGAATCTGCTCCGCCGCGACATGGAGCGTCCGGAAAATCACGCGCAGCGCCCGGCGTTCATCTGGCGCAAGGTGCCGATGCCGGTGATCTGCGCCATCCATGGTGTCGCCTACGGTGGTGGTATGCAGATTGCACTGGGTTCGGACGTTCGCATCGCGGCACCGGACGCGAAGATGTCGGTGATGGAAATCAAGTGGGGACTCATTCCCGACATGGGCATCACCCAGTCCCTGCGGGATCTGGTTCCCATGGATGTGGCGAAAGAACTGACGTTTACCGGTCGCATATTCTCCGGCACCGAAGCGCAGCAACTCGGCCTCGTAACGTATGTGGATCAGAATCCTCTGCAACGCGCCTTGTCGATTGCCCGGGAAATTGCCGGCAAGAATCCTGATGCCATCCGCCGTGGCAAGGAACTCTTTGAAAAGAGCTGGCGCGCTGAGCCGCGGGCAGGTCTCGAACTGGAGGCCAAACTGCAGATGGAACTCATCGGTTCTGCCAATCAGGCGGAAGCGGTGAAAGCGAACTTCGAAAAACGCTCACCGAACTTCAAAGATCCGGTTTGACCTAGAGCTGTCGTGAGCTGGGAACCTGAAGCTGCTGAAATCCGCCGCCGTCGCGAGCTCGCGAAGGCAGAAGGCGGAACCGCCGGCATCAACAAACAGCATGCGCAGGGCCGGCTGACCATCCGTGAGCGGATCGATGCGCTGCTCGATCCGGGTTCCTTTGAGGAACAGGGACTTGCTACGGCGGTACCTGACTACGACGATGAGGGGCGGGTGCGCGAGTTCGTGCCGGCCAACTATGTGCTCGGCTTCGGCAGGATTGATGGCCGGCGAATTGTCGTTGGTGGTGAGGATTTCACGCTCAAAGGTGGTTCTCCCAATCCGGCCGGACTGCGCAAGAGTGTTTATGCCGAGAATATGGCATGCCACTACCAGGCACCTCTGGTCAGGTTGCTCGAAGGTGGCGGCGGCAGCGTAAAGGGCAGCGGCAAACCGGGGTTGAACTGGGGTGATCCGGTCTACAACGAGCCACGCTTTCGCATCATTGCAGATGCTATGAGCCAGGTACCGGTGGTTTCGGCGGCGCTTGGCGCGGTAGCCGGATTTCCCGCAGGACGCCTGGTCGCATCACACTTTTCGGTAATGACCAGAGACACCGCACAGGTCATGACGGGTGGTCCGGCTTTGGTGGAACGGGCGCTCGGCACCCGGCTCACCAAGGCAGAGCTCGGCGGTGCCGCGATTCACGCCAAGAGCGGCGTCGTGGACAACGTCGCCGATGATGAAGCGGATGCGTTTGGTCAGATTCGCCGCTTTCTCTCCTACCTCCCGTCGAACGTCCACCAACGCGCACCGCGGCAGCCTTGTTCGGATCCAGTGGAGCGGATGGAGGATGAGCTCATCCGCATCGTTCCGCGGGAATCCAACAAGACGTTTAATGCGCGGCAGATTCTCGAGATGGTGCTCGATCAAGGCAGTGTATTCGAGCTTGGCGCATCGTTCGGAAAAGGCCAGATCTGTGCGCTGGCTCGACTCAGTGGCCAGCCGGTCGGTGTGCTCATCAACAACAACCGGATCTATGCGGGATCGATGACGGCACAGGCTGCGCAGAAATATCGCCGCTTCATCGAGATGTGTGATCTCTTCCATTTGCCGGTGATCAACTTCGTCGATCAGCCGGGCTTCATGATCGGTGCCGAAGCGGAAAAGGCAGGCACGATACGCTTCGGCATGGCGGCGGTGTCCGCCGCGGTCCAGTCCGTGGTGCCCTGGGCGGTGGTTCAGGTACACAAAGGATTTGGTGTTGCTACGGCTGCACACTATGCGCCGGACGCCTACGTCCTCGCCTGGCCATCAGTCGAAAGCGGAGCCTTGCCGCTTGAGGGAGGAGTGGCTGTCGCTTTCCAGAAGGAGATTGCCGCTGCCGCAGATCCTGACGCCCGCCGCAAGGAACTTGAAGACAAGCTGCGCAGCCGACGCAACCCCTATGCACGTGCTGAGTCCTTTTCGGTACACGAGATGATCGATCCACGCGAAACCCGGCCGTTCCTCTGCCGCTGGATCGAGTGGATCCAACCCCTGCTGGAAACACTGAAGGGTCCGGTCCGTTTCGGAATCCGCCCCTGACGTGGATAATCCGCGCCCAACCAACCCTGAGGTACTTCTGAGATGACGTATTCGTTCGAAGGCAAAGTCGCGATCATCACCGGCGCTGGTGGTGGCCTGGGCCGTTGTCACGCCGTTGAACTGGCCAAACGCGGCTGCAAGGTGGTCGTCAATGATCTGGGTGGCGCGATGGACGGTACGGGCGGTTCATCGGCCGCTGCCAAAGCCGTTGTCGATGAGATCAAGGCTGCGGGTGGCGAAGCCATTGCCAACGGCGGTTCCGTCTCTGACGCGAAGGGCGCGAAGAGCATGGTGGATGACGCGATGAATGCCTGGGGGCGTGTCGACATCCTCATCAATAATGCCGGCATCCTGCGTGACAAGTCGTTCCACAAGATGGATATGAACGACTTCAACATTGTCATGAACGTACATCTCACCGGTGCGGCGATGGTGACCCGGGAAGTCTGGGAGATCATGCGCAGCCAGAACTACGGTCGTATCGTCATGACGACCTCGCCGACCGGTCTCTACGGCAACTTCGGCCAGGCCAATTACGGCGCCGCAAAACTGGCCCAGGTCGGCCTCATGAACTCGCTCAAGATCGAAGGCGCCAAGTACAACATCCGGGTCAACACCATCGCACCGGTGGCGGCGACGCGCATGACGGAAAACCTCATGCCGGAAGCGGTGCTGAAGAAACTCGGACCTGAACTGGTGACACCGGCAGTGGTTTACCTGTGCACCGAAGATGCGCCAAACGGCGTCATCATTCAGGCGCAGGGCGGACGTTTCTCCACGGCCATCATCGTGGAAAACGACGGGGTAGATCTGGGTGTCGATGCGACCGCTGAGGATATCGCCGACAACTACAAGAAGATCGTCGAGCTCTCCAATCTCCGTCCACGGGCGATGTTGCAGCTGAACTGACGGGCGCCTTCTGTGGCATTCAGGCCCCATGGGCCGGTCCTGATTAGGGACCGCCTCATGCGGGTCATCAACGCTGCTGCCGCCTCGTCAGTCTTTCCATTCCCGCTTTGCCAGCAGCGCCGATGTGCGCCCTGAGACGAATTGCCGCACAAGTGCGGGCAGCAGCACCACATCGGCGATCAATGCGATGAACATGGTGGTGATCATCAACATCGCGAAGTCATGGAACGGCTGCATCTCGGCAAAAAACAGCACCACAAAACCGAAACACACCGCCAGCGTCGTCGTCATCACCGGAGCGATCAGCTCTCGCACTGTCCTGAGCACCGCTGTCGCCGGGTCGTAACCGCTGCGCTGCAGCTGTTGCAACCGGACCAGAAGATGGGTGGTGTCGTCGAGCACGATGCCAAACGCCATCGCCGCAACCAGCGAACTGCCCATGTCGATGGCGACGCCTGCCGCGCCCAGAAGCGCGAGCCCGGACAAAACCGGTATGGCGTTGATGATGATGCCGATGATGGCGTAGGACCAGGAGCGGAACAGAAACAGCAACAGGATGAAAATGAGCGCGGCACCGATGGCGAGCCCTTTCAGATTGTCTCCCCCGATGCGGTGTCCGGTTTCAAAAAAGCTCGCAACGCGTCCAACGTAGTAGCCCTTGATGCCATGTTCCTGAAGGTAGTTGTCGACGACTGCTTTCATTTCGAAGTAGCCGGCAGAACCGATGTAGGGGATCTGGAAGTTGATCAGGATCCGTGTCCTGTCTTCATCCATGTAGAGCTCGAGGTCCTCCGGATCAAACCAGATGAAGAGCTGGGCGAGTGTGTCCGGATCCTCCGGAAAACCCGCTTGTGGATTGCCGCTGACGGCACGGTTCAGCTGCACGAGCTGGTCGTGAAACCACACTGCCTGGAAACCGGACGGATACTTCTCGTACAGGGTATCGATCAGGGGTTTCAGCTTCGTCCAGGTTTGTGGATCTTCGGCGCTCTCGACTTCGACCATCAACGGCAGGTTCATCCGCCCGAACCATTGGCCGGCCACTTCATAGTCAGCACGATAGCTGTTGGTCATTGGCAGGTAGTCGGTCGGACCGTAGTCCACCTTGAGGCGCGACATGCCGTAGACGATGCCGAGCAGAAAAAACAGCATCAGACCAATACCGGCCGCGCTGTGGATCAGCGGCCAGCGGGGTACGGTGAATTGCACGACAAAACGCAGATCCTTGGCCCCGTGCAATACTGGGAACACGAAGATGAACACGCCAAGGGTGGCGGCAAAGATACCCACGACACCCATGATGGCGAGGGATTGCACATCCGGGGCGGGAGTGAGACCCGTACAGGCAAAGCCGATGGCCGTAGTGAGGCCGGCAAGGATGCAGGGGCTTTTGGCTTCATCCGGAATGAGTTTGCGTTCCGCCTGCCGCCCCACATATCCATGCGCATGGATCACGAAGGTTCCGGTTAGCGGCACCAGCAGGAAGATCACCAGGGACGTCGCCGGGGTCAGTGGCATCCCCACCCAGCCCATGAAGCCATAGGCGACAGCGACGACAAAAATCGAGAGGCCGAGTGCAACCAGTGTCGATGTGAACGAACGGGTGATGACATATACAAAAACGAGCATCGCCACGAGGATGGCGGCTACGAGGGCTGAGTCCCTCGACACCACGCGAGACAGTTCGGCACTCACGATGGCTTCGCCAGTGATCACCATGCGCCCCCCTGCAGTGACCGCCTCGGCGGCCAACGGGGTGTAGATCGACATCAACGTATCGCTGAAGGTCGTTGCGTTCTGACCAGGTTCGGCAATGAGAAAGAGCGCCGCAGCTCGACCGTCGGGCGAGACCAGTACGTTGCGATATGGCGGGTACTCCGCGGCAGCTTTGCAGCGTTCTTTGGCAGATGAAAAATCGGTGTCACGAAATCTGCTGAGATCAACCGTGTCGCCGCTGCCGATCACATACCGGGTCGACATCGACGGCAACGACAAGGTGCGATTGATGGCCGGGCTGGCGGCAAAGGCTGCTTCGGTTTTTTTGATCAGATCCCAGCCCGCATCGGAACAGAGCAGGTCTTCGAATACGACCAGTGCACCCTGATCGTTGGGAAACCGGGCGAGATAATCGCTGTACCTGGCGATGGTTTCCGGATCCGTGGGCAGCATCGCTTCGGATACGTCATCACTCACTGTCAGCCGGGTCGCGCCGATTCCGGCTATGAAGAAAAGCGCCGTAAATCCCAGCAGCGCAAGGCGTTTTGTCTTCAATGTGGTGTTCACGAAGGTCCCTGTCACCCCGGCGGGGATTAAACCCTATTCGGGTCAGGCTTCCCATCGATTGCGTACTTCCTGAAGCCGGTCACTGCTTCAATCCCGGGCTTCCATTGTGCGACGTCAGGGCAGGCGTTATCGTCCGGTCAAGAACAACGAGGGGAGCAGAGTGATGACACGCAGCCTGCGCGGTCGTGTCGCCGTGGTCGGTGTGGGCGAGACGGCATACTACAAAAGGGGCGGAAGTCCCGATCCCGAGTTCAAACTGGCACTCGACGCGATCATCAGAGCCTGCGCTGACGCCGGGATTTCACCCAGAGACGTCGACGGCTTTTCTTCCTACAGCAATGACCGCAGTGAACCTTCACGGATCGCGGCAGCACTTGGTTGTCATGAGCTGAAATACTCCGCCATGCAGTGGGGTGGCGGTGGTGGCGGGGGTTCCGGTGCACTTGCCAACGCAGCAGCGGCTATTGCTACGGGTATAGCGGACTGCGTGGTGGTGTTTCGCGCACTTGCGCAGGGGCAATTCGGCCGATTTGGCCAGGGTCCGCGCAGCAATGTGATTTCCGGACCTTTCGCACACACAGTGCCATACGGCCTCATGTCGCCGGCGCAGATGTTCGCGATGAAGGTCACGCGCTTCATGCACGACTTTGGTGTCGAACAGCCGGCCCTCCGCTCCATAGCACTCGCTTCCTATCATCATGCGCAGAACAACCCGCGCGCTGTCATGTATGGCCGTCCGCTCGATGAAGCCGGTTACGATGCGTCGCGGTGGATCGTCGAGCCGTTTCATCTCTTTGACTGTTGTCTCGAAAATGACGGGGCGGCAGCGATGGTGCTAGTGGCTGCGGAGCGTGCGAAAGACTGTCCGCACAAGCCCTGCTATGTACTCGGTGCCGTCGCCGGATCGCAGTACCGTGCCGGAGCGGATGTACACAATACGCCAGACTATGCCTCGTCCAGTTTCAAGCCGCTGGCACCGCGACTCTACGATATGGCGAAGGTAGGACCGGCTGATGTGGACGTACTGCAGAGTTATGAGAACTTCACCGGTGGCGTGATGATGGCGATGGTTGAGCATGGCTTCTGTGAACCCGAAGCCTGTAATGAGTTCTTCGTCAAAGAGCGGTTTCTCGCGCCTTCCGGTGATCTCCCCTTGAACACGAGTGGCGGCAACCTCGCTGAGTGTTACATGCATGGGCTCGGGCTGAACCTCGAGGCAGTGCGGCAGATCCGCGGGCAATCCACGAGTCAGGTCGCCGACGTAAACGTCTCGATGGTCATCTCCGGCCCCATGGTGACGCCGGTGAGTTCCTGCATCTTCGGATCGGAGGCTACGGTATGAGCGGTTATCTGGTTTCTGGTCTGCCCATTCCGGTCGCGGCGTCCGATGGCCGTGACCAGCCCTTCTGGGAAGGCCTCGCCAACAATCGGCTTCTGCTGCAACGCTGCAACAGCTGTCGTGGCTGGCAATGGGGCCCGGAGTACATCTGCCACCACTGTCTTGGTGATGATCTTGGGTTCGAAGAAGTTACGGCGGAAGGCGTGATCTACAGCCATGAGCGGGTATGGCATCCGGTTCATCCCGCCCTGCGTGCACAGGACGGACCGTACATTGTGGTGTTGGTTGAGTTGCCCCAGGCCGGCAATGTGCGACTGGTCGGCAACCTGCTCGGTGATCCGCGGCAGAAGATTCCGATTGGCGGTCGCGTTCGTGGAGTTTTTGAGCATCACCCGGACACCCAACCCGCTTACTCTTTGTTGCAATGGGAACTGATGACATGAGCTGTGTTTCTCAAGGCGCTGTCATGGGCAGCATGAAGGAGTTGTGATGGTCGAGATTCTCGGGCTCTGTGAGCCTCGGTTTGCGAAGGTCAAGGCGGCGTTCGAAAAGAACTTCCGGGACCACGGTGATGTGGGCGCGAGTGTTGCCGTAAGCCTTGACGGCGAGATGGTGGTCGATCTTTGGGGCGGATTCCGTGATGAAGCGAAGTCGCTGCCATGGGAGGAGAACACCATCGTGAACGTCTATTCCTCTACCAAGACGATGGCCGCACTCTGTCTCTTGCTGCTTGCCGATCGTGGCGAGGTGGACCTGTACGCGCCGGTGATCCGTCACTGGCCCGAGTTTGGACAGAACGGTAAGGACAAGGTCGAAGTGCGGCATTTCCTCAGCCACAGCGCCGGTCTCTCCGGCATGGATGAGGTGTTCGACGGCGAAGCCTTCTACAACTGGGACAACGTGGTTGCCGCACTGGCACGACAGAAGCCATGGTGGGAACCGGGCACGCAGAGCGGCTATCACGCCATCACCCAGGGACATCTCATCGGTGAGGTGGTGCGGCGGGTATCGGGTCAGTCCATCGGCGCGTTTTTCCGCGATGAGATCGCTGGCCCGCTGGGTGCAGATTTCTTCATCGGCACCCCGGAGAGTGAATTCGGCCGAATCGGCGAGCTGATTCCTCCTCCGGTACAACCTGCCGGACAGGTTGCAGCGGATTCGGTGGCGGCACGTACGTTTGCCAATCCGCGTCTCGACGCCGCAGCGTCACGGACCCGCGGCTGGCGCACTGCGGAGATTCCTGCAGCGAATGGTCATGGCAACGCCCGCTCAATCGTGCGCGCGCAGACGGTGATGGCCAATGGTGGTGTGGCGTTTGGCCAGCGGTTGATGAGTGAAGCCGGCACGCGCCGGATCTTTGACAAGCAGCTCAACACCACCGATCTGGTATTGGGTGTCCCCATCCTGTTCGGCATGGGTTACGGACTCAGCACACCGGACTTTCCCATGGGTCCGAACCCTCATATCGCCTTCTGGGGCGGTTGGGGTGGATCGACTGTGGTGGTCGATCAGGACGCGCGGGTGTGCATTTCCTACGTCATGAATCGCATGGAGAGTGGACTGATGGGTGATCCACGCGGCTTTGGCATCACCCAGGCGGTGTATCAGTCTCTGGCCTGAACTCGACCGGACTGAATTCGACCAGCCTGAGTTTGAGGAGGAGTGAACTTGATCCGAAGTGGAATAGGCCTCGCACTGGGCCTCCTGATGTCAGTGTCTTGCCCTGCGGCCACGCCAGCCTCCAATTCCGGTGTGGAAGTGACCGAACTGGGGTTACGCGGTTTCGATGCAAAGGCACCTGGTGCACCGGTGTACGCAGCGCACTGTGCGTCCTGCCACGACAACGGTGTAGCGCGAGCACCGGGTCCGCGCATGCTGCAGTTCCTGTCGCCTGGATCGATCTATCGGACGCTGACGACGGGTGTGATGCAGCCTCAGGCGACGGCACTGACTGACCAGCAGAAACGACAGGTCGCGGAATACATCACCAACGTCAAACTGATGGATGCGGAGTTAGCGACGGATCTGCCCCTGTGTGCGCCTGACAAACGGTCATTCGAAACATCGAAACCAGCGGAGTTTCCGAACTGGGGTTTGGGTTTCGGCAACAAGCGCGAAGTCAGTACAGCTCATGCAGGGTTTGGCGCCGCGGATGTGGATCGTCTGGAGCTCAAGTGGGCGTTTGCCTATCCCAACGCGCAACGTGCCCGGTCGCATCCGCTACTCGCATCAGGCGCGATCTTCATGGGCAGCCAGGATGGAACGGTCTATGCCCTCGACCGTGAAACCGGCTGTGTCAAGTGGACCTTTATCGCCGCCACCGAAGTGCGCACCGGGATCGTGATGTCGGAGCCGGTTGCAGTCCGGGCCGGTGAGCCTGTGCCGCCACCGCTGCTCTACTTCGGCGATCTGCTCGGCAATGTCTACGCGGTCGAAGCGTTTACCGGAAAACTCAAGTGGCGTGTGCATCCTGATGATCATCCCGGTGCGACAATTACCGGTACGCCAACGCTCTACCAGGGCCGGCTGCATGTGCCCATGTCGTCACTCGAAGTCCTGTCGGCGCTCGACGACAACTACGCGTGTTGCACCTTCCGGGGTTCCGTGGTGACACTCGATGCCACGAGCGGCGAGAAGTTATGGCAGACGTATACGGTTTTCGAAACTCCGCAGCGCCAGGGCGCGAACGCCGCAGGAGCAGACAAGATGGGGCCATCCGGTGCACCGGTCTGGAACAGCCCGGCAATCGATGAGCGGCGAGGTCAGTTGTACATCGGTACGGGCGAAAACTACTCATCGCCTGCAACTGGTACCAGTGATTCGATCATTGCCATGGACCTCGCAACCGGTGCGGTGCGCTGGGTCTATCAGGCGACGCCTCACGATGCGTGGAATGCGGCGTGTGCGCCTGTGAATGGCGCCAACTGCCCGAAAGAGAACGGGCCGGATTTTGATTTCGGCGCGGCGATGGTGCTTGCCAAACACAGCAGCGGCCGCGAGTTGGTTATCGGCGCGCAGAAGGCGGGCGTTGTTCATGCCGTTGATCCGGATTCGGGTGCGCTGGTTTGGAAGACCAAGGTGGGGCGAGGTGGTCTGCATGGTGGTGTGCACTTCGGTATCGCGGTGAGTGGGGACCGCGTGTTCATCCCCATCTCTGATGCACCGGATGGGCGCAAACACAAGGAGCCAGCGAACCCGGGCCTCTTCGGGCTCGATCTCTTGTCCGGCGATGTGTTGTGGCGACAGCCGATGGCCGATGAGTGCGAGGGGCGAACGTTCTGTGCGCCAGGAATCGGTGCGGCGATCACGGCCACACCGGAACTCGTTTTTGCCGGCGCGCTTGACGGGTTCCTTCGGATCCATGATGCACGGACAGGGGCACTACTGCGGAAGATCGATACCACACAAAAAGTGCGGGCGATCGATGGTTCCAAGGCGCATGGTGGTTCGATGGACGGCGCAACCGCGCCTTTACCGAGTCATGGCGAGTTGTTCGTGAACTCTGGCTACAACTTCGCGGGCCACATGCCTGGCAACGTGCTCCTCGTATATAGTCTGAAGCGCGACTGAGTAAAGCTGTCAGATGCGCGATCTCGCAGAACTGCCTGATCTGGTGCGCTCCAAGGCTGACGCGATGGGTGAATCAGGTCGGACCTGGCTTGCTTCACTTAACGATCAGGTTCGTTGGTTTGAGAACAACTGGGACCTAAGGGTCGGTGCAGTATTATCGGGTGGATCAGAGGCGCTGGTGATGTCGGCCCGTCAAGGCGACCGGGATGCGGTGCTGAAAATCGGCCTGCCTGCTGAAGAGGGCCTGCGCCACGAGGCCAGACTGCTTGAGATGGCGAAGGGGCGAGGCTATGCCGGGCTCCTCGCATTCGACGAATCGCGCAACACCATGCTCGTCGAACGACTCGGACGACCTATGGGCGAGTGTGGACTTCCGGTCGAGGCGCAGATCGATCTTCTCTGCGAGACAGCGGGCGAAAGCTGGATCACGGCTTCGGCTGACATGGGTTTCATGACCGGCGCGGGCAAGGCGCGCTGGTTGCGTGAGTTCATCTCGTCAGCGACGCAAAAGCATCCGGGTGCCATCAGCATTGAAGTGAAGGACCAGGCATTGGCCTTCACGCATTCGCGCGAACAGGCCTGGTCTGCAGATACGTCGAAACTCATCCATGGCGACGTTCATTCCTTCAACGCCCTTGCTGATCCGAAAGCACCTGGTCGCTTCAGGCTGGTGGATCCGGATGGCTACTTCATGGAGCCTGCCTATGACCTCGGGCTCATCATGCGGGACTACCATGAGGAACTTCGTGCAGCACCTCTCCGGCTGGGTCGGGAGCGGGCTGAACATCTGGCGAAACGCAGTGGACTCGAAGTGCAGGCAATCTGGGAGTGGGGATTTGTCGAGCGGGTTACTACAGGGCTTTACCTGCTGGAGCTCGGAGAATTCGATGAAGGCAGGGCATTCCTCGACATAGCAGAAGGGTGGATCGACTGAACCGACCCGTCGGTGAATGATGCGAAAACTGGGGGAGAAACAGATGCGGTTGAATGGGTACTTGCTCGCGGCACTGGTGCTTCAGTGGCTGCCGGAAGTTGTGCGTGCGGAAGCCTACGATCCTCTGCAGGTCACAGCAGCGGTCGGTGCGCAATTGTTGGACCGCGACGTCATCGATGAGTCACGGAACCGGACTGTTCCGCTGCGAGTTTACCTGCCTGAAGCCACGACGCCGGCTGCGGTGGTACTGTTCAGCCATGGTCTTGGCGGATCGCGGGAAGGCAGCGGCTTTCTCGGCAAACACTGGGCGGCGCGGGGATATATTGTTGTGTTCCTGCAACATCCTGGCAGTGATGAATCGGTGTGGCGGGATCTGGCACAGGCAGAGCGATTGCAGGCGCTGCAGAAAGCTGCGAACCCGCAAACGTTCATGCAGCGAGTATTCGATGTCGCCGCCGTGCTGGATCAGCTCGCGGTCTGGAACAAGGCATCCGGTGACGCTCTGTCTGGCCGGATAGATCTCGACAGGGTCGGCATGTCCGGCCATTCATTTGGTGCGGTTACCACCCAGGCGGTGAGTGGTCAGGCAACGGCCAACGGTCGCCAGCTGTTTCTGGACAAGCGAATCGATGCGGCGATCATCATGAGCCCTTCGACACCCCGGCGAGGCACCGCGGAGGTCGCGTTCAGGAACGTTCGGCTGCCGTGGCTCTTGATGACCGGTACCCGTGACACCGCGCCGATTGGTGATCAGGACATGGCCTCACGTCTGGCGGTCTATCCATCGTTGCCGACAGGCGGCAAGTACGAACTCGTACTCGATGGTGCGGAGCACTCGGCGTTCACCGAGCGCCGGTTGCCTGGAGAGGTCAATCCACGCAACCCGGCGCATCATCCGGCAATTCTCGCGATCTCCACTGCGTTCTGGGATGCCTGGCTCAAGAAGGATGCTGCCGCGCGTGAGTGGATCGATGGTGTGGCGGTGCGTGGTGTACTCGCGGAAGCGGATCGTTGGCAGCGCAAGTAGTGTTGGACTGAACGCGCCAAACATCGAACCACCCTGTCGAACTTGCTTCTCAGACTGGCGTGTAGTTCAAGGCGACAGGGGCTATCCGGACATGTGATTGTTCCGACACTTTAGTGCTGCCGGATTGGCCATCACAACCTGATTGTCATGAACGTGCTGAACGGATCCTCGCGATAATCTCCAAACGGTCCGCAGTACTCAAAGCCGAACGCCAGATAAAGATGGTGTGCAGCGGTAAACGTATCCTCAGGTCCGGTCTCGAGGCTCAGCCGTTCATAGCCACGGCTGCGTGCCACGTCAATGATATGGGCAAGGATGGCGCGGCCGGCACCCTGACGACGACGGTTTGCCGGGGTGCGCATCGATTTGATTTCACCGTGTGTCGCGGAGAGTTCCTTGAGGGCGCCGCAGCCCACGAGTACGCCGCTGTCCCAGGCGGTCCAAAAACTCACCTCCGGTGCGCGCAGACCATCGAGGTCGAGTGCGTGCACGGACTCCGGGGGTGAGAGTTCATGCATATTCGTGAGGTGTTCGCGCAGCAGATCCTGTACCTCAGGACGGCTCAGATCATCAGGTTCGATGTGCATCAGGCGTGCTGTTTGTTGGCTTTCCAAGCATAAAGGATAGTGGCTGCCGGCAGGACCTGATCACTTGAGAGATATGTGATTCTCGGACAGAGTGTCTGGAAAAAGACTTGGAAGGCCGGCATGGCAAGTTTCGTTCTGGTACACGGATCGTGGCACGGCGCATGGTGCTGGTATCGCATAATTCCGCTCCTCAGGGCGATGGGACATGAAGTCCTCGCACCGGATCTGTCCGGGCTCGGCGCGGACAAGACTCCCCTCGAAGCCGTGACGCTCGACCGTTGGCGGGATGATGTCTGCCGCGCCATTGATGCCGCCTCCGAACCGGTGATTCTGGTTGGCCACAGCCGTGGCGGCATCCTTGTCAACGCCGCTGCGGAAGCGAGGCACACACGTGTGAAATCACTCGTATACCTCGCTGCTTTCCTGTTGCGGGATGGCGAGGCGCTTCTGGATGTTTCGATGCTGGATGAAACCTCGCGGCTCAAGGGCAACCTGAATGTTCGCGAGGACGGCATGAGCGCACTTGTCCGGGATGAGGTCATCGATTCGGCGTTTTATGGTCAGTGCCCCGCCGAAGACATCGTCCTCGCGCGGCTATTGTTGCAACCGGAACCGCTCAGGCCATTGGCGACACCCGTGCAGGTGACCGCTGGACGCTACGGATCATTGCCGCGCTTCTACATCGAATGCCTGAAAGATCAGGCTATCTCGGCAGCGGCGCAGAAACGCATGTATACGCAGACACCCTGTGAGAAGGTGCTGACACTGGATACGGACCATTCACCGTTTTTCTCGACCCCGGATGCGTTGGCGCAGATGCTCGGTGCGCTTGCCTGATCCGGCGTTTGAGGTGCTGAATCACTACGCTTTCGCCCCATCTGCAAGACAGGAGGAAGCATGAGTCTTCCATCATCAATGGCTTCGTTGACCGGTCCCTGGGCCGGGACCAAGAAACTCTGGTTGGAGCCCGGCACGCCGGTGCGGGAATCGAGCGCGCAGGCGAATGTCGCCGTCGCTGCGAACGGGAAATTTCTGCACATCGGCTACACCTGGAACGAGAAGAGAATTCAGCATGGCGTGCTCATCATCGGCTTGGAGTCCGACGGCAAACGGGTGGGTGCCGCATGGATCGACTCCTGGCACAACGGGGATCCGATCATGACCCTGCAGGGTGAAGTCAGTACGCAAGGTGCATTCAAGGTGACCGGCGCCTATCCCGCGCCTCCGGGACCCGACTGGGGATGGCGGATCGAGGTTCATCCCAACGGTTCTGATTCGTGGCAACTCCTGATGTTCAATGTCACGCCGCAGGGTGAAGAAGCCAAGGCCGTTGAAGTCGAGTTTCGACCGGTTTGAATCCAGTTACGCAGTACGCGGGCTCAATCAAGTGAACCCACGATAGATTTGCGTTGGCTGAGCTCGATCCAGTTGCCGTCCGGATCGCGGACAAACGAGATGTAGGCAACGTCGCCCAGGCGGCGCGGCGCCGAACCTTCGCGGCCTCCGGAATTGAGGACGTGCGTGTGTGCGGCGACCACATCGAAAATCTGCAGTGTCATGTAGCGATAGCCCGTGGACTGTTGCACAGGATCACGTGTCGCCGCGCCTTCCGTGAGTGCAAGTCGCGACTCACCTGCAGCGAAGGTTCCGTTCTCGATTTCCGGGAGACCCAGTGCCTCTCCGTAGAATCGGCGGTGAGATTCCAGGTCCGAAACCGTGAGATGGATTGTCAGCGGTGGAGTCGATGCTCCGGCGGGAACCAGTCTGACGCGATTGCCGTCCGGGTCCACAAGGCTGGTGTTCGAGATGATCTTGCTGTTGGCCACAGTCAGCACGCGGATTCCGGACGGAGCCGCGGCGACCAGGGGATCGCGCGCGTGATTGAGCTTGAACACACTCAAGCCGATCGCGTGGCGATGCTGCCTCAGCCCACCACCGAGTGGTAACAACTCGCTGAACGGAACGCCTGCAGTGTTCTGCCAGAACTCGAGCATGGGATCCAGCTGGTTGGTGAAGAGGCCAATGTCGATGGCTTGCTTGGCGAGTTTCACGACTCTCCCTCAATGTCTGGTTCGATGTCTTGATTGTTGGTGGACGCCCGCAACAACTTCGGCGAAACGATACGCAGCAGCTGGAAGTTGCTTTGCTGGCACTCATCCCAGGGTTTGTCGGCAGTAAATTCAGCGATGCCGAGTGTAGGCACGTTGTCTATGGCGGGTTTTCCTGCGAGCCAGTTCACGAGATCGGTAATGCCGGGGTTGTGGAAGACCACTGCCACACCGCGAATATCCTCTGGAGTTTCGCGCAGCACTTCGAGCGCAGCGTCCGGAGACGCATGGTAAAGCGCGTCAGTGATGATCAGCCGGCTTTCATCAACTGACCAGCCATGTGCAATGTAACGTGCGGTGGTTAACGCCCGGTTGGCGCTGCTGCTCCAGATCCACTCAGCCCGGTGCGGTTGCCGAGCTAGCCACCGCGCCATGAAAGGGCCATCGCGATGACCGCGGGCATTGAGCCCGCGATCAAAGTCGCTCACACCCTGAACCCAATCCGATTTGGCGTGGCGAACGAGCCAGAGTCGATACGGCTCCACCTGCGGCTACCGGAGTTATTGCCAGAGGGCGAAAAACTCCTCGAAGGCTTTCATCTGGTTGCCGACTGCGGAGGAGGGCACGATGATCGGTGTACGGATGCCTGCATCGAACCAGGCCTCGATCCCTTCCCGCACTTCACTCGGAGTACCGAACAGGGTGGTGTCTGCAAGCCACCGGTCGGAAAGGCACTTCGGAATCCGGTCGAGGTCTTTCTCGCGGATGGCTTTTTCGACACCTTCCATCTCTTCGGCGTAACCCGCTTCCTTCCAGTAGTTGCGGTAGTTCGGCAGCATCGCATAGCTGGTCAGAGTCCGACGATTCACCTCAGCGGCGGCTTTGCGGTCATCGCCTATGCAGGTTGGAATCATGTTGCCGATGAAAAAATCGGGATTGCTGCGGGCGTCCTTCGACAAAACACCCAGCGAATGTTTCATGTGTGAACGGGCGCCATTGGCGAAGACCATGCCGTTGCCGATCTCTTCAGCGAGTTCGATCATTTTGTCGCGCAGCGTCGCCAGCACGATGGGTGGCAATTCGCCCACCCGGGGGGCTTTGCGCAGGTCTTCGACAAACTTGCGCATGTCAGTAAGCGGCTTGCCACCGGTGATGCCCAGCCGGTTGAGTGCAGGGGCGTGACTCACGCCGACACCGAAGCGGAAACGGCCACCGGAAACTTCGTGGATGAATGATGCGGTGGAAGCAAAGTCCTGTGGCTGGCGGAAGTAGATCGGCATGATGCTGGTGCCGAAGGTCACCGTCCTGGTCTCGAGCGCCATGGCAAGACAGAGTGACAGGCTGTCACCCAGGCTCGGCCCGAAGATCCCGGGAAAGCCTCGGCGTTCGATTTCCTTGGCGAGCTCGATGGTAGCTTTGCGGCGGCCGGGAATGGCAGCCAGGCTCACGGCGGGTAACTGGGTCATGGAATCGCTCCCTCTTCGTTTTTCTTGGTGGCTCGGTGATCAGAGCATAACAGTCCTGAAGGTCCACCTGTCGCGCTCAAGCAGTTAGCGGGGCCAGCGGTGTTTTGCCGTTTGTCTGGGTGCCGAAGTGATGTGCCTGGACACTCGCTCGGGTTGCCGGAACAAAAACACCAGAGCACATCCCGCCAGGAAGCCGCCGATGTGCGCCCAGAAGGCGACTCCGCCGCCACCCGCACTCGACGCAAATCCGCCGAAGAGCTGCAGCAGGAACCAGTAGCCGAGCATGAAAACCGCCGGAACGGCGAGCGTGGTGATATAGAACCCGAGGAAGATCAGCATGTGCACGTTCGCCTTCGGGTAGAGCAGGGCATAGGCACCCATGACTCCACCGATCGCGCCGCTGGCACCTACCATCGGTATGGCGCTCGACGGATCGGACCACATCTGGGCCAACGCCGCGCCGAGACCGGAGAGCAAATAGAAGATCACGAACCGCACACTGCCCATCGCGTCTTCGACGTTGTCGCCGAAAACCCACAGAAACCACAGGTTGCCGATGATGTGCATCCAGCCCCCATGCATGAACATGCTGGTCAGGACGTTGATCCATCCGGCGCCGGAATCCGGAGGGCAGAACCGCTCCCCGCTGAATTCAAAGGTGGATGCGAACAGATCCGCCGGGATCAGACCGAATGTGCAAATGGAATTCGACAGCGCCCGTTCGCTGCCGAGCCCCTGCAAAAACACCCAGGCGAGAACATTGAGAGCGATCAGAGCAATCGTCGCAACTGGCCGGGTCTGGCTCGCATTTTCATCGCGGATCGGGAACATGAGCTGCTCTCCCCTGCAGACCAGGAAACCGTCAGATCAGCGATTTGAAAGCGGTGATCAACCGGTGATTTTCTTCCGGAGTACCGATCGTGATACGCAAGCGGTCGGTGAGCCCGGGTGAGTCGAAGTATCGCACCAGTATGCCTGCGGCTTTGAGCCCCTCATACAGCGGGCGGGCCGATCCATGCAGCGAACGCACCAGGATGAAATTCGATTCGCTGGGAGGTGATGGAAAACCGAGGTTCTCAAACACCGCCTGCACCCGTGCGCGTTCAGTGCGGACCTTCGCCCAGGTGGACCGTGCCCAGGCTTGGTCTTCGACCGCCGCCAGCCCGAGCGTCTGCGAGAGGTGGTTCATGTTGTAGCTGTCGCGGGTCTTCCACATCATCGGAGCGATCAGCTCCGGTGCACCGATCAGATAGCCGAGACGCAGCCCGGCAAGTCCATAACCCTTGCTGAAGGTGCGCAACAGAAGCACGTTGTGGTGTTCTCGCACCAGAGAGGTGTTGTCGTGGTTGAGGGCAGGATCCACAAAGTCGACGTAGGCTTCATCCACCAGCAGTACGCCCGAAGTTTCGCGCGCGATCCTCGCGTAGGTCGCCTGTGGCGTCAGCGTGCCACTCGGTGCGTGCGGGTTAACCAGGCAGGTCAGGCGCGATTGTGCATCACGGAGCCGTTTACCCATGTCGGCGGGCATGGACCAGTCGTCGTTCAGCGGTATCGTGTGCAGTCGTGCATCCTGTATCTGGGCGAGTACTCCGTACAGGGAATAGCTGGGAACCGCCATGGAGAATGTCGCGCCGGGATCGACGAACGTGGTGAGGGCGAGGCGCAGTGCTTCATCACCGCCGTTGGTAATGATGAAGTGGTCAGGAGTCAATCCATGCAGTTTCGCCAGTGCTTCGCGAAGTTTGCGCGCCGTCGGCTCCGGGTAACGACGCAGTGAATCCACGGTGAACGCGGCCAGTGCTTCCTGGACCTTCGGGCTTGCCGGATAAGGATTTTCGTTGGTGTTCAGCTTGATCGTGCGCGCGTCCTGGGGCTGCTCGCCCCAGGTGTAACCCTGCATGGCAGCGATATTGCTGCGCTCGAAAGTCATGTCGTGGGCTCCGGCGGTTCAGGTTCCGTCGTGGGTTCCGGCGGATCAGCCGGCCCCAGCAGATGGGCGAGCCAGGCAGTGTCCGGATTCGCTTCCATGGCGATTTTTGCAGTGATGGTCAGCGGAATCGACAACAACATGCCAACCGGGCCAAGCATCCAGCCCCAGAACACCAGGGAAAGGAAAACGACGAGTGACGATATGCCGAGGCCCCGACCCATGAACCGGGGCTCCACCACGTTGCCCATGACCATCTCGATCACCACAAAGCCCGCGATCACCACGAGCGCATGGCCGAACCCGAGCTGGACCAGTGCGAGAAGTACCGCGGGAACGGAGGCGATAATCGAACCGATGGTGGGGATGTAATTCAGTAAAAATGCGAGCAGCGCCCACAGCAGTGGAAAGTCCACACCCACCAACAGCAGGAACACATAGACAAGCAATGCCGATGTGGCGCTGATGGTAGTCTTGATGCCGATGTAGCGGTTGACGTTGAGCGCGAACTTCTCGAAGTGCGGAAGACTTTGGTCTGGGCTGATGAGCACGTCGCGCAGCTTGCGCGGAAAGCTTGACGCTTCGGCCAGGATGAAGATCACACTGAAAAGGATCAGGAAGCCGTTCGACAACGCGTTCGAGAGCCCTGCGAGCGTGTTTCCCGCAACACTGAGAGCCATGGGCACGTTGAGATACTGCAGCAGGAAGTCCTTGTCGAGGTGGATGTTGTACCGCGTGAGCATCGCGATCGAGGTCTGCATCAACTCATTGAGGCGGGATTCGTAGAACGGCAGTTTGTTGGTGAACGCATTCGCGGATTGAGCCACCAGTGCACCCACACCGACCAGGACCAGGATGATCGTAGACATCACCAGCGTGATGGCCAGCCATTGCGGCATACGGCGTTTTTCGAGCCAGAACATCGGCGGAGCCGCAATGGTTGCGAGGAACGCGGCGAGGAGGAACGGTACGACGATTTCTTCAGCCGCTTTGATGCCGGCAAAGATAATCACACACGCGGCGGCGATGAGGATGCCGCGACCGGACTGCGCGCTGGAAGACCCGGCAGAAGGTGCGGTACGGGGCTCGTTCACAGCGTACGCCGATGTGTCAGGCTCGGCAGTTGACTGCGAACCTTGGCGACTTCCGCCGGATCGATGGTGCCGAGGATGTACCCGTCGCCGTCTGCAAGTTCAGCAACGACCTCACCCCACGGATTGATGATCAGACTGTGGCCATAGGAGTGTCGCTTGCCCCAGTTGTGGCCGTGTTGTGCCGGTGCGATGACGTACGACTGGGCTTCGATGGCGCGGGCCCGCAGCAGCACATGCCAGTGCGCCTTGCCGGTGGTGGCCGTGAAGGCGGAGGGAACGGTCAGGGCGATGGCACCCTGATCGACCAGTGACTGGTAGACGTATGGAAAACGCACGTCGTAACAGATCGAGAGGCCAAGCGTCCCGAAAGGCAGTTTGGTGGTGACGAGTGTTGACCCCGGAAGCGTGCGAGAAGATTCCGCGAGTACAGTGCCGTCTGCGAGCGCCACGTCAAACATGTGGATCTTCCGGTACATCGTCACGATTTCGCCGTCTTTCGACAGATGCACACAGGTGTTGTAAGCCTTGCCGGGAAGGTCCGAGCGTTCATGAAAACCGCCGAGAATCAGATCACACCGGGTCTGCTGTGCCAGCTTGCGACAAAGATCAAGAATCGGTCCGCCTTGTGGCAGAGGCTCGACGATCTTCTGTTTTTCTTCATCGGGCCCGAGAAATGCGAACGCTTCCGGGACGATGAGGGTCTCTGCACCGGCGCTCGCGGCGGCGAGGCACAGCGTCGAGATGACCCGGAGATTGTGCTGCACATCGGGGCCGGCGCAGTTCTGGATGGCGGCGACGATGGAAGGACGTCCACTCATAAACCGTTCTCCTCAACGGAATCAGCGATCGTCAGAACCTTGAAGCGCAGCGATGGATCGTCCGCAGTCAGCGCCGGGAATCCAGAAGACCGTCTTCAAAAGTCCGGTTGGGTGCACTGGATCTTGCGACCGAGATAATCCTCGAGCGCAGGCAGATTGAAAGCGTCATCTTCGCTCACGAAGCTGATGCTGATGCCTTCCGCGCCAGCTCGACCGGTCCGGCCGATGCGGTGCACATAGTCCTCCGAATCCTCCGGCAGATCGTAGTTCACCACGTGGGAGATGCCATCCACGTGAATCCCTCGACCAGCGACATCGGTGGCAACGATGTAGTGGATACCGCCGTTCTTGAAGCGGTTGAGTGTCGACAGGCGCTTCTTCTGCGGCACGTCGCCGGCCAGCGGTTCGCACTCGATGCCGTGTTTGACGAGATACCGGTACAGCTGATGGGTCTGGTCGCGCCGGTTGGCGAAAATCAGCATGCGCTCCGGCTGCGCCCGGTTGATGAACTCGACGAGTTTGCGCGCCTTGTGATCGGCACTGACGAGCCAGAACTTCTGCTCTACCCGGTCTGTGGTGACCTGTTCCGGCATGATGGCAACGTGTTCCGGTTCCAGGGTCCACGACTCAGCAAGCCGCATCACATCGTCATTGAACGTTGCCGAGAAGAAGAGCGTCTGCCGTTTTCGTTTCGGCGGAGTCTGGTAGACGATGCGGCGCACGTCGGGGACGAACCCCATGTCGAGCATTCGATCCGCTTCGTCGATGACGAGGATTTCCACGTGGCGCAGGTTCACGTCGCGGCGATTGACGAAGTCGATCAGACGCCCCGGTGTGGCTACCAGGATATCGATGGGGCCGGCATGAAGGAGATCCCGCTGTCGCTGGAAGTCCATCCCGCCCACCACGGCCATGGTTGTTTCTTCCATGAAACGACCGAGCGCCTTGGCATCGCCTTCGATCTGCAGTGCGAGCTCACGCGTGGGTGCAAGCACCAGCGCCCGCGGACAGCCGGGCTGTGCAGGGCTCTCTAGCGGATTCTCAAAACAGTGAGTGAGGATCGTAATGAGGAACGCCGCAGTCTTGCCGGTGCCGGTTTGCGCCTGACCGGTGACGTCGTAGTCTGAAAGGCTGAGCGGCAGAACACCGCTCTGGATCGGTGTGCAGTATTCGTAGCCGAGCTCAAAGATCCCCCGCATCAGCGGCAGAGGCAGCGCAAAGTCGTGAAAACGATCCTTGCCCTCAGCAGGCTCAATAACGTACTCGTCGGGATTCCAGTCACTCATCGGGCGTTCAACCGTTCGAGTGTGGCGAGGCGGACACAGAGTGTCAGTACGTCCATGGCAGCCTCCAGGGCATCAGGTTCGGCAAACGTTGGCGCAATGCGGATATTGCGATCTTCCGGATCAAGCCCGTAGGGAAAGGTGGCACCTGCTGCGGTCAAGGCAAGGCCGGCACTTTTCGCGAGTGCGACGATTTTCTTCGCAAGACCGGGCAGGACATCCAGAGACACAAAATAGCCTCCGGCAGGTTCTGTCCACGTGGCGATACCAAGACCGCCGAGATCATCATTCAGTTTGCGGATCACGAGGTCAAATTTGGGTTTCAGGATCTGCGCGTGTTGACGCATGTGGGCGGCGACGCGACCACCCAGAAACCGCGCATGTCGCAACTGGTTGAGTTTGTCGAATCCTACGGTGATCAGACCGATGCGCTCCTCCAGCCGCTTGAGCACACTTTCGTCGCTGCCGACGAAGCTGATTCCGGCGCCGGCGAATGTGATCTTTGAGGTCGATCCGAACTGCACCATGTGCCGCTGTGTGCCGGCTTTTTGTGCCGCCTTGAAAAGGCTGGCAAGTTTTGGCGGCGGAAAAACAAGGTCATGCACGGCGTAGGCGTTGTCCCAGAGCACGACAAAGTTGTCGGCCTTGGAAAGCTTCGGCAGTTCGGCGATCTGGTCCACAATCGAATCGCTGTAGATGCAGCCGGTTGGATTGGCGTACTTCGGCACACACCAGATTGCTTTGACTGAAGCGTCACTCTTCACGAGTTCACGTACGGCGTTCATGTCCGGACCGTCGTCGCGGAGCGGTACGTTCCGCATGCCGATGCCGTGGGAATCGGTAAGTGCAAAGTGACGATCGTATCCAGGCACCGGCGTAATCACGCTCACTTCCCCGGCCGGGTTGGCCCAGGGTGTGGCACTGGCCCAAAGGCCATGCCGCATGGCGGTTTCCAGCGTCAGGTGCATCAACCACAGACTTGAGTTGCCGGCGATGAGGATGTTGCCCGCAGGCACATCCATGATCTCTTCGCCGAGTTCGCGGGCTTCGATGATCCCGCGCAGGCCGCCGTAGTTGCGCACATCAGTCCCTTCGCGGCTGAGGTAGTCGCCATTCATCTGATGATCGAGACCTTCGGACAGTGTGAGCTGCGATGCCGCTGGCTTGCCGCGGGTCAAGTCCAGCGAAAGGCGATTGGAGGTGAGCCGTGTAAATGAGGTCCGTAGCTGTTGTTCGATTGAAGCGCGTTCGGCGGTCCCCAGCTCTGGCCAGGTGGTCATGAACAGAGTCCCGTTGATTCATCCACGCCGAGCATGAGGTTCAGGTTTTGCACGGCGGCGCCGGCCGCGCCTTTGCCGAGGTTGTCGTAACGCGCAGTCAGAAGAATCTGGTCGTTGTTGCCAAAGACCATGATCTCGAGGCGGTTGGTGTCGTTGCAGGTTGTAGGATCGAGATAGCCGCCTTCGAGTGCATCCGCACCGCCGTACGGGAACACGCGAATGAAGGCCTCATCCGCATAACGCTCGGCCAGTCGTTTTTGCACATCTTCTGCGGAGCAGCCGAGCTGTGACCGGAAGAGCGGCACATGCACCGTCATGCCCTTGTAGTAGTTGCAGACGATCGGAGCGAAAACCGGGCGCACGGCGCTGCGGGAGTAGAGGTGCATTTCAGGCGCATGTTTGTGGGCGAGGCCCATTGAGTACGGCCGGGCACCAAGTCCCTCCTGCTCGACAGATCCGGCAGCGCGGTATTTTTCAATCATCTGACGTCCGCCACCGGAGTAGCCAGACAGCGCGTGACAGGTGAGCGGGGTGTCAGCTGACAGGAGTCCGGCCTCGATCAGCGGTCGGATCATCAGAATGAAGCCCTGCGGATAACAGCCCGGATTGCTCACACATCGTGCGCTCCGAAGTTGCGAACGCTGCCCAGGGGTGAGTTCGGCGAGACCATATACCCACTCCGGGTGTGTCCGATGGGCGGTGCTCGCATCGATGAGACGCGCGCGTCCGGCCGCCAGCACCACCGCTTCTTTCGCGGCGTCATCGGGCAAGCAGAGAATCGCAACGTCCGCTGACGTCAACGCTTCGCGTCGCCGCTCCGGGTTCTTGCGCTCTGCATCAGACAACGTAATCAGCTCGAGATCGGTGCGGCCACGAAGCCGATCGGTGATTTCGATGCCGGTGGTGCCTGCCTGGCCATCGATGAAGACGTGCAACATATAGGGGCTGGCTCGGTGAAAAGGCGCGCAAGTATAAGGAACGTCGCCGTGAAGCGAAATGCTGGGAAAACCCATGTCTTGATCGAATCGGAGGGTGCTCTGGAGCGAGCCAGAGCCTGCGCAGTCGCCGGGTTGGTCAGGCCCCGGTTTTTTCCGTTACCCAGGCCGCGAACTCGTTGTAGGGCAGAATGGCACCTGCAGCAGCGCCCTGGATGGCGTGAAAACCGAGTTCCTTGAGTTTTGGAACCAGCTTCTCTTCCCTGATTCCGGTGGCGACGAGTCGATAACCACCACGCTTGAAGAGTTCAAGGATGAGTGTGCGCAAAGCAGGCGGAACGCTCTTGCTGAGCAGCGCACGGGCAACTGAAACCTCGTCCGCGGGAAGGCTGCCGAGCATGATCAGCGGCAGCCCGCCTTCACCCATGCCGGCAATCCGCACGGCGATCTTCTTCTGACGAACGGCTTCCAGCACCACTCGACAATCGGCGTTGGCGAGCGCGGCTTCAGGCACTTCAATGGTCAGTCTCTGGGGAGCGATGCTGTAGAGCTCAAGCGCGTTGCTGAGCTGCAGGACAACCTCGTCGTCATTCAGCAGTTCCATGGGGATCGGCAACACCACACCGACAGTCTCCTGCCACTTGGCTGCCTGCCCGATGGCACCCTTGAGATAGTGCCAGTAGATTGGTCGCAGCATCTCGCTTTCACGCGCCATCGCCATGATTTTCGAGAACCCCAGCAATCCGCGTTTTGGCGAATTCCAGGCGAGCGTGGATGCGGCGGCGATGACGTGATTCTGGGCAGTGCTGACCACCGGTTCGAAATAGGGAACCAGCTCACCCCGTTGGAGTGCTTCCTCGAGTTCGGTCTTGATCACCCACGTGTCGCTCTTCCGACTCACCGATTCGGGGTCATAGATCACGTAACGTTCAGATGGCGTGCAGCGGCTCAAGGCTCTTTCGGCGGCCTGAAACAGCGGTCCAGGTTTTGCCGAGGCTGTCCGGGTGACTGAAAAACCGGCATTGGTTTGTACGCTTATCGAGTGATTGACCACTGCGATCGGAGGCCCGAGCACCCGCTTCAGTTTGGCGGTGGCGAGTTCGAGGTGATCGAGGCTGGTGAGGTCCGCGAGTACGATGCAGAACTTCTCCCCGGGCAGCTGAATCAGGTTGTTTTCTGATTTGCAGAAGTCGATCAGACGAAGTCTGAAATCAGCGAGCATGAGATCGAATGTATCTTGCCCGAGTTGCAGCCTGAGCTCCGTCGCGCCCATCAGCTGAACCAACGCGCAGGAAATCAAGCCGGCCGGCTCCTGTTCGATCGCGCGCTGTTCCTCAAGCCTCAAGGCGATGAGGTTGAGCGCTTCTGAAGGCAGATCCGCCATGTTGATATCGGTGGTTTCGTTCACAGGTATAACGTCTCCGCGTCAATTCCGTAAGCGCCGGCAGGTAACTCCTGCGTGATCCACACCTGGGTAGTACCGTCCGGGCGGGTGTACTTGCAGAGATCGATAGTGACGAACTCGGCGCGTCGCTGCTTGTTTTCATCGAGCACGATGCAGACCTTCGGCTTCAGTCGACGTGCCGGATTCTGGGCGACGACGATGCCGACTTCGCCGGTGGACAACAGTACGACGGATCCGGTTGGAAACAGACCGATGGCCTGGACGAACTCCTCGATGAGCACACCCGGGAACTTGATGTCTTTCTGGTCGATCAGCTCCTGCACCGTTTCAAACGAAGACCGCGTCGGCGCGTAGGGCCGGATGGTCGTCATCGCATCATAGGTGTCCACGAGACCGGCGATCCTGGCCACCAGTGGAATCTGATTGGCGAGTTTTCCGTCGGGATAGCCGGAACCGTCCCAGCGTTCATGGTGATGCAGCAGCACTGACTCGACCATTGGGTCCACCTTGTTCTCGCGGACCAGCAGGCCAACGCCCCACTGCACGTGCTTGCGCATGGCTTCCCGCTCATCGTGACTCAGTGGCGCCGAGGACCGCAGCATCTCATCCGGCAGCTTGATCTTGCCGACATCCATCAGTGCGCAGCCGAGCGTCAGATTTTCCAGATCCAGCGTCGGCATTCCGATCTGGTGCCCGATCATTGCACCGAGCACCGCTACGGAGATTGAGTGGTTGTAGAGGTAGTCATCCTTCTTCTTCATCCGCACGAGTGCGACCATCGCTTCCTTGCGATGCACGACGTGCTCGATGAGCGGCTTGAGCGAGTCGGCGACCGACTGCACGCTGATACTGCCGGTTTGGCGAAGACGGATGAAGGCATCGCGAACTGCATGGGTGGCGATGTCGTAGTCAGACTCCGCCGCGACAAAGTTCCGGCGTAATGAGGTGGTAACGTCCGAATTCTTCTGGCTGGCTGGAGCGCCATTGACCGCATTGCGTACAAAATCGCCCCGGGAATGTCGCCGCGGATCCACAAACACGCGTTTGCACACCTCGGCCACTTCGGCGACGTCCTCCAGCGTGTGCACATAAAACCCCTGCACCGTGAAAGGCGATTCCAGCCAGGGACGATCCAGATGGGCGACATACATCCCTGGTTCCAGCTGGAGAACCGGAACTTCGAGGTATTTCTCTGAGTCGGGCGGTACGTACATAACCCGGGATTATCCGTGCTTTTTGGATTCGACCCGCCGGTGAATGCCTGTTGTGTGAAACTGGTCGCTGAAACTCTGAGAGCTGGCCCTTCCCGTACACGAAGATCCCTGAAAACGTGTCGTAGTGCGCGTTCCTGTTGGGGCGGTTGATCGGTTTGGCGTCGTCCGCGCCGGCTACGGGGATTTGATAGCTGACGCGGAACATGTCCGCCGTTCGTGAGCGTTCGGTCGCCCGGGCTCTGCAGTTCAGTGCAAGCGTGCCGCCGGTGGCAACGAGAGCATGATGGATTCTTCGGCGGCGTGGAGCTCATGCAAGCGGCAGGTCACTGCCGCTGCGCTGAATTCGACGCCAGCGAGTTCAATGAAAACGCCGCAATGGCGGGCTTCGCTGGCGGCCAGAGCACGGTAGAACGGGGCCAGTGCGGCGAACCGGCTGGTTCCCGCGGCAAGTGATTCGCCGATTCTTGCAAACCGCTCCGCACCCCGCCTCTCGAGCAGCGCTGCCACCAGCAGCCGATCCAGCAGGTACAGCGACGGACCCCGCCTGATCAGGTGTTGCAGCGCGTTGACATAGGTATCGCGCTGATCCGGAGCGGGTTCGATGCCGTAGTCCAGCAGGATCTTCATGGTTTCCCGCCAGTGGGAAAGTTCCTCCACCGCAAGGTCACACATCACCCGCAACAGAACCGGTTTGTTAGGGTAGTGTGACGCGATGTTCAGGGCCATGCCGCTGGCTTTTTTCTCGCAGGACACATGATCACGCAGGAATGCCGGGAAATCCCCGGTCACCGCATCCAGCCAACTTTGGGGCGAGGGCCGGAGGGGCGGCAGGTCTTGTTCAGGCATGAGAAGTGGTGGGTCAGCAGCAGGTGGCTCAGCCGCCGTAGATCCGGTTCAGCCAGGCGGCGATGTCATTGATTTCCTGCGGGCTGACCTGGTGACCCATGCCGTACTCGTGCCATTCCACCTGATAGTTGAGACGACGCAGGGCTTCCCGGCCGGTGATGGCACGGGCGATCGGGATCATCGGATCGGCGATGCCATGGGCCATGAAAATGGGTGTGTCAATGTTGTCGAGGCTCACTTCATCGACAACGCGCTCGTGATTGTGGATGTACGTCGACAGTCCCATGATCCCGGCCAGAGTGCGATTGGCGCGCACGCCGAGGTAGGTCGCGATGACGCCGCCCTGGGAAAATCCGGCAAGCGTGATCCGGCGCGCAGGCATACCACCGGCCACCTCCGCGTCGATGAGTTTGTCGATAGCAGCTGCCGATTCACGGATGTCCCGCTCTCCGACGGTCGGGTTGGACAGGTCGATGTCGTACCACGCGCGCATTTCCATGCCGCCATTGATGGTCACGGGGCGGACCGGTGCGTTCGGAAAAACAAACCGCAGCGGCCGGTCCAGTTTCAGCATCGGCACCACCGGTTCGAAATCATGTGCATCGGCACCAAGCCCGTGCATCCAGATGACGGTGCCGACGGGATTCTCGCCGGTCACGACCACCAGCGTTTCGAGATCGGGGGTGATCAAGTCCGTTGAACCAAAATCAGCCATGGGGATCCGGACTCCAGGTTGGGGCCGCGCAGTGATCAAACCGCGGACGGTTCGGGTGAGTGGGGCGCACGCCGGTGGATTCGACGCCTATAATGCGCTGCTATGGATGATGGCCTCAATCGCGAGGCGTCGAA
>Ga0194132_10002147_pt1 | contig 38009 bp, 39 predicted proteins | sample TA2KigOf80mmetaG_FD_148612 | JGI IMG/M metagenome (GOLD analysis project Ga0194132, IMG submission 148612) | Freshwater microbial communities from Lake Tanganyika, Tanzania - TA2015054 Kigoma Offshore 80m | ecosystem: Environmental > Aquatic > Freshwater > Lake | place: Tanzania: Lake...
TTACCGGAATTGAACCGGTACTCCAAAAGGAAACAGATTTTAAGTCTGTCGTGTCTACCCATTCCACCAAATGAGTTTGATTATAACATAGTTAAAAAACTAAAAAGTTCGGAATTAAAACCAACGAAAATGAGTAAAACTACGATTTTTTAATGCAACTAAATGTAGTGCATCTTTTTTTTTTACACATTCACCTTGATTTTTAGAAGCTTCTATTAAAATAGAAGCAAGACTTAAAATTGATGAACCAGATTTTTTTCTCGAAGCATCAATAAGCCATTTCATTCCTAGAGATAAACTACGTTTTTCTTTAAGTGGAATTGGTACTTGATAAGTAGCCCCTCCTCGTCGAACGGATCGAACTTCAACAAGGGGCTTAGAATTCTCTAAAGCTTTTAAGAATACAGTAATTCCCTCAGTTTTTTCCTTTTTGTAGATAAAATTTAAAGATTCGAAAAAGATTTTTTCTGCTTTTTCTTTTTTACCACTTTGCATTAAGTGATTTACAAATTTTCTTGTAATATATTGAGCTTTTTTACTAGTATCAAGCATATTTTATTTTTTGTTTACTAAAAATATTATTTTTTATTGAAGTCCAAGCTAAAAACTTATAATTATTAGTATATGACCGCAATAATTCAGATGCTTTGGCCATAGTTCGTGATGAACGGCAAAGATTTGAAGTCATATAAAAATCTTCAATAAATAATTTAAAAGGAGAATTATAGATTTTTCCTTCTTTTCTTACCCCAAAATCAAAAGAAGAAAATGGAGAAGCTAAAATCTTTTCAAACCAAGAGTTAGCAAAGAAAGAAGATGGAAGAATCTTAAATAATTCAGTGATAAGTTGGGATTTAGTTCCATATCCAGTTAATTTTTCTAAAGAATGATGTAAAACACGAATGATTTTCCAATCATCTCTTGACAAATTAGGTCCAACTAACGCTCTTTGTGTTTTTTGTGGGCGACCTTCAGTGTTGTAATAAATTCCTGTTTTTTCTACAAATGTGTATGAAGGTAACACAAGATTAGCTTTATTTGTATGCTTATCACCATGCGAAGTTTGTAGCACTAAAACTGAAGGTGAATTAGTTTTCAAAATATCCTCAAAAAAGGTAGGATTTTCAATTCCTACTGCATAAATAATTTTACATTGTTCTAAATCAGATTTTACAAGTGGTTTGATACCTAATTCAAAGCCACCTACAATATTTGAGTCAGTATGAAGTAAATTTACGCTCAATTTTTTCTGAAATTGTTTGTAGAAATTTGAGGACAAATCATTCAAAAATGTTTGAATAGTTTCACCATCAAATCGTTCTAAAACTTTTGCTCCAAGAATAATTGTAGGATTTTTTGCTTGGACAAGAGTTTTATAAACAGGATGTGTACCTTTAGCAATTGAAACTAAAGTTTTCGCTGATAAGCCTAAAAAATTGATTGGATATGTCGAAGCAAAGTTATTACCAATAGCTGCAAAAGAAGTATTTCCCTTTCTAAAGATTTTTCTAAAACGCAAATTTAAAGTTGAAGCCTCAAAACGAGGGTTAGTACCTACAAATAAACAAAAATCAGTTTTTTCAAGATCTGAAATTGAAGTTTGAAATTTGTAATTTTTAGGGTTGTCCAAATTAAGTTTTAGAGAACGATCCAATCCTAAGAAAGAAAACCCGTAGTTATTTGCAAAATCTCGAATCGAAAAAAGACTTTCTAAATCAAGAGATGAACCAGCAACAATCCCAACTTTTGAGTGACCATATTCAAATGAATAGACTTTTAGGAGAGAAGAAAAAGCAGAAATTGCTTTTTTCCATTTTATAGGTTTCAACTCTCCTTTTTTCATAATATATGGACTAGTTAGTCTTTGTCGTTTAAGTCCATCATAAAAAAAACGAATCTTGTCAGATATCCAATTTTCATTAATATCTGGGTTTCTACGCGGTAAAATTCTTAAAACTTCTGTTTCTTTAAAATCAACACGAATATTGCTACCAATACCGTCTAAAGTATCAATGGATTGAACCGAACGTAGTTCCCAAGGTCGTGAATTAAAAGCATAAGGTTTAGATGTTAAGGCTCCAGTCAAAAGAAGCATATTATATTAAATGTAAAAAAATCGATAAAGTTAACCTTTAGAAACTTTCTTAGTTCCATATTTGGATCTAGAAACCTTTCTATTTTTCATACCTAAGAAATCATATTTTCCTCGTACCAAATGATATTTAATACCAGGTAAATCTTTTACCCGACCTCCTCTCATTAAAACAGTCGAATATTGCTGGAGATTATGACCTTCTCCTGGAATATATGCAGTAACTCGTTTGTTATTTGAGAGTCGTAATCGAGCCACTTTTCGCAAAGCGGAGTTAGGTTTTTTTGGTGTTACAATAAAAACTTTCAAGCAAACACCTTTTTTCTGAGGGCAACCTTCCAAAGCAGGGGTTTTGCTTCGTGTAACTTTCGGTTTACGGGGAGTTTTAATTAATTGATTAATAGTAGGCATAAAATGCTTTTATTAAGGTAACAGCGTTTTCTTTATTACAAAGAAAGACTAACCTCGCATTAAATGGGATTGTTCAATTAAGATATTCCCACGTAAACGATAATAAATCACAAGGATAGCTAAACCAATAGCTGATTCTGCCGCTGCAACAGTTAATACTAGCAAGGCAAATATCTGTCCAATAATATCATCAAGTGAATTTGAAAAAATAACAAAATTTAAATTAATTGCCAAAAGCATTAGTTCAATTGACATAAGAACAATTAAAATATTTTTTCGGTTTAAAACAATACCAAACAGGCCAATAAAAAATAAGATAGTACTAAGAATTAAGTAATGTTCCATGTAAATAAAAAAAGAAAGAAGAAAAATGAACAAATTGTCAATTTTAGGTGTATTGGGAATTGAACCCAAGACCAATAGATTAAAAGTCCAGTGCTCTACCAACTGAGCTATACACCTATACTTTTTTAAAATGTGTTATAAAGATTAAAAAAAAAATTTTACTTTATTAGATAAATAGAGTTTTTTTTCTCTCGTAAAATCTGCTTGAATACAAACTGATGTTTTGCTTTTTGAGTGAAATTAAGAGTAAGAACAATTGCACCTACCATTGCCACAAGCAAAATAATACCAGCTATTAAGAAATAAAAGAAGTAGTAAGTATAAAGCAATTGACCTAATACTTCAATATTAGTTAAACTATCAATTGAATTCAACCAATCTGTATAAAGCTCACGCCCATTCAGAGGCAGAAAAGGAACAAAATTCTCTTGTAAAGTCAAAAAGATTTCAAGAAAAAAAATTAACCCTAAAAAACTACCCATAGGTAAATAAATCATGAAATCTTTTTCCTGTTTGGTAATTTTAATATCAAGCATCATAACAACAAATAGAAAAAGAACTGCAATTGCTCCAACATAAACTAAAACAAACAAAAGAGATACAAATTCAATTTCTAACAAGAAAAGCAAAAATGCTGATGTTAAAAAAACTAGAACCAGAAAGAATACCGAATGAACGGGGTTTTGTGCACTAATAACCAGGATTGCTGACAAAATCAGCACTATGCTTAATGATAAAAACAACATAAATTTTTTCAACGTTTTCTCAATTTAATTTTAAACCTTGTGAGGAAATTTCCAAGTTGTCTTAAAGATAAGAGTTTTTAAAGGTAACTTTTTTCTGGCAGCTTTAAAGGATTCAAGGATTCGTTGATCAGCAACACCATCAACTTCAAATAAAACTTTACCTCGTCGTACACGACAAACCCACTCTTTAATTGGACCTTTTCCTTTTCCCATACGAACTTCAGTTGGTTTCGCACTAATTGATAAATTTGGGAATGCTTGAATCCAGATTTTTCCCTTTCGTTTTAAATAACGATTAATTACTTGTCGAGTTGCCTCGATTTGATGAGCAGTTAATAAAACAGATTCTTGAGCGATTAAGGCAAAACGGCCATGTTTAATTGGTCGAAAAGCAGAAACAACACGTGATAAACGTCCACGTTGCGCTTTATTAAATTTTGTTCGATTAGGTCTTAACAGCATTGATTATTTCCGTATTTTTCTCAATTTTTTTGCAGTACGGGCGTTGGTATGTGTTCTTTGACCTCGGACAGGTAAACCTTGTCGATGTCGTAAACCTCGATATGATTTTATGCTAGCTAATTCATCAACTCTTTGTTTTGTTACTCTATGCAAATCACCTTTGATTGCTAATTTTAAATCATCCATCAATTGATCAATATAGTAAATGTCTTCATCAGTAACATCTTTCAAGAGAAAGTGCTTTTGAAAACCTAAACTACGACATAATTGAGCCGACAAAGAACTACCTAAACCATAAACATCTCGTAAAGCTTGAACCAAGTACTTTTTTTTCAAGTGAGTTCTTAAAATATAAACCATAAATACAAAATTGGAGATGGTCGGAATCGAACCGACAACTTTGTACGTGCAAAGCACACACTCTACCATTGAGTTACACCCCCCTTTTTAGCCCACCCCCTATAGTCTATTAAAAATAAGACTACCACCATCACGTAGCTATAATCTACGCGCAATTAAAGAAAAATTTTTCTTATAGAGCGAATAGGATTAGGAAAGCTACTAGTAGAGCGAATAGAGCGATCGCTTCAGTTAAAGCGAAACCTAAAATAGCAATTCTAAATAATTCATCTTTTAGGTTAGGGTTTCTTGAAGTACCTAGTACTAAAGCACCAAATACAGTACCAATCCCTACTCCAGCTCCTGCTAGACCAATAGTAGCTAAACCTGCACCAACAAATTTTGCAGCTTGTAACAACATTTTTTATTTGTATCAATTATTGAACAAAAATTAATTATAATAAATTAATAGTTAGTATAATGCTCAATTTTGAGCTAAATTTTATTATTGTAGATTAAATAGTTATGTTAATTAGTTTCTTATAATGTATACATATACATATATTCAATATTATTAAGAATAATTACTTTATTAATTTTTTGTTTTTTTATAACAAACCACCCCCTAAAAGTCCCCCTCCATATAACAAAATCTTATTATAGAAAAGGGTTCATAAATAGAGTTTCTGTAACTAACTTTATTCTAAAAACTAGTTAACTAATTATCTATAAGCTTTTTTCTTCTATTTGATTTTAACTACTTTTTCGAACTGAATGAAGAATTCCGTCACGACCAAGTTTTCGGACCATTAATCTTGAAAGATTGAATCCTCCAACAATTGAGCGACCACGCCCGGTTAATATACAACGACGTCGGAGTCGAACAATAGAACTGTCTTTTGGTAATGAAGATAATTCAAGCTTTGCTTTTTCTCGAAGATTGTTTGAAAGATTTGTATTATAGACGATAGTTTTTAAAACTTTTCGGAATGGTTCGTGTTCAAGGAAAAGAGCACGTTTTTTTTTATCTTTTTCAATACTTTTTTTCATAATATTTTATTTTTAATTATTTTTAGTCAATAAAACGTAAGAATTTAACAAATTGTTTTGGTTGTAATAATAATTAATTTTCTTAACAAAAGAATTTCTTTCATTTTTAGGCAAATTTGTTATAGAATTAATTTCCCACTTTTTGAGTTTGAAAGAATTTAAAAATGCTAAAAAATTTAAATTTATAATTAACCATAACTTATATGAAAGATTGCCTTTTTTAAAAATCTTCGAATTTGATAACAATGCTCTTTTACCGAAAAAAGAAAGTTGTAAACCTGCTTTAGTTAAACATAAAAAACGACTTTTTATTAAAAAATTTTCTTTTTTATGTTGTAGTAAATATTTTCTAGCATTGTAAGAGTAAATTAAAGAGTTTGACAAAGTTTTGATCTGCTTTCGATCGGCTAAAACAAGCTGATTAGACATAGCATCAAAACCTTTGTAACGAAAAAGAAAAGTTTTACCGTTAATCGGTATTTCTTTATCATAAATCCAAAATCGATTTTCTAATCGTTTCAATAGATTAAGGTATTGACATGTTTGAGACAAAAGCATTCCTTTAAATTCTAAATCGACTTCTTTTTTCTTTGAAGTTCGTATAAAAGCTTCATACAAAGAATCCGACTTCAAAGGCTTAGGTAAAAAATGGGGTAACGAAAGATTATCGCTAAACGAAATAGTTTGATATAACAAATTCATACAAAATGTCTAGGAACGGATTCGAACCGTTGACCCAAGGATTTTCAGTCCTTTGCTCTACCAACTGAGCTACCTAAACAAAAAAAAGATTTTACAAACTTCTTTTTGCACTTTTTTTAATTTTCTTAATTTTCATAAAGAAGCACCAATCGACTAATTAAAGTGGAAAGGATGGGATTCGAACCCATGGTACATAAGATAATGTACTTTGATTTAGCAAACCAACGCTTTAGGCCACTCAGCCACCTTTCCCTGAAATAATTAAAGAATTTGACGGGGGAGAGATTTGAACTCCCGACACTCGGATTATGATTCCGAAGTTCTAACCAACTGAACTACCCAGTCACAAATAAAAAAATATAAATTTCGGGATGGTGGGATTCGAACACACGACTTTCTGTTCCCAAAACAGACGCGCTACCAGGCTGCGCCACATCCCGTTTTTTTGTTTTCAAGAAATAGAAAATTCTGCCAATAATTTCAGGAAGAGAGGGACTCGAACCCCCAACCGATGGTTTTGGAGACCATTATTCTACCAATTGAACTATCCACCTTAAACTCTTTAGGTTGGGATTGAACCAACGACCTAATGGTTAACAGCCATCCGCTCTACCACTGAGCTACTAAAGAAAGAATTAGAAATTTTCAATTATCCCTTACGGGATTCGAACCCGTGTTACTGCCGTGAAAGGGCAATGTCCTAACCCCTAGACGAAAGGGACTGTAAAAAATGAAGAATAACGGGTTCGAACCGCTAACTTTCTCGTTGTAAGCGAGACACTCTACCAATTGAGTTAATCCTTCTTTTAAAAGAGGAGGGAATTTTCCAAAACCCTGTACGGACAAGGAGGGATTCGAACCCCCGGTATCAGAAGATACTCCAGTTTTCAAGACTGGCACCTTCAACCACTCGGTCACTCATCCACAGTTATTTTTATTTAATAAGCGAAAGAAGGGATTTGAACCCTCAGCTTCAACCTTGGCAAGGTTACACTCTACCATTGAGTTACTTTCGCGACGAGTTTTTAATAAAATTCATAAAAGGTAATTTCATTTTTAGACATAGGTTAGAGGCGGAATTGAACCGCCATTACAAGATTTGCAATCTTGGACATTACCAATTATGTTATCCAACCAAATATAGCAGGAGTAGGATTTGAACCTACGACCTTCAGGGCATGAGCCTGACAAGCTACCAAGCTGCTCCATCCTGCTTGATTAAAAAAATAGAGTAATCTTGTCTTCTGTTAATACCTCAAAATCTACCCTGATAACTTAGATTAGCGAAAAACTGTTTTTGATAGAATTTTGAGATAATAGGCTTAGTAGGGCTTGAACCTACAACTTTACCGTTATGAGCGGTACGTTCTAACCAATTGAACTATAAGCCCATGGGGAAATGGGTACTTAAAAGATTAAAGTACCAAAAATTTAAATGAATCCATCAAGCCCTAAGTTTGACGGTTTTAAATTAAAAAATACTTTGAGTAATAATTTTGGTTTTTGAAGAAGCTGATAGAGAAGATTTTTTAGTTGCAATCGAAGAAAAAAGAGTTTTATGAGTTTTCAAAAATTTACAAAAATTTTTGAAGTAAGCTCTTTTAGACGATGCTTCTCCAGAAACACTACCTGCTGTTGAAATAAAGTTAATTATTTTTTTACGAGTTTTTAAACTTGCAGCTAAAACAGGTAGAAGACCCTTCAAAATAACGAAATAAAAACTTAAAAAGGCTAATAAAAACCAGAAAATTTGATTGAAGAATGTAATTTTATCAAATTGAGGCATTCAATTAATTTGAAGAAGATAGGATTCGAACCTATGTAGGATTAACCAACAGATTTACAGTCTGCCACCTTTAACCACTCAGTAACTTCTTCAGTATTTAGACTTTTTAGAAAATAAAAAAAAATAATATACATATACGAAAATTAGTACCTTTTAGCTACAAACTTTACAGTTTTTACACCAAAGGCCTATCAACGTGATGATCTATCACGGTTCTTAGAGAAAACTAATCTTGAGAATAGATTCTTGCTTATATGCTTTCAGCAATTTTCTAATATGAATGTAGCTTTCCGGCCATGCCTTGGATAAGACAACCGGTATACCATGGATTCACTTTTCCCGGTCCTCTCGTACTAGGGTCTAAGTCTCTCAGTTTTCTAACGCCTACAGTAGATAGGGACCGAACTGTCTCACGACGTTCTAAACCCAGCTCACGTACCACCTTCCTCGGCGAACAGCCGAACCCTTGGAACCACCTTCAGCTCCAGGATGTGATGAGCCGACATCGAGGTGCCAAACGACTCCGTCGATAGGGACTCTTAAGAGTCATCAGCCTGTTATCCCCGGCGTACCTTTTATCCGTTGAGCGATAATCTTTCCACACAGAATTACCGGATCACTATGGCCAACTTTCGTTTCTGCTTGATTTGTCAATCTTGCAGTCAAGCAGGCTTATACCATTACACTCTACTTAGGGATCAACCTAATGAGCCTACCTTATGCACACCTCCGTTACTTTTTAGGAGGTGACCGCCCCAGTCAAACTACCTAATATACATTGTCTTTCTAAGAAATGAGTTTGAAAAAAATTTACGAGTGGTTTTCCATGATTGCCGAAGCTCCCACCTAGACTAGACAAAAACTTTTTTCAAACAGTGTATAAAAATAGTAAAGGTGCACAGGGTCTTTCCGTCTAGCTGTAGGTAATCTGCATCTGCACAGATATTTCAATTTCACTGAATTTATGGTAGAGACAGCGGGGAAGTCGTTACACCATTCATGCAGGTCGGAACTTACCCGACAAGGAATTTCGCTACCTTTGGACCGTCAGAGTTACAGCCGCCGTTTACTGGGACTTAAGTTCGAAGCCAAAACCTCTCCCCTTAATCTTGCAGCACCGGGCAGGTGTCAGTCCCTATACATCTTCTTACGAATTAGCAGAGACCTGTGTTTTTACTAAACAGTCGCTACCCCCGATTCTGTGCCAACTAAAAAGGATTTCTCTTATTTAGTCACTCCTTCTCCCGAAGTTACAGAGTCATTTTGCCGAGTTCCTTTACCATAATTCATTCAAGCGCCTGAGTATACTCTACTCGTCCACCTGTGTCGGTTTACAGTACGGTTTTAAATAAAAAAGCTATTTCCTGGAAAAAATTGTTTACAAGAAAGGAATCAATTTTTTCTTATAAACTTCTTTTTTCGTCACTTTTTCTAGAATTTTAATTAATACCCATTAAATTAGGCTTTCGCCTTTTTCTTAGGGACCGTCTTTTCTCGACGAAGTTTAACTTCACGTCGGAAACCTTGGACTTACGGCGACAATGTTTTTAACATTGTTTATCGCTACTCATGTCAGTATTCTCACTCCTGGTTTTTCCAGTAATTTTAACAAATCACCTTCATCAAATACCAGGACGTTCCGCTACCACTTTTTAAAGTCTGTCGATTCGGTTAAAATTTTGAATCCCTTACATTTTAAGCGCATGAAGATTAAGCCCATAAGCTGTTACGCTTTTTTGACTAGCTGGCTGCTTCCAAGCCTACTATGGGAATGTCTATACCTTCTTACTTCTTTCCAACTAAAATTTTATTAAGGACCTTATCGAACAGTCTGGGCTGTTTCCCTCTCGACCATGAACCTTAGCGCCCATGGTCCGTTTGCTCAAAAAGTAAAAAATGTATTCGGAGTTTCCTTAAGTTCAGTAAGATCCGAAAATCCCCCTAGCTTATGGAGTGCTCTACCCCAATTTTTCTTTTATGAACACTCTACTTAAATAGATTTCGCGGAAAACCAGCTATATCTAAGTTTGATTAGCCTTTCACCCCTAACCACAAATCATCCCAGTATTCTTCAACATACACGAGTTCGGTCCTCCAGTCGATGTTTCCATCAATCTTTCAACCTGTTCATGGTTAGATCACTTAGTTTCGGGTTTTTTCTTATAAACTTGTATAATATTTCTTTTCGCCTACATTTCACAACTTAAGCTTGCTTACAAGAAAAACTCACTGACCCATTATGCAAAAGGTATGCCGTCGCTATATAAAGCTTCGACTGATGTTAAACATTGAATTTTAAACTTTTCACTCTCGAAAGTTCTTTTTCACCTTTCCCTCACGGTACTTGTTCGCTATCGATTTTCAAGACATACTTTAGATTTTGAGGGTGGGGCCCCAATCTTCAAACAAAATAAGCTTGTTTTGTTTTACTTAGCTAAAAATAAAGAAACCTATTTACAGGATTTTTACCTTCTATGAAAATTTCAATGTTTCAATATTTTTAGACAAATCTAAATTGCGTTCACTCGCCATTACTAACAATATCTCGGTTGATTTCTCCAAAAGACTACTTAGATGTTTCAGTTCATCTTTTTTTATTCTTAATCTGAAAATTAAGAACAGCTCCTACGAACTAGTTTTCTTTCTGGATTGAAAAAAATCAAAAAGAATTTCTTTTTTTCATTTCGTGATACTACACGTCCACACGATATCTTGAAATCAAGGTAGCCCTTCAATGCTTTACACTTTTTATATAAAATAGCTAATATTTTTACATTCTACAGGAATCGAACCTGTCACCATTAGCTTAGAAGGCTACTGCTCTATCCAACTGAGCTAAGAATGCATATATAAAATAAGTTTCTCCTTCATTAACCTGCCAGTACAAATTTTAAGAAAAAATTATGCGGGTAATGAGAATAGAACTCATATCTTCTGCTTGGAAGGCAGACAATTTACCATTAATATATACCCGCTTAAAAATAAGAATAAATCGAGAAAGACGGGAGTCGAACCCGCGACTTTTGGCGTGACAGGCCAACACTCTAACCACTGAGTTACTTTCCCTTGGAATTTGAAAAATTTGTAAGTTAAAAAAACAAACTAGAACTATAATTACATCTTTTTTGCTAACCAAACTTTTATTCCGAAAGCACCATAAAGTGTAATTGCCTGAGTTTGATAATAATCAATTGGAGTTTTAATAGTTTGAAGTGAAATTTGACCTTCTTGAATGACGATTGTTTTGGTTCGTCTTCGCTTATTAAAACGCCCTTTAATTAAAATTTTAATACCTTCTACAGCAAAAAAACTTGTAGGAAGATTTAGGAAAAAGATTTGCAAGCTTTTCTTTATAAATCTTACACTACTTGTATGTTTTCTATTATTTTCTATCATATAAGAAATTAGTTTACCCAATAAAGCGGCATTTCCATAAGTAAAAGTACCTAAAACAAAGTAAAGAGTTTCTAGAGTTTCAGAAAAATAATTTCTTAAATCTTTGGTTCTTTGTAAATAAATTAACTTATGTTCAATATGTCGCCGATATAATTTTAATGTAGGTAAAAAATCTAATTGGGTACTGTAAATTCTTAAATGTATATCTTCAAAACCTGTAAAGTTGTGCAAGCATTTACATAGAATTTTATTTAATTCTAAAAGATTTTTCTTGTCATTTTTAGCAAGATAAACCGAGTCCTTCAAATGGAAGTTTTGAAAATTGTACTTAAATTTTTTTAATGCAAACAACTTTTTAAGCTTCCCAAATTTCAATCTTAAAATAGTTGATTGAGAGGAATTTTTAACACTTCCTAAAATAGAAAAGTTATCTTTCTTTAGAAATTTTTCTTCTCTTTTCTTTTTCCGTAATAAATAAAAGAAAAATCGATGTTTATAAGTTAAAACATCTGTTTTAAATACAAAATTTTGCTTTTTCTTACTTAAAAACGCCTTCTTTTGTTTCTGGGGAAGAAGGAAATATTTTGACTTTTTACGATTGAAAGTAGGTTTGTAATCAGAAGTTTCGCTTGAATCATCTTGAATTTCTTCAACAAAATTTTTTAGATCTCGCATCTTTTTCAACTCAACGTACTTCTTTTTAATAGTTCGAAATAAGTTTTTTGCCCAAAAAAATTTAGATTGTTTTGCTAAAAGAGAACTAAAATAAAAGTCGGCTTCAATAAGAAGCTTTCTAGAAGATCGTGAAATTTTACATGCTCTTAAAAGGATCCCTTGAGAACGTAATAAGAAACCCATAAAATTACGAATTTCTAAATCTTGTTGTTGAAGATTTGCCAGATGGTCTGTTCTTGAGATCCATGACGAAATTTGAGGTTTTGTAATAGATTGACGAAAAATAATTGGATTAATTTTTTGACCCATATTTTATTTTTTCTTTTTTTTCTTTTTGAACTCGTAACGAGCGCGAGTTCCTAAAAACTCTCCTAATTTATGACCTTGCATTTCAGGTGTAATTAATAAAGGGATAAAATCTTTCCCATTATGAACTCTTACACGTAAACCAAAAAGTTCTTTAGTTACAGTAGATGCTCTTGACCATGTTTTTAAAGACAAATTATTGTCAGATAGAAGAATTTTTCTTAAAGGTAAAGGATTTAAGAAAGTCTTTTCCCAATTAGTCATCAAAATTTAATTTTTTTTTCTAGGTACAACAATAAGAGGACTCCGGGAACGGCTAGTTTTAGGTCCTTTAGTTGGTCGCCCCCAAGGACTTACAGAAGGGCGACCACCGGATGTTCGTCCTTCACCTCCACCATGTGGGTGATCAACAGGGTTCATAGCAACACCACGAACATTTGGACGACGGCCATACCAACGATTCCGACCAGCTTTTCCTATTGTATTCAAATTGCGATTTTCGTTTGAAACAACTCCTAATGTAGCGTATGAATTTAACGGAATTAACCGTTGTTCACCGGAAACAAGTCTTACACGAGCATAATTTTTTGTTTTTTGAATCAACTGAGCATAAGTGCCTGCTGCACGACAGTATTGACCTTTTTTTCCTTCCGATACAGACAAGTTATGTATTAAACTTCCCACAGGAATTCTATTTAAAGGTAAAGCGTGACCTAGTTTAATTTCTGCTTCAGCCCCTGATTTTATTAGAGAGCCTACACACAGATTTTTAGGAGCTAAAATATACGAATGATTTTTTTCTCGATAATTGTACACACGGGCTATAAAAGCACTACGAAAAGGATCATATTCAATAGCCTCTACTATTCCAAAAGTGTCTAACCTTTGAAAATCTATTGTTCTATATAATTTCTTATGCCCTCCACCTCGTTGATAAGCTGTAATGCAACCTTTATGATTTCTACCAAATTTTCGGTGAAGAAAAGATGTTTTATTTTTAATAGGTTTTTTTATCCAAAGAGATGGTCTTTTTAAGACTTTTAAAGCCCTTTGCGAGGGAGTAATTGGTCGAATTTTCTTAAAAAGAAGATTTTCCATAACAATAAAATTTTATTTTTTAATAGTAAAAAGATTATAAATTTTTTGAAGCAAAAGAAGTTGACCAAGGGCTTCGGAAATCGAATGATCTAAACTCTTGAGTTAGTTCTAAAGGTTGAGAAATTACACGTTTTAATTTCTCATCATAACTTACTTCAACATAACCACTTAAAGGAAAATCTTTCCTTAACGGGTGACCTTGGAAACCATAATCTGTCAAAATCCTTCTTAGATCTGGGTGATTTTGAAAGAAAACACCAAAAAGATCCCAAACTTCTCTTTCCCACCAATTTGCTGCAGGGTATAAAGAAGTAATTGAAATTAAAGGTGTAACCTCGTTTACAAAGGTCTTAACACGTATTCTTCGATTATGATGCAAACTCAAAAGTTCATATGCAACTTCAAATCGGTTTTCTCGTTCAGGGTAATCTGTCCCTGAAATAGCAGTTAAACAGTTAAATTGACAAATTGAGCTATATTTTAGAAATTTTACAACCCCGTATAAATTTTTAGGGTGAACAGTAATAGCCAATTCATTTTCTAAAATTTTAGCGTTTTCTAAAGGAATAAGTTTTTTTAATTTATTAAGATACAAAATACCAAGCATAATAAATTTTTTGTTTTTTAATCTTTATTCCCATTCTAAAGCGCCAATTTTCCAGGCATACAGAAAGCCCAAAGCAAGCTCTATGATAAAATCAACCATAGTCCAAAAGCCCCAAGAAGTTAAATGGCTTAAAGAAACTGCCCAAGGAAAAAAGAATACAGCTTCCAAATCGAAAATAATAAACAAGATAGCTACTAAATAAAAGCGAACATCGAAAGTATTTCTAGCATCTTCATATGGATCAAATCCACATTCATATGAGGATAATTTCTCAGTATCCGGATTTTGAATCGCTAAAAAATAAGATAAACCAAAAATGACGATACTTAGAACAATACTAACGAATAAAGCTACCCATATAGGGAAATATTCTTCATAGAATAAAGAAGGCATTAATTTTATTTTTTTGAAATTTTTTAAAAAGTTGTTTATGAACCACCCCACCAGTAGATACTAACAAATAAGAATAACCAAACAACATCTACAAAGTGCCAGTACCATGCTGCTGCTTCAAACCCAAAATGGTGTTCTACAGTAAAATGATAATTGTAAAGTCTGATAGCGCAGACAATTAGGAAACAAGTCCCCACAAATACATGAAAGCCATGGAATCCGGTAGCCATATAAAAAACAGATCCATAAATACCATCAGACATACCGAAGCCTGCATGATAGTACTCATAAACCTGAAAACTTGTAAAATAAATTGCATACAAAATAGTATAAATTAACGAACTAAGTGCATCTTCTCGTCGATTATGAATAATCGCTTCATGAGCCCAAGTAACAGTTGCACCTGAAGTTAATAGAATAATAGTGTTTAAGAAAGGAATCCCCCATGGTGACATAATTTCAATTGCTTTTGGAGGCCACACTCCACCAATTTCTGGCACTGGTGCCAAACTTGAATGAAAGAATGCCCAAAAGAAAGCTAAGAAAAACATAACTTCTGAAACAATGAAAAGTATCATACCCATTCGAAGACCTGTTTGAACAGCTTTAGTATGTTGCCCTTCAAAAGTTCCTTCTCGAACAATATCTCTCCACCATGTAAACATTACAAAAAGTAAGAAAATAAATCCAGTAAAAAGAAGCGAACCTCCTCCACTGTAATTATGCATATATAAAACCCCTCCACTTGTCAAAGTAAAAGCTGCAAAAGCTGCAACTAAAGGCCAAGGACTAGGGTCCACTAAATGAAAAGGATGTTTTTGAGTATTTTTTTTCACCAACTCATACATGTTTTTAAGAAAATTGTTAAAAAATAATAAGGTTTCCGCTAAAGATTTAAATTTTCTCAACGTCGTAACGGATTAATTTTTCCTCCAAAATTCCCAGTACAGGAACTAAAACAAGAAAGAAAAAGAAATAATATAAAGTTGCAATAATACCTAAATAAGTATATGGTTCAGCAACTTCTTTTTGCCCAATCCAACCTAAGAAAAGAAAATCAAAGAATAAAAACCAGAATGCCTGAGCATACAACGGTCTAAAGTAAGTACTTCTTACTCTAGAAGTATTCAAGTAAGGCAAGATTAATAATAATACGATAGCTCCACCCATCGCCAGTACACCACCTAATTTATGCGGAACAGATCGTAGGATCGCATAAAAAGGTAAGAAATACCATTCCGGTACAATGTGAGCCGGAGTAGTTAAAGGGTCTGCCGGTACATAGTTGTCAGGGTGATTTAGTACATTAGGAAAGAAATATAAAAATACTGAGAAAAAAATCAACAGAATGAAAAGACTAAATAAATCTTTTACATAAAAATACGGATAGAAAGAAATCTTATCTCCGTAATATTCTACTCCCAATGGATTATTAGATCCCACATCATGCAAAAGTGCAAGGTGAACAATAGCTGCACCAGCTATTACAAAAGGTAAAGTATAATGCAAACTAAAGAATCTGTTTAGAGTCGGGTTGTTCACTGAGAAACCTCCCCATAGCCATTCTACAATGTCTCTTCCAACAAAAGGGATTGTTGAAAACAAGTTAGTAATTACAGTCGCTCCCCAGAAGCTCATTTGACCCCAAGGTAATACATAACCCATAAAGGCAGTAGCCATCATTAAAATAAAAATAACTACACCTGACATCCATAAATAATGTCTAGGGTACATATATGAACCGTAGTACAATCCTCGGAAAATATGACTATAAACAACAATAAAGAACATTGACGCACCATTTGCGTGTATGTATCGGATAAGCCATCCGTACTTCACGTTTCTCATGATATGTTCAATACTATAAAAAGCATATTCCATTTTAGGGCAATAGTGCATAGCAAGAAAAATACCAGTAAGCATTTGAATACCTAAGCAAATTCCTGCAGTTGAACCAAAGCTCCACATATAATTTAAATTTTTAGGAGTAGGGTAGTCAATAATATGACTATCTAAAATACCTGTTAAAAGATGTTTATTCCAACGCCAACACATAGCAATTTTTTTGTTTTAATTAAAATTCTCAAAGTACGATTAGTTGCTAAATGAAAACAACTTTCTATTTTCAATTTACAATAGGTTTATTCGGGTTTATTGTCTTCTTTATCTTTTTTATTAGTTTTTGTAGCTAATGTTTTAAAATTAACAAAGAAAACAATGATTTTATTAAAAATTTTTCGAATATCACCAAATAGTAAAAGCATAAGGATAAGAAGGATAAGTAATTGACCTAAACTAATCATACTTTAAATTAATAAGTTGCAGGAAATTTTAAAGCAGATAAAAGATTTACAACTTCTGAAGAAGTTTGAGCTCGAAAATTAAGATTTACATTCAATTTTGACAAATCCTGAAAATAATCATATTCTTTTTCTAACTCTTTAAAAAGAAAAAGATTGTCGATTTTGAAAAATACGTTATTATCGGTTACAGTATATTGGAAATTTTTTAACCGCGGTACAACGTATAAAACAAGTTTTTCAAAAAATAAAACTTTTTCTTTTCCTCTTAAATCAACTTTACAGCCAATGGCAACTCCACCTTTCACTTTTAATCTGATATTAGGCTTTTTCGAAGGTACCATGTAAGGTCTTTGTGACGAAATTAGAAGTAGAGCAGCCAACGAAGGTAACAAACTTCTCAAAGTTGATTGTGAAACTCCAAAATTCAAAACCACTTTATTTAAAGATGGAATTTGTAAAGAATTATCATAATTAAACTTTGTTAAGAAATCCTGTTTTAATACATTTGTATAATAATATTGTGAGACGTTCATTGTATTAAAAAAAACCGGACGATAATGATGCTATCTTCATAAATTTTGAATGGCGTAGCTCTCTTGGAACTGGGCCCAATACTCTTGTTGCAATAGGTTTATTTTTGTTAGCTATTAAAACCACAGAATTTTCTTGGCACTGAATTTGGCTAGAATTCTGACGAACAAGTTTAGCTTTAGTTCGAACAACAAGGGCATGAACTACTTCACCTTCTTTAATTTTTACTTTCTTTTTTTTATGCTGTTTTACTCCTCTTATAGAAACAACTATAAGATCACCATAATTTGCATACTTTCTTCTAAATCCACCTAAAACTTTTATACACTTAACTTTTTTAGCTCCCGAATTATCAGTTACTCGAAGTAATGTTTCTGTTTGAATCATTTTTTGTTGTAAAGTTCTAGATTATAAATTGCTAGAAGAAAAACAAACCATAATCGAGGGTCGTCCACGATAAAACGATTTGAATCTAAAGCAAAATTTAAAAAAAGGATAAAGCCTTGATACCAAATATAGAGAAAACAAATGTAGTAACAAATTAAAAAAATATTTTTCATGAATTTTCTCATATGTAATTTTATTTTTAAAATATTAATTTTTTGGTTTTTGAAAATTAGTATTGATAAAGAATATAGCTACAATAAAAAGGAACCATAATCTTGCATCAGACAACACTAACATTGAAGAATTTTCTAATCGGAAATAAGCTAAAAATGAAATCAAACTTAAAACCATAGCCAAAGTATAATGATAAAAGAATCCAGTCTGTAAAACCTTCAAATTTAAAGCTATTTTAGAAACCAATCTAGTCAAGCCAAAAGGACCCAAGGATTCAATTAATCCTCGATCGACTTGTTTGTATGTTAAATGGTAAGCTGCCGATAAAAAGAATTGTCCAACAATTTCGTTGTAAACTTTATCAAAAAACCATTTACGATTTAAAAAAGTGTAAACTTTCAAACCTAAAGGAGAAGTTTTCATCATATAAAGACTCTGAGAACCATACGAATAAAGCAGATAGGAAGATAAAGCACCTAAAATAGACAAACAAACAGGCATTAATTTAGCTACTTGAGGTATATGTTCAGCATCAATTATATTAAAATTTTTTGGTTGAATGTAAATTGATCCTTGCCAAAAATTTGTTCCCAAACCAATAATCATATCTTTTGTCAAATACCCAATAAAAATACTAGGTATTGACAAAATAAACAATGGTAAAGCCATTCTCCAAGGGGCTTCATGAGCATTAAGAATTAACACTCTGTAACCATTGGGTTTTGAAAGGAAAGTTAGATATAATAGACGCATTGAGTAGAACGCTGTTAAAAAAGCAGCCATTGTACCCAAGACATAAGCAAAATGCCCAGGAGTAGAATATTTTCCATAAGCTACTTCTAAAATTACATCTTTTGAGTAAAACCCTGTTAAAAAAGGGAAACCCATTAATGATAACGACCCAATAAGCATCATTCCGTAAGTAAAAGGCATAATTTTAGATAATCCTCCCATTTTTCGCATATCTTGTTCATCTCCAACAGCATGAATTACACAACCAGCACCTAAAAATAAAAGTGCTTTAAAAAACGCATGATTCGCTAAATGGAAAACTCCTACATGATAATTTGAAAGTCCACATGCAAAAATCATATAACCTAATTGACTACAAGTAGAATACGCAATAACCTTTTTCATATCATTTTGCAATAAACCTGTACTAGCCGCAAAAAATGCAGTCATTGCCCCAACAACAGTAACTACAGATAAAGCACCTGGTGCATATTCAAAAAGAGGTGAACACCGAGCAATAAGAAATACACCAGCAGTTACCATGGTTGCAGCATGAATTAACGCAGAAACTGGAGTTGGACCTTCCATTGCATCAGGCAACCAAGTGTGAAGCCCTAATTGAGCAGATTTACCAACAGCACCAATGAACAATAAGATTCCAACCAAATCTAATAGGCCAAATTCCACATTTAAAAATACAATAGTGTCTGAGATATAATATGGTGCTAACGCAAAAACTGTAGAATAGTCAATAGCACCAAAGGTTATAAATATGCAAAATATACCTAAAGCCAATCCAAAATCACCTATACGATTCATGAACATTGCTTTAATTGCAGCCTTATTTGCCTGAATTCGAGTAAACCAAAAATTGATAAGCAAATAGGAACACAAACCAACACCTTCCCAACCAACGAACATTTGGATAAAATTATCCGCAGTTACTAAAATTAACATAAAAAATGTAAATAGCGATAAATAAGACATAAATCGCGGAAGATGTGGATCATGGCTCATATATTCAGTCGAATAGAAATGAACCAAAAATGAAATGAATGTAACAACAATTAACATAACTGCAGTCAAACTATCAAATTGGAACCCCCACGCAAAACTGAAAAGTTCTGAATCAAACCAAGGCATCACATTAATGAAGCAAGGAGACCCAGCTAAAGCTACTTCATAGAAAGCGAAACATGACATCAAAAAGGTTACACCTAAGCATAAGATTGTAATAAATCCTGCTCCTTGTGAACCGATAAAAAAGCCGAAGAAACCAGCTGCTATTGAACCAAATAAAGGTAAAAAGACTAATGTTAAATACATAATTTTAAATTTTTAAAGATAAAATAAAATACAAACGATCTACAAGGATAAAAAAGTAAGTAGACGACGTAAATTTAACCAATATGGTATTCTTGAGTTTGTTGTAGACAAATCAAAGAATCCTAAATGAACAATTTCAAAGGTTTTATAATTAATTTCTAAATGTCTTGGGACATAAAATTGAAACAGCAGTCGTCGTCGTCGTCGCAAAAATCGCAGCAAACCAGTTTTTTTACGATTTTTTCTTTTTTTACGTTTCCATACTAATTTTTTATATTCCTTGTAATAGTGCTTTTTTTTCTTCAAGTATTCAGATTTTACTTTATTGTAGTAACCAAAAAGTTTTCTTAGCCGAATACGGTTTTTTCTTGATTGTAAAGAAACTTTATTATAAGATTTCTTATGTGAATCAAAAAAAAGAAAAAGTCTTGATTCAAGAAATTTATTATATTTTTTTCGTAGTACAGAAAAACTTTTAATAATTTGCTGTGCCTTCTTTTTTTGAATTAATTCTGAATTCAAGTTAAATCTTAATTTTCTTGGCTTAACATTAAAAATGTTGTAAGCTTTTCCGATAGAAAATTCTTCTGAAGAAATCGAATCATCCCAATAAAAATCTTGATCTAATTCACTTTTTTTAAATTGAACTAATAAGCATCTAGTATAAAATTCAAGGATTTTAAACTGAAGGTTATAAAAATTTTTCTGTTTTTTTAGTTCAATTGGACTTACATAAAAACCGCTAGATTGTAATTTCAATGCGAAATTATTTAAATCTTTAAGAGAAGATCCTGCTTTACCATCAAAACTGTTGCGTTTATATTTTTTATACTCCTTTAATAGACCATAAATAGAAGTTTTAACATTCAAATTGTTAGGTATATTTAACTGCTTAGGAATATCAGAACTTATTGATAACCGCAATTTTGATGTGTTATGTAAATTTGGTAAAACTATTTTCTCTGAGAAACGTTTTTTATGGATAAAAGAACTTCTTTTCTTTATTAAAGAATTTTTGTTATTCACCATTTTTAATTAAATTTTTAATTTTTTTGTTTTTTAGAGCAAAAACAGTAGCTTTAAAATTATCATACAAGTTAAAAGTGTTGTTTAAAACAACAGAATTCGAAAAAGCCTGTTGTTTTCGAAACAAAAACTTTCGGCGCAATTTTTTGTGTTTAAAATAGAACACAAGCGCAGTTTGTTTCAAGTAGTGAGCAACAATTTCATGTGATCGGGCCGGGTCTACTTTTAATGAATCTAATTTTTTCAAAGTATAGGCACAGTTTTTAACAATCGCATTTGAAACTTGAATATGATCAGAGTGAATTAAACGACGAGCTTCCATCAGAGATGAAACAAAACCCAATCTATATAGTAGATTTTGAGTTCGATTTTCCATCAAAGATAACATCGCTTTTGCCGGACTTATTGCAGAGTTTTGACTTAAACGAATTGCTTCCTGAGTCAATTGCCGCAACTGAAAAGTTCGTAACCGACCAGCCCCATAGAAAAGTTGAAGTTTTTGTTTATCCATAAGTAAAAATTTATAGGTTTTTTTCATACGAATAGATTTTTCGTCTTCTAAAGTTTTACTTAAAGAATAAGCTGATTTATCTTGATTAAAAAATTTGTAACGTTTAGGGTAATAAAATCTTTTAATACCTGACCACTTTTGTTTTCGAAACTTTTTAACTTTTCCTTTTTTCTCAAACCAAAAAGCTTGTTTAAGTTTATTCAATTTTTTATACTTCGGTGTATAACGTTTAATCGCCATTGAAATTTAGCTTTTGCCGTATTTCCCATTTGCATGGTATCTTCGGATCGAGTAAGATTTCCTATCGAGTTCGAAATGGATTCGTGGATTCTACACTCAAATTTTTTTAAATATTAGAAAACCTTTTAATCTTAAATCTTTTTGGCTTTCTTATCTAATTTACTTTTTTTCTTATAATATTTTAACTCTTTAGTTGAAAACAAATGATAAAATAAATTATAAATAAAAAGCCCACCTTTTTGCGATCGTATATTAGCGGGGATTGGGTAATCAATCCGCGAGTAATCATCGTCGCTATTGATAAAACTTATTACAGGTATGTCTAAAACTTTAATTTCAGAAAATACCATTGCATCTAACGACGGATTAAATAAAAATATAAGATCAGGTCGTTGAGTAATCTGAATTGATTTAGAGAAACCCGGATAAATTTTATTTTTGTAGTTGGTAAAAAACCCATAAGGAGCTTTTTCCATAAAATAATGCTTATTTTTACTACACAACATAGAAAACTCTTTTTCGAGACCTATTGGAGCTCCGATAAAAAGTATTTTTTTGTTAGAAAGATGTGCTTTTAATAAAATCTTGATTGAACGGCGCAAGTATAGTAAAGTTAAATTAGGATTTAGGATACAAAAATTATTTCGAAAACCACTTAGGAATGGTTTAAAGTCTGGATTCCATATTGATTTTAATGACCCAATATGAAGACCATAAGAAATGAATTTTTGTAAAACAAATTGATTGATTCCTTTTTGTAAGTTTTTCATTTTTTTATGTTTTTTTACCCTGTTTTAAAGAAAGTTTTTCACCAGAATAATAAATACCCTTTTCTTTATACGGCGACGGTAGTTTTAGTCGCCGTAAAACAGCCGCAAAGTTATTTAATTTTTGTAAATTAATACCTTTAATTAATAAAATTCGCGGTTTAGGGCAACTTACAGAAATGTAAGAAGGTACTTCAATATTAACTTGATGACTAAATCCCAATTTAAAAACCAAATAAGTAGAAACATCCTTTTTTTCTACGGCAACTTGATATCCAATTCCAACTACATTTAATTGTCTTCTGTAACCCAACAATACCCCCAGAGCAGCTTGTGTTAAAAGAATTTGATACATCTTAAAAAAAGCTTTTTTTCTATCGTCATTAAAAGAACTTTTCAGCCAAAGTTTTTTTTCAGATTTTGAATAAAGTAATTCTCCGTATAAAGGACAAGCAATTGACCCTTTGGGACCTTCTAAAGTTAGAACCTGTTGTTTACATAATACATTAAGTTTCAAATCTTTTGGTTGACGTAAATATTGACTTTTAAAATTATACATTAATTTTTTAAAGTAAAGCACAAAGAACTTCACCCCCCAAACGTAATTTTCTACATTCTTTGTCGGATAATATACCACGAGGTGTAGAAACAATCAAAGTGTGAAGAGAGGTACTCAGCTTCCATAAACTATCAACTTTAGTATAGATTCTACGACTTGGTTTTGAAATAGTAGAAAATTTAGAAATTGCCGGTTTACCATTATTGTATTTTAAGAAAATTTCTATTTTATTTGAATGATTTGGCAACTTGCGAAACCCATTTATATAACCTTCTTTGTACATCACTTTTAACACATTAACACAAATGCTTTTATGCGGGTGTACAACGGATTTTTTTTGGGCAAGCAAGCCATTGCAAATAGTTGAATACATCTTCCAAATAGAGTGTTGCATTTTTAATACCAAAGAGGGGACTTGAACCCCTACTCCTGAAAAGAACTAGAACCTAAACCTAGCGTGTCTGCCAATTTCACCACTTTGGTTTGAATATTTTAACTTTTTAATTGAAAAACTAGATTCAATAGACTTGCATCTAATGGATCCAGAAAAACTTTAGGGTAAATTCCCATTAATAGAGTACCAAGGATTAAAGGTAAAAAAACATAAAATTCTCGTCGATTGATATCATAAGAGTATTTTAAATGCAAATGGCCTTCATCTTTTTTTAAGTTTCCATAAATAACTCTATTGTATAACCATAAAGAATAAGCTCCTCCTAAAATCATACCAGTAGCACCTAAAAAAGTTACTGTAGTATTTTCTTTAAAGCTACCAGCAAGAATTAAAAATTCACCTACGAAACTACTTGTACCAGGCAAAGCAATATTAGCCATGGTGAAGAACAAAAATATTATAGCGTAAATAGGCATAATATGAGCTAAACCACTATAGTATTTAATCAATCGGGTATGAAAACGATCATAAACAACACCAATAACCAAGAATAAAGCACTTGAAACAAATCCATGGCTCACACTTTGCAAAATTGACCCGCCCAAACCAATAACATTAAAGCTATAGATTCCTATCATTACAATATTCATGTGTGCAACAGAAGTATAAGCAATAATACGTTTAAAATCGGTCTGTCGAATGGCAGTTAAAGAAGTATAAATAACTCCTAGAATAGCAATAGTATAAACCAATGGGGTAAAGTAGAAATTTGCTTCTGGAAATAAAGGAAGAGAAAATCTTAAGAAACCATAACTACCTAATTTCAATAAGATACCAGCTAGAATTACTGATCCAGCTGTTGGTGCTTCAACGTGAGCCTCCGGCAACCAAATATGAACTGGAAGCATTGGCACTTTAGTTGCAAAAGACAAAAAGAACGATAACCAAAGTAAGCGTTGCTCAAATGATGTAAATTGTGCAGAAGCAACAATAATTTGATAATCAGTACTACCAACAACCCAGTAAATATACAAAATCCCTGCTAGCATAAAAACTGAGCCAAACAAAGTATATAAAAATAACATTGTTGCAGCTCTAATTTTCCGCTCTCTTGACCCCAAAATTAAAATCATAATGAACATAGGGATAAGAGTCGCCTCAAAAAGTATATAAAATATTAACAAATCTAATATCATAAAAACTCCTAAAAGCAGAGACTCTAAAACAAGGAAAGCTAAAAGATACTCTTTCAGATAAGTATGAATATTATCCCAACTAGATAATAAACAAATAAAAATTAATAAAGTTGTTAATAAGATAAAAAACAACGAAATTCCATCTACTCCTAATAATATATAAGTAGAAAAACTAGAATCCCAAGGGAACCAATAATCAATTGATTCAACAAATTGGAATTTTGAAAGGGACTTATTAAAGTTAACCCATAACGATAATGAGAAAAGAAAAACAATTCCTGAAGTAGTTAAAGCAACGCTTTTAATTAGAGTTTTTTTTTCCGCTGGTAAGAGTGCAATAACAAAACTACCAAATAATGGGAAAAAAATTAAAAAACTCAAAATAGAATCAGTGCTTACTACAAAATTATAAGTTAAAGCAATTAAAAGTCCTACAAGAATTCTTGAGAATAAAGTCGAAGAAGTTAAAAATTTAACCATTTATTATTAAGTTTATTTTTAATTATTTAAAAGATCGAAAACACAATTATCAAATGAAAAGATAGTTAATAAAACAAGTTTGTTATCTAATACCATAATCTTAAAATTGTGAAATACTAAAAGATAATATTAACTTTATTTTAGAGACAGTAGTTAACAGATTTCTCTTCATTAACCTGCCAGTGCAAAAAGGTATTAAGACGAAATTAATTTAAACGCGTCGAGCTTTGCGTGGTCTACACCCATTGTGAGGAGTGGGTGTAAGATCACGAATTCCCTCGATCTTTAAATCGTTTTTCTTTAAACAACTTAAAATAGAAAATCTTGCTCTGGCAAATCCGTTTAAATGAACAAATACACTTTTATGCCCTTGTTCTTTAGCTTTTTCAACAATAGAATACAAAGTGGATTCAATAGCAAATTTAGTTGAACGTTTTTTCTTACTTTGAAAACCCATACTACCACATGATTGAATATATTGAACTTTCCCTTTCAAATTTGTAAGGCTAACTATTGTATTACTTCTTGAAGATTTAACATTGAGAATCGCTTGATAACCTTTAGACAACCCTAATCCAGAATTTATTGGAGGATTTTTAATCGAAGGGCTAACCAAAAGTTTGTTTTGCAAAGAGAAGTTATTCTTTTTTAGTTCTCGTTTATATTGATAAAATTCTTTTAATTTAAACATTATTTATTACGGAAAGAAATTTTGGCAAGAATATCAACTGACAAAAGTGCGTTTAGATTTTGGATGAATTCTTGTTCAAAAGCTTTGCTTTGAAACACAATCAAACCATTGTAAAGTCTTACCTCAAATTGTTCTTTGGCTTTTTTATTTACGTGAGGAGATTTTAAGATAGTAAGTTTCTTGCGTTTCATAGGCAGGCTTATAGAAGAGAATTTTAAATTCTTACTTGTCGCAAGAGAAGTTAACGCTTCTATAAAGTTTTTACAACTTTTTTTGTCATATGTTTGGAAACGTAAAAGTAATTCAGAGTACTTAGTTTGTTTCATTATTTTTAAAATTTTATTTTTTATGAACAATTACGATGAAAATAACACGATATTTTTTAGAAATTTATAATAGGTTTATTATACTTTTTTTAACATGGAGTCTAAATTTTTTCGTTCTTTTTTATTATAAAGAACAAATAGTTTATATTTTAGGGCAACATCAAGAAGCTACTTTTCCTTATTTCATATCAACAAGTTTAACAGAAATTTTTTTTGTGTATTTGAAAGTGAGTAGTTTTCTTGCTTTTTATTTTGCATACCCTATAATAGTAATTCAATTAGCTTTATTTATAATCCCCGGATTATATAAATATGAATACTTGATAGTTCGTAACTTTTTTTTACTATCTATTTTATTGTATATTGGAACTACATTTTTTACCTACAAAATCTTTTTACCTTACTGTTGGAAATTTTTTAGTAGTTTTCAATTAAAAGCAGAGGAAAGTTTAGTAAGTTTACATTTAGAAGCAAGAATTGCGGATTATTTGAGTTTTTTTTTCGAAACATACTTTCTATTAAACGCGATACTTCACATTTTCTTAATATTTTTATTTTTACTCTACAAGATAACATTGAATTACATTCTTAAATACAGAAAATTATTTTATTTGTTATTTTTTATATTTGCTACATTAATGACTCCTCCAGATATGATTAGTCAAATTATAGTAGGTATATTTTTTCTTGTATTTTTCGAAATATTCCTGTTTTCTTTGTTTTTATCTGATGAATACAAAAAGGGCGAATAACGGGATTCGAACCCGTAGCTTCCAAAGCCACAATTTGGCACTCTAACCAACTGAGTTATACTCGCCATCAATTTTGGAGTAAAAGGATTCGAACCTTTGAATATCCGTACCAAAAACGGATGCCTTGCCACTTGGCTATACTCCAGTTGTTTTTAATTAAGAATAATATTTATATTAAAATGTTTTTAATTTGGTAGCCAATTAAAACTAATCAAAATGCTTGCAGTAAGAATCAACCAACCCAATGAAAAAGGTAAAAACACTTTCCACCCTAAACTCATAAGTTGGTCATACCGGAAACGAGGAAGGCAAGCTCTCATAACAATGAAAAGAACTATAAAAAAACCAATTTTTAACCCAAACCAAACTGAACCTGGTACAAGGGTAAATGGGAATACATCGATTATTGGTAACCAACCACCTAAAAAAAGAATAGCAGTTAGCGCGCTCATTAACAACATATTAGTGTATTCACCTAAGAAAAATAGAGCAAATCCCATAGCAGAATACTCAACGTTGTAACCAGACACAAGTTCGGCCTCAGCTTCAGGTAAATCGAAAGGATGTCGATTAGTTTCAGCCAATGCTGATATAAAAAATAGAACAAACATCGGTAAATGTGGTACACAGAACCACACTTTTTCTTGAGCTAATACAATAGATGAAAGATTAAAGGATCCAGCACAAAGAACAACGGTAATTAAAATAAAGCCAATTGATACTTCATAAGAAACCATTTGTGCAGCTGATCGTAAAGCACCTAGAAACGCGTATTTAGAATTACTAGACCATCCAGACAAGATAATTCCGTAAACACCTAACGCTGAAACAGCTAATAAATAAAGAATACCCACGTTAATATCAGCTAAAACTAAAGATTCTCCAAATGGAATCACAGCCCACCCCATTAAACTTAATCCAAATGTAAGCATAGGGGCAAGAATAAATAAGGCTTTATTAGCATTACTTGGAAGGATACTTTCTTTAACGAATAACTTCAAACCATCAGCCAAAGGTTGTAAAAGACCTTGAAAACCAACAACGTTAGGTCCTTTACGTCTTTGAATAGTACCCATTATTTTTCGTTCAGCTAATGTAAAATAAGCTACGCCTATTAAAACAACAACTACAACAGATAAAATCTTCAAAACTGTTAAGATAATCATTTATTTTAGATTTTTTTGTTTTAATGTGGAAGAGTTTTTATATCTGGTTTTTCTAGAATCTTAGTGAAGATTGATAGAATCATTCAGATAGATACAGGTCAACACGGTAAATACGTATGCTTGAATTACAGCAACTCCAAGTTCTAGACCTACTAGAATGAATAAAACTGCAAGTGGCAGAACATGAGCTACAAAAAGCAAACCACCCCCTTTCATCATACTCCAAGCGAAACCAGCAATAACTTTTAACAAAGTGTGCCCAGCCATCATATTTGCAAACAATCGAACTGACAAACTAATTGGTTTTGAAAGGAAAGAAACAATCTCAAGCGGAACTAACAAAAACGCTAATGGCAATGCAGTTCCAGAAGGTAAAAAAAGATTCAAAAAATGAACTCTATGAATATTAATACCCACAATGTTAACCCCAACAAAAACAATAAGAGCCAATGAAAAAGTTACTATAATATGACTAGTTACTGTGAAGCTATATGGAATAAGTCCTATCAAGTTTGATTGAAGAACAAACACAAATACAACAAAAAGAAAAGGAAAATATACTTGGCCTTTAATTCCTACGTTATCAAAAAGCAATGAAGAAATAACAATATATAAGTTTTCAATTAATAAAAACCATCGATTGTTAGGAACTAAAAAGATTCCAGCTGCTTCAGTTAAGTAAAGAGCAGGCGAAATAAATAAGTAAACTAAAAATAAAAAACTACCCAAAGCTAAAACTAAGATTAGAGCAGAATTTGTAAATGATAAATCCAAACTTCCTATATTAAATTGAAAAATCGGAAGAATTCGAAATTGATCTAACGGACTTGTAAGCATTATGTCGTGCATAAATTAAGATATTTTAGTAAAATTTTATTTTTAAATATTAGAAGGAATAATAAAAAAACAACTAAACTACTGATAAAGCCATTTGTTGAGACAAAAGCAGTAACAAGTTAGGGTTGATAAAAAGAAAGAATAGAAGAACCAAAGAAATGGCAAGGACAATCGATTTTTCTTTAGATATTGTGTCATACAAAATCCAGTTTTTATTTTTTTCGAAGTAAATAGTTTTCACAACACTAATATAATAAAAAGTTGAAACAACACTTACAGCTAAAACAATAAAAGCTACTAAGTATAACGACGCTTTTATTGCGGAGAAAAAAACAAAGATTTTTGAATAGAACCCAACTAATGGAGGAATACCCGCTAAAGAAAAAAACGCAAGGGCTGCTAAAATACCTAAAACAGGTGATGAATTAGGCAAGCCTGCCAAGATACCAATGCTATTCTGTGAATTTTTTTTCCCTTTCATACAAGCCAAAACAAGCGCCCAAGTTGGTAATGAGGTAATCATATAGACCAACAAATAAAAAAACATAGCTTGAAGACCGTCTAAAGTATTAGTTGTCAGAGGTAACAAAACGAAACCCACATGACCAATACCACTATAAGCAAGTAAACGTTTCAAACTGTTTTGTTTTATAGCAACAAAGGCCGCATAAATAATTGAACCTAATGCAGAAAACAATAATACTTTCTCCCAAACCCCTGCAAAACTCAAAAAGCTAAAAGAATAAAGTCGTACAAAGAAGGTTACAATTGCAAGTTTAGGAACTATAGCAAAAAATATAGTTGTTGAAGTTGGCGAACCCTCATACACATCTGGTGACCACATATGAAAAGGGAAAGCTGCAATTTTAAACAGAAAACCTGCACTTAAAAAAATTAATGCAATTTGAATAATGTTTGCTCCTTCAAAGTTCGAATCTAAACAGAAATTTTTGATATTAATTAAATTGGTTGTACCAGTTACACCATAGATTAAAGAGAAAGCGTATAGCAATAGTCCAGACGAAAAAGCCCCTAAAATAAAGTATTTTAGTCCAGCTTCAGTAGAAAAAACAGAACGTCTTTGAAAAGAAGCTAAAACATAAAAAGACAATGCTTGTAATTCAATTGCTAAATAAGCTGAAATTAAGTCATATGAACTAATCAACAAGTTTAAACCGAAAATAGAAAATAAAATTAATAAAAAATATTCATAATTATTAATTTGTGAATTTTCTATATATGATTGAGACAATATCAAACAAGCAAAAGAAGACCCTAAAACAAACACTTTAGCAATTCGTGTTAAATCATCATGGAGAAAAGTTTTTTGGAAAATTAATGCGTAATCTACTGGATTATTTAAAACTAACAAAGTTGTTAGAAAAATAATAAATAAAACTAACGCATAAATATTTTTAGTAATCAAAGGGTAATTGTAAGTTACCGAAGTTGCTAAAAGAACTCCATAAATAAGAACAATCAAAATAGCTAAACTAAGAAAGATTTCAGGGAAGAATATTTTAATATCATTAGCAAACAGGATAGAAAAATTCATTCGTAGTGATAAAACAGAAAAATGGACCTAAGTAGATTTGAACTACCGACTTTACGCTTATCAGGCGTACACTCTAACCAACTGAGTTATAGGTCCGTAAAAATGAAAATAAAAAATTATTAAATTATAGAGTTGATAAATATTGAATATTTATCAAGAATGTTGAGTAATTTAAGAAGATATAAGTATATTCTTCAGCTAAGTGACTGAAATATCCTTCAGCAAGTTTATTTAAAGTATATTTGTCTTTAGCAATAATCTTGAAGATATATTTCAATCGAGGATCCATTTCTGCTTTAGAAGTTAAGAATTTTTCATAAAGCGGAACAGACTTCACAGGAACAGCATCAATATAAGATCGTACCCCTGCGAAAATCACAAAGATTTGATTTAAAATTGGAATTGGATCAAATCTTGGCTGGTTTAGCAATGCTACCAGTCGAGATCCATGGTGTAACTGTTTCAAAGTACCTTCATCCAAATCTGAACCAAATTTAGCGAACAACTCAACCTCTCGGTAAATCGCAAGCTCTAGTTTTAGACTACCTGCAATCTGTTTCATAGCTTTTAACTGTGCAGCTGATCCTACTCGACTTACAGATAAACCTACGTTAATTGCAGGTCGGTATCCTTCGTTGAATAGACGAGTATCTAGGAAAATCTGACCATCAGTAATTGAAATTACGTTGGTCGGAATATAAGCAGACACGTCACCAGCTTGAGTTTCAATTACAGGAAGAGCAGTTAAAGAACCACCTCCTAGAGATTTGTTCATTTTTGCAGCTCGCTCTAATAATCGAGAGTGCAAATAGAATACATCACCTGGGTAAGCTTCTCGGCCTGGAGGTCGTCTTAGTAGTAGAGACATCTGTCGGTATGCTACAGCATGTTTTGATAAATCATCGTAGAAAATTACAGCATGATTTTCAATTTTTAGAGCATCTCGAATGTACTCTCCTACAGTTGCTCCTGCATAAGGAGCTAAAAATTGAAGAGGTGCTGCATCAGAAGCAGTAGCTGCTACAACACAAGTATACCAGTTTTTTTTCTTGTTGAAAACGGTATTTACTAACTGAGAAAGAGTCGATCGTTTAATACCAATACCAACATAAATACATCGGATTTCTCCTTTGGTTGCTTTTCGTTGATTCAAAATAGTATCAATTGCAATAGAAGTCTTACCAGTCTGTCGGTCACCAATAATTAATTCTCGTTGACCTCGACCCAATGGCACTAAAGCATCAATTACTTTAATACCAGTAGTTACAGGCTCATTTACTGATTGTCTTGCAATAATCCCAGGAGCTTTAACTTCAATCTGAGATTTTTGAGTTTTCAGTTTAGGTCCTTTATCTAGAGGGTCACCTAAAGGGCTTAATACTCGGCCCAAAACTTCAGTACCTACAGGGATACTTACAATTTCATATCCTCGGAATACGAAATCGTTTTCTTTTACAAAACGGTCGTCTCCGAAAAGTACAATACCTACGTTATCACGCTCTAAGTTTAGAACTAGACCTCGTAGACCACTTTCGAAAATAACTAACTCACCTACTTGAACATCAAAAAGTCCTTCGGCTCGCACTACACCATCACTAATACTAATTACTCTACCAGTATCCTTACTAATTGAAGGAGGCTCTTGACTATTAATTTTTTTTGGAAGAATAAAATCTAATTTTGCCATATTTTATTTTTAATATTTAGAAAAAAAAGTAACTTTTTAAAATTACTTTTGAAAAAAGTTAGAACGTTTTAAATAGTTCTAAATTTATAAGTATCTTCTTTTCCAGTTTCTGTTAATGTGATATATACCACATAAAAGAAAAATAGAGCAGAAAGAGCAGATAAATAAGAACCATAAGAAGCTACAGCATTCCAACCACTATATGCATCAGGATAATCAGGAATTCTTCGAGGCATTCCAGCTAGACCTAAGAAATGCATAGGGAAAAAAGTAATATTTACTCCTAAGAAAAAAATCCAGAAATGGATTTGCCCTAAAACCTCAGGATAATTCAACCCAGTAATTTTCTTAATCCAGTAGTAGAAACCAGCAAAGATTCCAAATACTGCACCCATAGACAACACATAATGGAAGTGAGCAACCACATAATAAGTATCATGTAAAGCTACGTCAAGACCTGAGTTAGCTAAAACAACACCAGTAACACCACCTACTGTAAACAAGAAAATAAAACCAATTGCAAATAACATAGGAGTTTTTAATTCAATAAACCCACCCCACATTGTTGCAACCCAACTGAAAATTTTAATTCCAGTAGGAACAGCAATAATCATTGTAGCAGCAGTAAAATATGCTCGAGTGTCAATATCTAAACCAACAGTATACATATGGTGAGCCCAAACAATAAATCCAAGAACACCAATTGATAACATAGCATAAATCATCCCCAAGTAACCGAAAACAGGTTTGTTTGCAAATGAAGATACGATATGACTAATAATACCAAATGCTGGCAAAATTAGAATGTATACTTCAGGGTGACCAAAAAACCAAAATAAATGCTGATAAAGAACTGGATCACCACCACCTGCAGGATCGTAGAAAGTAGTGTTGAAGTTTCTATCAGTCAATAACATGGTAATCGCACCAGCAAAAACAGGAAGCGATAATAAAAGTAGGAAAGCAGTAATTAATACAGACCACACGAACAATGGTAATCTGTGCATACTCATTCCAGGTGCACGCATATTAAAAATAGTAGTAATAAAATTGATAGCACCTAAAATTGAAGCTGCTCCTGATAAGTGAAGACTAAAAATAGCCAAGTCAACAGAAGGACCAGAGTGGGCTTGAGCTCCACTTAAAGGAGGGTATACAGTCCAACCAGTACCAGCTCCAGCCTCAACGAAAGTTGAGGCTAGTAGAAGGATTAAAGAAGGAGGAAGTAACCAGAAACTAATGTTGTTCATTCGTGGGAAAGCCATATCTGGGGCTCCAATCATTAAAGGAACAAACCAGTTTCCAAAGCCACCGATTAAAACAGGCATCACGAAGAAGAAAATCATCACGAAAGCATGTCCTGTTACGATAACATTGTATAATTGGTTATTTCCAGATAAAAACTGGTTACCCGGCTGTGCTAATTCCATACGAATTAAAACAGAAAGAGTAGTTCCAGCAACTCCAGCGATAGCTCCAAAAATTAAATATAGAGTTCCAATATCTTTGTGGTTAGTTGAAAATAACCATCTTGAACTCCACGCAAAAGATTTTTCAAAAAGACCAGCACCAATAGTTGCGATATTCATAAGTATATAAAAAGGAAAATAAAATAAAAATAAGTTGTATACTTCTAGCCGGAATTGAACCAGCATGCTTAAAAAGCAAAAGATTTTGAGTCTTCCGTGTCTACCAATTCCACCATAGAAGCATCAAAAACTAAGTATTTACGTTTGATAGGAGTTGAACCCATAACTTTCAGAACCGAAACCCGACACTCTATCCAATTGAGTTACAAACGCGTAGAAAAAATCTATAGAAAAGAAAAAAATAAGTTCGTTACCGATCTACCTCACCAAAAACAATATCCTGAGTTCCAATAATAGTTACAACATCAGCAACCATATGGCCTTTGGCCATAAAATCTAAAGCTTGTAAATGACCAAAACCAGGAGCTTTTATTTTACAACGATAAGGTCGACTAGTACCGTTAGAAATTAAATAAACACCAAATTCACCTTTTGGAGCTTCAGTTGCAGTATATGTTTCTCCCGCAGGAATTACCATACCTTCTGTATACAATTTAAAATGGTGAATCAAAGATTCCATAGATTGTTTCATATGAGCTCTTGATGGAGGAGTTAATTTTCGATCATCACTCTTAATAGGACCATTAGGCATTTGGTTTAAAGTTTGCCAAATGATTCTTAACGATTGTCGCATTTCTTCGACTCGAATTAAGTAACGATCAAAACAATCACCATTATTACCCACAGGAACTTCAAAATCCAATTGCGAATATACTTCATAAGGCTGAGTTTTTCTTAAATCCCACGGAATACCAGATCCTCTTAGCATTACTCCGCTAAACCCCCAATCGGCTGCATCTTTAGCCGAAACTTTTCCAATGTCTACTAATCGTTGTTTCCAAATTCGATTTGCAGTAAGCATTTCTTCCATTTCGTCCAATCTAATTCCAAATTGTTCTGCAAAGATATAGATATCATCAAGAAGTCCTAATGGGATATCTTGACTAACACCTCCTGGACGGATATAAGCTGCATGCATTCTAGCACCAGAAACACGCTCATAAAATTCCATCAGTTTTTCACGTTCTTCAAAAGCCCATAAAAAAGGTGTCATAGCACCTACATCCATAGCATGACAACCTACAGCTAAAAGGTGATTTAAAATTCGAGTAATTTCTAGGAAAAGAACTCGAATATATTGAGCCCGTAAAGGGATCTTAGTATTCGACAATTTTTCAACAGCCAAACTATATGTATGTTCTTGGGCCATCATTGAAACATAATCCAAACGATCAAAATAAGGTAAAGCTTGAATGTATGTTTTATGTTCAATTAACTTTTCTGTTCCTCGATGGAGAAGACCAATATGTGGGTCAGCTCTTTCCACAATTTCACCATTAAGTTCCAAAACAAGTCTTAACACCCCATGCGCAGCAGGATGTTGAGGCCCAAAATTTATAGTAAAATTTTTGATTTTTTTTGTTAATGTAGTTTTTTTTAAAACCATTGATTTTATTTTTAAATGTTTATGATGACAAACAGAATCGAACTGTTTTTTGTTATGTCTCCAGAAATCATCTGATTAAAAAATTATTTAAAATAATGTGAGAAGATTCTAATAAATTTAAAATTCCAGCCGCACGTTCCCGTACGACTACCTTGTTACGACTTCATCCCAGTCATCGACTCATCTGTAGTTTACTCTCTCCAGTTCTAAAAAGCAGTTTATAACAAAATGAAAAACAAATCTTTTCTTAATGGTTAAGAAATAAGCTTCTAGCCAAGCCAACTCCCGGCACGTGACGGGCGGTATGTACAAGGCCTAGGTACAAATTCACCGCAACATTCTGATGTGCGATTACTAGTGATTCCACCTTCATGTGGACGAGTTGCAGTCCACAATCTGAACTTTGGCAAAATTTTAGGGTTGGCTCCAGGTTGCCCTATTGCTTCCTTCTGTCTTTACCATTGTAGCACGTGTGTAGCCCAGTTCATAAGGGCCATAAGGACTTGACGTCATCCCCACCTTCCTCCCCAAATTAAAAATAAGGGGCTGTCTTTTTAGAGTGCTTTAGATTAAAATCTAAATGGCAACTAAAAACAGGGGTTTCGCCCGTTAAAAGGAGTTAACCTAATATCTCACGACACGAGCTGACGACAGCCATGCAGCACCTGTAAAAATCCTTAAAATTATCCTTTCGGAGTCTTTCCTTTTTATGTCAAGAACTGGTAAGGTTTCGCGCGTATTGTCGCATTAAACCACATGCTCCACCACTTGTATAGGCCCCCGTCAATTCCTTTGAGTTCCAACCTTGCGGTCGTACTCCCCAGGCGGAGTGCTTAACGTGTTAACTAAGTGCCTAAAAATCTCTAAGCACGAGCACTCATCTTTTAGGGCATGGACTACCAGGGTATCTAATCCTGTTTGCTCCCCATGCTTTCGTCCCTCAACGTCAGTATTGAACTAGATAGCCGCCTTCGCCTCTGGTATTCCTTCACATATCTACGGATATCACCCCTCCATGTGAAATTCTGCTATCCCCTTTCAAACTCAAAGCATTTACGTTTTAGAGGCTAAAAAAAGTTGAGCTTTTTTATTTTACCTCTAACAAAAAATACTGCCTACGGACCCTTTACGCCCAGTCATTCCGGATAACGCTCGCCCCCTTCGTCTTACCGCGGCTGCTGGCACGAAGTTAGCCGGGGCTATTTTGTTGAGTACTGTCATCCTCCTCCTCAACCAAAGAGTTTTACAACTTGAAAGCCTTCATCACTCATGTAGTATTGCTGGATCAAGCTTTCGCTCATTGTCCAAAATTCCTCACTGCTGGCTCCGAATGGAGCCTGGGCCTTGTCTCAGTCCCAGTGTGGCTGTACAACCTCTCAGAACAGCTAAGGATCATAGGCTTGGTAGGCCTTTACCCAACACCAACTACCTAATCCTCCACAGGCTCATCTTTTAGCGAAATGATTTCTTTGATTATTCAGAATTTTAGCCTGAACTAAAAGGCAGATTCCTGTGTATTACTCACCCGTATGCCACGAAGAAAAGTACTTCGTTCGACTCGCATGTGTTAAGCATACTACTAGCGTTCACCCTGAGCCAGGATCAAACTCAATTAATATTCTATTTCTCTATTTAAATAGAGAAATATACAAGCACAATACTCCATCTCACATTAACGAAAAATTAGATTGTTAATGTCTTTAAAAAATTTATTTAAAAAATTAGAAAAGTATTCTCTTCATTAACCTGCCACTACAGTAGGGTTAAGAATTCTACTTTTGTGTGAGTCCACTAATCTGTATAAAGAAAAATTAATTAAACATCAAAGCTCATTAATTTTCCTACTTGCCATAATTTAAAATCATATTTACTTACAACTTTAACAACAATAGGCATAAAACCGTGATTCACACCACAAATTTCACTGCATTGACCAAAGTAAACACCTTTTCGTTTTACAAACAATGAAGTCTGATTTAAACGACCAGGGCAAGCATCTACTTTTAATCCAAAAGAAGGGATAGCCCAACTATGTAAAACATCAGCTGCAGTTACTAAAATTCGGATGTGAGTTTTCTCTGGTAAAACCACTCGTCGATCCACTTCTAACAATCTCAACGACCCCTTGGTTAAATCATCTTCGGCAATCATATAAGAATCAAAACCTAAATGTTCCGCAGTCGCTGCATTATAATAAACTTGCTTAGAACTACCTAAGTTAACTTTTTTATAGTAAGCTTCAGCAGGAGGAAGGTTGCTAACTTTTAAAGATTCAGGAGTCAGTTCTTCGATTTGGTGAACCTCAGGGTACTCGTAGCTCCAATACCATTGGTGACCTACTACTTTTAAAGTAAGACTTGGTTGAATTGATTCTTCCATAGAATACAACAACGCAAAAGAAGGCACAGCAATAAGCATTAAAATAAAAGCTGGTACAATAGTCCACACTACTTCTAACATAGTAGAATGAGTAAAATACTCATCATAATACGAAAGAGATTTTCGAACATCTCCATGATAACTATAGAAACTTAAACATCTATAAAGCAACCAAAATACAAAAATTGTAATTGGAACAATAAAAACCATCAAATGATTATGAAAGTCAATAATTCCTTCCATAATAGGTGTTGCTGGATCTTGAAAGCCCAATTGCCAAAAGTTTGGTGCATCCATCATAGTAAAATTAAATAAGAAAAAACCTATGAAAAGCAAAATTTTCATCTTAAAATTTACTCATTACCGGAATTGAACCGGTACTCCAAAAGGAAACAGATTTTAAGTCTGTCGTGTCTACCAATTCCACCAAATGAGTTTGATTATAACATAGTTAAAAAACTAAAAAGTTCGGAATTAAAACCAACGAAAATGAGTAAAACTACGATTTTTTAATGCAACTAAATGTAGTGCATCTTTTTTTTTTAC
>Ga0194132_10002150_pt1 | contig 37984 bp, 42 predicted proteins | sample TA2KigOf80mmetaG_FD_148612 | JGI IMG/M metagenome (GOLD analysis project Ga0194132, IMG submission 148612) | Freshwater microbial communities from Lake Tanganyika, Tanzania - TA2015054 Kigoma Offshore 80m | ecosystem: Environmental > Aquatic > Freshwater > Lake | place: Tanzania: Lake...
GGGTCGCCGCCGTGACGCCCAACTCCCGGGACAGCGCGTCCAACTCTTCCCCATGCAGCAGCCGCATCACCGCTCCGCTCTTGCGCCGAGAGGAGAATCTCCCTCGCTCAACGCGGCCTCGATCAAGTGCTCCCTCGCCCTTTCCATCCATCATGGACACCTCCTTGAGTTTGTGGCATCATGCCCCAATTCCGTGTCCAAGAAAATCCTAGGGCGGGGGACTTCTCATATACCCCTCCATGAAAGGTCGTCCTTGGAACCCCCGGCGACGTTTCCCCCGTACCACCTGCACCAGTGGATTCTCACACTCTTCACATCAATCACACACTAAACCCACACGGACGCCAGCACAACGGGAGAAGAGTAATATTTCGGTAACAGTTTATGACAACCCAAGGCCTACTCTTCCAGATAGGCAAAAGAGAGGCGAAGGGCAACTACTTAGGTGTGCCGGGGCTAGGTAAATAAGGCGAAGGAGAGGCCTACTGCATCGTCTGGGTCAGCTGGTGATACTTGCCTTCGGTCCTTATTGCAGGAGCCACCACCATCTCAGCCCGGTGCAAGTCCTGGATCGTGAAGGCGCCGCAGTAACCCATGCACGTCCGCAGCGCGCCGATGTAGTTCTCGGTCCCGTCTGAGACAGACGATGGTCCAAAGAGAATCTTCTTCAGCGCCCCCTTGCTCCCGACCTTGATGCGCGTGCCGCGCGGCAGGTCCATGTGCGGGCTCGCCATGCCCCAGCTGTAGCCCTTGCCCGGCGCCTCATCGGAAGCCGTAAGCTGGGAGCCGAGCATCACGCCGTCCGCCCCCGCGACAAAGGCCTTGCACAGATCTCCCCCGGTGCGGATGCCTCCGTCCGTGATGATGGGGATGTATTTCCCCGTCCGCCGCTTGAACTCTTCCCTGGCCGCCGCGCAGTCCATCGTCGCCGTCACTTGCGGCACCCCAACGCCGATCACTTCGCGCGTTGTGCAGATCGCCCCAGGGCCCACGCCGACCAGCAGGGCGTCTATCCCCTGCTCCATCAGCTCCAGCGAGCCGCTGAAGCTCACGGCATTGCCGACGACGACAGGAACGCCGAGCTTCTGGATCAGCTCGGAGATGATAAGTCCCTTGACACTCTTGGAGATGTGCCGCGCCGTCGTCACTGTTGACTGCACCACGATGATATCCGCCCCAGCCTCGACGGCCACCGGGGCCAGCTTCTTCGTCCAGGCGGGCGTCATGGAAACGGCGCAGATCGCCTTCGCCTTCTTCACCTCACGGACATGGTCCGTGATGAATTTCTCCTGGATTGGCGCCGAGTAGGCCTTTTGCAGCGTCCCCGTCGCCTCTTTCTGGGGGACGGAGAGGATGTGCTGGAAGATTTCATCGGGGTTGGCGTAGCGGGCCTGGAGGCCCTCGAGATTGATAACTGCCATGCCGCCAAGCTGGCTCATCGCAACGGCGGTCTTTGGAGAGGAGAGGGCATCGAGCGCGGCAGCGAGAACAGGGATCCTGAGCGTGACGCTGCCGAGCTTGAGATCAAGGTTCGTCTGATCGGGGTTGATCGTGACGTCGCCGGGGACGATGGAGACTTCGTCGAATCCGTAGGCTCTGCGGAGGGGCTTAAACTGGGGCCGCTCCATGATTCCTCCTCAATGCGCAAGCTGCCTTGCGCAGCCATCACAATGCCGGTATCGCTTGTATGTCAGATGAGAAAATGCGGCGCTGGATGGGTTACTCGTTACACGTAGTAACCCGATACTATACGCCGCACGCAAACCCCCGTCAAATACGAGGGGTTGTAGCGCTTACTTTTTGCGCCACAACCCCTCGACTCATCGTACCGGTAAAACTCCCGCGATTTCGACTACTCCTCTTCCTCCTCATCCTCTTCTTCATTAAGCACCACAGGCTGCGGCGCATTGGATGCCGTCTGCCGTATCTGCTTCTCGATCGCCGTGCCGATCTCCTTGTGCTGGGAGATGAACTGCTTCGCATTCTCGCGCCCCTGGCCCAGCTTCGTCTCGCCGAAGGCGAAGAACGACCCGGTCTTCTTGATGATGCCCAGCTGGGCGCCCAGATCAATGATGTCGCCCTCGCGGCTGATGCCGCGGTCGTACATGATCTCGAACTCCGCCACGCGGAATGGCGGCGCCATCTTGTTCTTCACAACGCGGGCCTTCACGCGATTGCCCTTAATCTCGTCGCCCACCTTGATCGAATCCTGCCGGCGAAGGTCAATGCGGATGGAGGCGTAGAACTTCAGCGCGCGCCCGCCCGGCGTCACTTCGGGATTGCCGAAGACGACACCGACCTTTTCGCGCAACTGGTTGATGAAGATCGCGCACGTTTTGGAGCGGCTGATGGCCGAGGTCAGCTTCCGCAGCGCCTGGGACATCAGTCGCGCCTGGAGGCCCATCTGCGGGTCGCCCATGTCACCTTCCACCTCCGCTCGCGGCACCAGGGCCGCCACGCTGTCCACGATGACCACGTCAATCGCGCCGCTGCGGACCAGCGCCTCCGTGATTTCAAGCGCCTGCTCCGCATAATCGGGCTGGGAGATATAGAGATTGTCCACGTCCACGCCGATCTTCCGCGCATACCCCGGGTCCAGCGCGTGCTCCACGTCAATGTACGCCGCTGTGCCGCCCATCTTCTGCGCCTCCGCGATGATGTGCAGCGCCAGGGTGGACTTGCCCGATGACTCCGCGCCGTGGATATCAATGATGCGCCCGCGCGGCACGCCGCCGATGCCCAGCGCCATATCCAGGGCCAGGGAGCCTGTGGGGATGACGTCCACCACGAACCGCTTCCCGGCTTCGCCCAGCCGCATCACCGATCCCTTGCCGTACTGCTTTTCGATCTGCGAGACAGCGATCTCAAGCGCCTTCTCTTTCTCTGATTCGGTCGCTGGCATGTCGAAAGTGTCCTCTTTTTCTTTGATGAAGCTCGCCATAGTTGTCTCTCCAATCCTCATTTCTGTCAATAGTCTTGCCCGGCATGGTCGCGGCCGCTCGCCGTGGCAGGCTCCCTGGGGCGCGTCAGCCTCACACTGAGCGCATGCCTCGGGAAGCCTCTTCGCGTCGCGGCTCTTGACCGAACAGGCGTTCTAATCGTAGTGTGGCCCTCCGCATTCCGCAAGCGGCGTCTGTCACACAGCGTTCGCCGAACCAAAAACGCGCCCCATGCCTGGGAAGGACGACCCTCGATGCCGAAGGTCCTCTACGATGAAGCTCCCTGCAAGTCCCTCCTGAACCGCGTTCACGGCATGTGGTTCAAGTGGTCCGTGAACCACTATCGCGGCTGCGTCCACTCCTGCCATTATTGCTTCGCCCGCCGCTACCACGCCCAGCTCGATCTCAACCCGGGCGGCGACTTCACCGGCATCATCATCGTGAAGACGAATGCGCCGGAGGTTATCCGCCTGGAGCTCTCCCGTCCATCCTGGCAGCGCGAGCACGTCACCATCGGCACCGCCACAGACCCGTACCAGCCCATCGATGGCAAATACAAGCTCACCAGGGGAATCTTGAAGGCCCTGCGCGACTACCGCACGCCCACATCCCTTATCACCAAAGGCACCATGATTGTCCGCGACGCCGATGTGCTGGCGAGCCTCAACCGCCGCGCAGGCGCAACCGTCTGCTTCAGCCTCACCACCCTCGATCGCGCCCTCTGGGAACGCCTCGAGCCGGGCACGCCTCCGCCGCGACAGCGCCTGCGCGCCCTGGAACGCCTGGTCCAGGTGGGCGTCAACGCAGGCGTCCTTATGGCGCCCGTCGTCCCCAACATCACAGACAGCTACGAGAACATGGAGGAGGTCGCCCGCGAGGCAGCCTCCCACGGGGCGCGCTTCTTCGGCGCGGCGCCGCTCCGCCTGCAGGGCGGCACCAAGCTCCACTTCATGGACCGGCTCGATGCCACCTACCCGCATCTCTCACGCCACTACCGCCGGATGTATCCCGGCGCCTACGCCCCCAATCGCTACCAGGGCCAGATCGCAAGCCTGGCCGCCGCCATGCAGCAGCGCCACGGCTTCCACCAGCGCAGCGACGCCATCGCTATCCAGCGCCCCGAGGCTGCGAGACAGCTGCAGATGGCGGTGTAGCTCGTTCCCTCCCGCTCATTGCGCGGCTCTTGCTATACTTGCGCCACTTCCCCGGAGGTGCGCCATGACCACGAACGCCGATCTCCACGAGATGTCCGGCAAGATCACGCCCGAGGGCCTGCAGGCGATGCGCGCCCGCATCGGCGTCCTCATCCCGCAGCCGCCCCCCTTCAACAGCGAGGCGCACCTGGACAGCATCCGCCACTTCTGCCTCGGCTACGGCGATGACAATCCCCTCTTCACCGAGCCGGGCTACGCCGCCAAATCCCGCTGGTTCGGCCTCATCGCCCCGCCCATGTACGTCACCACCATGGGCGAAACTTCCGTCGGCAAGATCCCGCCCAACATCCGCCAGGCGGGCGCCCACGCCCTCGTCGGTGTCCCCAACTACCAGAGCGGCTCTGATTGGCACTGGATCCGCCCCATCCGCCCAGGCGATAGCATCAAGATGAACTATTTCATCGAAGGCGTGGAAGAGAAGCGTAGCGAGTTCGGCGGCGGCAAGGCGGCCATCGTCTACCACCGCAAGGAATACGTGAACCAGAACGATGAACTCGTCGCCGTCTATCGCTACTACTTCTTCCACGTGGAGCGCGAAGCCTCGGAGAAGACGGGCAAATATATGAAGATCGAGCAGAAGGTCTACACCCAGGCCGAGCTGGACGAGATAGACAAGGCTTATGAGAACGAGCTCCGCCGGGGCGATGCGCCCCTCTACTGGGAAGATGTTTCGGTCGGCATGCCTATGCCCACCATGGTGAAAGGCCCCCTGACCACCCTGGAAGTGATGGCCTGGCACCAGGGCTGGGGCTGGGGCGTCTTCCGCATCGCCCCCTTGCGCCTAGGCTACCTCAACCGCAAGCGCATCCCCACCTTTTACACCAAGAACGAATACGGCTATTGGGAGCCCGCCCAGCGCGTCCACTGGGACAACGTCCGCGCCAAGAAAGTCGGCAACCCCGCCGCCTACGATTACGGCGTCATGCGCACATCCTGGATCTGTCACTACCTCACGAACTGGATGGGCGATGACGGCTTCCTCTGGAAGGAGTCAGACCAATCGCGCAAGTTCAACTACCACGGCGACGTCCAGTGGGTGAAGGCCAAGATCACCGGCAAGCGCCAGGAGGGCCCTAACAACATCGTCGAGCTGGACATCTGGTGCGAGAACCAGCGCGGCGAGATCGCGACCCCGGGGAAGGCCACCGTCCTGCTCCCGTCCCGGGAGCGCGGACCCATCGTCATCCCCGCGTCAGCCATCAAGCCCACGCCCCTCAAGAACCCCTATATCGCCGAGGCTCCCGGCTGCATCTGGTAGGATAACGCCGTCAGCCCCAGAGCATCGTAGGCCAGCACAAGCTTGCTCTCTGCCGTTTGGGCGCGTTGCGCGTTCGCGAATCAATTTCATTCCCCCATCTCCCCATCAGCTGATCATGTAATCGCCGCGATTCACGTTCAGGATCGCCCCGTTGATCCCCGATGCCTCGTCCGAGCAGAGGAAGACGATGGCCGGCGCTATCTCCATCGGCGTCATGATCTTCCCGCCTACCATCCCTGCGCCCACATCCCGCACTCCCTGTTCCCCGAACATCGCATGCAGGCCCTCTGTCTCCGTCGCCCCGGGCGCCACCACATTCGTGCGCACGCCGCGCTTGATCCCCTCCAGCGCCAGCACACGGCTCACCGCTACAACGCCCCCCTTCGCCGCCGAATAGGCCGCCAGCCCTTCTATGGGCCGAAAGGCCGACCCCGAGGCGATATTCACAATCGCGCCGCTCCCCTGCTCCGCCATCACGCGCATCGCCGCCTGGCAGCAGAAGAAGAGCCCTCGCAGGTTCACCGCCATCGTCTTGTCCCAGAAATCCTCCGTCATCTCCAGCACACGCAGGCGCGGGTAGATGGCCGCCACGTTCGCCAGCGCGTCCACCCGGCCAAACGTCTTATACGCCTCCGCCACCATCCTTCGCCCATCGGCAACCTTCGAGACATCCGCCTGAACCACCAGGTGCTTCACCCCTGCGCCCAGCTGCTTCGCCGTCTTCTGCGCCTCCGCCCCGTTGATGTCCGCCAGCACAACGTGCGCCCCCTCCTTGGCAAAGGCGATGGCCGTTGCCCGCCCGATCCCGCTCCCCGCCCCGGTCACGATGGCAACCTTCCCTCGCATCGGCATACCGAGCACCTCCAGCCGTTCGTAGCGCTTAGATCATCGCCTTCGCGATGCCCAAGTAAATCACGATAGAGAGCAAGTCCTGGATGACTGTGGCCAGCGGCCCGCTGCCGAACGCCGGGTCCTTTCCCATCTTGTGGAGCACCGCAGGCAGGACCATCGCCACCACCGTCGCCACGGAGCAGGCCAGGAAGAGCGATAGGCTCACCGCGCCCGCGACATCCGCATCTCCCCAGCGCCACCAGACCAGCGGCAGCACCGCGATCGCGAGCCCGGCCCCCATCAGCACGCCCGTCAGCGCCTCGCGCCTAAAGATGCGGCGCACCCCCACGCCCGCCGAAAAGCCCCGCACCACGATCGCCTCCGTCTGCGTCCCCACGGCGTCCGCCAGGTACACGACCCCTGGGATGAAAAAGGCTAGGAGCACGTTCTCTTCGATGCTTCTTTCGAACGCGCCCACCGCGTCTGCCGCCAGCAGCGCGCCGATGAGCCCCACGATCAGCCACGGCAGGCGGTGCCAGAAGCGCCGCCTCACCGGCTCGATCGCCGCCTCCCGCGCCAGGGTCGTGCTCGCCAGGTAGCCGCTCAGCCTCGCGATGTCCTCCTGGTGCCCCGCCAGTAGCACTGAGAGCAGACGCTGGGGCGGGATCAACCCCAGGAACCGCCCGCCCGCGTCCGCCACGGCCAGGCTGTTCTGCCCGTGGCGCACCGCCTTCCATGCCGCCACCTCCTGATCTATTTCCGGCGTCACCACCGGCGGATCATCGTCCATCAGCTCGCGCGCCGTTGTCTCAGGGGCAGCCGCCAGCACATCCTCTATCTTCACCAACCCCACCAGCTCCGTCCCCTCGCAGATCGCCACGTCCACGATGGCCTCGTACCGCTTCCCTTCCATCGCCATCCGCATCTCCCTCGCCGTCGCATCCGGCGGCGCGATCGGCACATTCGTGCAGAGATGCTCTGCCACCGTCTCAAAGGTCAGGCGTCTCTCCTCAAGTGCTAGTGCGGCCATCGGCGCCTCCGGGAATCAAAGGGCTACCGCATACTCTAGCCCACCGGCGCAAGCGCCTGTGGACGCATCGCCGATAATGTCCCCCTGCCCTTCAACGCAGGCAAGGAGGATATGTTATGGACGCTCGCTGGCAAGACCTGGAGGAGATTAAAGGGCTCAAGGCCCGCTACTTCCGCTATCTCGATACGAAACGATGGAAGGAGTTCGGCGAAGTCTTCGCGGAAGACGCCGTCTCCATCTCGCCGACTTCCAGTGACGTCATCACCCGGGGCCGCCAGGCCATCGTCGAGCGCGTCAAAGGCGTCGTCCGCGATGCTGTCAGCGTCCACTACGGCTTCATGCCGGAGATCGAACTGACAAGCGAGACCACCGCCAAGGGCATCTGGTCCATGTTCGATTTCGTGGACTACGGCAAAAACTCCTGGAAGGGCTACGGCCACTATCAGGAGGAATATGTCAAGCTCGGCGGGCGCTGGTACATCAAGTCCTTCAAGCTCACCCGAATCAGGCAGGACAAGCACGAACAGAGCGCCCTGGGAACCACGCCCTAACAGGCGTGCGCCATGCCTCCCTTGACTCTGTGGTATACTACATATGTTCTAGGTTCTTGGTTCGCGCTCGATTCTGTGAGTTCGTTGCCGGATTGACGACGCACATGCGGCGCTTGCCCCTGGACTCTAGGAGAATCGCTTTTGAAAGGAGCGCCACATGAAGATTTACGTCGGCAATCTGCCCTATGAGTACACCGATACAGAGCTCAACGCCGCCTTCTCCGCACACGGGAAGGTGGACTCGGCCCAGATCGTAACGGATCGTTACACTGGCCGGTCCCGCGGGTTCGGCTTTGTGGAGATGTCCAACAATGCCGAAGCTGAGACGGCCATCAAGGCCCTCAACGGCAAAGAGCTCAAGGGTCGTCCCCTGACCGTGAATGAAGCCCGCCCCCGCGAAGACCGCGGCGGCCAGGGCGGCATGCGCGGTGGCAACCCCGGCGGCCGTTCGTTCGGCGGCCAGGGCGGCTCCAAGCGCTGGTAATCCCAGCCTCAGCTACACGCTGAAGTAAAAAGACCCCGCAGCCGGCTGCGGGGTCTTTTTTTGTCCTCTGCGCTTTTTATCGTGTTTGACAGGATATTATCCCCAGCTATCATGGGTGGGAATCTCATCCTGAAAGCACGCAGTTCATGCGCATCTTCCTCATCGGCCAGGCCCCCTTCGGCGAGGCTGTCCTCAAGCGCCTCCTGGAGCAGGGCGAAGCCGTCGTCGGCGTCTCCGCCCCTGCGCCGAAGGAAGGCGCAAAGCCGGACCCCCTCTGGGCCGGCGCCCACGCAAAGGGCCTGCCACTCTTCGGCACCCGCGACCTGAAGAGGCACGAGGTCTTTGACCGCTACGCCGCCCTCGAGGCAGACCTCTGCGTCATGGCTTACGTGACCGATATCCTCCCCGAGCGCGTCCTCTTTCAGCCGCGCCTCCAGAGCATCCAGTACCACCCGTCGCTCCTACCTCTCCACCGGGGCGCAAGCGCCATGAACTGGGCCATCTGGCAAGGCCGCGCCAAGACCGGCCTTACGATCTTCTGGCCGGATAAGGGCATAGACACCGGCCCCATCCTCCTGCAAAAGGAGTGCGCCATCGCTCCCGACGACACCTTGGGCAGCCTCTACTTCAACAAGCTCTTCCCCATGGGCGTGGAGGCGATCGCCGAAGCCGTAAAGCTGGTGCGCACCGGCAAAGCGCCGCGCACGCCGCAAGACCACGCCAGGGCCACCTATGAGCCCATCGCCAAGGAGGAGCACGCCCAGGTGCGCTGGGACCTCCCCGCGAGCATGGTCTACACCATCATCCGCGGCGCGAACCCGCAGCCCGGCGCATGGACCACCTACAAGGGCGCGAAGCTGAAACTCTTCGATTGCAAGCTCCTCTCCTCGGAATCCGTCGAAAAGCCGGGAAGGGTCCTCAGCCTCACTGCCGATGGCATCCTCGTCTCCTCCTGGGGCGGGGCCCTCCTGCTCCAGCGCCTTCAGCCCTCAGGCGGCCCGAAGCAGTCGGCCGCCGAATACGTCGCTGCCTCCGGCCTCGCCGTCGGCGATTGCCTGGGAGGCTGACCATGCGCATCGTCCGCTATCGCAAGGACGGGCGGCAGCGTTACGGCATCGTGGAAGGCGCGAACGTCTATGCCGCCTCGGGCAATCCCTTCACCGGCCTCAAGAAAGGCCGCCTGGCGGGCAGGCTCGAAAGGCTCACCCTCCTGCCGCCCGTCAAGCCAACCAAGATCGCCGCCCTGGGGCGCAACTATCTTGAGCACGCCAAGGAGATGGGTTCCGACCTTCCTCCCGAGCCGCTCGTCTTCCTCAAAGCCCCCACCGCCGTCATCGGCCCCGGCGAAGAGATCGTCATCCCCACCGGCGCGGGACGCATTGACTACGAAGGCGAACTCGTCGCCGTCATCGGCAAGCGATGCCGCAACGTCCCGGAGGAGCAAGCCTTCGATGTCATCCTAGGCTACACCTGCGGGAACGATGTCACGGCCCGCGAACAGCAGTCCAAGGACGGCCAGTGGGCGCGCGCCAAATCGTATGACTCCTTTGCCCCCATCGGACCCGTCATCGTCACCGGCCTTAGGCCGGAGGGCCGCCGCCTCATGACCCGGCTCAACGGCAGAATCGTCCAAGAGGCCCCCACCGACCGGATGATGTTCAAGGTCTCCCGCCAGGTGGCCCACATCTCGCGCTTCATGACCCTGTTCCCCGGCGACCTCATCTTCACCGGCACCCCCTCCGGCATCGGCCCCATGCGCCCCGGCGATGTTGTGGAAGTCGAGATCGAAGGCATCGGCCTTCTCCGCAACATCTGCGTCGCCGAGCCGGCCCGCTAGCCCCGCGCCAGCGCTACACGCCGCTCCCTGAATGGTGCGTCACTGCGACGCATGGCGGGGACAGCCTGTCCTCCCGCTGTGGTCCCCCAACAGAGTGACGGGGGACACAGCGTCCTCCCAGGAACCATCAAGAACCATCATCTGAACCTTCCACAGGAGCGGGCGGGGCTACGCTTGATGCTCCGCCACTCCCTGAAGAACAAGGCACAGCAACGAGACTCTCGGCAAAGGCTTCAGGAGGAGGAGACGGAGCGCTTCGAGAGGGTGTTCAGTGATGCCCTTCAGAGGACGAGCCAGGCGACGGTGTAGTGGTGCGGCACAAGGCAGCGCTACAGCGGCGCTACAAAGCGCTACAAACCACCGTGACAAGCCAGTGACAAGGCGTGACAACCAGCCTCGTGCTTGGGCTTTTCCAGATTCAACAGCAGCGCAACAGAGAGCGCTGCCGGCTTTGCGAAACATGCGCTACAAGGAGTCCTTCCGCCACACGGCATCCCTGGTAGGGGTACGCGCTGAGGGCCTTCCGCTGCAGGGACGCGTGCCCCGCGCCTCCTTGGGACGGGCGGCCTAAGGCCTGCCCTACCTCGGAATGCGTTGCCCACGCAACCTCTATCGCTCCCGTCGCTGTGCTCGCCTGCGCGCTGCGAGAGGGCACTGGTGAGAGGTCTCTTCTCCGCCTGCCGCTATACTGGAGAGAGGAAGTCATCAGGAGAACGCCGATGGCAAAGCATACCGTCACCCTCATCGAAGGCGATGGGATCGGGCCGGAAGTCGCCCGCGCCGCGGTCCAGGTCATCGAAGCCTTAGGCGTCGCCGTCACCTGGGAAAAGGTCCTCGTCGGCCAGCTCGCCCGCGAAAAGACAGGCAAGCTCCTGCCCGATGGGACCCTGGACTCCATCGCCAAGAACAAAGTGGCGCTCAAGGCCCCCATCACCACGCCCATCGGCGAAGGCTATCCCTCCATCAACGTCGGCATCCGCCAGCGCCTCGATCTCTACTCCTGCGTCCGCCCCGTGAAAAGCATCCCCGGCGTCAAGGCCCTCTATACCGATATAGACCTCGTCATCATCCGGGAGAACACGGAAGACCTCTATGCCGGCAAGGAGCATGAGGTTATCCCCGGCGTCATCGAAAGCCTCAAGATCATCACGGAAAAAGCCTCCACCCGCATCGCCGAATTCGCCTTCCGCTACGCCCTGCGCAACGGGCGCAAGAAGGTCACCGCCATCCACAAGGCCAACATCATGAAACTGTCCGATGGCCTTTTCCTGGAATGCGCCCGGGCCGTCGCCAAGCGCTACCCCAACATCAAGTACACCGAGATGATCGTGGACAACACCTGCCTCCAGCTCGTTGCCGAGCCCCACCAGTTCGATATGCTCCTCACCTCCAACCTCTACGGCGATATCATCTCTGACCTGGCAGCGGGCCTCGTCGGCGGCATCGGCGTCGTCCCCGGCGCCAACATCGGCAGCGAAGCCGCCGTCTTCGAAGCCGTCCACGGCAGCTGGCCTGAGGCCGCGGGCAAGAACATCGCCAACCCAGCTGCCATGATGCTCACCGCTGTCATGATGCTCCGCCACATCGGCGAAGGCTCCGCCGCCGACCGCATGGAAGCGGCCATCTTCAACGTCTTCAGGAAGGGCCAGGTTCGCACCCAGGACCTCGGCGGCAAAGCCTCCACCACCGAGTTCACGCAGGAGGTCATCCGCAACCTCTAGCCCGGCATGCGCCTTGACTCACCCAAGGGGCGCTCATAGCATCATCCCACCGATACCCCGCCAATGACGCCTCCCACCTTCCGCGATCGCTACCTCCAGACGCCCGGCATGCGCCTCCACTACCTTGAGTGGGGCAACCCTCGCAAGCCGACCCTTGTCCTCCTCCACGGCAGCCTGCAAACGGCCCACATCTGGGACGACTTCGCCCGCGCCATGGCAAACGATTACCACATCCTCGCCCTCGATTGGCGCGGCCACGGCGATAGCGATTGGTCGAAACGACTCTCCTACACCGGGGGCGCCTTCATGCGCGACCTCCTTCGCCTGGTGAACTCCAAAGTGCGGAAGCGGTTCACTCTCATCGGCCTCTCCCTGGGCGGGCACATCGGCATCATCTACGCGGCGCGCCACCGGGAGCGGTTGCGCTCCATCGTCCTCGTCGAAGTCGGGCCCGTGGTGAACAACGCCAACCTCCTCCGCTACCGCAGCACGGCCAAGCACCAGCTCCTTCTGCCCAGCTTTGAGGACTTCGTCCAGCGGGAGGCGGCGCGCAATCGCTACCGCCCGGTGGAGGAGCATCGGGAGCGCCTGCGGTGGAGCGTGCGGCGGCTGCCGGGAGGCCAGTGGACCTGGAAGTACGATTACCGGCGCGTCGCCCAGATGGAGAAGCCCCTGGGGAAGCCCCTCTTTGAAAACCTCGCGCCCTTCGTCCCGCGCATCAGAACGCCCACCCTCATCGTCCGCGGCGGCCGCAGCGAATTCCTTGCGACGGAGGTCGCCCGTCAGATGCAAAAGGACATCGGCGACTGCGCAATCGTGGATGTGCCCAAAGCCGGACACAGCGTGCCATCAGATAACGCGCCGGGATTCACAAAAGCGGTGCGCGGATTCCTGCAGGCCCAAAAGATCGTCTGAAGCTAGGCCCGCTTAAAGTACGGCAGCGTGATCTGGTCGTTTATCTTCTGGAAGACCACGCTCACCGGCATGCCGAGCTTCACCTGTTCCGGCGTGCAATCGAGGATATTCGTCGTGAAGCGCACGCCCGGCGCATCGTCCAGCTCCACCAGCGCCACGATCAGTGGCAGTTTGTCCGCGAACCACGGGTGCAGCGCCTGCCGCGAAAGCACCCAGGAAAAGACCTTCCCCTTGCCGCTCACCCTCTCCCACCCCAGGTCCTTGGCGTTGCAGACATGGCAGACATCCTGCGGATACCATATCCAGGTGCGGCAGGACGCGCACCGCTGGATCATCAGCTCGCCGCGGCGGCATCCCTCCCAAAAGGGCTGGGTCTCGTGCCGCGTAACGTCAGGCAGGGGCTGGGTGTTCTTTGCCATGGGCGGTAACTCCGGAGGTGGTGTAGCGCGCCGACACTATACCTGCGCGAATCTCTCCTGGCAACGCCGCCCTACTCGCCTTCGATCGCGCCGTCCTTGTGCAGCACGTAGCCATGCCCCCGCACCGCGTGGATCAGCCTGGGGCGTTCTTCGCCCTCCAGCTTGCGGCGCAGATGCATCACCGTCACGTCAACGAAGTTGGAGGCGCTGCCCCGGTGGTTTCCCCACACCTGCCGTGCAAGCTCTTCCCTGGTGAGCGGACGTCCCGGGTAGCGCATGAAGCAGGCCAGCAGCTCAAACTCCAGGTTCGTCAGGTCTATCCGCGCGCCGTCGAACAGCACCTCGTGCGTCTGCTGGTTGATGGAGAGGTCCTCATAGCTCAGCGGCCCGTCCGCCTTCGTCAGCGCCTGCTGCAGCACCGGGTCCTGGTCAATGATGAGCCGCCGCTTGCGCTCCAGTGCCGCGATCTGCTGCTCCAGCTCCATCGTCACTTCGATATTTTCCCACGTGAGTGCCGTCTGCCGCGCGAAGGCCTCCCCGATCTTCCGTTGCTCCTCCGTGAACGGCTTGGGGAGATAGAAGACCAGCGCACCCACCACCTTCTGCTTCACGGTGATGGGGCAGACCATCCCGTGCTTCATCCCCAGCAGCCGTCCGCCGAGCTCGATCACCGTTGAGCTGACGATCCCCTTGGCGATCTCGGAGATCGGCGCGCGCACCGTCTTCCCCTCCAGGTAGGACTCCCGGCTGTGCTGGTTCGCGATCACCGGGAACTCGATGCCCAGCACATCGAACCCGGGCAGGATGCGAGAGACGGCGTTCACCGCGCGCATGAACGTCCTGGACTCCATCCCGGCCAGGGCTACCACACGCACCATCCCTTCCTCCGCGTCATAGCGCGCAAGCCCCACAAAGCGCGTCTTCATCGCAGAGCGCGCCCTGTTCAGAATCGTTCGATAGAGCACCCAATCGTGCATGCGAAGGTTGTTCTCCCTGCAAACGTCCCATGGACGAACAGATCGTCGCGACCTCCAAGTATACGGATACACACCTGGGGAAAGGTGTGGGAAGAGTAAGAGCCCTTCCCTTCGGCCGGTTCCCGCCAGGTCTCCTGTGGTATCCTAGCCCGCAGAACGCTGCTGATCGGAGTGCTGCGCCAGCCCTGTGAGCCCCTTCTATCGCGACGTGCCAAACGCCCTGCATCTCTCCACAACCCTGGCCTGCTCCGTGATCAAGGCCCGGGATCTGCTGATCACCCCGGAAGGCCTCAAGTCCTGGCTCGCGCGGGATGCCGCCTTTTCCGCCAATGTCGGCGCCGATTACCGGCTCCTCCTCGATGACGGCACGCGCATCGAAGGCTCCGTCCAAGGCTTCGATCCCGCGGCAGGCATCGCCTACTCCTTCCTCCATGATGGCGTCCGCCGCGCCTTCGGCACCACCATCGCCAGGTGGGCCTGGGATGGCCTCAGCGCCGATTACACCCTCATCACGCTCACACACACCGGCCACGCCCAGGGCGAGATGTGGCAGCGCGCCTATGAGCGCCACCTCCACATCTGGAGTGAGGGCTTTCGCAACCTCGCCTCCGTGGTCAATGAGGGACGCGACCTCCGCCGAGAGTCCGTGCGCTAGCCTCCCGCCGTCGAAATCCGCACTCCGCCTGCGGCGCAGGCTTTCGTAATCACCTACCCCTGCGGCATCCTTCGCCGAATTGGTGCGGCTGCACTACGCCGTTAGGCAGATTGCATCATGTCCCCCTGGGCCGTCTCCGGATACCTTCCTCCTACATCACCTTGAGGCAGGAGGAAGCGCATGGCCGAATACAGCATCATTTCCGCGGATTCCCACGTCATCGAACCGCCCGATATCTGGGAGAAGTGGCTCCCGAAAAAGTTCGTTGACCGCGCGCCCAAGCTCGTGAAGGACGAAGCCGGCGGCGATGCTTGGTCCTTCGGCAAGGACAGCGCCCCGGAGCCGCTGGGCCTGGTCACCGTCACCGGCTACGGCTATGACAAGTTCAGCTGGGTCGGCGCAGGCTACTCCAACATCGAGCCCGGCTGCTACATCGGCAAGGACCGTTTGCGCCAGCTCGATTTCGATGGCGTCCAGGCGGAGGTCATCTACCCGCCTCAGCGCACCATGCGCCACTTCATCCAGAAGAAGGAGAAGGACCCCGAGTTCCACCAGGCGGGGCTGGAGGCCTATCACCGCTGGGTGCTGGAGGACTTTTGCGGGGCCGATGTTAAGCGCCTCAAGGCCGTGAAGCAGATCCCCCACCTAGGCATAGACAAGGCCGTCGCCGAACTGCGCGATGGCAAGAAGCGCGGCTTCGCCGCAGGCACCATCAGCGCCTGGCCCAGCGGCAACGCCGGCATCTCCAAGGCTGACGATCCCTTCTGGGCCGCCGCACAAGAGCTGGAGATGCCCATCTCCATGCACATCTCCCTGGCCTCCTATCAGAGTCAACTCCCGCCCTCCTCCACCAGCCGCTCCATCCGCGGCCTCGCCTCCGGGCAATTCCAGCAGATGCCCCTCATCATCCTGGACATGATTTTCGATGGCATCTTTGACCGTTTCCCCAACCTTAAGCTCATCGCGTCCGAGACAGGCATCGGCTGGGTGCCCTTCTTCATGGAGCAGATGGATGATAGGTATTGGCGCAATCGCAAATGGGCCGGCGTCACCCTGAAGCGCCTCCCCAGCGAATACGTGAAGCGCAACTGGTACTTCGGCATCATCCGGGACTTCTACGGCATCCGCAACCGCCATGATGTGGGCGTGGACAAGATCCTCTTCAGCACGGACTTCCCCCATCACATCAATGACTATCCCCTGACCCGGCGTGTTGTGGACGAGATGATGGGCGGAGTCTCGGCTGAAGAGCGGCACATGATGGTCTACGACAATGCTGCGCGGCTCTTCGGCCTCCCGAGAAATGGAGCCAAGCGATGAAGTTCAGCATCTTCTTTGAGATCGAGGTCCTCCCCCAGCACTACACGGAGCAGCAGCAGTACGAAAACTGCCTCAAGCAGATAGAGCTGGCGGACGAGCTTGGCTTCGATGCGGCCTGGGCCGTGGAGCACCACTTCACCTACGAATACTCCCACTCCACGAATCCTGACCTCTTCTTCGTCGCCGCTGCCCAGCGCACCAAGCGCATCCGCCTTGGCCCAGGGGTGGCCCTGCTGCCCATGCACCATCCCATCCACCTGGCCCAGCGCTACGCCATGCTGGACGTCCTCAGCAACGGCCGCCTGAACATGGGCGTCGGGCGCGGCGTCACCCACCTGGAGTTCGCCACCTTCCGCCCGGACACATTCAAGGACCACCACCTGGAGAGCCGGGAGATGTTCTTCGAATGGATCGAAATCATGAAGGAGGCCTGGACCAACAACACCATCGAATGGAAGGGCAAATATATCTCCTTCCCCGAGATCCAGCCCCTCCCCAAGCCCATCCAGAAGCCCCATCCCCCCTTCTACGCCGCTTCCGGCAGCGCAGACTCCTTTGTCCTCTACCCGCAAAAGGGTCTTCGCTCTCTGGGCCAGGCCGCCGTCAAGCCGCTCTTCATGGCCTGCGAAGATGCCAAGACCTACCACCAGAACTGGAAGCTGGCGGGCCACGCCCCAAAGGACGCCGAATTCGGCCTCCTCTGGGGCGCTCACTGCGCGCCTACAAACAAGCAGGCCCTGGCTGATGCGGAAGGGCCTGTGATGTGGTACATCTCCCGCCTCCAGCGCTTCTTCGGCCCACGCTCAACGGACACCACCGCCCGCGCCGCCAACCGCCGCTACGATTGGTGGACCAACCCCACCATAGATAAGCTCCTGGCCAACGATATGGTGCTCGCCGGCGACCCGGATCGCTGCATCGAGCTCATCAAGAAGGCCGAAGCCGGCGGCGTCAACAACATCCTTGCCCAGTTCCAGATCGGCGGCCTGCGGCATGAGCAGGTCATGGCCTCCATGAAGCTCTTCGCCAAGGAAGTCATGCCCGCCTTCAAAAAGTCGGGCGTGAAGTAGGGCCGCCCCATGTACCTCTGCCCCGTCCTCGATCTCCACCTCGCCACTGACCAGCCGGAGGACCTCTTCAAAAAGATCGCGGAAAGCGCGTACAGGCCCCTGGTGAGGATACTGATGCAATCGCCAAAGAGCCGGGCCACCCTGAGCATAGACGGCGCCCTTCTGATGCGGTTGCAGGAGGCGGGGCAGCGGGACATCGTGGAGGGCGTCGGCGAACTTGCCAAGCGCGGCCAGATCGAGATTGCCGCGGGCGCCAACAACAACAAGATGCTCACCAACCAGACGGTGGAGGCCGCGGAACAGGCCATCGGCGAGCACGCAAAGACGATGCGAGACATCTTCGGCGAAGTCTTCCGGCCCTCAGGCTTCATCCCGCCGGAGCTCGGCTATGACGCGAACATAGGAGCGGCGGCGGCCAAGCAGGGCTTCCGCTGGATCGTGGTGGACGAGACGGCGGTGGAGGAAAAGTCGCGCGAATGGCCCTGGAAGTCGCTCCTATCGAGCGAACAGCAGCCGGGCCTGCGCGCCGTCTGCCGGGACCGGGGCCTCAGCACCGGCATGCAGTATCGCGGATTCGCGGCGGCCAAAGAGGTGGCCGAAGAGGCGCAGGCCGCCTCGTCCGGCAACAGCTACGTCGTCTTCGCCGTGCCGGTTGAGGTCTTCGGCTATCACCACCAGGGTTATGACACCTTCCTGGCCGACCTTCTCACCTTCTCCTGCTGGACCACTGCCACCATCAGCGGCCTCCTCGCCTCCGAGTCGTTCCCCATGAGGAGTGTGAAACTGAGCGCCTCTTCATGGAGTCCTTGGACCACCCTGCAGTACTAATGAAAACCATCCCCGGCGCAAAGGAGGTCGTCTCCATGCGATTCGGACTCTTCAACCTTTTACAGCATCCGGACGCCGCCAAGCGACCCGATGTCTACCGCGATGAGTTGGAGCGCCAGCTCGAACAGATGGAATATGCCGAAGAGTTGGGCTTCCACAGCGTCTGGCTCGCCGAGCATCATTTCTCCGAGTACGGCATGATGTCCGACGCGATGCTCCTGGCCGCGCACCTCGCCGCGCGAACCCGGCGCATCCGCATCGGCATCGCCGTCACCGTCCTCCCCTTCAACAACCCCGTTCGCCTCGCCGAGCAGACGGCCGCCGTGGATTGCCTGAGCCGCGGACGCTTCATCCAAGGCGTAGGGCGCGGCTACCAGCCGGCGGAGTTCGCCGGGTTCGGCATTGCTATGGAGGAGAGCCGCGCCAGGTTCGAAGAAGGCCTGGACGTGATGATAAAGGCCCTTTCCCAAAGCTCCTTCCATCATACGGGCCGCTTTTACCACTACCCGGAGATCAGCATCTACCCCAAGCCCATGCAGAAGCCGCACCCGCCGCTCTACATCGCCTCCGTCTCCGATGAGACCATCGTCTCCACGGCCAAGAAACGCCTGCCGATGCTGACAGGCCAGGTCTTTCTCCCCTTTGAGAAGACGTTGGAAAAGGTCCAGCTCTACCAGAAAGCCCTGCAGGAGAGCGGCGTCGCCCAGCCGGAGATCGAACGCCTCACGCGCGACTCCTTTTTCCAGCGCTTCATCTATGTGGCCGAGACGAACGAGCAGTCTAAGCGCGACGCCCAAACGGCCCTCATGAACTACATCAAGGTTCTCACCAAGGCAACCTTGCCGCCCTTCGCCTCCAAACTGCCCGCCACCTACACCGACTATCGCCGCCGGGCCGAAGACCGCACCAAGCTCACCTTCGACCAGATGTGGGAAGAGACTCTCATCTTCGGCGACCCCGATCGCTGCGCCAAACGCATCCGGGAGCTGCGCGGCATGGGCGTCAACTCCCTGCTCTGTTGGATGGTCTTCGGCGGGCTGGAGCACGCCAAGGTCCTCCGCTCCATGGAGCTCTTCGCCAAGCACGTCATGCCGCAGTTCCAGGAGCGTCCAGCCGCCCTGGCCGTCTGACGCACGCGCCTACGGCCCGCTACCCGGCGCACCCTTGAGCCGCTTTGCCCTTGGGTGTAGGATGGCTTTACCCCACCCAGGAGCGCGGTCGCGTGCAGCCTGCCGTCGCCACCCTTTTGCAGCAGCTCGAAAATACGGAGGACGGCGTCTTTGCCGTGGATGCCCACCAGCGCATCATCCTCTGGAGCAAAGGCGCCGAGCGCATCCTTGGCTACGCGCCCGCTGACGTGGTGGGACGCCGCTGCTTTGAGGTTATCGAAGATCCGGGTCACGGGAACAACCCCTGCCAGGCCGATTGCAACGTCCTCTTTGTCACCAAGAAGGGCGGCATCCCGCCGACGCAGACCACGCCCACAAAGACCAAGTCTGGCCGGGACTTCTGGCTCAACATCACCCACATCACTATCCCGGAAGCAAACTCTCGCCAGCCCCAGGCCATCGTCCACATCTTCCGCGATGTGACGGAGCAGGCCCAGGCGCAGGACCTGGTGGCCAGGCTCGCCCACTATATGCATGGCCTGCCCAAACAAGGGGCGGCGTCCGCTCAGCCACAGGCCGCTTCGCCCACGACGGAGAACAGCCTCGCGCTTACCCCTCGCGAGCTTGAGGTGCTGCGCTGCCTGGCCGATGGCCTCGGCACCTCGGAAATCGCCGACCGTATGGTCATCAGCGTCTCCACAGCGCGCAACCATATCCAAAGCATCCTGGATAAGCTGGGGGCGCACAGCCGCACGGAAGCGGTGATGGCAGGCATCCGCCAGGGGCTGATCAAGCCTCCCGGAAACGCCAAGTAGCCGGGCCTACCGCGAACGCCGGGGGGAGCCGAGCGCTAGGAGCGCCGTCCCAAAGCCGAACCCGGCAACCTCAGAGAGGATCACCATCGGCCAGGGCGAGATGTCCGTCAGCCCCCAGAAGGCCAGCGCCACCAGCACGCCAAGGACGGTCATCGCCATCGCGGCGACGATGAACTCCTCCAGCAGCGGGTCAAGCCTGGAAAGCATCACGCCCTCTTCTTCGTCAGCGCCTTGATCACCTTCGGCGCAAGCGCCTTGGCGATCTCCTTCGCCTCGTCCGCCGTCCAGTGGGCAGTGGGGATGTGCGGGTACGTCACTGTCAGATAGGGATAGTCGGGCACGCCGCTTAATCGCTTCATGGAATCGGCGGAGCCTGCCATGGCTGTGTGGATCAGCGCCACCGATGGGACGCCCGCCCACTCCAGCTCTATCGCATCCCGCATACTGCGGGCGGAGCAGGAGCCTCAGCCGCCAAATCCGGTGATAGCGACCGTCGCCTCCTTGGTGAGCCGCTCCCAGTCGGGCTTGTCCGGCGGCACGGAGACGCTTCCCTTCACCACGCGCACCCTGCCGGCCAACTCCACCTCTTTCCTCAGCTCCTCATAGAGCGCGTCCATCATCGCGTCAGCCTTGCCGATGCCGTTGATGACCAGCCCCACGGTCGCGCCGCTCAGCGTAGGTGGGCGCTCTCGGAACTTCCTGGAGTCCCGCCGCTCAAGAGGTCCGCTGGTCGGGTCCAGACATACGATGCCGCCGTTGTGCGTCGCCATCTTTACCTCCTCGCCCCTTCGATGCGCCTCGTCACAGCCAGGCCAAGGTGCGGGTGGAGGATCCACGTCTCAGCCATGCCGGGGCCACCCGCCGCCACCAACAATATACACTCCGGCCGCTTGATATTCATCGGCCCCTCCCTCGGCTCGGCGGTGAGCCTGGGAAAGAGATACTGGCGCATCCGCTCCTTGGACCATCCCGCCTCGGCAAAGTAGCGCATGTGCTCCGGCCCCATGATGAGCACCACGTTCACCTCATCGCCCAGCCACTTATCGCCGATGACCCCCGTCTGCCGGACGCGCTTCGCCAGGCTGTTCAAGACGCCTTCAGGCGTCCGGCTCCCCGAGTCCAGACTGCTCGTCATATACATGATGGAGGCAACGGTCACGGCGCTCTCATCCGGCCGGAAGCCCCGTTCCACATGGAGCGGCTTCCAGGGACTGTCCTCTTCGTTCTCGCCGAAGCATAAGGAATAGCGCATCGGCGTGGAAAAGCTGGCCCGGTCAAGGTAGCCTGGGATGCCGCGCGCCACGTTCCGCACCATGAGGCGCAGCGCCCGCCCGATGGTGGCATTCGGCCGGAAGCCGGGGCCGAAGCACCCCGATCTGCAGGCGATGCCCAGCTCAGTGCGGATGGGCCCGTTCACGATGACGGCATGGGCCGCGCCCGAAAGCGTTCCCGTGGTGCTGTGGAGGTTCGCCTTCTCCTCTAGGAGCGCCCGCGCCGCCGCCACGACGACGGGCATGTACTCCGGCTTGCAGCCGGCCATCACGGCGTTGATCGCCACCTGCTCGGCCGTCACCGTCACTTCGCGCGTCGGCACCGTGCCCAGGACGGCCTCCGGCGCAAGCCCCGCCGCCGCAAGGAACCGCTCGACCTTGTCAGGCGTCGGCGGCACTACAGGCAGGCCGTCGGTCCAGCCCTTCTCCATGTAGGCCTCCACCGCCGCCTCATAGCTATCGTAGTGCGCCTGCGCCGCCTTGATCTGCATTTCCCTTCCCCTTTGTCGGCGGGAGTGTACGGTCAGGTGTAGCGGGAGTCAACGCGTTCTATCCCCGCAGCGGATTCCAGGAGACCGGGTTGAGCAGCTTATCCTCCCAGTCCGTCCGCAGCGTCATCGCGCGCTTCATCCATGCCTTCAGACCCTTGTGCTTGTGCTGGACCTCCCTGATCTCTGCAAAGGCCGCCCACTCCTTGAAGACCCAGATGTTGATCGCCTCGGTATTGCTCATCGCCCGCTTATACGAGCCGACCAGTTCAACGCCACGGCTCCTCGCGACGGGCAGATATTCATCAGCGATCGCCTTCAAGTAATCGTCCACACGTCCGGGTACACATGTGAGGATTTCGTGAAGGAAGACCTGTCCCTTCACCTTGTTCTTCAGCAGCTCGGCCAGCGTCGGGGTCTTGGGGCCGGGGATCAGCAGGCGGTCATAGCCCCCTGTGCGGAATTGCCAGGCGTACTGCTCAGCCCACCCGGCCAGATTCTGGTCCTTGGGCTTGTTCACGGCATACTGCGTCTCTCGAAGGCGAGCGTAGTGCCGCCAATCGTCCATCTCCCACAGCGCCACCGCCTCAGGCCACCTACCCGTCGTCCCCACCGTCGTCCAAAAGCCCACCAGCCTCAAGTCGCGCTTCTTCGCCACGGGCAGCCAGTTCTTCTCCAGGGCATCAATATATTCCTGCTCCTTGCCGCCCACCACGTCCACCGTCTCATGCAGATAGAGAGCCATCTTCGCCCCTCCCGCTCTGATTTCGCGTCAGGATACGCGCCGCGCCACGGGCATGCCATCGCCCGATGGGTACTGCGGTGCGGCCTGCCGCCTTACACCTTCGGCATGACCTCTTTCGCAAAACGCTCCACTTGCTGATAGAACTCCGCCTCCGTCTTCCCGCCAAAGCCGACGATGAAGGAGTCCACCCCGGCAGCCTTGTAGCGCTTCAGCTCGCCGATGAGGTGCTCCGGGCTTCCGCGCCCGCGAAAGCTCTCGGCCTTCGGCGAGCTCTCGCGCGCCGCCTCCGCGGTGCGCCCCTCCATATGCAGAGGCTTGCCTCCGCCTGCGCTGTCAACCTGTATGAAGCCCGTGAGCAAGACCACATCCATTTTGTACGGCTTGCCCAGCCGCTTCGCCGTCTCTCTCCCATACGCGATGCCCTTGCGGATATCGTCCGGCGTCGTCGCGCCCGTCGGGATGGGAAAGCCCTTGATGATCTTTTCGTGCTGGCGCTTGTACTCCTCGGTGACCACCGGGAAAGCCAGGGGGAACCATGCATCGCCGTACTCGATGGCGCGGCGCACCGCCCGGAGCGAGCTGCCGCCCGACCAGATAGGCGAATGGGGCCTCTGCACCGGCTTGGGATGCATGGAGATATCCTTGAAGGAGTACCACTTGCCTGTGAATGATGCGCTCTCCTTCGTCCACACCTCCCGCATCACCGCAAGGAACTCGTCGGTCATCGCGCCGCGCTGTTCGATGGGTAAATTGAATGCTGTGAACTCCTCAGGCAGATAGCCCGGCACCACACCGAGGATGAAGCGACCGTCCGAAAGGACGTCAAGGCTCGCCACCGCCTTCGCAACGGCCAGCGGCTGCCGGTACGGAACGACCAGACAGCCGACGAGCAGCCGGATGCGTGAGGTCTTGGCGGCAAGGTACGAAAGGATCGTGAACGGCTCCCACTCGATGTCTCCCCCGGGCCGCTTCCAGTAATCGGGACGGAAGACATGGTCGTCCGTGAGGATCGAATCGTAGCCCAGCGCTTCAGCCCGCCCGACCAGCTGGATGACCGACTCCTTGCTCGTGAAGGCCGGATTGAAAAATAGGCCGAACTTCATGGGGCAAGGGTAGTGGGCAACTACATGGGAGTCAACAGCCCGCAAACCGGGAAGACCTACGCCGGCCTTCGCGCCTCGAGAACAACCTCTAGGTGAACATTGTTCTCCACCTGCACCGTCCCAGGAATATTAGGTGGCGGGATATTGAAGTCCGCCCACGTGAAGTCAACGGTGGCAAGAAGCTGCAGGACACCCCCGCTCAACCGCGCTTGTTTCAGGTCAAAGGTAAACGGCTTTTCCACGCCGCGGATCTTCATGCTCCCAGTGAGCCTACCGCTGACGGATTCCCCATTCAGAAGCCGCTTCCCGTAATCTCCGATGTCGGTCACCGTGAACTCGGCATACGGGTATGTCCGGGTGAGAAGCGTCTGGCCCTGGATAAACTGGTCTCGGCGTGACTGATCGCTCCTGAGCATCCGCAGATCGGCGAAAATCTTCGAGGGCCTGCCGTCGAGATTGATCTCACCGCTAAACGTAGTCGTCCCTCCTACGGCATCGCTGGACGTGGGCAAGATGGTGAGCTTCTCTCGAACGGTGTACGTCCCCTTGCCGATGGCTACCACATACTCCGGCTTCGCCGCCGGAGTCGGCGTAGCCGTCGCCGCGAGTGTCGGCGTCGGAGCCATGGTTGCCTCAGGCGCCTGCGTCGGCACAGCCGTAGGAGCCGCCGGAAACAGCGGCGGCGCCGTCGCCGCAGGCAGCCTGGCCAAGTCATCGAGGGAAAGCTTGCCGCTCGGCTCATCGCCCACGCCCGCAAGCGCGATGCCGAAGCCAAGGCCTACACTGAGTGTCACGATGAGCACCGGAGGCCTGTGCAGCTCGCCGATTGCGATGAATGGAAGCGTCACCGTAAGCAGAACGATGGCCGTTGCTCCCAGGGGAATCACGTAGGAGGCCACGCCGTCCAGCGGCGCGCCTGGAGCATATTCAGCCAGGAGGCTTACGCCCAAAACGGCAAGAAATGCGACGGCGGAGATCCACAGCATCCCAGAGAGCGCCATATTGCGGCGCTCGGATATATGCCAGATCAGCCCGGCGGCGATTCCCGCAAGGATACAGGCGATGGCGACCGTGCCAGTGTTGAAGACAACATCGTCAGGAGAGTTAAGAGGAAGCGAAACAGCGGCGGTGATGAAGGCAGTGATCCCGCCGCTGACGAGTCCTGCAGCCAGAGAGCGGCCAAACGAAGATAACGGCCAGATCGGTGGCGGCGGCTTCACATTCTCCCCTTAGCGCAAAAAGAAGCGAACCCTCGCTTCGCTATTCAGAATACAGCATACCCAACGATTTTTTGAATCGGCTTAGAGCGGGGAGGGTCAGCCGGTCTGACTTGAGGGAATGTGCTACCGTACTACGGTATGAATAAGATACCCGAGCACAGCGACCGCCTCCGCCTCAACGACCAGCTCTCCATCGAGCGCACGAACCTCTCCAATGAGAGGACGTTCCTGGCCTACACGCGCACGGCCCTCACCTTCGCGGCCGCCGGCGGCTCCCTCGCCTACGTCGTGGACAGCCTTGCCGCCATGGTCTTCGGCTGGGCCGGCATCGCCATCGGCATCGGCACCTTCCTCTTCGGCCTCATCCGCCTCCGCCAGATCAACCGCCTGGTGAAGCATATGGCTGATGAGGAGGATGAAGACGGCGACTAGCTTCCCAGCTTCGGCGGCCTGGCGCCGATGCGGTGCCCCTCCATCCCGCGCTCCGGCTGAGGCAGCAGCACCGGACCCGCTTCCTTGGAGGGCAGCAGCACAGTCGCCGTTGCCAGGGCCGTCTTGCGTCCCCGCTGGTCGTCGCAGGAGACCTCGATCTCCGCCACATGCGCGCCGTTCTCCTGGGCGATGTACTTGCGCGCCACCTTCCCTGTGACCCATGAGGTATCGCCGTAGTAGTTGAAGGCGATGATGCGGTCCTTCACCTTCCACAGCCAGCCGTCGTCGCCCATCCAGTTCGTCACCAGGTGCATCATCCAGGAAGAGCGCATGATGCCGTTATCGTAGGCGAAGGGATTGCCGACTTTCCGGGCGTAGTTGTCATCCCAGTGGCAGCGCATCACGGCCTCGGGAACGCCCCAATCGTTCAGCGTGTAGAAGCCGGGGTGGCGGCGGCGCAGCTTGAGCCCCACGTGGTGCGGGAAGATCTCCCAGCGACCGTTGCCCTGGTGCCACGCGATCTCGTCGGACATCAAAAGCGGCCCGTGGACGACAGGCGTGACGATATCCCCCTCCTTCACATCCTCCCAATACCTCGGGCTATCTCCTCTGCGCTCCTCGGCATCATAGGCCGCCTCGATCTTCTTCAAGTCCTCTTCCGCATACTGCCCCCGCTCGATCTTCTCGTGCTTCTTCCGCTCGCCGCCCTCCGTCGTCTTCCGCTCCGCGCGGACAAAGAGGCGGTCCCAGTTGCAGACCACCTCTCCGCGATTGTTGATATACATCGTGCGGTCCCGCGTCACCACGGAGACCCCTGCAAAGGCGCTCTGCTTCTTCTCCACGCTCTGGATAAAGCGCTTCTCCCATATCTTGTCGCCCACATAGACGGGGCGGAACCACTCCACCTCGTCGCCCGACCAAAAGGCGTGGACGCCCGCCAGCGCGCCGCCGCCCTTCTTCCGGTCCTCTTCGCTGATCTCCTTCTTCTCCGTCACGCCCATACTATACAGAAAGGAAGGCGGCGCGATATTGTTCCGCCAGCGCGATTTCGCGCCGTGCTCCGCATCTATCCACAGAGGGTTGTCGTCGCCGTAGCCGTAGGCAAAGTGGCGGATGGCGTCCAGCGTTGCCACCTCGTTCCACGTCTGCCACGGCTTCTTCGGCATCTCCACGCCGATGCGCGCCCGCATCCGCTCGATGCCTTCATCCGTGATCTTCCCTGTATGCTCGTCCTTCGCGTAAGACTTCGTCTGCTGGCTTGTCATGGAGCCTCCCGGAGTCCGTATCTCTGGGCGTGAGTATAACAAAGGAGCCTTTCTGTGATGTCGTAGCTCCCTGCGCAGGCTCCTTTCCCCAAGGGCGCATTCGCATGATGCGCCTGCACTACTACGCCTGATGCAAATGCTTCTTGTGACGGCATTTCTCCAGATTTACCCTTTCCCTGTGAACATTTTCACAGGTTGTGAAAGGAGCCTTGCATGAGGTGGGCTGTACGATTGTGGAACCGCGACCCCAACGCCGCCATCGTGGTCTTTGCGCTCTTCGTCGCCGCAATGGTCGGGGTGTCAGCGCTCGTTGTGAAGCTTGTCCCGGACACGCGCACCGTCTCCGGCGCCACCATCCGCGACTATTCGCTTGAAATGGTCGCCGCAAACGTTGATTACGGCGGCGGCAATGTCTGGAATGCCTGGACCTTCAACGGCACGGTTCCCGGCCCTGCGCTTAAGGTCCGCGTCGGCGAAGTTCTGCGCGTAAAGGTCACCAACAAGCTGGACCTCACCCACAGCTTTCACACGCACCTTACCAACTACACCTTTGAGAACGATGGCAGCCAGGCCAACATCATCGCGGGCAAGGGCCAAGGCGCCATGATCGCCCCCGGCGGCGCCTACACCTATGAGTTCCAGCCCACCACGCCGGGCATCTACTACTACTACTGCCATTCGGCCGATGGCGGCCTCCACATCGCCCACCACATCCACCAGGGCCTCTACGGCGCCATCATCGTTGAAGCGCCCGATCAGCCGCCGATGCGCCAAGAAGTCATCTTCATGGGAGAGATCGGCTCCCACACCACCGGCAAAGTGCCGCCCTTCATCATGAACGGCATCGGCCTCCCCGGCGGCGAAGCCGTCCTTGAAGCCGTTTTCAAGCAGCAGGGCTTCGCCGGTGTTGCCGCCCAGCTCAACAAGACCGTCCCTGCCTTCAATATGAAGGTCAACGAACCCATCAAGCTCCACGTCATCAACATCGGCGATGTGGAGCACACCTTCCACGTCCACTCGGCCACCCACGTCTCCTTGGGTGTCCTTGGCGGGCGGCCGTGGCCCGCGAACGTCCTCCCGCTGGATGCCGGCGCCGCGAATACGCTTCTCGTCAACTTCAGCACGCCCGGCCTCTGGCTCTTCCACTGCAACGGCTCGGTCACGCTGACCCATCAATACCTGGACGACAACCCGACAGGTACGCCTTCGGATACCTACAACGTCGCTATCACCGTCACCGACGATGATGGCGGCATCGGCTCGGCAACTGCGCCTGTCGTAGTGAACAACGTGAACCCTGTCGCCACCGCTTCCGCCGCGCCGAACCCGCAGTACTGGGGCCTGAACGTGAACTTCACCGGCACGGTGACAGACGTCGGCACCCTCGATACCCACACCTTCGCCTGGGACTTCGGCGATGCAACATCCGGCAGCGGCGCCTCCACCGCGCATGCCTATGCCAACCCCGGCCCCTACACCGCCAAGCTCACTGTCACCGACGATGACACAGGCAAGGACGAAAAGACGCTGGCCATCACCATCAAAAAGCGCGAGACGACGCTGGTCTACAACGGTGAGACGACCGCTGTCTTCGGTTTCGGCTCCATCCTCTCGGCCAAGCTCAGCGATGCGGTTGTCGCTGCCGCGCCCATCGGCGGCAGGACCATCACCTTCACGGTGAACGCCGTGAACTACACCGGCACAACGGCCATCAGCGGCCAGACGAACAACGTCACCCTGAACCCATTCCCGCCGCTGATGCCCGGCACCTACACCATCACGGTGAACTTCGCCGGCGATAGCCACTACCTGCCTTCGTCCACAACGGCCACCCTGACGGTCACCAATACCGTCGGCTGCAAGGTCACGGCTGGAACCCTGCGCTCCGCCAACAACGGACGCGGCGGCTTCAACGTCCAGGCCGATGGCCCCACGGCGATCAAGGGCGAGCTCCAGTTCCAGAACGACAGCCTCAACTTCCATGCCCCCACCATGACGGCCCTTGGCTGCTCCGCCGATAGGACAAAGGCCTGGTTCGCAGGCGTCGGCAGAGACGGCAAGAACTTCGTGGCCTACGTGGAGGACAACGGCGAACCCGGCAGGGACGACATCTTCAAGATCTGGGTGAACGGCGTTCCCCAGAACGGCAATGGCGCTCTCTCCGGCGGCAACGTCCAGATCCACAAGAAGTAAGCCCATCGCCTCCGGCACAATGAAAGAGGCCCTCCCCGTACGGGGAGGGCCTCTTTGTTTGCCCTCTGATTCGCGTCGGGCGGGGCTACATGCCCGATTGTCCGCCGTCCACCGTCACCGATGCGCCCGTGATGTATGAGGCATCATCGGAGCAGAGGAAAAGCACCAGGTTCGCCACCTCTTCCGGCTTGGCCCAGCGCTCCTGCATGTTGCCCTTGTTCAGCTTGCTGTCCGGCGGGAGGCCCATGGCCTCGCGCACGTCCGTCATGATCGGCGTATCAATCGGCCCGGGCAGGATGGCGTTGGCGCGAACGCCCTTCGGCGCATACTCCAGCGCCACGGAGCGCATCAGCGCCAGCACGCCCCCCTTGCTCGAGGTGTAGGCCGTCGTCGGCCCGCCGATGAGCGCGCCGACGGAGGAGGTCATCACCACCGCGCCGCCGCCGTTCTTCACGATGTGCGGCAGGGTATATTTCGCGCAGAGAAACATCCCCTTCAGGTTCACATCAATAACCTTCTCGAAGACCTCATATTCCAGCTTGGTGATCCGCGTGTCGTTCCGCGCATACATCCCCGCGTTGCTGAAAAGGATGCGGAGATTGCCGAACGTCGAAACCGCTTGACTCACCAGGTGCTGGACATCCGCCGATTTGGAGACGTCCGTCTTTACAAAGAGCGCCTTCCCGCCCGCCTGCTGTATGGCGGCTGCCGTCTCGCGCCCTCCCGCCTCCGAAACATCGCCGACCGTCACCATAGCCCCTTCGCGCGCAAAGGCGATCGCCGTCGCCCGGCCGATGCCCGAAGCCGCGCCCGTGATGATGACGCCTCTGCCTTCGAACCGTCGCTTTGTGACTGTGATCATGAGGCCGTCAGCCCTCCGTCCACGGGGAAGACCGTCGCCGTCATAAAGGATGCCTCGTCAGAGGCGAGAAAGGCCACGGCCGCCGCGATCTCCTCGGGCCTAGCCCACCGCTTGAGCATCCCCGGGCCGGGCGCCGCGGCTGGGACGGCGGCTCGCTGCCACGTCGTCATCGGCGTCTCCGTGCCGCCGGGACAGACGATAGTCGCGCGCACCTTATCCCTGGCGTACTGCCGCGCGATGGCGCGCGTCATAGAGATAAGCGCCCCCTTGGTGGCGCTATAGGCCGGGCGGTTCACCGCCGTCATCCCCGCCGTTGAAGCGATGGTGACCACGGCGCCGCCGCCGCACTCCACGATCTCAGGGATCGCATACTTGGAACAGGAGAAGGCTCCTTTGAGATTGACACCCACGATGGCATCCCAGACCGCCTCCGGCACGTCTTCCACCAGCCCATCCTCCGCCTTCAGGATGCCGGCGTTGTTAACCAGGATGTGCAGCATGCCGAACCGGAGCGTGATGGCCGCAAGGGCCTGCTTCACATCCTCGGGGTGCGAGACATCGCACTTGATGAACTCCGCCTCGCCCTTGAGGCTGTGCGCCAGGCGGACCGTCTCCTCGCCTCCAGGGCGGTTGACGTCCAGGACCGCCACCTTGGCGCCCTCTTGCACAAAGCGCAGCGTGACGGCGCGGCCTATGCCGGAGCCTGCGCCCGTCACCATCGCCACTTTGCCCTGCAGCAGCATAGGTCGTCCTTCAGAGAGTCGGGTGCGGTCTGCTAAATCTTGATCCCAAGCGCATCGGCGACGGTAAAGATGTCCTTATCGCCGCGCCCGCTCAGGTTGACTAGAATAATCTTGTCTTTTCCTAACGTCTTCGCCAGCTTCACCGCGTGCGCGATGGCATGGGAGGGCTCCAGCGCCGGGATGATGCCCTCTGTACGGCATATCTGCTGGAAGGCCGCCAGCGCCTCTGCATCCGTCGCCGAGACATACGTCGCCCTTCCTGATTCTTTCAGATAGCTGTGCTCCGGCCCAACGCCAGGGTAGTCCAGGCCGGCGGAGATGCTGTGCGTCTCGATGATTTGACCCGCCTCATCCTGCAGCAGGTAGGACTTCGCGCCGTGCAGCACGCCCACCTTGCCACCCACCAGCGTCGCCGCGTGCGCCCCCGTCTCCACACCCTTGCCCCCCGCCTCCACGCCGATCAAGCGCACACCCTTCTCTTCGATGAAGGGGTAGAACATCCCCATCGCGTTGCTGCCCCCGCCCACGCAGGCCATCACCACATCCGGCAAGCGCCCCGCCTGCTCCGTAATCTGCCGCTTCGCCTCCGTTCCCACGATGGCCTGGAAATCCCGCACCATCATTGGGTACGGGTGCGGCCCCACCACACTTCCCAGGAGGTAGTATGTGGTGCGGACGTTCGTCACCCAATCGCGGATCGCCTCATTGATGGCATCCTTCAGCGTCCGGCTCCCGCTCTTCACCGGCACAACCTCGGCGCCCAGGAGCCGCATGCGGAAGACGTTGGGTGATTGCCTGCGCATATCCTCTTCGCCCATGTAGACGATGCCCTGGAGCCCCAACATCGCGCACACCGTCGCCGTCGCCACCCCGTGCTGCCCCGCTCCCGTCTCCGCGATGATGCGCCTCTTGCCCATCCGCTTCGCCAGCAGGCCCTGCCCCAGTGCATGGTTGATCTTATGCGCGCCGGTATGCGCCAGGTCCTCCCGCTTCAGATAGATCTGCGCCCCGCCCGCGGCTTCAGAAAGATTCTTGGCATGGTAGAGCGGCGTCGGCCTGCCCACGTAGTGCTTCAGCAGCCCCGCAAGCTCGGCTTGAAAGACCCCATCGTCCTTGATCTCGCGGTAGGCCTGCTCCAGCTCCTCAAGGGCGGGCATCAGCGTCTCCGGCACATACTTGCCGCCGAACTGGCCGAAATGGCCCGCCGGATCGGGAAGTACAGGGGTGGCTGAAGGCTTCTTCATGGCGTAGCCATGATAGCATGAAGGGGCTCAGGCGCGGCGCTTCCCTATCCTTCACGCCGGGCCCGAGGTGGGGACGAGGCGCGCCGCCCTTCCATTGACTTTACCTGACTCAGCATGTATCGTTTTCCTGCTCGGCAAAAGGCCGAAAAAGCACCCACCACCAGGAGGAATCCTGAATGATTACAGTGACCTACGCAGCAAATGAAAAGATCAAGGAAATCATGAAGGAGCAGGGCGAAGAAAACACCGCTCTCCGTGTCATCGTGACCGGCCAAGGCTGTTCGGGCCCCCAGTACATGATGACCCTTGATAACGAGGCCCAGACCGACGACCAGACCTTCGAGTCCATGGGCCTGAAGATCGTTGTGGACCCGGATACCGCCAGCGTCCTGGAAGGCTCCCAGATTGATTACCTGGTCGGCATCGAAAAGTCCGGCTTCGTTATCAGCAACCCAACCTTCAAGATGCAGGGCGGCGGCGGGGGCTGCGGAAGCTGCGGCTGCGGCAAGTAGCCACTACGCAAAGCGTCGTATGATACAGGGAGGCGGAAATCCGCCTCCCTGTTCTTTTTCCCAGGAGCGCTGCCGGTGGTCAAAACGCCGAAATTGCCCCTCTACCTGGACTACATGGCCTCCACGCCCTGTCTCCCGGAAGTCGTCCAGGCCATGCTCCCCTACTTCTCAGAGCGCTTCCACAACCCGCAAAGCGCTCACCCGCCGGGCGAAGAGTCCCTGGAGGCCATCGAGCGGGCGCGCCGCACGCTGGCCCTCCTCATCGGCGCCCCTTCGCCAAAGGACCTCTTCTTCACCTCTGGCGCGACTGAGTCCAACAATTGGGCGCTCAAAGGCATCCTCCAGCTGCCAAATCGTCGCGGCAGCCATATCCTCATCTCTCAGATCGAGCACCTCTCCATCACCCACCCCTGCAAGTCCCTTGAGCGCCAGGACGTCACCGCCACCCAGGTCGCAGTGGATAGGCTCGGCCGCGTCAGTCCCGATGCGGTGAAAAAGGCCATCCGAACGGAGACAGCCCTCGTCTCCATCACCCATGCTAGCAACGAGGTCGGCACACTGGAGCCTATCGCTGACATCGCCCAGGTCTGCCGCAAAGCCGGCGTCCCCCTCCACGTAGACGCCTCGAACACCGTGGGCATCGTTCCCATCAGCGTCGCCCAGCTCGGCTGCGACCTGATGACCATCTCGCCCCATATGTTCTATGGGCCAAAGGGCATCGGCGCCCTCTACGTGCGCCGCGGCCTACGCCTGCCGCCCCTCATCGAAGGCGGCACCCAAGAAGAGGGCCGGCGCGCAGGGACGGAGAACGTCCCCGCCATCGTCGGCCTCGGCGTCGCCTGCGAGTTGGCCCTTCGCGATATGGCCTCCCGCGCGCGCCGCTTCACCGCCCTCCGCGACCGCCTCATCTCGGGCCTGCGCCCCCTAAAGGGCCTTCACCTCACCGGCGACCTGGCGAACCGCCTCCCCCATCACGTCAGTTGCGTCATAGACGGCGTCGAAAGCGAAACGATCCTCCAAGCCCTCGCACTGGATGACCAGGTCTACGCCGCCAGCGGAACCGCCTGCTCCGCCAAGGCCAAACAGCCCAGCTACGTCCTCCAGGCCCTAGGCTATAGCGAACAGCACGCCTCTGGCTCCCTCGTCTTCTCCCTCGGCCTCGAAACCACGGAGAATGAGATAGACTATCTGCTGGACGTCCTGCCCAAGGCCATCGTCCGCGTCCGCTCACTCTCCACAAACCATTGAACATGCGCGCCAAGAAGATACCCAAACAGCCCCTCCCCAAGCCCGATGAGACGCTGGATGCCTTGGGCCTCTTTTGCCCCGTTCCCGTCTGGGAGGCGGCCAAGCACATCATCGAGATGAAGCCCGGCCAAGTGCTGGAGCTTCTCTCCGATGACGAAGGAATCACGGAAGATATGCCCGCCTGGTGCCGGCGGACAGGCCATCTCCTCCTCGCCATCGAGGAGGATGCCGAAGATGCGGGCGTCTACCACGTCTACGTACGCAAGGCCGGGAAGTAGCGCCCCGTGCTGGACCGCATCGAACACAGCCTCCTGGACTTCATCCAGAACGTCTATGACACCCTAGGCTGGCCCGGCGTCATCCTGCTCATGGCCATCGAAAGCGCCTGCATCCCGCTCCCCAGCGAGCTCATCATGCCCCTCGCCGGCTGGTTCCTCGGCTCCGATAAGGGCTACGGCCTCGCCTGGGTCTTCTTCCTCGGCTTCCTCGGCGCCCTCGGCAACCTCCTCGGCTCCCTCGTCGCCTATTACGTCGGCGCCAAGGGCGGCCGCCCCCTCCTCGATCGCTACGGCAAATACCTGCTCATCTCCCGCCATGAACTGGACCTGGCCGACCGTTGGTTCACCAAGTACGGCGAGCGCGTCGCCTTCTTCTCCCGGCTCCTGCCCGTCGTCCGCACCTTCATCAGCCTTCCGGCGGGCATCTCCCGCATGAACCTGGTGAAGTTCTCCATCTTCACCTTTCTGGGAGCATACCCCTTCAGCCTGGGCCTAGCCTACGGCGGCTACAAGCTCGGGGAGCACTGGGAAGACCTGCGGAACGCCATGCGCCCCTTTGATATCCCCATCATCATCGCCATCGTCCTCCTTGTCGCCTGGTACGTCTGGCGACACTGGAAGCGCGCCTGGCGGCCGGAACAATCATAAGGCCGCTTCTGCGAACTGCCCCCGCCTCCTCTCCCTCGCTCACGCCTCCGGGAGCAAAGATGGGAAAGGGAACAAGGAGAGAGCGGATGCCTTCCGGGCATTCCGGCAACCCGTATCGCCCTACTTATGCCCCGCCACCGCACCCGTCGTGATGAACTCATAGGCCGCGATCGCCGCCGTCACGCCGTCGCCCGCCGAGTTCGCCAGCTGCTTTGTGGACTTCCACCGGCAATCCCCCGCGGCAAAGACGCCTGGGACGTTCGTCTGCATCATGATATCTACCTTCACATGCCCGCCCGCGTCTAGCTCGATCTCCGGCTTAAAGACCTCCGTCAGCGGCGTGAAGCCGATATAGACAAAAACCCCCTGCGTCGGCATCTCTGACTTCTGTCCCGTTTTCAGGTTCCTTAGCGATACGCTCTCCACCTGGCCGTTGCCGCCGATCCGCTCTACCACGCTATCCCACACGAACTTCATCTTGGGATTCGCGAAGGCCCGTTCCTGCTGGATCTTGCTCGCCCGCAGCGCATCCCTGCGGTGGACAACCGTGACTGATTTGCACATCCGCGTCAGGTAGAGCCCCTCTTGCACCGCGGAATCCCCGCCGCCTACCACCGTCACATCCATATTGGTGAAAAAATTGCCGTCGCACGTGGCGCAGTAGGAGACGCCCTTCGCGCCGAACTCGTCTTCGCCCGGCACCCCGAGCTTCTTGTGTTCGCCGCCCGTCGCGATGATGACCGCCTTCGCGTGGTACTCCTCGTCATCCGTCCACAGCTTGAACGGCGGCCCGCCCTCGAGCGCCACCTTCGTCACCTCGCCGAAGCCGTATTCCGCGCCGAACTTGGTCGCCTGGGATTCCGTCTCCGTGATCAGGTCCACCCCGGTGATCTGCTTGGAGACGCCCGGGTAGTTCTCGATGGCGTCTGTGTTGATGATCTGGCCCCCCATCACCGCCCGCTCCAGCACCAGCGTCTTCAGCTGGGAGCGCGTCGTGTAGATAGCGGCGCTGAGTCCGCAGAATCCGCCGCCGATGATGACTACGTCATACTGCTGGGCCACGTTCAGCCTCCGGTCGCTCGTTGTGTAAGGTTAGATGCGCTACACACTTGCAGGGTTCGCCGTCTGGCCTTTTCCCGGCTTGATCCAGTGACGGTAGAGGAGCGCGCCGCCGCACAGCACGATCGCCGCGATGGAGATGATCGTCGCCGTCGGCACTTCCTCAGCCACCTTCCAGTTGCCGATGCGGAAGTTCTCCAGCGCCAGGCGCACCGCGCCGTACCAGAGGCCGTACATCAGCGCGATATCGCCGTCCTGCAGCCGCTTCACGTATTTCCGACTGATGTAGTAGAAGAGTCCCAGGCCGATGAGATTCAACAGCGATTCATAGAGAAAAAGCGGGTGAAAGCTCGTGAACCCCTCGTAGCCGTCCAGCCGCTTCTCAGATGGAATCGTGATGGCCCACGGCGCATCCGTCGGTTTGCCGTACAGCTCCTCGTTGAAGTAGTTCCCCCAGCGGCCGATGATCTGGCCCACCAGCAGCCCCGGCGCGCCGATGTCCATCCATCGCCACATGTTCAGCTTCCGCATCCTGGTGAAGATGACCATCGCCAGCACACTGCCGATCACCGCCCCATAGATGCCGATGCCTCCTTCGTCAATGCGAAGGATGCGCGAAGGGTGGTCGCTATAGAAGCCCCACTCGTGGATCACGTGATAGATACGCGCGCCGATGATAGCGAACGGCACTGCGATCAGCAGCGCGTTGAAGACCTCTTCCGTCTTCTCCCCGCGCCGCTTCGCCTCAAAGTAAGCCGTCATTGTCCCCAACGCCAACCCAACCGCAACGAGGAAGCTGTACCAGCGTAGGCCGAAACCGCCGGTTTTGAAGATATATTCCATGTATCCCTATCTTCTCTAACGTGCGTGCACTTATGCAGGCCAGCGCTACCAAGGCAATCGTTAGGAGATGTCTATCTGAGTCCGGGTGGAAAGTATACCAGGGATATTCCGGCACGGAAACGTTTCCCCTCTGCCATGCTTCGGCAAATGTTCCGATCTTGGCGCACTTGATATACTCTCCGCCGGGGAGTTACCTCACACGGAGGCACTTTCGTGAGTACCTACAGCGGCAGCGTCATGATCGGCAGGCCCATCTCGGAAGTCTTCGCCTACATGGCCGTTCCGGAAAATGCCCCTCAGTGGATGCCGGACGTCGTTCGCGTTGATCGCACAACACCGGACCCTCTCACCCTTGGCTCACGGTTCCAAGAGACGCGTAAAACAGGCCCTGGCATGAAAGAGACCTTCCCCACGGAAGTCACCAAATGGATCCCAGATAAGGAAATGGGCTTTGTCGCCACTGGGGCTAGCGTGACCGTGATCGTGAGCTATAGCCTCGCCTCTGCCGGAGATGGAACCAGGGTAGACTACGCGATCGAGTTCAAGTGGAGAGGCGCAGCCTACCTCACAGGCATCCTCTTCGGAAGCATGATCAGAAGAACACTCCAGAAAAATCACCAACGCCTCAAGGCCTGTGTCGAAAGTGTGCCCAAGTAGCAGCGTTGCCATCGTCTCTGCCGTATCTGCTCGTATCGCCGCTTCCTCTTAAGCCCCATCACTTCTCCTCCCTGCCATACTCTCGAACGGGGAGCAAGTTTCTTTTGGAGGTGGTCGTTGGCTAAATATAGCGGCAGCATCGTCGTTAACAAGCCCGTCTCAGAAGTCTTCAGCTACATGGCCGTCCCGGAAAATGCGCCTCAGTGGATGCCGGACGTCGTCGGCATAAAGCGCGTCACACCCGGCCCTCTTGCCCTCGGCTCAAAGTTCGAAGAGACCCGAAAGACCGGCCCCGGCATGAAAGAGACCTTTCCCACAGAAGTGACCAAGTGGGTCACAGATAGGGAGATGGGCTTCGTCGCCACCGGAAAGACCGTCACGGTGACGGTGCACTACAATCTCTCCTCCACTACAGGCGGCGCCAAGGCCGATTACGTGATTGACTTTCAGTGGAGGGGCTTTGCCAAATGCACAGCCCTCTTCATCGGCCCGATGATCGGCATGTCGCTCAAGAAGAACCACCAGCGCCTTAAGGGCTGCATTGAAGGCACTGCGAAAAAGTAACCCGTCCTTTTCTAGAGAAGCCTGTATCTAGTGACTGGCGCTCGCCCAGCCGCTATTCTTATTGCACGCCTCAATAGGCTGTGCCATGCCCTCCTACGAAATCTCCGCCATTATCAACCGCCCGGTCAGCGAGGTCTTCGCCTTCGTCGCCGATTTCTCCATGGCATCCAAGTGGATGCCGGAGGTCAAGGAGATGAAGGTCCTCTCCCCCGGCCCTGTAGGCGTCGGCTCAAAGCTCCAGGAAGTCCTGCGTGCCGGGCCAAAGGTTAAAGGGCGCTACCAGCTTGAAATCACCGAATGGGCGCAGGACAGCGTCATCGCGATGAAGGGCGCCGGCCCCGGCATCAAGTCCTTCGCAGGCCGTTACACCTTCCAAGGCGTCGAAGGCGGCACCCGCATGACCACCGCCGTCACCGTCAAGCTCAGCGCCATCGTCCGTCCCTTCGGCTGGTTCCTTACGCCAAAGATGCGCGGCGATGAGTGGCGGCGCTTTGAAGCTCTGAAACGCCTGCTGGAGACTCCCGCCAAACCCGCCTAACTCTTACGCCCCTCACACCTCAGGAACGCCTTGCCGTCATACAATGACTAGGCGTTATGTCGAGATTCCGAGGTGTGGCATGGGTCTCGAAGATATCT
>Ga0194132_10002152_pt1 | contig 37957 bp, 28 predicted proteins | sample TA2KigOf80mmetaG_FD_148612 | JGI IMG/M metagenome (GOLD analysis project Ga0194132, IMG submission 148612) | Freshwater microbial communities from Lake Tanganyika, Tanzania - TA2015054 Kigoma Offshore 80m | ecosystem: Environmental > Aquatic > Freshwater > Lake | place: Tanzania: Lake...
CATCCCGATGTTGTTGGTAGGGCGGGCCTGTCCCAGCCCGCCGCCCACGGGATGCAAAACATCATGCTCCGGCGGCGCGCCGGGACGGACGCGCCCTACCTGCATCACCGGCAACATCGGGATGCACCGGTGGAGCCTGGTTTTCAGGCTTTCTTCCGAGTTCTAAATTCCTCGAGAGTCAAGGAAGATCTCCTCGTCAACCGCGCCGAATCTGGTGCTCTCACCACGGACAACGTGGATGCCCTCCACTCCGCGAGCATGAGTGAACCGGCACTTTGGACCTTGTCCATCGCCCGGGCGCACTCTTAGCGTTGCTCCATGAACGTGCTCGTTGCCGGAGGCGCCGGCTACATCGGCTCGGCCTGCGTGGAATTCCTCTGTGATGCCGGCCATCGGGTGTCAGTCCTCGACGACCTCTCCGAAGGACATCGCCAAGCCATCGATCCGCGCTCCCGGTTTTTCCACGCATGCCTGGCTGATCGCGAGGCGACGCGTGAAGCCGTCCGCCAATCCGAGGCCGAGGCGATCCTCCACCTTGCGGCCTTCGCGCTGGTCGGCGAATCCATGACTCATCCGGGGAAGTATTTTTTTAACAACATCTCGTGCGGTCTGAATTTGCTGGAAGCCGCCGTGGCCTGCCGGGTTCGTAAAATTGTTTTCTCTTCGACCTGCGCCACTTATGGCATCCCCGCCGCGCTCCCGATGACCGAATCGACTCCGCAGAATCCCATCAATCCCTACGGCGAATCCAAACGATCCTTCGAGCGGATCCTGCACTGGTTTCGCGAGGCCCACGGGTTGGATTTCGTCGCGTTTCGCTACTTCAATGCGGCTGGAGCCACTCCCCGCTTTGGCGAGCATCACCGCGTCGAAACCCACCTCATCCCCAACTTGCTCAAAGTCGCCCTCGGCCAGGCCGCCGAGGCAATGATCTTCGGGACGGATTACCCCACACCCGACGGCACCTGTGTCCGTGACTACATCCATGTCCTGGATATCGCCAGGGCACACGCCTTGGCTCTGCAATCAGGCGCATCCGGATTCTACAACCTGGGGTCCGGATCGGGATGCTCGGTCCGCGAAGTGCTCCATGCATGCGAAGCGGCTTCGGGCAGGACCATCCCCGTGAAGGCAATGCCCCGGCGTCCGGGTGATCCGCCCGTCTTGATCGCTTCGCCCGAAAAAGTGCGCCTCGAACTCGGCTGGATCCCCACCCACACCTCGGTTCGGGAGATCGTCGCCAGTGCCTGGGCTTGGCACCAACGCCACCCCCACGGCTATCATTCGTAGCCAAGCCCTCGTGAAGGACTGAACCCCGCAGGCTCAAAACCCCGCGGCAAGCCGTTCCGTGGACCCGGTCAATTTCGATCAGGAACGCCAGGCCAAGTCTTCAAACCCACCCAGGGCAAGGCGAATTCGAAGGCTTGCCGCCATTCCGGAGAATCGGCTTTCAAAAAACACTCGTAGATTGGCTTCTTGCGGCCCGGCTCGGATACGCTATCCGTCCGCCGGGTCCACAAGCCCAAATCCAATCCGCCCTCATGGGCATGATCGACATGCCGATGCAGAATAAAGGCGTCGATGGCCTCCAGCGCCTCCACTTTCCTGTAAGCGTAACAAAAGGCAGCGGCCTGGATCTTTTCGCCGTCAGTGCCTTTGGGCGTATGAAAGCCCTGCTCGCTCAAAATAATGCGCCGGGGTTTTCCCCGATAGTGGAAACGCGGTTGATCAAGAAACTTCGACAAGACCTCCAGATTCTTGAAGGTAATGCGGGGCGTGTTCTCCGCCTCAACCGCGCTGCGATCATTCCAAAAACGCGGCTCGAAGAGGTTTTCTGGATAGGGATGGTAAGCCAGATGCCAGTCCAAATCGCCCCCGGATCGTATTTGGTCCGCGAGCAACTCGAGGAAATCCTTGCCCGGAAAGGCCTGCCGTTCGTCCGCCGGTGGATACCGGATGCTCCAATGATGCTCCAGCGACACATACAAGCGTGCCCAGGACGAGTGTTCCCGAATGGCGCCATGCGCAAGCCTGAGGGCTCGAACATGCTCCCGGACGAATTCGTGCAGGGTGACTCGCCCCATGTTGGACCACCACCAATGAGAATTCACCTCATTGCCCAGGATGTACCCAACCGCCCTTCCATACGTTCGATCCGCGCCGGACCATCGCTGGGACAGAAATCCGATGGAGGCTCGAAACCATGCTCTGCCCTCTTCCGTCGCCGTATTGAACGCGCCCAAACGATTGGGCGCGGCCGGATCGTACCGGGGATGCAGCATGAACCCGTCGCGCACCGCGTCACCTGAAGCGTAACTCAACAGAATGAGATAGACGAGCACTCCTCGCTCGGAAAGCGGCTTGATTTGAGCATCCAGCGCCTCAACCCGTCCGCGGTGAAACTGAAACTCCCGACCCGACTGCCGCCAAACGATCGCTTCCGGCTCGCCGGACCGGGCAGAAGGCAGCGCGAGCGCGTTGAGATCGACGTTGATCGCGGCGTGTTTGATGCCCAGCGCCAGCGCGTCCTCCACCATCTGAACCTGCAACCCCTTCTTCGATCCCGCCGCGGGAAACTCGGCTTGGAGTGATGCCAGGAGCCCTCCACTCAACCCGAGGGCGGCCAGCCAGATTCCCGCTTTCATGTTCAAGTGAAGCCTTCCTCTCAAACTTCAATCGCTGCCATGGTCGACAAGCGGGAGGAGAAGAGTCCCATGCGAACCTAAGTTCATGACCCATGGGACCATGACAGAGCGAGCAACCAACCTGTCATGTTGGCATCTTCTCTTCGGACGCGGCGTCAACGTCGCGCTCCAGGAAATCGCCCAAACTCGCAACAAGCCAAAGGCGGCATCTCGAATCATTCCAAGCCTTGTGGCCGAGAAGTCGACGCGATGGAACCCCTACTCAGCCTTGACGAGCTTCCAGACTTTGCCGGTCTTGCCCGTGACCTGGTTGCTGCCATTAGTCATCACATAAACCTCACCGTCCGCATCCTGACCCAGGGCCACGACGAAGAGTTTGACTTTCCCCCCAGGATGGGAAGCCAGATCCAGAGGCTTCACATCCCACATGCCGGAGCCTGACTTGGGAGGCGTCGCCACCAGCACAATCCCGTCCGCCACCCCGAAGTTCGAAGACCAATCCGCGAAAATATAACGCCCCGCCAGGCTCGGAATCGATTTGCCGCGATACACAAAGCCGCCGGTGATGGAGGTGCCATAGGCGTCGTCGTCCTTGCGATAACCGTTCTTGTTCTTGTAGCCAAACGCCGGGTCGATGAAGGGCTTGCCGTCCGCCCCCATGGTAGGCGCGTCGGCGGGGGGCTGATTCGGTTTCTTGGGATCGAATCCCAGGAGGCCTTCGCGCACACGCCATCCGTAATTGCCGCCCTTCACGATGATGTTGACCTCCTCATACATGGTTTGGCCCACATCGGCCGCGAACAGCGCCCGGCGGCCTCCCATGTCGAACGACATTCGCCAGGCGTTGCGAAGCCCGTGGGCGAAAATCTCGGGGCGTCCGCCGCCGGAGACAAACGGATTGTCCTTGGGAATGCCGTAAGGGTTCCCGCTGTTGATGTTGATGCGGAGAATTTTCCCAAGCAAAACTTGAGTGTCCTGGCCGTTGCCGTTCGGGCCGTGCCCCTTGCCCGTGTCGTGCGCATCGCCGCCATCGCCCACGGAGATGTAAAGATACCCGTCAGGTCCAAACGCCAGCGCCCCGCCGTTGTGATTAAACGCCGGCTTGTCGATTTGAAGGATCACCTTTTCCGAATTCTCCTCCACGCCGGTGGCGCGAGCGTCCAAGGCCTTGAACTCGCTGATGTGCATGGTGTGATCCCAGCCTTCCGGGCCGCCCTTCCGCAACGGAGCGCTATACGCCACGAAGAATCGGCGGTTCTGCTTGAAATCGGGGTGCAAGGCCATTCCCAGCGCGCCGCGTTCGTCGAAGCCCTGCTTCACGGCAACCATTTTGGGGCGGAGATCGAGAAAGGGTTTCGAGGATACCATGCCATCCTTGGCCACGCGGTAGATCACGCCGGCCTGATCGACCACCAGAGTGTCGGTCGTGCCCGGAATGGTCTTCAATTCCATGGGCGCCACAAAGCCCGATGCGAAGGCCTTCAGCGTCACTTTTTCCTCAGCCAGGGCTTGAGAAGAAAAAGCGGACGCGCCCGCAAGAACAGCAAGAATGGAAAAGGCCCAGGGGCCCATCAAACGATGTTTGGAAAGGGGTGTCATAGGATGCACAGAGGCAGCATAACGGGAACTCAAGGTCTGGCAAGCGCGCCTTCATGCCCGGCAGCCGTTCCCGTGTATCCCGATGTTGTTGGTAGGGCGGGCCTGTCCCAGCCCGCCGCCCACTGGATGCAAACCATCATGTTCCGGCGGCGCGCCGGGACGGACGCGCCCTACCTGCATCACCGGCAACATCGGGATGCACCGCAGCCGTTCCGGCGCATCCGCAATTTGTCGGGGAGCGCCGTTCACGGCGCTTCCGCTCGCGCCCATCGACCGCGGCGATCTCCTCCCACTCCATGGCCCGCCCTGGGTGAATGCCTTCGCCCTGGCAGCACTCTGGCTCGTTGAACCTGCCATGCCCCTTTGAAGACAAGCCCTGAGGCGGCGTGAACGCCGCGCCCCGGTGCTGCCGCGCGCAGCACGACTTCCCACCGCCTGAAGGCGGGATTCCAAACCCTGGACCATGCCTGCGACAGGCGCACGAGTCCCGGCTCTGACCCGCTCTTAGGAATCGCGCCACCATGAATTCCAACTTTCCCGCGCCGGGATTTTGACCTGGAGCGAGGCGCACTGAGGGAGCATGCCCTGGCCATGGGCCTGTGACCAAAGTGCAACGATGCTGCAGGTCAAAAGAACAAGCGAGAAAACCGGAACTCAATGCTGCACGGTTCCTGAGCGCAGCCTGCGGCCCAAACTCGAATCGCTGCATGCACCGCTTTGAAACCACGGAATTTCTCTGTTCAGCCAGGCCCTGATTGGGGCATGGTTCAGACTATCCACGGCGAATCGAACCCACCTCGCTCCCATGAAAACCCTCGTCCAAACCCTCATCGTCACCACGCTTGCCGGGTTGCTCGCCGGCTCCCCGCGACTCCACTCCGCTGACCTTGAAATCATTCAGAATGTCGAATGGCAGCCTCTCGCCGCCCAAACCAGACGCTTGATCGAGGCCACCGACTTCCTCGGAGCACCCCTGGCCAAGGAAGATCTGGCGGAAATCCAAAAACTGCTCACCGCCGATCCCTCCCCGCTCTCGAGCGAAGCCCTCCAAGCCAGGCTCGACAAGTACTGCCTCGCCTTGATCCACATCAATCCGGAAATGCGGGTCAAAGTAGCTCCCGGACCCGCCCGGCGCCAGCTCGTGGAAAAGGGCTGGACCCAATTCCTGGTCAAGGTCCACAACCAAGCGGGAACCACGGCTGAACTGGTGGCCATCAGCCCCAATGCCATCGCCGTCCACGAAGGCGGGGCAAGCACCAGTCCATCCAGCCGCGCCCTCCGCAAGCGCAACGATCCTTCTCCTCTCCCGCCCCACGCCGAGCTCTGGCTTGATTTGCAAATGTTCAACGCCCAGCCGCTGACCAAGACTCTTTCCGGACTCGGGCTCGAGTACCGCATCCTCCAGCTCTACAGCCGGGATGCCGGACAACGCGAAGCCAGGCTCGCGTTCAACGTTGGCCAGGGCACGCAAGATCTCGGACACCGCAACGAAATCGACCTCTTGTTCACCGCCGCTGCCGCCCGGCCGGTCACGTTCAACGTCCTCGATGAACACGGCAAGGGCACCGTCGCGGGTTTCGTGATCCGCGACCGCCAGGGTCTGGTTTATCCCTCACCCGCGCGGCGCCTCGCGCCCGATTTCGGATTTCATCCCCAGATTTACCGCGCGCACGGCGAGAAGATCTCCCTCCCGGACGGCACCTACACGTTCGAAGTCACCCGCGGACCCGAGTATCTGCGGCAATCCCGGGTCGTAACCGTGGCCGGCAAGTCAACCAAGGTCGATTTCAAGCTTCAGCGCTGGATCGATCCCTCCACGCGAGGCTATTGGTCCGGGGATCACCACATCCACGCCGCCGGCTGCGCCCATTACACGAAACCCACCGAGGGCGTGCATGCGCCGGACATGATGCGCCATTGCCTCGGGGAGGATCTCAAGATCGGCGTCAATCTGACGTGGGGTCCGTGCTTCGATTATCAGAAGCAGTTTTTCACCGGCAAGATCGACGCCGTTTCCCAGCATCCTTATCTCCTTCGTTACGATATCGAGGTCTCCGGTTTTGGATCCCACCAGTCCGGACATCTCTGCCTGCTTCGGCTGAAGCAGCAAATATTCCCCGGAGGCGACAGTTACAAGCATTGGCCAACCCTGGGACTCAACACCCTGCGCTGGGCCAAAAAACAGGGCGCGATCACGGGTCCGGCCCATTCCGGGTGGGGACTTGAAGTTGAAACTTCCGAACTTCCGAATTTTGCCCCCGCACCCTTCAATGGCATCGGCGCCAATGAATACATCGTCGATGTGACTCACGAGGTTCCCGGTCCAGAGGGTTTTCTGGTTCCCGCCGTGGATTTCATTTCCACGGTCGATACCCCGTATGTCTGGGAATTGAACCTCTGGTACCACACGTTGAACGCGGGGTACCGAACCCGGATTGCCGGTGAAACCGATTTTCCCTGCATCTATGGAGAACGCGTCGGTCTCGGACGCTCCTATGTCCATCTGGAGGGTCAAGTGAACTATGACGATTGGTGCGAGGGAATCCGCCAGGGGCGCAACTATGTCGGCGACGGCAAGAGCCATTTGATGAACTTCTCCGCTGCCACCGCCGCTCAAGGGACCGGTGCTCGCACCGTCCAAATGGGACGGGGCAAAAGCGAATTGAGCTTACCCTCGCCCGGGACGGTAACATTCAAGGTCCTCGCTGCCGCCTACCTTCCCGAACAGGCGCGTCCGGACATCAAGCAAAGAAAATATGCGCAGCAACCCTATTGGGACATCGAGCGCGCCCGGATCGACGGAACGCGTGAGGTGCCGGTCGAGTTGCTCGTCAACGGCGTCCCCGTGGCCAAGACCATGCTCAAAGCCGACGGACATGAAGAACCGCTTCAATTTGACGCCTCCATCACCCGCAGCAGTTGGGTCGCCGTGCGCATCCTGCCTTCCTCCCATACCAACCCGATCTGGGTGACGGTGGGCGACAAGCCCGTGCGCGCTTCCCGCCGCAGCGTTCAATGGTGCCTCGAGAGTGTGGATCGTTGCTGGAAAAATAAGGAACGATTCATTCACCCTGACGAAATGGCCGAAGCCAAAGAGGCCTACGAACACGCCCGCGTCACCTATCGCCAGCGGCTGGCCGAATGCGAAGTCGACTAGTTCTCAGCGGGTCCGTCCGACGCTCCATCGCGTCTCCGCCCTGGACGGATTGGGTCCGTGCCCTCAGGCGAGGGATGCCCTATGCCTTGTGCTTGGGGCTGGCGCTCGTCGTCCAAACTTCTCCCTCGGACCCCGTCATCCTGATCCAGCCCTACTTGCAGCCTGGCCATGAGGCGGCATTGCGGACGGAAGACTCCAAGACCCTTCGTTGGTACACCGACCTCAAACCCGCCGCATTTGCCGTCCGCTTCGGCGAGGAAGGCGCCACGCCCAGAATCGCTCTACCGGAAAGATCCCGGATTCAGTGGCCTGGATTCGACGCCTTTCAATACACCGCCTCCCTGGAAGATCTTCCGCTCAACGCCGTCATCCGCTATCGAGTCGTGCAAGAACCGCGGGGCCCGTCCACCAACGTTCTCACGGTTCGTGAAGGATCATTCGCCACCCGCCGCAGTCCCGATCGAGCGGTTCGCTTCTTCGTCGCGGGGGACTTGGCCGACGGAAAACCAACTTCGCGCCGCATCGCCGATCAGATCGCCCGGGTCAAACCCGAGTTCGGCCTGCTCACCGGCGACATCGTCTACTCCAATGGCACCTTGACGGAATACCTCGATCATTTCTGGCCTGTCTACAATCAACCCGCCAGCACGGGCCCCCAGTACGGCGCCCCCCTGATGAAATCGGTGGTTTTCTATCCGGTGGTCGGCAACCACGACCTGAGCGGGTTCGATTTCCATCGATATCCGGATGGCATGGCGGCCTTTCTGTTTTTCGACGTGCCGCGGAATGGCCCCCGATTCCTTCCCCAGCATTTCTTGGCGGCGGATGCAGCCACCTGGAAGATCCACGTTGAAAAATCTGTCCTGCGCGGTTTTCCACCCATTCAAGGCCCCACCGGCCGTTTGGCCGATTTTCGAGAGTCGGTCGGAACCATGTTTCCCGGGCTTTGCAATTACAGCTTCGAGAACGGCCCGTTGCACGCGCTCTGCCTGGACATGAGCGGATATGTCAACGTGGATGATCCCACGTTGAATGATTGGATCCGGGCCGATCTGCTCTCCTCATCGGCTCCCTGGAAACTCGTTTTCTTCCATCAACCGGGCTTCAATCAATCCAAGTCCCATTGGGCGGAACAACGCGCCCGGCGACTGGCGCCCCTCTTCGAGTCCTGCGGCGTGGCCATGGTCTTCTCGGGACACGTCCATAACTACCAGCGATCCCATCCCCTGCGATTCAAGCCAAGCCAGATCCAAACCAATGGGGAAGTGCCCGGCACTTTCCAGCTCGACAACCGTTTCGACGGACGTCGGCGGACGCGCGCGGATGGAGTGATCTACATCGTATCCGGAGGCGCCGGCGCCAGCCTGTACGACAAAGACTTCACCGGTCACCCCAAAGCATGGAAACGGGGAGCCTCTGAACCGGAAAATTATATGGCTCGTTTTGTGAGCGATCGCCACACCTTCTCGCTGCTCGATGTTGGGCCTGATCGCTTAACGCTGCGCCAAATCGACGATCGCGGGGCGGAAGTTGATCACCTCGAAGTCACCCGGGGAGCCTCCCCTTGAATTCCTCAGACGCTCTCAACGGGTCCACATCGAACCTCAAACCTCCCGACTAACTTCAGCATCCCGTTCGTGGGGAGGCTAGGCGAACTGAAGTTTCGACATCGGCGCTTCCGAATCCCATCCGCGCGGAGGTTTGCTTCCGATCGAGGAAACATCCTTGATCGAGATCTGGTTGCCGCGGGTTTTTGCCCCTTTCACCGCCACCTCCGATGGATGGCACGTCTGCTGGTGGATCTTCTGATACGGAGCGGGTTTGTACTTGATGTAAAGAGTTTCCGGCGTGCCGGCGTCGAAGAACAGAATTTTCGATTTGGGCGGAATGCACTCGTATTCCTTGTTCAAAATGGTGCCTCCAAAAGTAAAACGCTTCAGATACGTCGCCTCCCGGTTGGTGTAGGCCAGCGTCATCACTTGATCCCGGTCCGGCACCGCCGCGTAAATTAAGTCGGGCCCGACAAACAGTTTCTCCGGCAGTTCGACCACGCGGTAATGACCGTCCTTGAACACGAGAAGCAGCTTGTCAAATTTCGTGCAGTCCACCCGATACTCCTCGCCCGAAACCTTGTAACCCAAATAGCCGGACTCGCGGTCATACGCTACCTTGAACGCCTTGAACGCGACCTCCTTGGCGTCCACCTCGTCATACCGGCTCGACCGGGTCTGCCGGGGATAAAGCGGGCCGAAGGCATCGAGCAGGCCTTGCAACCTCTGCAGGGCATAGGCGCTGATGTTCTTGAGATGCTTGCGTGTCGAAGCCAGTTCGCCCTCGATCTTTTCGATCTCCTCCTTGTGCTTCGCGATGTCAAAAAGGGAAATCCGGCGAATTCTGACGCCCAGCAGCATCTCCAAATCCTCGCCGCTCAGGTCGCGCCTCATCTCCTTTCGATGCGGCTTGAACCCCTCGACGATGGCCGCGTTCACAGACTCCTGCGTCTGGCAGGTCTCGATCCGCTTGTAGAGACGATTCTCGATAAAAATCCGCACCAGGGTCTTGGCGTGCAACTCATCGCCCAGTTGCTTTTCCTTCAGCTCCAACTCCCGCCGGAGCAAGCCGAGCAATTGAGACGTATTCTCCCGCAAAACCTCGGACACCGTCATCTCCACCGGCCGCTTGTCCTTGATCACCGCGATCCGGCTCGAGATGGAGACTTCGCAGTCGGTGAACGCGTAAAGGGCATCCATCAACTTTTCGGTGCTCACGCCCTGCGGAGCACGCACCTCGATCTCCACTTTCTCCGAAGTGAAATCCTGAATGCTGCGAATCTTGATCTTGCCCTTGCGCGCGGCGTCCTCGATGGACCCAATCAGTGAATCGGTCGTGGTGGTCGGAGGGATCTCGGTGATCACCACCGATTCACCATCCCGCTCTTTGATCCGGGCCCGCACCTTGATGCTCCCCTGGCCGTCGGCATACTCCCTCGCGTCCATCAGGCCGCCCGTCTGAAAGTCCGGAAGCAGTTTGAACGGCTGATTTCTCAGAATCGCCATCTGAGCCTGCAATAACTCCGGAAAATTGTGAGGCAGAATGCGCACCGAGAGCCCCACCGCAATGCCCTCCGCCCCCAGCATCAGCAGCAAGGGCAGTTTGCACGGTAGAACGATGGGCTCCTTGGCGCGGCCGTCGTAACTCGATACGAAGTCCGTGATTTCATCGTGGAAGAGTTCCCGTCGCGCCAGCTCGGTGAGACGGCATTCGATATAACGAGGCGCCGCGGCGGCGTCCCCGGTATAAATGTTGCCGAAGTTCCCCTGACCCTCGATCAAGTAACGCTTGTTGGCCAGAACCACCAGCGCGTCCCCGATCGACGCTTCCCCATGCGGATGATACTGCATGCAGTGCCCGGCGATGTTCGCCACCTTGATAAACCGTCCGTCATCCTTCTCGTGCAGGCCCCACATGATGCGCCGCTGAACCGGTTTCAATCCGTCCGCGAGATGGGGAATGGCGCGGTCGCGAATCACATAGGACGCGTACTCCAGAAAGTTCGTGTTCACCCGTTTGTGCAGCGCCAATTCGGTCTTGGCGGGCTCGAAGGGACGATGCGTGGCAAGCCCCACCGCTCCAGCCTCCGCCACCACGTGGCTCTCACCCCCGGAAAGATGGGCGGGGGCGGGAGACTCGGTTTCACGCTTGCCCGCCCCCGTGGCGGCCCCGCTCGGGATGAGTTCCGGTTGATTCGGATCGTGCTTTTTCTTGTCGGCCATGGTTAAAAACCTGCGGAACGTAAGGTTTCAAACCTCGCGGGAAAATCAAAAAATCACCGGAATTTTTTGAGGTCATTTGCCGCCAGACGCCGATGGAATGCGTTGCCGCCATGGATGAACCCGACCCAAGCTGGGACATTTCATACTCATTCCGCGCCCCCCCGGTTTCCCAGGCTGAGGAAAGCGCCCCTTGGTTGCACCAACCACCTGACTTGCCAAGACTCAACCCCGGTCATGGTGGATGACCGGGAGCACTCCCGTCTCGCTCACGAGGTCACCGGATCAAGCATGCTTCCTTATCTCCATGCCTTCGTGCCTCCGTGAGATTCCCTTCGTTTCCGTCTGACTGAACTCCCGAATCAAGAGTTGGGACAGGATGAACAGGATTCGGACTCTTCCATCCCGTCCATCCTGATCTTCATGCCCAAACTGCTGAAGGATTCGCTTCGCTGAATGATCCAACCGGGCTCCCGAAGCACTGGAACCGGCCTTCGGTGACCGACCGTCGGTATGAAAAGAAACCTGGGTGAGGGGCCCCGCAATCCATCCGTTTCACACCGCCTCCCATTGCTTCGGGATCACCGAACACTTCCGTCGTCCGCGGCACCCTAGAAAATCACCGATACATCCACAAACAACCCTTTGTTGCCGCCTTGGAATCGGCCTTCGATTTGCAGGAGGAAACTCCATTTCGAATTGGGACCGCTTAACACGAAATAGGGCACGTAAGCCGGCTCACGACCGGCATTGGTCAGGTGCTCAACTCTAAAACCCACGCCGGGACGGATCGCCTCGTACCAGATCGGCAAGTATTCAGCCTCCAAGCTGTAGCGAGTTCGAGAGCCGCGCCCGGTCGCGTCGTCCAAACCGACCCCGGCTGTCGCGTAAAAATCCTGGTAATTCACCCGTCCCACGCCAGTCATCAGCCACCGGTCTTCATCCATGAAAGCGTGCGCGCCGAGGGAATTGAGCCCGCAGCGATAAAACGTTTCCAGAAAGACACCCTTGGACGGCCCTTGGAGTTCAAAGCTCGCTTCGCGCCGCGCTTCGTCGCTCAGCGGAACCGACAACTCGCCCACCAATGACACCGTCACGCTGTGAAACAACCCGTCGCTGGCCGACGATCCCCCGATGGATTGCAGCGTGTAGGCGACTCCAGGGGAACGACCCGACAGCGAAAACGCCCGCAACGACTGAATCCGCGGATTGCTGGACGGATCGCCCGCGAGCGACGTGCTGAAGATCGCGGGTTCGCTCGCGGACAGCCGCATCGACACGTCGTATTGCTTCAATGACCGGAACTGGCCCACGGTCAGAGTATTTCGGTCATTGATTTGCCAATGGATGAACGCGTCCTCGAACCTTCCTCCGCGATCCCGCAGCGAACCGTCGTTCCGCAGGTCCAGACTCACCACCCGCCACTCGATGAAATACGAGAATTGATCGCCCATTGGCCCGCCGCTAATCAACTCGACTTTGGGCACATAAGCCTTCGCCAAGTCCTGTGGTGACCGCTCCTCATAACGGCCGGTGATCCACACCGCCAGGGGCACGGTCGGCGTTGGCTCCCGTTCAGCCGGCAGCCGTGGTTGAAAAGAGTTGGGCTGGGTTCAAACTCGAGGCTTCAGCTCAGAGATGTTATCATGGGATCACGAGGAAGCCCTTTCACCACGGATGGCACGGCTGATACGGAGAAGAAGGGGTTTCCGGGAACGCGGGAACCTCCCTCCGATCAGCGACTGTCCGTGGAAATCGACACCCCTCCCGCTTGCAGCACAGCTTCGCAACGCACTCGCTGGAGGTGGGGTGACGCGCGCTTCATCCCATGACGCGCGGACCTCGCCCCTTCTGCCGGTTCATCGCGGAAGCCGCACCGGATGGTCCGCTACCCCAAACAACAAGATCGCCATCGCCGCCACACACTGGCGCATATCCGACGGACTCACCTTGTCCACCGTGTCCGCCTCCGTATGGTGAAACCAGAAATATCGATCCCGATCGCCCTTGAGGTCCAACACCGGCACGCCCTCGGGAATCATCTGCGCCGCGTCCGCCGGACGAGCCCCGACGTCGATCCGCGCGGCGGCTGCCGGTTGCACCAGGGGCAGCAACCCCCGCAACAACTTCATCCCTCGCTCACTGCCTGTGAAACGAAAACCGGTCGGAGCAAAAATTCCCTCGTCCGATTCGAACGCCAGCACGTGATGCGCCATTTCTTGCCGATGCGCCTCCACGTAGGCCTTGGCGCCTCCCAACCCGTTCTCCTCGTTCGTCCAGAGCACCAAACGCATCGTTCGCTTGGGGCGCAACCCCAACTCCTTCACCAACCGCATGACTTCCCAGGCCGCCATGCATCCGCCGCCATCGTCTTGTGCCCCCTGCCCCACATCCCACGAATCAATATGACCTCCCATCACGACAATCTCCCCGGGAGACTCCGACCCAAGCAGGTCCGCCACGACATTGCGCGATCGGGCGGGATTGGGGTCGGTGCGCGCGGACATGTTCAATTCCAGCCGCAATCTTGTCCCCCGCTGTTGCTCCCGCATCAACCGGTCGGCGTCTTCCGCCGCGATGGCCGCGTGCGGAATCTTCGTCACCGCGGGATCGTAACTCATCATGCCCGTGTGGGGAGTGCGAAGGGAATACGGGGCCACCGACCGCACCAAGCTGGCCACCGCCCCGGCTTTTGCGGCGGCAATCGCTCCTTGCACCCGGTAACTCACCGTTTCGCCATAGGAAGTGAAAGCAGCGTTGAAGAGCACGATGCGTCCTCGAACTTCCGATTCCCTGGCCCGCAGTTCGGCAAAATTGGTGACGACCAAGCAGTCTGCCACGAGTCCTTCTGGAGCGGTGCCCACCGAACCCCCCAAGCCCAGCATCGGGAGTTCCATCGCGTGGGGTGAGAGCATCCGCAACGATTCCTTGCCTCTCACCCACCGCGTCACTTCCACCGGCTCCCCCGTCACCCGGTCGAATCCATCCGCCTTCAATTCCCCCAAAATCCAGTCGATCGCCGCTTCCAGATTGGTGGACCCGCTCAGGCGCGGCCCGAATCGATCGCAGAGATACGCCAACCGTTCCATGGCGCGATTCGAACGCCACGCGGATTCCCGCAACCGTTCCAAGCGTTGAGCCAAGTCCCCCGGCACGCGAAATTCCTCCGCACCACTCTCCCCGTTCGTGACCGGTGATCCCGCCGCCAGGGCGAACACCAGCACCCAGACCCGGCTCCCCAGCCATGCGCCCCGGAGGAAGGTTCTGCCTCCCTGGCGTCCAAAGAATGACTCCACCCGAAATCGCATTGCGCGAACCGCTTTCATAAGCCAGTTTTTTCCATGCCGAAACCGAAACTCCTCATCCTCATTCCCGCCTATAATGAGGAGTCTCGCATCGGCCCCACGCTGGAACGCTTCGGACGCTATTATCAAGGTGATTTTCCCATGGAAACCCGGGTCGTCGTCGTCCTGAACGGTTGCCGCGACAACACTCTGGGAGTCGTGCAGTCCGTCGCCGCCCAATACCCTTGCATCGGATGGACCGTGTTCAACGCGGCCATCGGCAAAGGCGGCGCCATCATCGAGGGACTGAAGCTCAGCCACACGGCGGATCTCATCGGGTTCGTGGACGCGGATGGAGCGACCGGCCCGGAATCTTTTGGAAATCTGGCGCGGGGCTGCCTGGAACCCGGGGTGGATTGCGTGGTGGGCTCCCGCCGTGTCCCCGGCTCGATCATCCACCAAGCCCAGCCCAGCAATCGTCTTCTCGCCAGCAAAGTGTTTCATTTCATCGTCGAAGCGCTTTTTCACATGGGAATCAAAGACACGCAATGCGGCGCCAAGGTCATGCGGCAGGCGGCCGTCATGCGCATCCACGAGTCCCTCCACATCGCCGACATGGCCTTTGACATCAACCTGCTCTACTGCTTGAAACGATCGGGCTATCGCCTCAAGGAGTCTCCGGTGGAATGGACCGATCACCTCGGATCGACCGTGCGCTATTTCCGAACGTCTCTGGTGATGTTTTTGTCCGTTTGCCGGCTCCGTTTGGTCCATTCTCCTTTCCGTTTCCTCCTGCGCTGGGCTCGTCCGCTGGTGGCGCGCATTTACATTTCCCTCCGGAATCCGCCACCGCTTGAAGCTCCCACTCCCGATGTCCCCACCATCTATCAAGTGGGGAAAGAACAAACCCCGACCTCGGGAACCTGATCGGCGAAGCGCGGCCCATTCGGGATGCACCAAGCATGGCGCTCGCCCCGAAGCGCCGGCTTGGCTTCCCGATAAACCTCCTCTAGGCTGAGCCCATGATTCCCTTCGCGCTGCGCACGCTTGCTCTCTCCTGTCTCCTCGCCGGTTCGGCTCTCGCCGCCGCCGGAGAAAAGCATTGGACACAATTCCGGGGAAATCGCGGGGATGGATCGACTCTCGCCAACGGCTTGCCCCTTCATTGGAGCGATACCAGGAATATCGCCTGGAAAACGCCGGTTCATGGACGCGCCTGGTCCTCACCCGTGATCTACGATCAAACGATCTGGATCACCACCGCGAGTGAGGACGGTCGAGCCCTTTCCCTGTTGTCCGTGAACGGAAAAACAGGAGCGATCGTTTCCGATCGAAAGTTGTTCGACGTCGTCCAGCCGCAGTTCGCCCACAAATTCAACACCTACGCCTCCCCCACGCCGGTGGTGGAAAAAGGCTTCGTCTATGTGAGTTTTGGATCGCCTGGCATCGCCTGCGTGGACACGAAGTCCGGGCGCGTGGTTTGGGAAAGGCGTGATTTCATTTGCAATCACTTTCGTGGGGCGGGCTCTTCCCCCATCTTGCACGGAAACTTGCTGATCCATCATTTCGACGGCAGTGATCATCAATTTGTGGCGGCTTTGGACAAGCGCACCGGGAAGACGGTCTGGGAATCCCGGCGTTCCATCGACTTTAAGGACTTGGGACCTGACGGGAAACCCGAAGCTGAAGGCGATTGGCGCAAAGCCTATTCCACCCCTCATATCGAGATGCTCAACGGCAAAGCACAACTCATCAGTCAAGGCGCCAAAGCCGCTTACGGTTACGATCCGAAGACCGGCCGCGAACTTTGGCGGATCGAGGAACGCACCAGCCACTCCGCCAGCAGCCGTCCCGCCGTCGGACACGGTTTGATTTTCATCCCTTCTGGATGGTCCACCGGTCAGTTGCTTGCCGTGCGACCGGGCGCCAAGGGTGAAGTTCTCGATGTCAACGCCGCGGACGCGGAGCAGCCCCGCGAGGGCTTGAACCTGGTCTGGCGCATCAAACGCAATGTGCCGCGCAAACCTTCCGTCACCCTGGATGGAGACTTTCTCTACTGGATCGACGACGGCGGCATTGCCGTTTGTGTGGATGCCAAGTCCGGCCAGGAACGCTGGCGCGAACGCATTGGCGGAAATTACTCGGCCTCGCCCCTTCTGGCGCCCGGCCGGCTCTATTTCTTCAGTGAAGAAGGCAAGGCCACGGTCATCGCCGCCCAACCCCGTTTCGAAAAACTTGCGGAGAATTCGCTGCCGGACGGCTTCATGGCTTCCCCTGCCGTCCTCGGCCATGCTCTCATTCTGCGAACCAAGACGGCACTCTACCGCATCGAGGAAGGAGCCAGACTCGTTTCAAGGCGCTAAGGGGATGAGGTCACGCTGCCTTGGTCGGGTTGGAAACCCGGCGCGCCGTTCTTTCCCCGTTGGGTGGAAAGCCGTGCCCCCCCACGGCTCACCCTGACCCCGGATCGGGCCCGCCTCGGTCTAAACGCGTCCAGGCCAGGGATTCCCAGGAAATTGAACTGCAACTTTAGGTGCAACTTTCTCCCCTGACGAGTGTTGAACCCGTCAGGCTCATTCCGATCATGGGATACCGTCCAATCCATCAAGTGTTGTGCGAAGCGGCTCAAGCGACTCCCGAAGAGTTGCGAGGATGGCAGCGTTCCTGGTCCGCCGCCACGCAAGCCGGCTCGCAGGAAACCCTGCTTGAGTTCATCAGCCGCGAACGCGGAATCTCCGACGAAGCCATGCTGCAAAAGCTGTCGGCGGTCTTGGGGTGGCCTTATATCGATTTGCCCAAGACCTCCGTGCCGAGCGAAGTACGCGGGAAGATTTCCACCAAAGTCGCGTTCCAATACGGCGTCCTCCCCACCAGTGCCGAACATGGAGTGCTCAGGGTCGCGGTCAGCCACCCCTTCGATCCGGCCATGATCAACGCGGTCCAATTCGACGCCCAAGGTCCCGTCGATTTTGGCCTGGCACCGCGCGTGGAAATCGAAAAAGCCCTCAAGAAATACTACGGCGTCGGCGCCGAAACCCTCGACGAAATCGAAGAAGACGAACCGATCGAACTGATCGGGGTCTCCGACAAAGAAATCACCGAAGGCGACCAGGAAGCCAGCGTCATCAAGTTCGTCAACCAGATCATTTGGGAAGCCTTCAAGGACCGCGCCACCGACATCCATTTCGAACCCGCCGAGGACGAACTCCGCATTCGCTACCGCATCGACGGCATCCTCCATCAAACGCCGATGCCCCCCCAGCTCAAGCGCTACCAATCCGCCATCATCTCCCGCATCAAAGTCATGTCGGGCATGAACATCGCGGAGAAGCGCCTGCCTCAGGACGGACGCATCAACGTCCGGATCAAAGGCGAAGAGATCGATATCCGCGTGTCCACGGTGCCCACCGTCTATGGCGAAAGCGTTTCCCTGCGGCTGCTGACGCGCGGCAAGATTTTCTTCGGTCTCGACAAACTTGGATTTTCGGGCGGCGAGGAAACTGCCATTCGCGACATCATCGTGAAACCGCATGGCATCATGCTGGTAACCGGGCCCACCGGATCCGGCAAATCCACCTCGCTCTACGCGTTCCTCAGCACGATCAACTCCGTGACCAAACGGATCATTACCATCGAGGAACCGGTTGAATACGAACTCAAAGGCATCAACCAGATCGCGGTCCGCTCGGACATCGGGCTCACCTTCGCCGTCGGGTTGCGGCATATTCTCCGCCAGGATCCCAACGTCATCATGGTCGGCGAAATCCGCGATCTCGAAACCGCCGAGATCGCCATTCGCGCCGCGTTGACCGGCCATTTGGTCTTTTCCACGCTGCATACCAATGACGCACCCAGCGCCTTCACCCGGTTGATCGACATGGGGATCGAACCGTTCCTCGTCGCGTCCTCTGTCGAAGCCGTCATGGCCCAACGCCTGGTCCGCACGATCTGTCCCCACTGCAAAACCGAACAAAAAGTGGAACCGGACTATCTCATGCGCGTCGGCTTCCCCCCGGAAGAAATGCCGACCGCGAAGTTTTACCGGGGGACAGGCTGCGACGAATGCCGCCTGCTGGGCTATCAGGGCCGCACCGGCATCCACGAGCTTCTCGTGGTGACCGAGACCATCCGCCCGCTCATCATGAACCGGGCGCCCGCCACCACCATCGCCAACCGCGCCATCGATCAAGGCATGCGCTCTCTCCGTCACGACGGATGGAGGAAGGTGCAACTGGGACAAACCACCATCGAGGAAGTCATCCGCGTCACCCAAAGTGAGGAACACATGGCCTCGCTGGTGGACGACAAAAGCTGACACGCATGGCCTCTTCCCGCTGGAATTCCTGCAACGTTCTGCGCACCTCCGCGGAAGGACGCCATTTGTGGCGATTTCAGCCCCGCCAGGGGGGCTGGCGCGCCGTCGGCGAACACAAAGCACTCGCCTCCGAACCCCTCCCCGCGCGCGTGCTCGCCAAAGATTGGCGGGAACTCTGGCAGTCGAAACTGAACATCGCGTGGCTGCCCGCCGACCGGCTCTCGCTCCGCGTGTTGCACCTGCCCAAGTGCGACCCGTCCGAACTCCGATCCATGGTCGAATTGCAGGTCGAGAAGCTCTCGCCCATGCCGCTCAACCAGGCGGTTTGGACCATGGAGTCGCTCCCCCATCCCGATCCCGCCACGCAAACCGTCCTCGTGGCCGTCGCGGAACGCAAAGCCGTCGAAGACTTTCTGGGAGGGCTCGAGCGCGATGGCTTCTACGCCGACCGCCTCGAATGGCCCCTGCTCCATCAACTGGCCAAACTCGAATTCAACGAGAATGGCGCCACGGTGATCATCGAGCCCCAAGGTCTGTCCACCGGGTGCCTCGTGGTCTGGACCGTGGACGGTGTCCTGCAGGACGTCAGTTGGGTGACCGTGCAGGGTGGACCCGACCGGGCTTCGGTCGTGGCGGCGCATCTGCTGCGCACGGCCTGGGCTGGAGAATTCCAAGGCTGGCTGACCGTCAAGCCGGCTTGGCGGCTGATCGCGCCGAAATCCGCGCTCGCGGCCTGGTCCGATGCCTTGTCGAAGGAGCTTCACGAAACCCTTTCGACCGAAACCTGGCCGGAAGCCCGCGAGATCGCCGCCTTGAATGCCACCCGCGCGGCATCGGGGGAGAGTCAATCCAACTTCCTGCCCCCGGAACACGCCTCGCGTTATCGGCAATTGTTCATCGACCGTCTTTGGATGCGCGCCCTCGGAGGCGCGCTTTCCCTGCTCATCATGGGCACCGTCGCTTATTTTGTCGCCCTCGAATATCGGAAGCTTCAATACCGGAAACTCGACCGCCAAGCCTCGTCCATGAGCCAGGGCTACACCAACGCACTCCAGCTCGCCGCCAAGATCAAAGTGTTGCAAGACCAGGCGGATCTTCGCTTCGCCGCGCTCGACTGCTGGCGGGCGGTCTCGGAACTGCTGCCCGCAGAGTTGACGCTCACTTCATTTGATTTCTCTCGCGGACGCGTCCTCACGCTCTACGGCACTGCCCCCACCGATCAGCAGGGCCGAATCACCGAGTTCAATGCCTCCCTCGCGAAGGCGGGTTATGAGGACACTCTTTTGTTCAGCCGGGTTAATCCCGCGCGCATTTCGCCTCTGAGCGGGGCGCAAAGCGGCACGGCGCAGTGGAGTTTCGACTGCGAAATTCGCCGTCCGGAGGGCATGGAATGACAGGTTACCTCGAACGGCTTGGACTCACCCCGCAGGAGCGCCGCTTGGTGGTGGCGGTTTTCCTCGCCTTGTTCGGCGTGCTCTACTTCTGGCTCGTCTGGCCTCGCTTCGCCGACTGGAACAAGTTCGGCGCCGACATGAAAAAGGCCGAGGCGCTCATCCAGCAATACAAGACCGAAATCGACCGCACGACCGAATACCAATCCAAGCTGTCGAAACTGGAAGGTGAAGGTGCCGCCGTCCTCCCCGAAGAGCAGGCGAACGAACTCCAGCGCATCATCCAAACCCAAGCCTCTGCCAGCCAGGTGTTCACGACTGGGATCACGCCGGTCGGAACGGGTTCCGTGAAGCAGAACGCCGCGAGCCAGTTTTTCGAGGAACAAGCGATGCTCGTCCGATTCGCCACCGGCGACAGCGAGCTCATCAATTTTCTGGTCTCCTTGGGTTCAGGCAACTCCTTGATCCGCGTGCGGGATCTCTCCATGAAGCCTGACCCTTCCCAAACCAAATTGCAGGGTCAGTCCACGGTGGTGGCCAGTTACCAGAAAAAAGTCATGACCAAGCCGGCCCTCAAGCCCGCCGCCCAACTTCCGGGATCCAGTGCCCCCAAGGCCGCCCCGACCAACCGTCCCGCCTCGAAACCGGCGAGGCCATAATCCCGCCCACTCGCGCCATCTCCCATGAACTCTCGATTGATCATCCCCACCCTTGGAATCCTGGCCTTTCTCGTCTGGGCCGCCACCGCACAGAACAATCCGCCGACCGCGGCGCCCGCCGCGGCCAACCCCTCCCCGGCCGCCACCGCGCCCACCACGCCTGCCCCCAATGCTCCCGCTCTGCCGGGCTTGCCCGAAAGGCCCGCCCGTGTCACCGCGCGCCCCGCTCCAGCCACGCCTTCCACCAACGCCCCTGCCGCCTCCCCACTTGGTACCGCCGCGGCTCCCGGAACCCGCCCCTCGCTCTTCCCCCCTGTGCCCGGCCAGACCACCGCGACTCCCGCCAACACCAACCAACCGGTGGTCATCCGTCCCGGCACCGCGGTGGCCGGATCGGTTCCCGGCGCTGCCGGCGCCGACGACGGCACCGATCCCGCACTGGAGCCCGGCACGGTTCAGATCAGACCGCGTTCAGGCTCCCGCCTGAACATGGAGGATCTCATGAAGGGCTTCAGCTGGTCCGGCGCTCCCATCGATCAAGTTCTCGATTACTATGCCCAACTTACCGGCCGCACCGTTTTGCGCCCCTCCAGCCTGACCGGCACCGTCACCATCAAAACTCACAACGACCTCACCCGCCGCGAGGCGATCGAGGCCTTGGACAGCGTGCTGGCCTTGAACGGCATCACCATGATCAACCGCGGCGAGCGCTTCGTCAAAGCGGTCCAGCAGCAGCAAGCCGGTCAGGAAGCCGCCGCCTTCTCCAACGTCAATGAGAAGGACCTGCCTGAAGCCGAGCAGTACACAACCCAAATCGTTCAACTCAAGAACGCCAAGCCCAGCGAAGTCGTCCAGGCCCTCACTCCCTTCGCCAAAAATCCCACCGGCATCGTCGGGATCGATTCCAGCCAGATCATCGTGCTGCGGGATTACGCCGCCAATGTCAAACGCATGCTGGAGGTGCTCAAGAGAATCGACGTGGTGCCCGAGATGGATTACCAACTCGAAGTCATCCCCATCAAATACGGGAAGGTCGAGGACATTTACAACACCATGAGCAGCCTCATCGGCGGCGGGGGCGGCGCTGTCGGTTCTTCCACCCGCAGCACACGATCCACCGCCACGACGGGAGGACGGGGTGGCGCGGCCTTCGGAACCGCCGCCCTGCAGCAACAGCGCACCGCCTTGCAGCCCAACCAACCCGTCGCCCAACCCAATCAATCGAGCTTCCAAGACCGGCTCAATCGCCTGGTGAATCGGGCCTCCGGCGGAAACGAAGCTCAGTTGCTCACCGACGCCAAAATCATTCCTGACGAGCGATCCAATTCGCTGATCGTGTTCGCCAATAAACAAGATCTCAAAATGATCACCAACATCGTGGCCAAGGTCGATGTCGCCCTGGCCCAGGTCATGATCGAAGCCATCGTTCTCGAAGTCACGCTCGGCGACAACCGCAACATGGGCGTCAGCTATTTGCAGCGTCCGCAGTCGTCCGGACAGTTCAGCGGCGCCGGAGGCGTCAATAACGGCCAGACTTTCATCAATCCCAAAAGCTTCCTCACCGCGGCCACCTCCAACGCCCCCTCGGGGCCCGCCGGCATTGGAGCCCTGCCCTCGGGTTTCTCCTACTTCGGAGTCTTCGGCAACGAGTTCGATGTCGCCGTCACCGCCATTGCCGGCGACAGCACCGTCAACGTCATGTCCCGGCCCCGCATCGTCACCTCCCACGCCGTTCCCGGAAGCTTCTTCGTCGGGGACACCGTTCCCTACATCACCGGCACGAGCTACGGCTACGGTGGCTTCGGCGACTCGTTTGGCGGCAACCGCTCCACCTACACCCAGCTCAGCGTCGGCATTCAACTCGATGTCACGCCGTTCATCACGCCGGATGGACTCGTGGTCATGGAGCTGCAACAGAACATCGAGCAACTCGGCACCACCGTGAAAATTGACAACAACGACGTGCCCACCACGGTCCGCCGCACCGCCAATGCCACCATCTCCGTCCGCGATCGCGACACCATCATGCTCGGCGGTTTCATCAACTCCAACAAAACCAAAAGCTCATCCGGCGTGCCCGGCCTCATGAGAGTTCCGGTCCTCGGCAACCTCTTCAAAAGCAAATCCGACAACAACAAACGCGTCGAGTTGATCGTCCTCATGCGCCCTCTGGTGCTGCAATCGCCCAAAGACGCCGCCGTCCTCGCCCGCGAAGAACTCGAGAAACTCCCCGGCGTGCGCCGCGCGCAAGTCGATTGGGAAAAGGAAGAACAGACCCGCACGGACAAAGCGAACAAGGAAATCAAAGACAAACGGTCGAAGAACAAGCAATCCGGCAACGTGCCCAAGGATCTGCTGTTCGATCAACCCGCCCCGACATCCCCGGCCGAACTTCCTCCACCTGCGCCCGAAACCAAACCGCCCGCCGCTCCCGAATCGACCAAGCCGTAACCCGTCCCGAGGCGGCCCTTGTCCCTGCAACGGACCTTTGCTAGATTGTCGGCGCTCGACACGCTCCAGGGACGCGGAACGACTCCGCCCTCCCCGGGACGAGTCCGGGCTTGAACTGAAACTCGATTATGCCACACGAACTCCCTGCCCTGCCCTACGCCCACGACGCTCTCGAACCCCATATCGACAAAGCCACCATGGAAATCCATCACGGAAAGCACCACAACGCTTACGTGACCAATCTCAACAAGGCTTTGACGGGCAACGCCGCCCTCGAAGCCATGCCGATCGAGGACTTGATCAAGAACCTGGGCTCCGTGCCTGATGCCACTCGCGGACCGGTCCGCAACAACGGCGGCGGCCACTACAACCACGCCCTGTTCTGGAAACTGATGAGCCCTGGCGCGGGCGGCGCGCCGTCCGGACCGCTGGCCGCGGACCTCCAGGCCGCCTTTGGAAGTTTCGAGGCCTTCAAGGAGAAATTCGAAGCCGGCGGCGTCGGCCGCTTCGGAAGCGGCTGGGTCTGGTTGATCGTCAACAAGTCCGGAAAACTCGAAATCGTCTCCACCCCCAACCAGGATAATCCGGTCATGGACGGTACCGGACGGCCCATCCTTGGCTGCGATGTGTGGGAACACGCCTACTACTTGAAGTACCAGAATCGCCGGCCCGACTATCTCAAGGCGTTCTGGAATGTGGTGAATTGGAACGAAGTGGCCCGTCTCTACGCTCAAGCCAAAGGCTGAGAGAGGGCTTTACCCTGCGAAATCCCCACCACGCCGTCCGAAGCACACGGACGGCGTTCTTTTTTTGGAGCCGGCCTTCCGGCCGAACGCCGAGTTCCAGCAGCGACGATTCACATCGGCTCACTCGGAGCCACCCTCCGGGCATCCGGCTATTGCACCGTCACCGCCCGGTAGAAGCGCGGACCTGAACCTTGAGCGTTGGGATCGGAGATGCGAACGACTCCATTCACCGAATTGGTGGTCATGAGCGGCGTCCAAACGTCAAACGAAGTTGTCCACTCGATGGTGTATTCCCCGCCGGGCAGTCCGCTGAGATCGAATTGCAGGGATCCATTGCTGAACCCTGGAGGTGCAAACCTTGCCGGGGCCTCCAATCGGTAGGTCAAGTTGGCCGTCCCCGTCGCTCCATTCACACCATCGACCGCAATGTAATAAACCGTCCCTCGAATGATGGGCACCACGACTTTGCTGTCCTTCCCGTCCGTTCCGCCATCGTTGTCGCAAGCGACAGGAGTCAACGTCGCAAAGTCCGCCGCGTTCCCCGTGTAAACCGCCAGCACGGTGTCGAAATCGCTGCCATCCGTGGTCAGCGTCAGGAACCCGTCGGCTTCCGGAGTGTAGGAAGTCCACTGACTGGACCCGCCGATCACACCGCAATGCTGAGGCTCCCCTTCCTCCGTATTCGACCCGAATGAGTTGAAGATCTGGCTGCCGGAATAACCGCGCGCCACAGCCGTTCCTGTCCGCCTCGTCCGGGGCAATCCGCCCAACGCCCTTTCCAAGGGCAGAGGCGACGGGGTCAATGCATCCGAGGAGAGTTCCAGAAAGAGAACGGCATCCGACAACTTGTCTTCGCTGGAGACGTTTGCATTGACCTTGTCTCCTTCGCTCAAGTTGACCTGTAACCTCGCCGATCGGCTGGTGATGCTGGCTGAGGGATTCGAGACCTCGACAACGTAATCGCCAAGATTGGTCAACTGCACGGCCGTGATCGAAAGTGTTTCGGAGGTCGCCCCTGGGATGGCGGCTCCATTGAAAAACCATCGATACGTAATGGGATTGAGGGAGCCCACCGGATTCACCGCGGCCACTTTGAATTCCGCCGCGGCGCCCAACCGGGTCACGACCGTTTGCGGATGACTGTGTTCTTGGCGGAAAGCGCGACTTGAAACGTCCGGCTCGACCGGGCGCCCTGCTCATCGATCACCGACACCGTCACCAGCGCCGATCCCGTGGCGTCGGCTGAAGGCGATATGCTTAATCCACGCCGGGCCCCCGTTCCTTCGATCTTCAAGGCGGCATCCGGCAGCACACTTTGATCGCTCGACCTCGCCACCACTTGCAGTTTCTCGACAGGTGTTTCAGCGTCCGTAACCACGATCGAGATGGGACCGATGACGCGCCCACCCACGCTCACCTGATCTTGAATCTCGTTCAGGGTCGGCGCCGTGTTCGCTCCTTGGTCGATCGAATGGGCGTTCACGCTGAGCACGTAACGAACCGGTGTCTTGTTGCCGGGATCGCCGTGCAGAACCAGCACGTACTCGGCGGCACGCGGAGGCAGATATTCGAAATCGTTGTTCAACGCTGTCCCTCCCAGGGCCTCGTTGGCCGTGCCGTAGAGCGTCCAATAGGCGCCGGCATCCAGCCCCTGCCCGTTGAAATACAGCCGCTCCTTGCCCGTGACCGTGAGCCGAAGGATCCGCGCGCTGGTCGGGGGATCCAACACCCCGTCGAATGCGGTGTTGTAGCGAAGCACCGGCTGCGAGGCGACGTCAAAGAGCTGAAAAGCAAAAGCGCCCTTCGCATCGCCGCTTCCGTCAATCGACAGGGTAAAAACGCCCGATTCGCCAAGGGTCAACGGGCCAAAATCACCCCCCGCGGCAAACTCGCGCAAAACCCCGCCTGAAGGATTGATGAAGCGAGCGCGCAGGGACGCATGCTCCGCGAACAACGAATCGAAGTACAACTTTTGACCGGGAAAACCCTTGAACTTGAACATCGAAAAATCCCCGGCCCGTTCCAAGACGCCTTTCATCACCGCACCGAGCTCCAGTTCCAAATCGGGAATGGAAGCGACATTGACGCTGAATTTGAAGCTCGGCGGCTTCTCGGCATGACTCGTGAGGACCAGCAGGTGCACCCCTGTTTGGGTGGCGACGGATTCGAAATCGCGATTGATGGTGTTGCCACCCAGAGCCGCATTGCCTGGACCGTAAAGATTCCACGCCCCCGTAAATTCCGAACCCAAACCATCGAAGAAAAGTCGCTGGCCGGCCGTCGCCAGCACCTTGTAAATCACCGCGCCGAATCCCGGATCCACGACGCCAGCATACTCGCGATTGAGGACCAACTCAGGCTGGCTTCCCATTTCAAACACTCGAAATGCAAAGTCCCCGATGGCGCCGCCGTTGGCATCAATGACCACTCGATAATGGCCATTCCCCCCCAAAGTCACAGGACCCCGGTCATTGTCGATCGCCACAGCGAACAAATCAGCGCCCGACTCCACATCCTGAACGCGGGCCACACCTCCGCCAAATCCCTTCATACCGTCGAAATACAGCCGCTGCCCCGCCACGCCTGCAAACTCGAATATTCTGCGATCCCCCGGCAGCGAAATGCTGCCGGACACCACCGAATTCAACGGCAGCTTCTCCGTGGTCACACGTGCCGGCAAAGCCCGGAACGCATAGCCCGCCGGAGCCGCCGTCCTTCCGTCCATCGTCAGAACATAAACGCCATCGGACGGAAGGATGACCTCCATATCAGCGCCCCAATGAACCTGCGCCAGCACGGCGTTCTGGGGACTGTAAAGTCTCCAATCGCCTCCATTGGTGCCCAAGCTGTCGAAGTACCACCGCTGCCCAGCCCCCCCCAACAATGCATAAGGGGTGATCCCCAACCCCAGGTCGTTGACTTTGCGAATCTCCACCCCTGCCTCAATCCTGGCTGCTTTCGCCAAATCAAGCATCCGGAATCGAAAATCCGCTCGCACTCGAGAACCATTGTCCACCAACAACGTGTAACGCCCGCCCATCTCGAGGCTGAATGGATTGGTATCCGAATCCGAATTGCCATTGACGTGCTGCACTCGTCCCACCGGTCCGTAAAGACGCGAACTAACTCCATCGAAATCCGCGTCAAGAGCGTCGTAAAGCAGCCTCTGACCGACGGAACCGTCGAGAGTGAATTGGCGCGCTTCGCCGGGATCGAGATCTCCCGCGACGCTCTCGCCCAAGGACAGCGCGGGAGCCTGGGAAAAGTTGAGCAGGTGAAACTTGTCGGTTCCGGTTCCCCTGACTTGCAAGGTCAGCTTGCCATTCTTCGGGATGATGAAAGGACCGCTGTCTCCATTGGACCCCACGGTGAAAAGATTCGCCCCACCAGCCGGGGCCTCACGCAAATCCACCAAAACTCCCCCGGCCGGATCCTGCGCATCAAAGTAAACCAAATGCCCGGCCACACCATCGAATTCAAACCGGTTCGTTCCTCCGCCCGTCACGGATCCTTGAATCAGTTGCCCGAAACCCGCAAGCGTCCCCGTGGGCTCCTCCAAAACGGTCAGCAAGAATCCATAAGGCAGCGAAGCGGCCGGATTATTGTCTGACACGATCATGACATAATGCTCGCCTGACTCCACCAGAGCGAAATCCAAGTTCCTCGCCCTCAACCCGCCAAAATCGGTCGTCACTCCCGAAGGATTCACCAACCGGGCCGAAATGCCCCCGTCCGTGGCACCCGCCCCGGCCAGTCGCATCCGTTGTCCCGCCTTGGCCGAAAACCGATACAAATCCATGCGAGCCCCCGGAACCAGCGCCCCCACCACATTGCCTCCGATGCTGATCGGAGCCGAAGCCGCCAAATCAAGCGCGCGAAATTGAAAGTCACCCACCCAGGCCCTGGATGCGGTGAACGTAATGCGATGCTTCCCGGTTTCCTTGAAAACTTCCACCGCCCCATCCGCCGCGCCCCCTGACCCCAAATCCCCCGCCGGCGGACTCGAGAAAACATACCGAACCGGGGCGACGCCACCAAGAGGCGAAAGCCAGTCCAAGATGACCTTTTGCCCCGCCACGCCGTCGAAAAGGAATTGGATGGAATCGCCCGGATTCTGAATGGCACCCCGCGTCGTTTGACCCAAGAGCAGAGCCGACTGCGCGGCGACCATCGGAGTGACCCGCAGGCCATAAGGAACCGGATTCTCCGAATTGCCATCCAGCACTAAAAAATACTCGCCGTCACCCGGAAGGGTCACGGTGGAGTCGCCGGTCAAGTTGCTTCCCGTCAGCCAGCGTCCGGTCGGCTCATAGAATCCCCAACCGGCAGCGGTGGAAGGGCCCATAAAGTCCAGGTATAACCTTTCGTCAATCTTGCCTCGAATGCGGAAGATAACGCTCTGATTTCCTCGCTCCATGGAGTCACCCTGATCCCAAAGCAGGTACATTGCATTGCCCCCAAAGCCCTCCTCGAACTGTGCGCGCATGCGATAAACACCCGGCGCAACGGGCACGGAGGCCGGGCCGACCCTGATGGCCTGGCCCTGGCCCCAGTTGTTGTCCGTGAGCTCCGGCGAAGCTTTTTCGAATTGCCCATTTCCATCCAGGTCGATCCAGAGGCGGCTGCCATCGTCGCTCGAGGTGAAAAACCGCGTGTTCGGGATCGTGACCAGAACGGTGCCATCCCACTGAACCGAATAGTCTTCCCAATTGTCATCCGTCCCTTTGGTCAACCCGACTGCGGCACGAGAGCCCCAATTCGGATTGTCGAAGGCGATCTGAGAGTCGGCTCTTTTCCCCGCCACAGGTTGCGTAATCCGCCAATCATCCTGCTCTGGATGGCTCCTTAAACTGGAGTTGATATAGGTTCCCACGACATCCAAAGCTGGGGCCGGCACCACGGAGAAGCCGTACGCCTTGCCATACTCCAAATCGCGCACGGCGGAGGATCCGAGGTCGATCCACCGAAACGCGTAATCTCCCGTTGTCGCTCCGATGCCATCCAGCACGAGCGTGTACACGCCGGCCTGGCCGATCGTAAATGGACCGCGGTCCGTGACTCGATTGACCTCCCAAAGCGATTCCCCTCCGGGGCCGAGCAGCCGGGCGTGAACGGATCCGGGATGATTGCTTTGCGCATCGAAGTAAAATTGTTGCCCCACGCGGGCGGTGAACCGGAATTGGTGCTGGTCACCCGGGCGAAGAATCGAACCCTCCAAGCGCTGGTTCATGAGCAAGTCCTCCACCGCGTGTTCATACGCGTTCACCCGGAAAGCAAAAGGAATCGGGTTCGGCGCTCCATGCCCGTAGATGAACAAGTGATACGCCCCGGCGCGCGGGAGGGTCAGCTCGAAGCTGCCCGATAATCCCACATTCCCCAACGTCTCGTTCGCGGGACCAAACAAAATCATGCCGCCGCCCGCTTGCCCCCACAGACCGTTGAAAAAGAGCCTCTCCCCCTGCCGGCCTTCATAACGGTAAGCCTGCAAAACCGTTCCGGGATCCAGGCTCTGTCCCGCTTCCCATTCCAGGAACATCGTGTTTGCTCCGAATTACTCCGCATACTGGACACGAAACGCGTAAGTGCCCGCCGGAATCCGCTCCATCGGCCCGCGCCGGGTCGTGCCTTGACCTTGGCCCCAATTATTATTGAGAAACTCCGGACCCGTTTCTTCAAACTTGCCATCCGCATTCAAATCAACCCAGAGCCGACTGCCATCGTCACTGCTGGTATAGAGCCTCGCGCCTTCCCGCCACCTGCTGGGTGACACGCCAGTCATCCTGGGTTGCGTAGCTCCGCAGGCTTTCATTGATATAACTCCCCACGACTTTGATCAACGCCGAAGCGGGTACACTCTCAATGCCCACTCCATACGTCGTGTTCAACTGCAAAGCCCGCACGGGCGGGGACGCAAGGTCGAACAACCGAAACCGATAAGCCCCGATGTTCCCCGCCCCTCCCTCCACGATGAACTGATACTTGCCGAACTCCGTGAGAGTCAACGGCCCGAAGTCGGAATCCATTCCCCTGAAAAAAAGATCCGCCCCACCCGGCGAGCGCAAACGAACCGTCGCCCGGGTGAACCCCTCGATGGCATCGTAAAAAAGACGCTGCCCGGGCGCCCCATCGAACTCGTAGACCGCATCCTCGCCCGCCGCGTTGATCTCCCTGGACACCAGAGCTCCCAGCCCCAGGACCTGCGTCCGGGTCCCGGCCCTCGATGGAACCAAGTCAAAAAAAGCCGGTTCACGACCTCCGCCCCCGATTCCCAACACGTAAATCGATTCGAAGACCGTGGTAAACTCCAAATCCGCATTCCACGAATTCTGGCTCAGGATCTCATTCTTGGGACCATAGACCGCCCATCCCCCGCCATTGGTCCCACGCCCGTCAAAAAACCAGCGTTCCCCGGCCTTCGCCGCGAATCGGCGGAAGATAGCCCCCGTTGGCGGATCCATCTTGCCTGTCAAAGGCGAACCCAACTCCAGCATCGGCGCTTGATCCACATCGAAATAACGGAATCGGAAGTCCGTTTTCACGTTGCTCACGTTTTCCGTAATCCAATAGTAACGCCCTGCGGCTCCCAGCGTGAAAATGCCAACATCATGATCCGCGTTCCCGTTCACAAATTGGATGTTCCCCGCTGAATTGAGGAGTCGAATGAGCACCGGATCGAAATCCGCATCCAATGCGTCATAGAAGATCCGTATCCCCGCGGTCCCCTCAAAAGCAAAAACCTCGGTCTGCGCGATTTCCAAATCTCCCTTCATTTCCACGCCCGGCGGCACGTGTTTCAGTCCTGTCAAATCCAGCAACCTCAACCGATAGGCTCCGGTCCCCCGCACCACCACATCGTAGGCAGCACTGGAAGCAACCAAATGCGGACCCGAGTCCCCACTGGCACCCACCGTGAACATGTTCCCCCCGGTTCCATCCGAACGCCGAAAATCCACCACCACGCCTCCGGCTCCCCGGTTCAAACTATCCAGGTAAACCCACTGGCCCGCCACGGCTTGGACCGTAAATCGATTCGTCCCTCCCGTAACCGAACCTTCCAAGATCTGCCCAAATCCGATCGATTGCCCCTTGGCATCCGCCGCCGCAGTCACCTCGAACTGATAAGAGAAAGCGAGGCTCCCTGAACCCGTCCCGGCCACCAGCAAGACACAAATACCGTCGGTGGGGAGCACCACTTCGCCTAAATCGGTCCGAAATCCGCAGCCGGAAATTAACACTTGGTCCGCGGCACCATAAAACTCCCAGGAGGCCGCTGTCGAACTTGAGACGCTGGCCAGCCAGCCCTTTCCAAAAATACACCACCGACTGCCGTTGCGGAGCCAAAACTCCGTTCACCGTCTTGCCCGACACAAGCTCCGGCCCGGAGGCCACATCAAGAATGCGGAACTTGAATTCTCCGGTGGATTCGCGAATGCCATCGACCGTGACCAGATAGTTCCCGGTCTCCTCCAAAGTCTGCAATCCCCCGTCGCGTCCGGCGACCGAGTTGAGCACCTGTTTTCCCGAAGGTGCAGTGACCGTGATCGTCAGTCCGCCATTGTCCGGCTCCAATCCATCCAGAAATACCCGCTGCCCGGCGGTGCCTTTGATCGAGTAGCCGACGAGGCCACCCGCCAAGGCAATCTTCCCCTCAACGGTCTCGCCATACCGAATCACCGAACTGGCGGGCAAGAGCTGAGCCCAAGCCGGGAACGACTTCAGGAGAAATCCCGTGAGGAATCCGAGGAGGATGAGGGGTCGTTTCATAATTCACGCGTTCGCAATTCCAGGAATTGCATTGAGAATAGCTTCCAGCGGGAACTCCCCGCAGGGCTCCCATGCCAGGAGCATACCACAAGCCAATGCCCGGGCGCAGCTCAAAACCCGAGGCCGAGATCACGGTAAAACAAAGCGGCGGATTCCAAGGAATCCGCCGCTTCAAATCGGGTGCTGAACAGGTCGGGATCTCAGGCCTTCTTCGACTCGCCTTTTTTCCAAGTGCGCTTGGGTGGCTTGGTCACCAAACCCTGCTTCAAGGCCTTGGCGCTGACTCGGATGTAGCGGACTTCGCCGTCCACCACCGCCTTAACCCGTTGCAGGTTGGGGAAAAACCTTCGCTTGGTAATGGCGGTGACGTGGGTGCCAATGCCGCCCTGTTTCTTGGCTTTTCCACTGCGCCAAATAATACTGCCCTTGACCGGGCCCTTGCCTGTTAATTCGCAAATTCTTGCCATATCTACATTTCCGCGAAGCTCGCGAGCGGGCGAAACTATCAACCTTCGCCGCCAATGCAAGGACGAATGTTTCCTAATTTCAGTTCCTCAGTTCCCGGTGCTTCCGCAAGCTGACGGGGCGCGCCGTTCACAGCGCTTCCGCTCGCGCCAGCCTGCCTGACCGGCTCGGATGGAACCTCGCCCTCCCGCTCCAGGGCCCGCCATGGGTGGATGCCTTCGCCCCGGCAGCACCCTTGCCCCTCCAACCTGCGATGCCCCTTTCAAGACATGCCCTGAAGCGGCGTGAACGCCGCGCGCATCACTGACAAACCTGTGAATGCGCGGAGATCCGCCCCAGGCGCGCTTGGCCCGCCTACTTCAACGGAATGGGAGGTGGGTTGATGTTGGGAATCGGAGCATCAATCTCACTGTCGGCTGCCCCACCGTCCTTCTTCTCGTCGCCCTTCTTGTCGGCCATGAAATCGGCGCGATTCTTGAGGATCGCATCGATGTTCCACTTCGACACCAAATAGGTCCAGTTTGCCAGGGCTTTCTCTTTCGCCAATTTCTCCTTCAGCTTGTCTTGCTTTTCCTTGAATTCCTTGTCGAGCTTTTCCTTGTCCTCCGGCTTCTCATCCTTGCCGGGGGTGCGTTCTCCAGCCAGCGAGGCACTCGTCGCCACTTGCAGATGGTAGTTCTCTTCCGGCGTCTTCGATCCGATTTTGATTTGATAAGTAAAACCCTCAAACGTTTCAACGGTCGCGGTCATCGGCTGATGAAGTCCGGTCGTTTCCGGCTTCGCCTCGGGCGAAACCACGTCGGTGAAACTTGGATAGGAGAACAAGTTCCCAGCCGCAGAAGCTTTCGTCGCGTCAAATTTCTCCTCCGGCTTGGCGTCCGCCAGCTTCAATTCCCCGCCCTCGGTCTCCCGATGGATTTTCCACGAGTTCGTGTCCTGGGTGTGAGTGACCGCGACGCTCTTCAGTTTTTCAACTTTGAAGAATTCTTTGTCGATCCACGTCTCGGCCTTGGGTTCCAGGTTGTTCAACGGATCAGAAATGACCGCCACGTCCTGCCCTGGTTCGCCCACGAGCAGGTAACGGCCGTCCGGCCATTCCCCGCCTCCGCCAAAAGGAGATGCCTCGCCGCCGGATTTCTTCACGTGCTTCTTGCCCAGCAACACGGACTTGATCGTTTTGCCGCTGGCATCCTTCAATTGGACCAGTGTCCCGGAATTGGTTCCCTGGTCAGGAGGAAGGAGGTCCAACCGCCCAAGCTGGGAGGCTCCCACTTTGACGGCTTGGACCGTCTTGAGTTCCCAGAGTTTTCTGAGGGTGTCGCCGATTTCACTGAAGTTGGCCGGATACTCGAAGCGCTCCTTCACGTGCCACGCCTCGCCCTTCTTGACGAGGTGAAGCGTGTTGGTTTGCTGTTGGATCACGATGGAGCTGACTTCGTTGATGGGGAACTCGCCCAAGGCTTTTTGGCCCATGCTTTGCCCCGACGACTTCCAGGCGGAGGTGTCGCGTCGATACAGGAGAGCTCCCAGGCCGACGACGACGGCCCCCACCACCAGGATGAGGATGAGTTGCTTGCGGTTCATTTTGCGGCGGTCTTCTTGCGTTTCATCATCGCGAGCAGGATGCCCGCCACGGTCACTCCCAGGGGCATGCCTGCGATATTGACCCACTTCAAGGAATTCTCCAGGGAATCAATGTCCCGCCGGAGCTGTTTCCGAACGTCCTTCAGTTCCTTCTTCACCTCGGCCTCCTTCTTGCGGAAATTCGCCAATTCCTGTTGCTGCTCCGGAGACATGATAAAACGTTGATTCTTGTCCTGCTTCGTCCGCTGCAGCTCGTTCAAACGCTGCTGGGCATTGGCGAGGTCGCCCTCCAGTTGCTTGATCTTGGCCCGGTAGCTCTCCTCCGCCTGAGCCTGCATCTTCTTCACGACCGTAAAGGGCCGGCTAATGGTGGCCCGCGTGCGGACCTGGATCAGGCTGCTGTCCCCGGACATTTGCTCCACCAGGTTTTGGGCGAGGTTCAGATTCTGATTCAAAGGGGTGGCCAGTTGCTGCCCAAAGAAGTTTTGCACGCGCACCGTAAACTGGTCGTAAAGCATGTCCACGTCGCCGAACAAGACCACCACGGCCTCCTTCGTGCCTTCCTTCAACCCCTCCCCTTTCTTTTCCTCTTTCTTTTCGCCGTCCGCGGGCGGCGCCGCCGCTGGCTTGCCTTCCGGAAAAGCAGTCTTGAACTTGCCGCTCAGCCGGATGGCCAAACTTTGCTCCTTGCCCGAACGAACATAGTCCTTGTTGATATTGCCCCCGGCGAACTCGGCCATGAATTTTTCGATCTGAGCCGAGTCGGGGGTGGTCTTCAGCAAGGTCGTCTGGGTCAAACCCGAAACCGGCGTTCCCGAAAACACGCCGGAAAACGCCATCAGCAAATTGTCGATCTGGCTCGTCACCACATCGCCCTCCAGCACGCCATCCTTGTTGATGCTGAGGACGGTGGGTAAAGCTTCCGGCCGCCCGCCCCGGCTGAGTTGCGTTACAAAATTCATGTCCGCCACCACTTTCTCCGAGGAGAACTCAATCCCCCAGGCCTTGAACAATTTGTCGAGCGAAGAACCACTGGAAGCCGCGCGCTGAAGCGGATTCGAAGGGTTCGCGGTGCTGTCCACCACACACAGGGGATCGACAAACGCGATCAACGAACCGCCTTTCAGCACAAACTGATCGATCGCAAACTGCGCCGGCTCAGGGAGATTCTTCGGATGCAGCACCAGCAACACCTTGATGTCGTCCTCAATGTGATCCACCGACGTCTCGATTTGCTTGACGTTGAAATCACGCTTCAGCTCGTTGATGAACACCCAGGCGGGCTGCTGACCGCCCCGGCCCATCTGCATCATCATCGGGTTCATGGCCGACCCGAACACAGGCAGGGAACTCATCACGCCCACGACCGGCTTGGTGGGGCTGATGACCTGCGAAATAGCCCGCGAAATATCGTACTCCAGCAGCTTTTCCCGGTCAGGAGAGAGGGTCACGGGAAATTTGGCGTCCAAACAGCTCACCGCCAGACCGAGATAAATCTTGTCGGTCATGTTCACCATCATGCCCTCGACACCGTCCAAGTTGGCGGATTCCTCGGCATCCGAATCGGGTTGCGGATCGAGTTTTTCCAGCTCGATCAATCCCTTCGAGTGCTGCTGATACTCGTCCAGCAAATCCTCCACCCTGCGGGCGTGGTTCTGCCAGGGCACCGGCATGGCGTTCTCCCCTTGGGTGTAATAAAACCGGATTTTGACCGGCGTATCCAATTTCTTGAGGATGCTCTTGGTCCCTTCCGAAAGCGTGAAGATCTTATCCTGCGTCAAATCCACCCGAACCTTCGCGCGGCTGGCGATCAAGTTCAGGAAGATCAGGATGAGGAACATCGCCCCCACCCCGATCGTGGAGTAGAGCAGGGCCTCGTTGGACTTGTTCTTGGACATAGGCGGTGTCGAAAGTGAAGGGTTATCCGGCGCGGTGGCTGCGAATGATCACGCTCGTGGTGAACAGGGAGAATCCCATGACCGAGAGAAAGTAGAGCAAATCACGGGAATCCAGCACGCCGCGTTGGAAACCTTCGAAGTGCGGCATGACGCTGAAGGCCGCCACGCCCTTGACGAGCGCGTTCGGCGCCCATTTCACGAGCAGGTTCGTCACGGGCGGCCAGCCGGCCAAGATCAGGAAAAGACAGAAAACAACGGAGAGGATGAAGCTGATCACTTGATTGCGAGTCATGGCCGAGGTCACACAACTGATGGCCAAATAGGCCCCGGCCAGCATCAGGCTTCCCGCGTAACCTCCGGCGATGACGCCGAGATCCGCCGGTCCCAGATACCGGACCGTCGCTACGAGCGGAAAAGTCAGCGCCAGCGCCAGGGCCAGGAAAAGCCAGGAGGCCAGGAACTTCCCGAGAATCGCATGCCAGGGCGTAATGGGCATGGTCAAGAGCAACTCAATCGTCCCCAACCGGCGCTCCTCCGACCACAGCCTCATGCCGGCGGCCGGGACCAGAAACAAATAGAGCCACGGATGCCAGAGAAAAAAGGAAGTCAGCGAAGCCTCTCCCCGTTCGAAAAACCCGCCCGCCATGAACGTGAAGAAGCCGACCAATAATAGAAAAATAACAATGAAAACGTAACCCACGGGCGAGGCGAAGTAGCCTCCAAACTCCCGCTTCGTGATCGTCCAAATATTGCCGAGGGGTGTCCCTTGAGCGCTCATGCTTGCCTGTCCTTTTGCATTTGTGTGTCGGGAAGAGTGATGCTGCGGAAAACCTCGTCCAATCGCCCTTCATCCTGATGAAGTTCGAGAATCTGCCAGCCCTCGCGATTGGCCAACTCGTGCAAAGCGCGAGTCATCTGGCCGTCCGCCAGGGAGGTCTGAGGATAAATGCGCACGCCGGCCTCCCCGTTGGCGCCGAACGGAACCACGCGCTTGGCGCCCGCCACGGAGCCGGCTTTCGCCAGCACGTCCGCAGGGGCGGGGCCCGCAACCTTGAACAAAACCGTGCCGGCGAATTCTGAACGCTTCTTCAATTCCGACGGAGTTCCGTTCGCCACCACTTCGCCGCGGTCGATAATCATGGCGCGTGAACAGACCGCTTCGACTTCCTCCAGGATATGTGTGGAAAAGATGATCGCCTTCTTTTCTCCCATGCGCCGGATCAACGTGCGCACTTCATGCTTTTGATTCGGATCCAGGCCGTCGGTCGGCTCGTCCAACACGAGCACCTCAGGATCATGAAGGATGGACTGGGCAAAACAGGTGCGATGACGGTATCCCTTGGAAAGCGTGTCCACACTCTGTTGCACCACGTTTTCGAGGAAACACGTTTCAATCACCCGGTGAACGGCCTGGGTGACGGAAGCCCCGCGCATGCCTCGCAGTTCCGCCGCAAATCTCAGGAAGCCCTCCACCGTCATGTCGGTGTAAACGGGCGCGTTCTCGGGCAGGTAGCCCAGGAGACGCTTGGCCGGGATGGGATTCTCCCAAACATCGAACCCTCCAACCGACGCCGTGCCCGACGTGGGCGGGAGGAACCCCGTCAACATGCGCATGGTGGTGGATTTGCCCGCGCCGTTCGGTCCCAGAAATCCAAGCACTTCCCCCTTCTCCACCGTGAAAGAGACGCCTTTGACGGCGTGCTTGGGGCCAAATTGTTTTCTCAGTTCGCTTACTTTGATCATTCGATCCTCATTCCAATATCATCGCACCGCAACCCGCGCCCGGATCAAGCCTCGCCGCACTGGGCAGCGAAATCCGACCCGATTACTACCTATACATATGATCGAGAGGCCTCTACCCATACAACGCTTGTCAAGAGGCGCAAGAGTAAGGCGATCCCCCGGGAGCTTCATTTCCGCGGGACGGATCCCTTTGACCCGTGCGAGCTCGAAAGGCTCAATCTTTCGAAGGGAGAAGTAAACAATATTCGGCAGGTTACCCCCTGACCCGGTGCATCCACAGGTTGTCGGGGCGCGCCGTTCACGGCGCTTCCGTTCCCGCCAATCGGCCGCGGCGATCTCCTCCTGTTCCATGGCCTGCCCTAGCCCGCATATTTCATGGCGCGATCGATTTTAGGAATTTGGAGGGCAAGATTTTCCTGAGACGCGGCGGAATGGGCGTTGGAGGGCTGGTGGTGGGGTGACGACAAGGGGGAACGGCGGTATCGC
>Ga0194132_10002153_pt1 | contig 37951 bp, 27 predicted proteins | sample TA2KigOf80mmetaG_FD_148612 | JGI IMG/M metagenome (GOLD analysis project Ga0194132, IMG submission 148612) | Freshwater microbial communities from Lake Tanganyika, Tanzania - TA2015054 Kigoma Offshore 80m | ecosystem: Environmental > Aquatic > Freshwater > Lake | place: Tanzania: Lake...
CCTCACCGACTCCCCGCTTGCTTCCTGTTCTGACACCAGCCGGAGCCAATGCGATCTTCGGTCTCTCATTCCTCCAATATCGTTCCCCCCGCCGATTTCGGGAAGAGGGAATCACCGGACGCTTACGGATCAACGGCGCCGACACGCGGGCCTACGTGATGAACTACATCAGCCGCGACGTCTCCGTGATCAGCCTTCAGGCGACTCCCGAACGCGTCACCGCCACTCTGAAGACCGTACCCCTGCCGGATCCGGGAACCCGCTATGACACGCTGCAGATCGGCAAGGAGCTCTACCACACCTCGGTCGGTGAGTTCGATCCACCTCGCCAGGGCGCCGCTGCGATCCGCGGCCGGATGTCAAACGAAGGTTGGGGATCCTGCTCTGCGTGCCACCCGTTCGGGTTGTCCGACAACGTCGTTTGGATCTTCGCCGCCGGACCGCGGCGCACGATCCCGCAGCACACAGACTACAACCAGTTCGATCCCAATGACCAGCGCTTGTTCAACTGGTCGGCCATCTTCGACGAGCAGGAGGACTTCGAGCTCAACATCAGAAACGTCTCCGGTGGAGCGGGGCTCATCGTTAGTGAAGACGGCGTGACTCCCGAAACGAATGTGGTCGCATTCGCCACCGCGAACTCCAACCGGCGTCAACTCAAAGTCCGCGGCGTCAACGCCTGGGACGCGATCAAGGCTTACATCCAAACGGGAATCCGCGCGCCCATCTCTCCCGTCTCGAAAGAGGATCCTGACGTGATCGCAGGCGAACAGATTTTCCGCCAGGCCAACTGCCAGACCTGCCACGGCGGACCACTGTGGACCAGCGCCTACCGGGAATTCGGACCTCCCCCGGCGGCGAATCTGATCTCCAATACTCAGATCGCCGGCGCGCTCAAGAAGATCGGCACGTTCGACCCGAACCTGAAGACCGAAGTACGGGCGAACGCCGCGGCGCCCCTGGGAGCCGACGGATACGCACCCGCTTCGCTTCTGTCACTGCACGCTTTCCCGAGGACATTCCTCCACAACGGCGTGGCGGATTCCCTGGATGCCGTCTTGAACAGCATCGAACACCGGGCGGCGGCTACCGGCGTGGATCTACTGGACGACCCGGACAAGCGCCGCCAGTTGATCCGGTTCCTGCTGTCAATCGACGGAGCGACACCGCCTATCTACTAATACGGGCGGCCGAACTCCCCACGGGCTCCGGGTCTTCCGGAGCCCATTTTTTATATCTTCTCCAGGTCCGACGTGTCCGCTACGTACAGATTGATCCGCCCGCTCTCCTGCGACGTGAACAAAAGCCGGGAACCGTCCGCGTTCCACACCGGTCTCGGCTCATTCAGATAAGGACGCGGAGGGAACCACAGGCCCCAGTTCCGGAACGGGAACCGCTCGTCACCCTGCTCCGGCGGCTTGGCACCCGACGGGATTGTCACCAGTTGTGTCATCTTTCGCGTCTTCGTATTGATCAGCGCCACCCCATACCCCATTGGACCGCCATAGCAATCAGTGCCAACCAAATGCGGATGCCGGGGGTGATACGACGGGTGGCCCGCGGGCACATGATCATCCGTCATCCTCGTCTCGCGCCCCGTCCGCAGGTCGAGCTCCCACAGTGCCTGCAAGTTGTCGAACTCGCGCCGCCGGACAAACAGGATCGCCTGGCTGTCCGGACGCCACGTCGGATGATGCAGGTCCGCTGCCGCGTGCCGCAGTTGCCCGGACTCAAACTCGTACACAAATACCTCGACCAGCTTCGGGAAATCATCGTTGGTCCGGTGCACAATCATGATCCGCTTTCCATCCGGACTAAACCGCGTGTTCTGCAACGCCGACGCCGTCCCCACCACCAGGTGCCTGTTCGGCGACAACGCCAGCGCGCGCTCGAGCGTCACCAGCCGCTCGTACTTCTTGGCCGCGACATCGTAGATCCCCCACTCCGATCCCCGGACACACGAGATGCGCCGGAAGTCGGGACTCATCCGGTTGGCGGCCACTGGCGTGTTCACTTTCACGGACTCGCCGGTCGCGAGATCGATCACCGTGGTCACGCGCTCAAACGTGTAGTAGGCCGTCGTGCCCCCGGGACCCCAGAACTGGTTGACTCCGACATGGTAGTTGCCCTTGATTCCGTCCGCGATCTTCCGCGCGCCGCTCCCATCCGTGTTCATGATCCAAAGCGACCCGGGGTACCGCCCCAGCGCTGTCAGCTTATCGACTGACGCGTCCATGCGAAAGAACAGCAGCCGCCGCCCCGCCGGGTCCCACGGCGGAATGTCGTAGTAGTGGTGCGTTTCATGTTGCGGACTCGCATACCGCACCACCTTCCGTCCCGTAACGGGATCCTTGATCTCGGCTGCATTCATCGCCCCCGCCACGGCGGCGCTCAAAAACGAACGGCGGCTCCAACAGTTCATTGATTCCAGCTTATCTCCATATTCGCGATCGCCTGATCCTTAATCTCGACTTCTTGTTCTTCATCCGGGAGGCCTGCCCGTCTCAGCATGATCCGGTGCTTTCCCGGCGGGAGTCTCAGCCGCGCCGGAGTCACACCCGTGTGCTGCTTGCCGTCGACAAAGATCATCGCGCCCGGCGGAGTCGAACGGACGATCAGCGTTCCACCCGACTGCTCAAGCAACGCAGAGGCATCCGTATCCCGCGGAACCTCGATAATCGCGAGTCCCGCGCGGTGTCCCGCGAGGCTGAACCGGACCACTTGCCTTCCGGCCGGAAGCTCCATCGAACAGGGTGTGACACAGGTCCCACTGTACCCATCCACCTTCACCGTGGCGCCCGAAGGCGTGGTTTCGAACCGGACCTCGGCGGGTTGCGCCGCCACCGGTACCGGAACCGGTTTTGGTTCGCTCACCACCACGGGTGCAGGCTTGGGAGGCTCGGGATCCGGTGCGGGCGGCAACGGCGGAACCTCTTGCCGTGGTGGCGGCGGTTCTGGCTTCAGCTCCGGGACAGGCGGTGGCGGCGGAACCGGGCGGAATACATACGCCGCACCAGCCGCCGACACCAACAGCACCGCTGCCGCCGTCCACCATACACCCCGCCTGGACTCGGGTGCTCTCGCTGGCCGGACCCACGCCGGCGCAGGCTTGGACTCCCCTGTCTCCCGTGGCTTGACGCTCGTCGACACGGTTGGCTGGTTGTCAGCCGTGCCCCGCGGTTGTGGCTGCCACCCTGGCGCGCTTGCAAGCGCATCCGACAACGCGGCGAAGAAACTGCGGCAGTCCGGATACCGCTGGTCAGGAGTCTTGGCAAGACCCCGCCGGAACACCGCGTCCACCGCCGAAGGCAGCGTGTGATTCAACCGGCTCGGCCACACCGGTTCCTCGCGCGCGATCTTCAACGCCAGTCCCGCGAGCGACTCGGCGTAGAACGGTTTCTCCCCGGTCAGCAACTCGTAGGCGATCACCGCCAATGCAAACTGGTCCGACGCCCCGGATACCGGCCGCGACTCCACCTGTTCCGGCGCCATGTAGCCTGGCGTGCCGACCACCATATCGGTGCGTGTCACTTCTTGCGACATGATCCGCGCGATCCCGAAGTCCGTGATCTTGACACCCGCCGGCCCGAGCATGATGTTCGCCGGCTTGACGTCCCGGTGGATGATGCCTTTTGAATGGGCGTAGTCGAGTCCGGTGGAGGTCTGCTCCAATAGCGGCAGGACCTGCGACTTCGTCAGCAGCCCCTCGGCCGTGAGAATCTGCTCGAGCGTCCGGCCCTCAACCAGTTCCATCGCGATGAACGCGACGCCATGCTCCTCGCCAACATCGAACACGGTGACGATCCGTGGATCCTGAAGAATCCCCGCCGACCGCGCCTCGCGGTACAGCCGGTCGCGCAGGTTGCTCCTCTCCGCATCCGATGTCAACTCGTTCAAGCGGATCGTCTTGATTGCCACCTGTCGGCCGATCGCCGGATCTGACGCAAGGTACACGATCCCCATGGCTCCCCTTCCCAGCTCGCCTTGGATCTCGTACCGGCCGATTCGCTTCATGGGGCCTCATGCCCACCGCAAAATACTAGCGTTGAACTCTGCCTGAGCCTCCGCCCTTGATCAAGCCTTCCACTTCCTCACGCGTGAAGCGGTTGAAGTCCCCTGGAATCGAGTGCTTCAGGCACGACGCCGCAACCGCGAACTCCAGCGCGGCCTGCGGTGAATCAAGGTGCAACAGACCAAAAATGAGACCGCCGGCGAAGCAGTCTCCTCCACCGACGCGGTCCACGATGTGCGTGATGTCGTAGTGCTTGCTCAGCAGGAACTGGGCCCGGTCGTGGTAGCACGCAGACCAGCCATTCCGTGAGGCACTATGCGATTCGCGCAAGGTGATCGCGATGCCTTTCAGCCCAGGATAGGCCGCCAGCACAGCTTCGGCGAGCGTCTGGTACGCGCCCCGGTCGAGTTGGCCCGAGTGGACGTCCACGGCCGCCTCGACGCCGAGCGTCATCTGGCAGTCTTCCTCGTTGGCGATCACGTAGTGACAGTGCTCTACCAGCAGCGGCATCACTTCCTTCGCCGCCTTCCCGTATTTCCACAGATTCTTCCGGTAATTGAGATCGATGGAGACCGTGAGCCCGGCGTCCTTGGCGGCCTTGACGCTTTCCACCGCCAGATCCGCGGCGGACTGGCTGAGCGCCGGAGTGATCCCCGTGATATGAAACCAGGAGCCTCCGTTCAGTGCCGCGCCCCAGTCGACATCGCCGGGCTTGGCCAATGCGATGGCGCTATGATCCCGGTCATACACAACCTTCGACGCCCGCTGATTGGCTCCCGGCTCGACGAAGTAGATCCCGAACCGGCCCTTCTTGCGCACGATATGGCTCGCGTCCACTCCGAACCGCCGCATTTCGCCGATGAATGCGTCCACGATCGGGTTCCCCGGCGGCAGCACGGTGACGTAGCGCGACGTGCCGCCGAATCCGGCTACCGCCACCGCGACGTTTGCTTCGCCTCCTCCGAACGTCGCCAGAAACTGCGGCGACTGGAGGAAGCGCTCAAATCCGGGTGGGGCGAGCCGCAGCATGATCTCGCCGAATGTAACGACTGTTTTGGCCATCTATCTTGAGGTTAACGCACCCGGACCCGGACCACTTCCGGGCCCCCGGCGGGAACCTCGACTGCGCCCCTTTCCGCGCGCCTCACGTGCACCGTAAGCGCCGGATGCCGCGTCTTCAACTCGACCCGGACGGCGTCCGCTTCACCGTGCACCGAAAAGCTGATCCCGCCGAGATACGTCGGCGCACGCTCCACCACAATCCGCTGGCCCGGATCGAGCCAGTTGCGCGGGACACCACGCAACAGGTGCAGTCTGCCCGTGGGCCGGTTGTCCACCAGTTCCTCGTGGACCAGCATGTGCCGCAACATGCTCAGCGTCTCCGCGTTCGCCGCTGAATTCGGATAGGAAACCTCGGCGGCCTGCGGACCCCCATTCACGGTGTTGTACCCGATCAGCGGAGCGCCCTCGCTTCCCGCATACGTGTTGCGCGACATCGCAAACGCCAGCCGCCCGTAGAATCCCAGCAGGAAATCGTCCACCCGCCCTTGCCGCAGCCGGTGGTTGTGCAGCGCGTAGTTGTAGACGGCGTTGATCCAGCCGTTCGGATCGCCCGGCCGCATCCGTGCGCGCGTCACGCCGAACACTCGCCCGCCACGCTGCTCCACGTAATCCGCGAGCCAGTTCCCCACGGCCGTATCAGGGTTGAAGAATTGGAACTGCAACTGCATGTCGACCCAATAGCCGAAGTAGGCGCCCTGCAGGCGTCCGAGTGCCAGGTGATCGTAGGGCTCCGGACCATAGTCCGGCGTCTCGCGGAAATAGAGCGTCTGCAAGTCAACGAACGGGGGCCGGTCCGGCATCCGGATCGCGGCAGACTCGAGCGCCCGCAGGATAGCGGCACGGAACTCGCGCGCTTCCTCGATATAGCGCCGCCCCCGCTCCGGATCGAGGCCCGTCGCAACGAGGAACTCGCCGTAGTCTTGGAGTCCCTGGCAATTCGTGATGTTGTGCGCCGGACAATAGACGGACTGCGTGCTCGCCCGCAAGTCGACACCGGGCTTGTCCGGTGGCAGCCAGCCCCAGTGCAACGGACGCTTGCCGTCCTTCCCTACCATGGTCGACCGGCGGTCCGCGATGATCTCCTCCGCCACCCGGTTCAAGTCATCGCGATACCGATGGTAGTGGGAGGCGCCGCCCGTAAGCCGGTACAGCGCGAGCAGGTGGTGCATCGGCAGCGCGCGCCGGTTCTGATACTTGCGTCCCGCCTGTTCCGGACGGATGCTCACGTCGAACGCCATTGGCAGGAGGCTGAGCGCGAAGTCCCGATGTCCGTATTGTGCGAACACGTGGGTGCCGAAGCCGTTCTCCACCGGGTAGTAGGAGTCGTTGTACATCAGCCCGGCGCCATAGGTGAACCGCGCGCCATCGGCAAGAACGAAGTTCTGGAGCAGGAGCGCGCGCCAGATATCGTTGACGCGCTTCTCCGGGACTTCGATGTTGGTCCCGCGCGCCAGCAGATCGAGCCACATCTTCCGCGACGCGGTATGAACCTCGTTGAAACGCGCCGCCACCGGCTTTTCGACATCCCCCGGCTGATACGGAATCGTGAAGTACACCGCCTGCCGCGCGCGGGGCTTCAGATCGAACCGGTGCGTGATGCGGCCCGCCGCCGCATCGTGCCGCGCGTCCGGATCGCTGTGCTCGAGCCGGGTGCCGGGGTCCGGCAGCAGCGTGACTACGTCCTCGTGCAGCCACGCACGCACCGGCCGGCTCGAAGGATTCTCGATCTCGACGCGGACCCACGCTGTGTCCGGTGGGCCATGGGCCATCGTCACGTGATAGATCACGCCGTGACGCTCGTAGCGTGCTCGCAGCACCGGCAGATAGCCGTCTTCATAGCGGAGGCTCGAATAGCCGTCCCGCGCGATTCCAAACATCTCCGCCTGCTCGCCTGTGCGGAACACGACCGTCGTGTCGTAGGCTACCGTCAGCGTGGTGGCAGGGACCTTGTGGCGGATGATCCGCGCGCTGATTGCGCAGTTCCACCAAACGGAGAACTCATCGTCGCCCGGAAATCCGCCAAGCACCGTGCGGTCGAGCAGCTTGCCCGGATAGAGCGCGGTCACGCGCTCCCACGACGGCTCGCCCATCGCCTTGACGCGCTGCGCCATCACGTCGGCGGGACTCTCCATCATCTCCTTCTCGACGCTCTTTCCACGTTCCATCGCCTGGAGTTCCGCCCCGGTGAACTGGACCCCTTCGGTCCAGCTTCGGGTCATGGCGAGATAACGCTGTTTGAGCGATTCCGCCAGTTTGGCATCGGTAAGGACAGGAGCGGCCAGCAGCAGTGCGAGGATCATTCGGTTCGAAGAACGCGTGTGATCGGAATCCGGGTTGCGCGCCAGGCCGGAATCGCACTGGCAAGCGCGCACGCCAGCAGGATCGCCGCGCAGGTGGCGGTAATGCTCAGCGGATCCGCCGGCGTCACGCCAGCCAGCCGCGGAGCCACGAATCCGGCGGCCAGCGCTGAGATCGCGGCGCCCACAATCATCCCAAAGACCACTGGACCCATGGCCACCAGCATCATGTGGCGCGCGGTTGAGGACGCGGACGCGCCCAGCGCCATGCGGATTCCGATTTCGCGGGTCCGCCGCGCGACGGTGTAGGAGACGAGCCCATAGAGTCCGATCGCCGACAGCAAGAGTCCGGCGGCGGCAAACAGCGATGTCGCCGCGGCGATCCAGCGCCGGTCGCGCGTGACTTCGTCGAGCCGTCCGGACTGGCTATTCACTCCCGGCTTCTGCACCGCCGGATCCACCGCGTGAACCGCCGCCCTGACCACCGGCTCCATGGCCGCCGCACTGTCTGGCGTACGCATCAAGTAGACCAGGCCTTCGGTGACCACCTGGCCCAGCGGAAAGTAGGCCTGCGGCTCACCCGGCTGCTCGGCTCCCTGCTGCCGGACCTCGGCCGCGACGCCCACAATCTCCCATTCAGTCCCGCGCGGATAGCTCGGCCCGTTCGTCATCGACATCTTGAGCCTCCTCCCGGTGGGATCCGCTTCGCCGAACTCAGCGCGCGCCAGATCGCGGCTGATGATGCACACCGGGGGCTGCCCCAGACGGTCGCGCCAGGTGAAGTCGCGGCCGCGCAGCAACGGGATCCGCATCAGGCGGAAGTATCCGGGACTCACCACCGCGGCTGCCGCCACCTGCTTCTGTTCCACGCCGTAACGGGTGCGCATCCGGCCCGCCATCGGAACCGGAATCGCCGCCGCCGCCTCGGCCACACCAGGCGCCGCTGCCAGTTTCGCGATTACCTCCTCATGGAACGCGAGCATCCGCGCTTCCGTCGAGTAGCGGACTTCGGGCAGTCCGATGCCCGCTGTCAGCACCCCTTCGGGCTCAAAGCCCAGCGGTGTTGACATCACGTTCCACAAGCTGCGGACCAGCACGGATCCGCCAAGCAGCAGGGTGAACGTCAGCGCCACCTGGCCCGCCGTCAGCAGACCGCGCATCCGGACCGGCTGCAGCGTCCCGGCCGCGGCCGCCAGAATTGCGCACAGAACCGCGAACCCGAACGCCCAGGCATCAAGCGCGGGTGGCCGCAACTCCGCGGCGCCTCGCAAGGTGGGAAACAGTTCCGCCGCGTGAGGGAGCAACTCCAGGCACCAGCGCGCGGCGAGCCACCCGGCTGCGAGTCCGGTGCACGATACCACCAGCGCCTCCGCCATCCTCGGACGCATCAACTGCCAGCTTGACGCCCCGGCACTGCGCCGCACCAGCGACTCGCCTTGCTTTGACGCCGCGCGCGCCGACATCAATCCCGCGACATTGGTGATCGCGATGAGCAGCATCATGAGTCCGGCTCCGGTCAGCAGCCACAGCCCGGACTTCGATCCGCCGCGAAGCTGCGCCTCAACTGGCTGGAGGTCTACGCGGTGGCCCGGTGTGAAGCTCGCCGCAAGCCGCGTGAGCTCGGCCTGCGCGTCCGCGGCTGGCGTCGACGGATTCAACCGCGCGAACACCGTCAGCCCCCCCGGTCCGTGGCCCGGGTAGATCGAGCGGTCGAGCGCGAAATAAACATCGGGCACCGCGCCATTCACCGGGAAGCGGAACTCCGCGGGCAGTACTCCGGCGACAAGATAGGGCTCCTCGTTCAACGTGATCCGCTGGCCAAGCGCGCTGACCTGTCCGTGAAACCGCGACATCCACAAATCGTGGCTGAGCCAGACGTGCTTCGCGGCTGGATTCCCGTCCTCCGCCGCCATCCCGCGGCCGATCGCCACCGGCACCGGCACGGCGCGCCAGAATCCGTGCGTCGCCATCCCGGCGAGCACCACTTGCTGTCCGCCTGCGCCAGCTTCAAGTAGCCACGTGCGCGTCGCCACGCCGCCAATCGCCGCGGCCGATCGCGCGGAAGTCTCCCACTCGCGCAGGTCGCCGCCCGCGACCCGCTGGACCACCATCAGCCGCTCGGGATCCGGAAACGGAAGCGGCTTCCACAACAGGCTGTCAAGCACGGAGAACAGCGCCGTGTTGACGCCCGTACCGAGTGCCAGAATCAGCACCGCCGCCGACAGGAATCCCGGCGACCGCAGCAGCGACCGGACCGCGATCCGTAGCTCCGGAAGGAAAGCAGCCATCATTGACTGTTACCATAGATTCATTTCCGATGAGGACTCTCACCGCTCTGGCGGCCATCGCCGCTCTGCTGCCTGCACAGACGCGCCGCGTTTCCGATGACGAAGTGGCCCAGGTGCACCGGGCCGCGCTGTTGATCGACACTCACAACGATGTCACTTCGGACACGGTCAAAGGACTCGACATCGGTCCCCGCCGCGCCAAGGGCCACACCGACATTCCGCGCCTGCGTGAAGGCGGTGTGGGCGCAGTGTTTTTCGCCGCCTATGTGGCCAAGGACTACGTGACCGGCAACCGCTCGGCACATCGCACACTCGAAATGATCGATACGATCCGCCACGACATCGTGGCCCGGCACCCGGACACCTTCACCCTTGCCCTGACTGCCGATCAGATCGCCGCCACGCGGCGGGCGGGGAAGATTGCCGCGCTCATCGGAATCGAAGGTGGACACGCGATTGAGGATTCACCCCGGTTGTTGCGGACCTTCTATGACCTCGGCGTCCGTTACATGACGCTCACCCATACCAACGACAACCACTGGGCGGACTCGTCAGGATCGGCTACCCAAACCAACAAGGGCCTGAACGCGCTAGGGCGGTCGATCATCGCGGAGATGAACCGGCTTGGCATGATGGTCGACATCTCGCACGCATCCGACAAAACGTTCTGGGACGTGCTGGCCGTGAGCACCGCGCCCGTGTTCGCTTCACACTCGTCGAGCCGCGAGTTGTCGGCGATCCCCCGCAACATGACCGATGAGATGATCTCTGCGTTGGCCAGGAAGGGTGGTGTTGTGCAGATCAATTTCGGATGCCAGTTCGTCGCCGCCGACCCGAAGGCGAAGCCGCCCAGGGCGGCACTTTCCGACATTATTCGACACATCCAGCATGTTTCCAAGGTTGGCGGGATCGATGCGCTGGGGATCGGCAGCGATTTTGACGGCGTGTCCTGCGTGCCTCAGGGAATGGAAGACGTGTCGCGGTTCCCGGCGCTCACGCGCGCGCTGCTCGAAAACGGCTACACGCCGGAGCAGATCCACAAAATCTACGGCGGCAACCTGCTGCGGGTGATGCGCGCGGTGGAACAGAAAGCAGGAAAATAACACGCATGGATGTGATGATCCACAACACGGGCTGGATCGAGGTGGTCTGCGGCCCGATGTTTTCCGGCAAGAGCGAAGAACTGATCCGCAGGCTGCGCCGCGCGATGATCGCCCGCAAGCGGGTCCAGGTGTTCAAGCCGGTGATCGACCAACGGTATTCAGACGACGAGATCGTGTCGCATGCCGACGCGCGGTTGTCGGCCATCGTCGTCAAGGATGCCACCGAGATCCTTTCCAAGCTCGACTGGCGGACCCAGGTGATCGGCGTGGATGAAGCCAACTTCATGGGTCCGGAGCTGGTGCGCGTCGCCTCGCAGCTTGCTGACGCCGGCAAGCAGGTGATCGCCGCCGGCCTGGACACCGACTACCTCGGACGGCCCTTTACTCCCATTCCGGAGCTGCTGTGCCTGGCCGAGGCGATCACCAAGACCCTCGCAATCTGCATGCGATGTGGAAATCCTGCAAAACACACGCAACGCCTTGTCGAGTCGGAGGATCTAATTGTAGTAGGGGCCGCGGGGATGTACGAGGCCCGCTGCCGCCGCTGCTTCGAGCCTGGCGCTCCACGCCAGGAGGTGCTCCCTTTCCTGCGTCCACCTGGGAAGGACGCGGCGCGCTAAGATGTGATCATCCAGGTTCTCGCCCAAAAAAGGAGTCTGCCGCCGTGAGCCAGCCCCCGATGATGCCGATGCCGGAACAGAGTGGTTCCGGACTGAAAATCCCGATCCTGTTCGGACTGGTGATCTTTTTGGTCGCCGCCAACGTCTACCTCTTTCTACAGTTGGACGAGGTCAAGAAGGAAGTCGCCAAAACGCGTGAGGCGTTGCGGACCGACATCGCCAACGTCCGCGAGACTTCGTCGATCTCCACCGCTACGGCCAGCCGCCGCGCCGAACAGTTGCGGGCTGAGCTCAATTCCGCGCGCCGCCGCGCCGAGCAGCTCGCTGGCCAGGCCAAGGATGATGCCATGCGCCAGGTCGCCGATCTCGAAAAGAAGGTCGAGGAGGGCGACAAGAAGGCCCTTGAGCAGACCGCGCTGGTAAAGCAGGATGTGGCCAAGGTCGAGCAGTCCGCCATCGCCGCCAACACCAAGGCCGCGGAGATTTCGACGGATGTGTCCAAGGTGAGGCAGGAGGTCGCGACCACGAAATCCGAGTTGGACAAGACGATCTCGGACTTGAAAACCGTGCGTGGCGACCTGGGCGTCCAGAGCGGCCTGATCGCGACCAACGGCAAGGAACTCTCGGCTCTGAAAGCGCTGGGCGAGAGAGCGTACCACGAGATCAACTTAGTGAAGTCCAAGCAGCCGGTCCGGATTTCCGATGTGACCATTCTGCTCAAGAGTGCCGACCTCAAGCGCAACCGCTACACGGTTGAGCTGTTCGCCGACGACAAGAAGGTCGAGAAGAAGGACAAGAACGTGAACGAGCCGGTCCAGTTCTACATGGCCAAGTACGGAAGGTACCCATGCGAGCTGGTGGTCAATGAAGTGAGGAAGGACCGGATCGTCGGGTACTTGTCGCAGCCGAAGGTGACCGCGGCGCGGAACTAGAGCCGATGCGCCTGATCCCGCTCCTCGCGATGGCCGGATCCGGGCTCCACGCCGGGCCTGGCAACGAGATCCGCCTGCGTCCGGACCTGCCCCCGGGCGAGGAGTGGTACAAGCCCGAGGCCAGCAACGTCCACGCCAAGCATCCGGACGAGCAGTGGGTGCGCAAGGTCAGGAGCCCGGTGCTTGAAGTGTATCCGGTCAAAAACCCGAACGGCACGGCGGTGATCATCGCCCCGGGCGGCGGATTCTCAATCCTCGCCATCGAACATGAAGGCCGCGACGTGGCCCGGTGGATGAATCAGCGCGGCGTCACGGCGTTCGTGCTGCGCTACCGGTGCGGGCTGGAAAGCGGAACTCCGGCCGCGATGGACCGCACTGCGAGCCAGAAGGCGGGAGTCGAGGACGGGCTGCTGGCGGTAAAGACGGTTCGAGAGCGTGCGGCCGAGTGGAAGGTGGATCCCAAACGGATCGGCATCATGGGCTTCTCGGCGGGCGGCTACGTCACCATCGGCGCGGCGACCAGGTACGACGCGGCGAGCCGGCCGGACTTTGCGATGCCAGTCTATGCTGTGGCGCCTGAATACCAGGTTCCCTCCTACGCACCGCCCTTGTTTGTCGCGGTCGCGATTGACGACCATGAGCGGATGACATCGACCGCCACCGCGCTTGCCGACAATTGGAAGAAGGCGAAACTGCCGGTCGAATTGCACGTGTTCGCGGATGGCGGCCATGGGTTTGGGATGAACCGCAAGGGCAAGTCGTGCGATGCGTGGACCGGGCTGATGGAGGAGTGGATGATCCGGCGGGGCCTGATTCCCCGGTAATCGTCAGATCGCATCGCCACACTACGCCGGAAGCGGTAGTCAGCCAACCAGATCCGCGACGGCAATCAGATCCCGCGGCCGCTCCAACGGGCTCACCGATTCCAACTCGCCGAAACTCAACTGGACCCGGTATCCATCAGGCCCGGGATCCCGGAACACCAGCAGGCGGCGGCCCTTGACGTCCAGCACCCAATACTCGCCGATCCCTGCCCGCGCATAGAGCCGGGCCTTCGTGGTCCGGTCTTGGCGCAACGTCGATTCCGAAACCTCAACCACCAGTGCCAGATCCGCGGGACCGGGATTCGCCGTGAACTCGCTGCTCCGGCGCCGGAGTACGATCACATCCGGCTCAGGCTCGTTCCGTGGATTGTCTTCCGGGGCAATGTCGATGGGAGCCTCCTGGTTGACGTAAGCGGCGCCGAACACAGAAACCAGCGCCTCTCCCATTCGCTTCACCCCTTCCACGTGGGGACGCTTCTTGCCCATCTTGCTGATCAGCTCCCCCTCGATCAATTCGTAGTGCTGGTCATTGAACAGCCCTGTGCTCTCCAGGACTTCGATCTCTTCCCGGGACCAGGTCTTGCGCGGGAGCGGCGGTTCCTGTATCGCCTCGATCGGGTCGGCAAGCTGGACTGGCATAGAGCTTCTACCGACCAGCCTACCACTCGCGCGCTCGAAATTTCGCGCTCCGGGCGAGACCGAACCGGACGAATCCCGTCAAAACCTCCAGATCTCGGGAACACTTGCCGCCGCTCATTCGTAGTATCGGCAACAGCGGGAAAGGGCAACCGAAGGAAGGCGGCCATGAAACTTGCCCTAATGGCCATCCTGTGTGGGATGGCGTCACCATACGTGTGTTTAGGAGCGCCGGCGGACGATGCCGAGGCGCTGCTCATTGAAGCCAACGCCCTGCGCGGCCGCGGAGACTACAAGGCAGCCCTCGGAAAGTACCGGGCAGCCCTCGCCGTCGCGGAGACCTCCCCGAACCAGGACTTGCGCGCCAAGGCGGCGAACAACCTGGCTGTCACGGAACAGGCGCTCGGGGACTTCGATTCCGCGTCCCAACACCTGAAGCAGGCCATCGAGCTTTGGGGGGATTCAGTCCCCGCCTCCTCCGCGATGATCAATCTTGCCGAGGTCCACCGCCAACTCGACCGCCTGGACGAGGCCGTCGGCCTCTATCAACGGGCGCTCAAGATCCGCGAAAAGGCTGGTGAGCCGCGCGCCCTGGCCACCGCATTGAATGGCCTCGGCGTTACGCTTAAGGCAGCAGGCCGGATGGAGGAGGCACGCCGGAGCCTCCTGCGCGCCGTCGGGTTGATCGAAGAGCTTGATCCAACCGACGCGCTACTTGCGGCCCCGCTCAACAACCTCGCCGAATTGCATCGAGGTCAAAAGGAGTACGCGGAAGCCGAGGCACTCTACCGGCGTTGTCTGGCCATCCGCGAGCGCACCATTGGCCTCGAACATCCCGATTCCGCTGCGACCATGAACAACCTGGCCGCGACGCTCCACGGCCAGGGCGATTTCGAGCGCGCCGAGCCGCTGTACCGGGAGTCGCTCCGGATCCGCCGGAAAGTCTTCGGCCCGGCGCATCAGACCGTCGGTATCGCGATGAACAACCTCGGCACAATGTTGCGAGCCGCTGGCCGCTCTCAGGAGGCGGAGGAGATGATCCGCAGTTCCTTGCCGGTGCTCGAGAAAACGCTCGGCACCGCCCATCCCACGGTCGCCTCGGTAGCCAACAACCTCGGCGAGCTGTACGCATCCGCGGGCCGGCTGGCCGAGGCAGAGCCCATGTACCGCCGGGCTCTGGAAATCCACCGGCTGCGCTCCGGACCTCCGATGACCGAATCCGCGGCCATCCAACGAAACCTCGGGATGCTCTTCATGGCGCAGGAGAAGTACAAGGCCGCGGAGGTGATGTTCCGGGAATCGCTCGCCTCCTACCAGCGGATCCGCGGCGCGGACTCAGCCGAGTCGGCCGATGTGATCCAGGCACTTGCTATGGCCTGCCTGCGGCAAGGGAGAAACTCCGAAGCGGGAGCCCTGTTCCGCCGTGCCGAACAGGCGGGGATTCAGTCCGCCCTCCGGTGATGCCACCGGATCACTACGTCCGGACCCACACCCACAAGCTCACGCCCCACCATCCACAAACCCAGCAGGCCGTCCGTGCGGTCAAAAACAGTCCATGTTGCGTCTCGCAACCCGGCCACGCGCGACCCCGGACCAGCGTTCTCGGCAGCAACGATCGCACCGTCTGCAAGCACCAGGCCTTGGACATTCCGGAGCGAAGGGTCAAGCGCTGGCAGCGCCTCCTCAATCCAGAACCGCTCCGGATCCGCCGGCCGCTTGAACCAGGAGATCCGCGCCGGATCCGCCTCGCGTTGGGCGAACAGGATCCTGCCCTTGCCAGCGGGCATCACGTGGAGCATGGCTGACCGTTCCAGCTCCCACCAGCTCTGGATTGCGAAGAGCCGCCACGGAAGCCCCGCCACGGCGGGCGATCGCAGCCAGTAGTTTCCGCAGTAGATGTCCTCTCTCCCGTCGCCGTCCACGTCCCCGCGCGCCAGTCCACCCTGGGCCGACGGAGTGTAGATCGAATACACTTCCTCGTAGGGCCACTTCTCCTGAGCCTTCCATCCCTTTGCCGGAGGGTGGTAGAAGCGGACTTGGCTGTAGCGGTGGATCACAAGGACGCCGCGCACTCCGAACAGCCGCGTCCAGAGACAGTCCTGGAACCCGGCGTCGCTATCAATCGTCCGGCGCTGCCATTGCGGGGACTCCAGCCACACCAGCTCGCGCCTTGCCTGGTCGGGCAGGATCAGGTCGGGCCGCCCGTCGGCGTTGACGTCGCCCGCGCAGCCGCCCGGTCCGAAATCGCCCGCAACCGGAAGATCCCGGCCCCAAACCAGCAACTTCCCGGCTTCCGCCGCTCCCCGGATCTCCCCTTTGGCGGGTTCCGTGCTCACCCGTCTCCACTGGCCCCGGCATGGTACTGTGACCATCGCCGCCAGTACCAGCAGGGGAAGGCAAGCCTTCAGCATCCTGTTATTCTACGCATAGTGAAGGAGCTCGAAGATTTGCTCGTGAACCGCAACGAGAACGTCCCTCTCGACGTGGCCCTGCTGCAGATCGCCTCGGTCGAATATCCGGACCTCGACGTCACCTGGTTCGTCGAGGTGCTCGACTCCTACGCGCGTGAGTTGGCCGAGACCACCCACACCGGGATGCGCGGAGAGGAGTGGCTGGAGGCGGCCAACAGCTACCTGTACGGCAACCTCGGATTCCGGGGCAATCAGGACGACTACTACAACGCCCGCAACAGTTGCCTGAACGACGTGCTGGCCGAGCGTACCGGGATCCCGCTCACCCTGTGCGTGGTCTACATGGAGATCGCCCGGAGGCTCGGACGCGAGATGTCGGGAATCGGCCTGCCGCGCCACTTCCTCGCCCACTATTCCGACGGCCGCTATTCGACTTATGTCGACTGCTTTCACGGCGGACGGCCAATGACCACCGAAGAAGTGCGCGACTTCGGAATGGAGATCGCGCAAATTGACGTGGTGGAGCATCCGCAGTATCTGGCTCCGGTCACCAAGTTCCAGATCGCCGTCCGGACGCTCGACAACCTCCGCCACGTTTACTATCTCAAAAAGGATTACGCAAAGGCTGTCCGGGTGCTGGATCTCTATCTGGCGGCCAAGCCCGGCGCGGCGGAAGAATACAAGCAGCGCGGCTTCCTGCTGTTGACCCAGAAGCGGCCTGCCGAGGCCCTCCGCGATCTTCAACGCTACGTCAAGCTGCTGCCGGATGCGGAGGACCGGAGCCAGGTCGAGGAGCAGATGCAGTACATCCGGTCCTTCTTGAGGTCGTTGAACTAGATGGAACCTCGAGTCCTTCTCGCGGCGGGACTTGCCGGGGCGGCGCTCAACTTCTTGCGCCTGGAGGCGGCGGGCGGAGCCGCGGTCACATTCGGCGGAGTACCTGCGCTTTTGATCGCGCTGACCGGACGTCCTGGGCTGGCGGCGGCGGTTGCACTCACCGCCGGGATCCCGTCGCTGTTCGGGTTCGGCGAAATGCGCTGGGCACTGCTCCATGTGCTGGAAGCGGCAGGACTCGCGGTCCTGGCACGGCGGATGTCCGGCCTTCCCGCGGCGCTCCTGCTGTGGACCGCGGCGTTGGCACCGGCGGCGATCGTCCTGCGGATGCGCGACCTCGATCCTTCCGGCGCCCTGGTGTGGCTCCAGACGATGGTCCTGATGCTCAACGGCCTGGTGAATACCGTGATCGCCGAGCATCTGGTGCGGATGTTGGGCGGGCGCGCGGGACTGGAGCCGGCGGGCGGGCTGCGGGGGTTGAGCCTGCGGTCGATCCTCGCATCCAGCATGGTCGGCGTGGTCGCCCTGCCGCTGCTGTTGCTGACGGCGGTCTCGAGCCGGGCTGAGGTGGAGCGGAACCGCTCGGAAGCCCAGCAGCGGATGAACGGCGCCGCAGCCATCATGCGGGCCCAGGTGGACGACTACCTCGGTGCGCACATGCAGGCGGTAATCTCGCTTGCCGGGTTGATCGAGGAGACTGGGACCGCGGATCAGGCGCGGATCGCGCGGATGGTGGAGCGCACGCATCTCGGATATCCGGCATTCGAAAGCCTGCGCGTGATCCCGGGTCCGGGCCAAGCCAACGCCTGGCTCTCCCAGAGCGGTACCAAGATCAGCATCGGCGCGCCGGCCGGACCGATGTCCATTGAGGGGCGCATCGATTTTTCAACGCTGCGGTTTCTCGATCCCGCCCTTCACGGGCTGCCGGAAGCCACTGCTTTGCTGGCCGACTCAGAAAGGCGCGTTGTGTTTTCCTCCCGTCCGGCAGACGCCTCTGTGGCCGGGATGCAAGCGGAGTCCGTCACGCGCGACGGCGGATTGCGCGTCGTGGTCCGGCAGCCGGACGCAACGGTGACAGGCCACGCGGCGCGGAACTACCTCAGGAACAACATATCCGCGCTGCTGATGTTGCTGTTCTCGATCCCGGTGGCCGCGCTGCTCGCCTGGCAGCTTTCCGATCCCCTGGCCCAGCTCGCCGCGCGCGTGAGGAATCTTCAGGTGCCGGGCCGGCTGGTGCCCGCACCGAAACCCCCGTCCGCGTCGACACCGGCGGAAGCCGCCGAGTTGTTGGCGGGATTCGACGCCATGATGGGCCGCATCCGGGACTCCTACGATTCGTTGTCGCTCGCCGTTGAGGAGCGCGACCGCCTGAACGCGCACCAAAAGGAGCTTCTATCAGGTCTGGACGGGAAAATCCGCGAACGCACCCAGGAGCTGCTCGAAGCGCGCCTCCGCGCCGAAGACGCAAGCCGCGTGAAGAGCTCGTTCCTGGCCAACATGAGCCACGAGATCCGCACTCCGATGAATGGCGTCCTTGGGATGTTGTCCGCGTTGCTTGTATCCGGACTGACGCCGGAGCAGAACGAGAGCGCCCAACTCGCGCATTCCTCCGCGGCAAGCCTGCTCACGATCCTGGACGACATTCTCGATTTTTCGAAAATCGAAGCGGGACGGCTGACGCTTGAGACAATTGATTTCGACTTGAAAAAGCTTGTCGATACCTCACTCGCGCCGCTGCGGCCACGCGCCGAGGAGAAGAACCTGGTGATCGAGACGGTGTTCCACCCCAGCCTCCGCGCTTGTTATAAGGGAGATCCGGGGCGGATCCGGCAGGTCCTCACCAACCTGGTAAGCAACGCAATCAAGTTCACGCAGCAGGGTCATGTCCGGATCGAGTTGTCCCCGGCGGCGGTTCCGGCGGAGGGCCTCTGGGTCCGGGTGGAGGACACGGGAATGGGGATCAGCCCGGCTGCGCTTCGCCGCATCTTCGAGCCGTTCGTGCAGGCAGACGTTTCAACCACGCGGCACTTTGGCGGCACCGGGCTGGGCCTGGCGATCACGCGCCACCTGGTGACGCTGATGTCCGGCACAATCGAAGCGCGGAGCACGGAGGGTCAGGGCACCGTCTTTGAGTTTTCGCTTCCCCTTCCGGCTGGAAGGCTCGCGGACACTCCGATCGTTGCGCCTACCCAAATTCACACAAGGTTCGCACCAGACCTGAAGGTCCTGGTCGCTGAGGACAATCTTGTGAACCAGAAGGTTGCGGTCCGCTTGCTCGAGAAGCTGGGGCTGAGGGCCGACGTCGCGCAGAACGGAGCCCTGGCGGTGGAGGCGGCCCGCAAGCAGCAATACGATCTCATTCTGATGGATTGCCAGATGCCGGAGATGGATGGATTCGAGGCGACCCGGGAGATCCGCGCTGGTGAGAACGGCCATCGCACCCCGATCGTCGCCCTGACAGCCGGCGCCATGCCGGGCGAGCGCGAGCGCTGTGTTGAAGCGGGCATGGACGAGTACCTCAGCAAGCCGGTCCAACTGGATCTGCTCACGGAAATGCTGCGAAAGTACCTCGCCGAGGCCCCTTCCGCTCAGCCCTGAACTGTGCGATAACAAGTGGATCATGAACAAGTGGCCCGTTGCTGGGATACTGGCGGGAATCGGCGTCTTCGTGTGGGGAGCCATCACGCACATGGCGCTTGGCATTGAACAAAAGTCGATCAGCACGTTTTCCGACGAGGCAGCGGTCACCGCCGTGCTGAAGGAGAAGGTCGCGCAACCGGGATTCTACTTCTTTCCGAACGAACAGGACGATGGAGTGTTCTTCCGGGTGACCGAGCAAGACCCGGAGAAAATGGCCGCGCGCGTGAAGACGAGCCCGCGCGGCGTGCTGCTGTATACGCCCGCGGGTGTACCGTTCAGCTTCCCGGCGAGCCTGGGCACGCAGTTCGTCCTCGACATCCTGAGCGGTGTGATCCTGGCCTGGATCTTCTCGGTCGCGATTGGGGATCCGAAGCGCAAGATCTGTGGGCCCTGCCTTGGCGCCGTGGTTGGACTGTTCTCCGTGGCGGCGATCCTTTTGCCCTGGTGGAACTGGTACGGACTGCCGGTGAGCATGGTCGCCTCGGGTGTGATCGAACAAGGCGTCGGATTCGGAATTGCAGGCTGGATTCTCGGCAAATTGATCAAGTAGAGGTGAACATACCAATGCACAGATACGCGCTTCCCCTGTTCGTGTGCGCGCCCGCGCTGCTCTACTCGCAAGGGTGGCAAAAGGGCAAGGGCTACGGCTGGGTCTTCGGACCAAAGGACGAACGTGGTGCGATCAACACCGTCAATACCCCGGCGAAGATCCTGGCCGCGCTGCGGTCGGCCAAGACAGGCCGCGTGTTTGACCTGGGCGTTCCGGTCGACCGGACTTCCTACAAGTGGCCCGGGCATTCGCCGACCGAGGTGCTGAGCTACCGGAGTCCGGAAGGAGCCAAGCGCGCGCCGGATACGAATCCGTTCAAGGGGCATCCGGGACAGATGGCCTGGCACAGTTGCGCGTTGTTCATCTCCGATAATGTGGGCACGCAGATCGATGGTCTGGGCCACATTACCGCGGGCGCGGACAATCACTGGTACAACGGGTACAAGGAAAGCGACTGGGGCACGGATTTCGGAGTCCGCAAGGCCGATGCGGACCAGATCCCCCCGATCGTCGTCCGTGCGGTGATGATCGATGTCGCCGGATGGAAGGGCGTGGATGCGCTGCCGTCAAACTTCCCGATCGGATCGAAGGAGCTCCAGTCCGCCCTGGCCAAACAAGGCGTGGACGTTGAAGTGGGTGACGTGGTGCTGATCCGTACTGGAACGCTCCGCCATTGGGGTCCGTCGGGCGCCAGCCACGCCAAGATCGCAGAACATGATTCGGCGGGGATCACGCTGGAGGCGGCGAAGTGGCTGGTGGAACAGAAGGGCGCGGTGATGATCGGCTCCGACACCAGTGGGCTCGAAGTGGGCGTGGATCCTGCGATGAAGAGTTATCCAAATGCTGTGCATGAGTATCTCCTGGTCAAGCAGGGGGTCCACGTCGGCGAGTTCCACAACCTGGAGGGATTGGCGGCGGCCAAGGTCTACCGGTTCGTGTATTCAGCGGTGACCAACCGGGTCCGGGGTGCTGTGGCCGGGTTCGCGTTGCGGCCGGTTGCGATCGAATGATCGCCGTCACGCGGCCGCTATTCGCCCCTTTCGGGACAGCCCGCATCTGAAATGCGAGCGCGGCGGAGTCTTGCACGATGATGTTGACCCGCCCGCTCGGACGAAGGGCGAGTTCTTTTGAAGGCCAAGCACTCCGTCCTCGTACTGGGGCCTCGAGGGCTTTCACAACCAGTGATCCTAACTAAGACGGCGCGAGGGCGCGTTCCGCCCATTCGATGTCCTCCGCGGCAGGCTCACCATGTTGTTCGATCAGATCCCGCAGTAGGGCTCGAAGAGACTCGCGCTCCTCGCTTTCCGCGAGGACCCGGGCAATGTAGCCTGAAACCGAATCGGCGCGGCCTGCCCGGACTTCCCGGCGGACCCTCGCGAGTTGATTCTTGGGCAGACTGATCACGATCTTCGACCTGGTCACACCGGAATCATACCAGTCTTGCGTGGGCAAAACCAGGCCCAGCGCGGTCCGGATCCGCCCTATCCGCCACCGACGAACTGCACAATCTCCACGGTCGCGCCAGCGGGGACAATCGTCTGGTCCCAGCCGGCCTTACGGGACAGTTCCCGGTTCAGCTCGACAGCAACAAGCGCCGGATCGACACCCAGATGCAGGAGCAGCGCGGCCACTGTGAGTCCCGAGGGGACCTGCTTCGGTTCCCCGTTCAACACAATCTCAATCATCAGTCCCGCACAGGATAGCATCCCCCTGCAGGGCGCTATCCGCCGAGCCCCACCCAGGAACACCGCCACATTCATCGCCGACAGTTCCGCCTTCACCGCGGCGGCTTCCGGTCAACTGAAAATCTCCCGGATCGCCCGTCCCTTCCCGTCGCGAGTGACATAGAAGGGCCGCTTCTCGACCTCGACACCGTAGTCCGGCGCGATTCCCATGGCGTGATAGAGGGTGGCGTGCAGGTCTTCGATCTTCACCGGCTTGTCGACCACCTTGCAGGGACGCTCATCCGCGGTGGCGCCATACAGGAACCCGCGCTTGACTCCGCCACCGAACAGCAGCACCGATCCCGCCTCGGTGAAATGGCGGTGCATCCCGTAGTGTTTCATTTCGCTGATGCGGTCCGGGATGGTCACCTGGTCCTTCACCGGGCGGTCGGGTTTGCCCTCCTGCATCATGTCGCGCCCGAACTCGGAGGCGATCACGATCAGCGTTCGATTGAGCAATCCCCGCTCCTCGAGATCGAGCACCAGTTGCGATACCGGACCATCAATCAGCCGCTTGTTGTCGAGGGCGCGGGTGTGGCCGTTCTCATGTGTATCCCAGTAGCGGAACGGAATGTACTCCGTGGTCACTTCAATAAACCGCGCGCCCGCTTCGGCCAGCCGCCGGGCGAGCAGACATCCCTGGCCAAATCGCGATGATCCATATCGCGCTGCCGAGGCCCCGGGCTCAAGCGTCAGGTCGAACGCCTTGGCTGCGGGCGAGTTCAAGAGCCGGTGGGCATTGTCCACGGACTTTTTGAGCGACTCCTGTTCGGCGCTGGTCCGTTCCCGCAACTCAGGACTGGCTTCGATCAGCCGCTTGTACCGCTCGTAGCGCTTCTCGAACCGCTCGTGCCGGATGTGAGCCGGCGGCCGGACCGCGGCGGCGGCGTCCATCGGATTAGTGACGAAGAAGGGGCCGTACTCGCTGCCCAGGCATCCTGCGGTGTGGAACGCCTTGAGGGAATCCGACTCCGCGCCAATCTCCAGGCCCTGCCCGACATCAATGAACGCGGGGACATCCGGATGCCGCGGCCCCAACGCCTTCGAGATCCAGGCGCCGAGATGCGGCGAGGCCACCGACTGCGGCGGAGCGTATCCGGTGTGCCAGTGATATTGGTGGCGGGCGTGCAGGATATGGCCCAGGTCCCCCGCTTGATAGGTGCGAATGAGAGTACCACGGTCCATCACGCGCGCGATCTTTTCGAGTCCTTGCGAAATCTTGATGTTGTCCACCACCGTGTCGATCGCCGGAAACGTGGACAGCACGCGGTTCGGATCCATTCCCGGTTCAAACGCGGTGTAGCGCTTGGGATCAAACGTCTCAGTTTGCGCCATGCCGCCCGCCATCCACAGCAGGATCAGCGTATCGGCCCGCGGCTCGATCTTCTCCGGCGCTGCGGACGCGGTGCCCGCTGCCGCCAGGGTTGTCAGGAAATCTCTCCGGTTCATGGCAGGTACTGGAACTCCGGTGAAAGGAAAAGCGACCACAGCAGATCTTCGAGTCCGGCGGTTGACCGGGCGATCTCGAACGCGACCCGTAATTCTTCGGCCGACGCCTGACGCCCGAAGCTCTCCTCGAAGAGCCTGCGGACGAGCGCCTTCCGGTTCTTCACGGGCTGGGGCACCGGGACCGGTGGATCGCTACCCGCGGCGTACAACCGTGCGAAGTCCGGTTCGTCAGGGAAGACGAAGAACCGCAGCCGTGGATTGATGTCGCTCGCCAGGCATGCCTGGTTCACACCTACGAATCCCTGGAACCGGGTGAAGCCTTTGCCGGAAATGTTGACGGACAATGTCGTGGGCGTCTTGACAGCGACGAACGGCAGGGGCTCCTTGTCGCCGCGGAACTGCCATTGCACCGGACGCTGCTTCAGAAGGTCCGCGAGCGCCACCTCGCCCTTGGGTCCGGTGAACTTGGCCGCCGCCCAGCCTGCCTGGACCCGCGCTGCGTCATAGGAGTCGACATCCTCTAGCACCAGCCAAAGCTTCTTCACCCCAGCCACGTCCACATCCACGGCGATCTTCTGGTTGCCCATGGTGCCGGAATCAAACAACCCCGGCGGCGCCGCCGGGAGCTCGCCCGCAAGCCGCTGCGCGCCACGCCGGAGCAGGGAGGCGAGCGTGGATCCGTTGACCAGTTCAAGCGAGCTGAGCGTTGTGGGAGCGGTAAGCCGGGTGGTGACCACCTGGTCGCGGATCGGACGGCCCAGCGCCCGGCCGAGCGGACTCGACTTGATCTGCCAGTCGCGCGCGTACTGCGCCGGACCGGCGGTGCGCGGCACCAGCATCCGCCATTCGCCGGTGATCGCCGAGATCGCGTCATTAAACTGCTCGGCGGACAGGCGCCGCGGTGCTGGACCGCGGAACACATAGGGAACCGCGGGCGGCTCCCGGTCCGTGGCGAGCCGGTAGGTGCGCGACGTCATGATTGTACGGATCAGGTGCTTCAGATCGTGTCCGTGGGCGGCGAAGTCCGATGCCAGCCAGTCCAGCAGCGCGGGCGACCATGGTTCGGCGTCCATATCGTCGGGCGGATCCACGAGTCCCCGGCCCATGAGCTGCTTCCAGATCCGGTTCACCACGGTCCGCCGGGTACGCCCGTTCTCCGGTTGGGTGAACAGCTTGGCCGCGGCCGCCCGGCGGACGGCGAGCGGGGACTGCGGGTCCACGCCGCCCAGTTCCGGATAAGGGAACTTGGCCTGTGCGATCTCCCCCGTGGGAATGTCGCAGCGGTGGATCTTGAGCGGCTGGTCTGAGAAGAACGCGGCCAGGCCATAGGCGTCCTTGAGCTTCCAGCGCGAGATGAAGCTGTCGTGGCAGGAGTTGCACTTCAAGTTCACTCCCAGAAAGACCTGCGCCGAATTCTGCGCCGCCTGCATCACGGGAATCTGGCTTGCCGACACGTCGCCGCGCCAGTTTACTCCGGTGAGGAAACCCTCGGGACCAGTTTTCGGTTCCGGGTTGAGCAGCGCGCGAACAAACTGGTCGTACGGGAGGTTGTCTTCGAGCGCCTTCTTCAACCACGGCGTAATGGACTTGCGGTCACCGTGGTAGACCACTCCTTCGTCGTTCCGCAATAGGTCGTTCCAAAAGGTGATCCAGTGCGCGGCGTACCTGGCGTTGTCTCCAAGCAGCCGGGCAACCAGTTCATCGTTGCCTTTGTCCTTGAAGGCGCGCACATCGGCTGGCGACGGCGGCAGCCCCCACAAGTCGAAGTAGGCGCGCCGGACGAACGCGGCAGCGGATACCTCAGGTGGAGTTGGCTGTTTTCTTTCGCGGAAGTAGGCGAAGGCGAACTTGTCGATAGGATGCGGCTCAGAGGACTCCGGCAGGGCGGGGGCAGCCAGGTTGAGCGAAGGCTGCCATTTGGAAACGGAGCCGCCGGACGGCGCGGGCGCACCGTCGCGGATCCACTCGCGCAGCACCGCGATTTCGGAGTCCGGCAGCGGCGCTCCGCCCAACGGCATCCGTGGTGGCTTGATCCCGGCCACCCTTTGGATCAGCAGGCTTCCATCCGGATTTCCCGGGGTAACCACGCGCCGCACACCGGCGTAGGTCTGCAAATCCAGTCCACCTTGGGGCGCCGCGGACCCGTGGCAGGATCCGCAACGGGTGTTGAGGATCGGGTGGACTTGGGCCCCGAAATCGGCGGCCGGCAGCGAGAGTGCCGCGGCTGCAAAGAGGAGTCTACGCATGGGATGGCTTGGGTTGTGCGAGCGGAAGGTTGTCCCTGACCAAGCCGGCATTGACGAGCTCGGAGATAACCGCGCTTAACTTCGGATTCCGGAGCGCCCACACGTAGGCCTTCTGGGGAATAGCCAATGGCCCGGGGACCGCGCCGTCCACCATCTTGACGCGGCGGGGGTCGTTCGGCGCGCCGTTACTCCGTCCGTGATGGACCGGCCGTGCAACCTTCATCGCGATGACCCCGAGTCCGGCTTTGTGCGCCCGGGCGACGGCTTGGCCCGTGTAGGGGTGGTTCACGATGCTGTAGGCGACCATGGCGGCTGAGTAGACCTTGGCCTTGCCCGCCGCGTCCAGGATCGCCGCGGGATCGTTGTGTGCGGACACGCCGAGGTATCGGACCTTGCCTTGCTGCTTTAGCTTCTCAAAGGCCTCAAAGATCTCGGGATAAGCAGTCAGCTCGAATGGCGTGGAGGCGCCGTGCGGGCACATCAGCAGGTCGGTATGGTCGGTACCGAGGCGCTTGAGGCTCCCCTCAAACGAGTCGAAAATCAACTGCCGGAAGTTCTTGCCGCGGTCGATTTGGCGGCTGTAGCGCGCGGCCATCACGTCGGCGAGCGCGGCGTCCACAAGCTCCTGCTTCTGGCTCGCGAAGTAGTTGCCGAAGTAGTCCGGATCGAGCGCCTTACGGCGTTCCAGCCCGTCCATCGCCTTCGACATCAGCTTCTTCTGTTCCGGCTCAGACAAGCTGGTGAAGATGTCCTTGTAGAGCTTTGAACGGTTGATGTCCCAGAGGCTGATCTTGGTGTTCAGGAAGAAACTATCGCGCTTCCGGGCGCTGAGGACCCGCGCGTAGCCCAATTCGCTCTTGGTGTTGCCATAGGCGGGCGCGGTGTCCAGGTAGTTGAGGCCGTGGTCGAGCGCGAGCAGCACGTGTTCGAAGTTGTCCGGAGTGATGGTGTTGCCGCCCATGACCATTTCCGAGATCATGAATCCGGTGCGGCCAAGCTGGCGGTAGGCCATGCCGGATTGGCGGTTACGCCATTCTCCTGGCGCACCCGGAGGCGCCGCATCCGCCTTGCTGGACAAGGCTGCGGCGAGGGAAACCGCCGACGAGGCGAACAGGTCACGGCGTCGCATTCAGAACCATTGTACCGGCACCGCCTGGAATAAAGTTCCCTTCCAGGGAGCCCGATAGAGGACTGAGAGGTTTTCCCAGGCCGATGAGATCGCTGCCCCTGGCTCTACGAACGATGTTGATCGCCTTCGTACCGGTGTGCGCGGCTTTGACCGTGAGTTTCTTCGCCATCCGTGCGGCGGTGGCGGACTTAGTCAAAGTCGGGCTGCGCCAAACTCTTCGCGAATCGCAAGAGACCATCGAAGCGGTCCGGGGCCGTGCGGAAGAACGGTCGAGGAAGCTCATTGGCAGCCTGAGGGACCATGCGGACGTCCGGGCCGCCCTGGCGATCGCCAGCTCAGCGGGCGAGGATGGCAAGGCCTCAACGCAAATGGACCGGCTGGTCCTGTCGTTGAATCAGGTTCTTGGCTTCGACGCGCTGATCGTGTCAGCCGCGGGCCGGAAGCCCGTCGCCGGCGTCCAACGCCATCCGGATGGAGACCGGCCGCTGCAAAGTGCGTTCCTGCCCGGAGACCTGCTGGGAGCAAACCGGGAGTTCGTCAGCTTGGAAGCGGGAAACTACCAACTGACGACTGTGGCCATCAAAGCGGCAGGCGAGACCATCGGATACATTTCCGTGGGCGACCGGTTTGAAGCCAAGTCCGAACCCGGCCTTGGACATGCGGTTCTGATACGCGACGGCAAGGTCGAGCAAAGCGCGATTCCCGGGGTCGCCCCGCCGGAGGTTGAAGCCGAGGTTCGGGATAAGTGCCCGCTTGGATCAGCCGAGTGTGAGGTCGAGTTCGCCGGTGAAATGTTCCTGGTCACGACTATCGCGCATACCCATGGGTCGCCATTCCGGCTGCTGCAGTTCCAGTCCATGAACCAAGCCAGTCAGCGGTTCCTTCAAGCCGTGCTCAAAGTGTTCACGGTGGTGGCGCTGGCGACGCTTGCGCTCGTATTCGTGCTTTCGCTGCTCGGATCGCAGTCGGTCGCCAAGCCGCTTGCGAGGCTTCTCGAAACACTCAAGCAGGCGCAGCAAACGGGTGAGTTCCGGGGCGGCTTGCAAACGAGCTGGGGTACCGCGGAAGTGGATCAGCTCGCCGAAGCGTTCAACCAGGCGGCCAACTCGATTGCCGTCAAGCAGGGCCAGCTTGACAAGGCGTACCGCGAATTCGTTGAAAGCATGGCGCGGACGCTGGACGCACGCGATCCCTACACGGCGGGCCATAGCCTCCGTGTCGCGCACTACTCGCGCGCCGTCGGGTTGCGGATGGAGCAAAACGAAAAGGAGCTCGAAATCATCGAGACAGGCGCCCGGCTCCACGACATCGGCAAAATCGGGATTCCGGATGCAGTATTACAGAAGGTCGGCAAGCTCACCGACTCCGAGTTTCAAATCATCAAGGCGCACCCGCAGATCGGCAAGAAGATGCTCAAACGCGTCGGCGGATTCGAACCGTATTTGCCCGTGGTCGAGTTCCATCACGAAAACCACGACGGCACTGGGTATCCATACGAAATGCGTGGCAAGGACATCCCGCTTTGCGCCAGGATCGTCCATGTGGCTGACGCCTATGACGCGATGACGTCGCACCGCACCTACCGCAAGGCGATGCCGCATGAGCGCGCCCTGCAGATCCTGCAGGCATGCGCGGGCAGCCAGTTCGACCCCGAGGTGGTGGCGGTGTTTGCCGAGCAGTTCCCGCCCGACAAGAGTCCCTTCAACGAGCAGGAAATTCCGATTCAACTGCTGGCGTAGCCTGGCCTCGGGCCGTTCCGGGCGGTATCATCAGCGGTATGAATCGCCGCAGCTTCCTCCGTGCCGCGCTCGCATCACCGCTGGCCGCGGTCCCACTTCCCGCCGCCAATCCCCCGAATCTGAAGATCACCGGCCTCGAATTCCTGCGCCTTGTCTTCCCCGGCAAGACTCCCGTCAAGCGCAACTCGATCATCACCAGCGGAGGCGGGGCGCCCGGCATGAATCTGGTCGAGGTCCACACCGATGGCGGCATTACCGGCCGCGCCGTTTCGGCGGGAATGCACTCGATCATGACATCGGAGCTGCTTCCGCGTATCAAGGGAGAGAATCCCTTCTACGTCGAACGGTTGTGGGACCGCATGTACCGCCACAATCGCAAGCCTGTGGCCAAGGGCGAATACATCCGCGCCATGGGTCCAGTCGACATCGCGATTTGGGATATCGTCGGCAAGGTGCTCAACCGTCCCGCCTATCAGGTGCTGGGAGCCTACACGGACAAGATCCGCGTCTACGCCGCGGGCGGCTATTACGAGGACGGGAAGGGGTTGAGGGAACTCGCCAAGGAAATGGAGGAGTACCTTCGCGAAGGTTTCCGCGCCATCAAGATGAAGGTTGGCGGCGAGCCGATGAAGGTGGATGCCGAGCGGGTCCGCGTCGTGCGCGAGACGGTAGGCCCGGACGTGGACATCCTGCTCGACGCCAACAACAAGTGGAACGCCTACGACGCGATCAGGTTCGGCCGCATGGTCGAGAAGTATGAAATCTTCTGGTTCGAGGAACCGGTGGAACCTGACGACTTCAAGGGCTGCGCCGAGGTGCGCGAGGCCCTCGACATCCCGGTCGTGGCGGGCGAGAATGAATTCACAGTGTGGGGCGCGCGTGACCTGATCGAGGCACGCTCAGCGGACATCCTGAATCTTGACACGGTGTGGGCGGGCGGCTACACGGCCTACCGCAAGATTGCCGCCCTTGCCGCCGCGCATCACGTTCCAGTAGCGCCCCACGGGAATCCGCACATGGCGGTCCACTTGCTGGCATCGACGCCAAACACGCTGATCATGGAAACCTATCCCGGGGTCGAAAGCAAGTACAATCCTGCGTTGCCGCTGTTCCCGGTCAAGGACGGTTATATCATGGCTCCCACGAAGCCGGGTGTTGGCGTGGATCCGGACCCGGAAATGATCAAGAAGTACCGGGTCCGGTAGCGGTCCTCAGAACGAAATCCGGAGCCCGAAGCGGAACACCCGCTCGTCGATGCCGTCGCGCCCGGTGTTGGCCAGCGCCGTGATCTCCGTGTAGCCGCCGAGATTCCGGATCGAGCCGTCGCTGTTGAGCTGGAGATTAGACGCGTTGGCGCCAGGATTGGCGAAGTGCGGCGTGTTGGTGAAGTTGAACGCCTCGGCCCGGAACTCCACGCCCCACCGCTCCGTGACGCGGAACTTCCGGAACAGCCCCAGATCGAGATTGACGATTCCCGGCCCGGTGAGCGAGTTGAATCCAGCGGTACCAAACCGGGCCTCGATGACCGGGCGGTAGGCGAACGGATCGAAGAACGACTGGCCGCGCCCCGCCCCGCCAAGTTTGACCACCTTATCCTTCACCTGGTCGGCGCGCTGCGAGCTCCCCGGCGCGTTCAGGGAAGTGGCCGCCGAGCTTACGTTGAACGGAAGCCCGCTCACTGAGCTGAAGATCCCGTTAATCTGCCATCCGCTCACCAGCCACGACGCCGGACCCGAGTTCGCCCACCGGCGTCCCCGGCCAACCGGCAGCTCCCACACTCCATTAATGGTCAGATTGTGCGGCAGGTTGCTGTTGGTGACCGAGCGGTTCAAGTGCTGGAACTCGGGGATCTGGATCGCGGCCAGTCCGTCGCTGTTCTCGCTGCAGCAGATTCCCATCGACTTGGACCACGTGTAGGAGATCCCCAGATGAAGTCCGGCGCTGAACCGGCGTTCGAGCATGGTCTGCAGGCTGTCGTAGTGAGAGTTGCCGATCGGTGCAACCAGGCGCGTCTCGGCGGTACGGCCGAACTGGCGCGCGAGCAGCCGTCCGCCGTTCCCGCCGTTGATCGGAGCGTAGTTCAACTCGCGAAATCCCACCTGGTTGATCTGCCGTGTGGCGACGTAGCCCGCCTGGCCGGTGAATCCCCATTTCAGTTGCTTCTGAAGCGTGAAGTTCCAGCTCTGGATGTAGCCGCGCTGATAACGCCGCTCCAGGGAATTCGCGGCCACTTGGGAACCAATATCGATAATGCCGTTGCCGAGATCAGGGTCCGGGATCAGCGGAATTCCGTCGCGCAGCCGGCCCGCCGGTTGGAACGTGTTCGCGCCATTCACGTTGAGCACGACCAGCAGCGGGTAGTTGGTGCGCATCGGACGGGCGAGGCTGTAGGGATCCACGGTGATTCCGTATCCGGCGCGCACCACGAAGTCCTCTTTCGGCCGCCAGGCCAGGCCCACCCGCGGCGCGAAGAGCCGCTTGCTTTGCTCGATGCCGCAGTCCGTGGGTACGCTCCCTGTGCCGCAGATCTCCATCTTGTTGGTGACTGGATTGTAGTTCTCCATTCCCCGGCCCACCCGCGTCGGCATCGGGAACAGCTCCCAGCGGGTTCCGTATGAGAACGTAAGCTTGCGGTTCACCTGCCACTGGTCGCGGACGTACAGGCTGTGCATCCATGTCCGGACATTGTATTCGTTCGGGATTTGCTTGATCCGTCCAAGCGCGGTCGGCAGCCCCAATAGGAAGGCCGACCAGGTGTTGAACTGGTTGGACGCCGGGCCGCCCTGGATCATCGTTGGTCCGCCGGCGAACGTGAAGCCGCCAGACGCCCCGTGAAGCGCGCCGACGAATTCCACCTGAGTATGGTTGATCTGCTGGAACGAGCTGTCGAAGCCGAACCGCACCGAGTGCGCGCCTTTGGTCCAGGTAGCGTTGGCGACGTATTGCGACCGCGGGTCGCGGTTGTAGAACGGCCGGGATCCGTTGCCTTGTGCGCCCATCGTTGTGTAGTTGGACACGGAGAAGCGTGGCCATCCGCCTTCAAACGGGCGTGTGCCGTTGGTGCCGCGCAAACCCAGAGTGTCCGCGCCAATGTTTTTCCCCAGACCGAGCTCTTCCGAGTTGGCGTCGTATGCGGTGTAGCCGAAATTCCCGTCGAGGATGACCGCGGGCGACAGCACGTATGTCGCGCCCACCGCCATATTGCCGGTTGTGCCATATGTCGGACCGGCTACCGAAGCCGGACTATAAAACGGCACCCCGACAAGCTCACCGAGCAGTGGTCCGCTTTCGAAGTTGTGATCCTGCACGCCGCCGCGCGCAAACATCGTCAGCTTGCTGCCGGCGTTCCAATTGAGCTTGGCATCGATCTTGGACGAATTGAACTTGTAGCTGCCCTGGCCGAACAAGTTGGCGTTGAGGCCGTCGAAGGTCGGAGCCGGCAGCAGATCCTGGATCCTGCGCGCGGTTGGATCGATCAGCGAGGCGGGAAGCTGGTTGCCGGGGAAGGGAGTCCGTGCGCCTCCGGCCGCGTTTCCGGTGGCGGGATCGTAGATAGGCGTGGGCGACGCTGACATGTCCCCGCGGCGGATCGCGGTGGTCGGGATCGTCTCCAGGCGCGAGGCAAACTGGCGGTCAAACGTGCCTTCAAAGCTTCCGAAGTAGAACAGGCGGTTCTTGAGGACTGGGCCGCCGACCGTCCCGCCCATCTGGTTGAAGATCGCCTTGGGCTTCCGTTCCCCCGCTGGCAGGAAGAACGGCTTGGCCTTGGTGGCATTGCTGTTGTGGTACTCGAACAGCGATCCATGAGGGTCGTTGGTCCCGCTCTTGATGCTGACGTTGATGGCCGCTCCGCCCGCGAGTCCGGTCTCGGCGTCGAAGGAATTCGTGGTGATGTTGACGTTGTCGATCGACTCGAGCGCCGGTGTGTACCCCGGCAGGTGCGGCAGCCAGATCTGGTTGACGCCCGCGCCCTCGATCCGCACGGCGTTCGACTGGCGCGTCGTCCCGTTCACGTTGTACAGCGCGGCACGCGAGGGGTCCACCGACGGACCGTTGCCGTTGCGCGGATAGGTGAATCCCGGGAGCACCTTGAACGTATGCGAGTAGTTCCGCCCGGGCGGCAGCGGAGCGTTGGAAAGCTGCACCACACTGATCTCGGAGCGGACCTCGGCGCGGTCGGTCTGCAGAGCGGGCGGCGCGGCTTCCACGCGGACGGACTCCGAAACAGTGCTCACCTCCAGCCGGACGTCAATGCGGGACACCGAGTTTGGTGACACAGCAATGTCGCGGGTGGAGAACTTCGCGAATCCCGCCTTGGTGACGGTGATTTCGTACACGCCGCCTGGGACGGCGGGGAATTGGAATTGCCCCGCTTCGTTGGTACGGGTCTGGCGCGTAAATCCCGTACCCGTTTGGTTCACAGCGACAGCCGCGTCGGCGATCGCGCCGCCGCTGCCATCTTGAACGGTGCCGACCATCGATCCGTAGAGCACCTGGGCTGAGGCGGCGGGCGCCACCATGCCAGCCAAAATCGAGACGAACAGCAATATGAACATGAGCTTCCCCTTATGGACCGAGTATAGTCGAACGGTGTCAACTACAGGGAGCTGTCAATCGACGCGAAGACCTACTTCCTTCTCAACCAAAGAGGCGCGCCCGAGGATGGTCCGTCGCCGAAGTGGATATCAATAGGGCGGTCGATTTCTGCAGCGCTTGGGGCTCGCTCACACCGCAAGCGCTTAAGTATAGTAGAGGAAAGCACAAATTCCATGAGGAACCGCCCAATGCGCCTGGCCGCCTTGATGGCCGCGGCTGCCTTCGCAGCCCAACCTGAAGACCTGCGCTCCGGCGCGGTCCAGGTCGAGATCTTCGAGAACCTGCCCAAAGGCAGCGAGTTCAATCCCGCAGGCGATCCGGCGATGCGCTACACCGAGCCTGTATTCGCGTTCACCAACATCCCGGTGAAGTACTCCAACGAAGCGCTTGCGCTCGACCGGTCCGTCCCGTACGTCCTGCGCGCCGCCTACGAGCGTGTGCTGCCTCACGGCCAGTTGCAGTTCCGGCTGCGGGCCCGGGGCGCTGCCGTATTGATGATGGACGGCGCGGAGATCGCCCGTACCGCCGCGCAGAAGCCGAACACGTCGAGCGACGATCCGGTGCCGCCGCCGGTCGCGCGTGACGAGACCGGCCGGCGTCCCGCTCCCTATCCGCATCAGGACACCGTGGCGGAAGTCGCAGGCGACGGCAGGACGCACAAGTTCCAACTCGTGGCCGTCATCGGCGGCAAAGGTTTGATGCCAACGCCTGGTGAGCTCAGCGTCAGCTTTGGTCCGGTGAAGCAGGTGGAGCGGCTTCTGGGCCCCGATGGGTCGCCGCTCCTGGAAGACGGCGCCTGGGAAGAGCTTCTCGCCCGTTCGGAGCGCCGCCATCGCGAAGCGGACCGCGTCCGCCGCCTCGATGCAAGCAAGGAAACCGTCGCCCGCTGGCGGGAACGGCACAATGAAGTCCGTGCCTATTGGAAGGGCCGTCCGGTGGCGGTTCCCGCCCTCACGCCCGGATATCCCGCCAACAACGAGATCGACCGGTTCCTGGCGCCAAAGATGAACGAAGCCAAGGTCCGGACCCAACCGTTGACATCGGACCTCGATTTCCTGCGCCGCGTCTCGATCGACGCCACGGGCCTGATTCCTACGGCCGCGGAAGTGCGGGAATTCCAGAAACAGCCAGCCGCTTCCCGGCGCGCGGCGACAATCGAGCGGCTGCTCAGCCATCCCGGCTGGGCCGACAACTGGGTGAGCTACTGGCAGGACGTGCTTGCCGAGAATCCAGGAATCCTCAAGCCTGATTTAAACAATACCGGCCCATTCCGTTTTTGGATCCACCAGGCGTTTCAGGACGGAGTCCCGTTTGACCGGTTCGTCACCGAATTGATCCAAATGGAAGGCTCGGCGCACCAGGGCGCCCCGGCCGGATTCGCGCAGGCGACGCTCAACGACGCTCCGATGGCCGCCAAGGCCGACATCATCGGACAGGCGTTCCTGGGCCAGAAGCTCGGCTGCGCGCGGTGCCATGACGCGCCATTCCACCCGTTCAAGCAAAAGGACCTGTTCAGTCTGGCGGCGATGCTCGGCGGCAAGGACATCAAGCTCCCCGCCACCAGCACGGTACCGGTGGTCGAAGGGATGCGCAAACCCGCCGTCAACATCACGTTGAAACCCGGCGAAATGATCGCGCCGGACTGGCCATTCGCCGAACTGATCCAGCACAACGAGACTGGCGCTCTGCCCACCGATGGCAAAGTGGAATCCCGCCGCCAGCTCGCAAGCCTGATTGTCTCCGCGCGCAACGAGCGGTTCGCCAGAGTTGTGGTGAACCGGATTTGGAAGCGCTACATGGGACTCGGCATCGTCGAGCCGGTGGAGGATTGGTCGCGGTCGAAGGCGTCGCATCCCGAGCTGCTCCACTGGCTCGCACGCGAGTTCGTCATCAGCGGATACGATATCAAGCACGTTTCGCGCCTGATCTTCCGGTCCCACGCCTATCAGCGGCAGGCGGTGGCCAAGCTCACCGAAGCGCAGACCACGGCAGCGAGCCGCCACTTTGCGGGTCCGCTGCGGCGGCGCTTGACGGCGGAACAACTGGTCGACTCGCTCCATCTCTCCGCGGGCAAGGAATTCGAATGCGAGGAGCTGAACCTGAATCCCGCGGGTGACCGTGAGCCGCGCCAGTTCCTCAACATGGGCAAGCCGGTCCGCGCCTGGCAGATGACGGCGCTCTCCAATGAGCGCGACCGTCCGGCGCTGGCTCTCCCGATTGCGCAATCGATCGTCGACGTGCTCACCACCTACGGCTGGCGGCAGTCGCGCCAGAGCCCGTCCACCACGCGCGATGACGGCGCATCGCCGATGCAGACGCTGATCCTCGCCAACGGAGTCCTCGGCACTCGGATGATCCGGCTTTCGGATGACAGCGCATTCACGGAGTTGGCTCTGAAGGACCTGCCTCTCACCCAGCTCATCGCCGAGACGTTCCTGCGGGTGCTGTCGCGTCCGCCGGCCCCGGAAGAGCTGAAGTCGATGAAGGAACTCCTCGAGCCGTTCCACAAGGACCGCAAGGTAGCAGGCGCGGATTCGGCCTACGTGGCGCGCAAGACCGACAGCCGCGTCTCGTGGTCCAATCACTTGAGTGCCGAAGCCACCCGGATCCGAATGGAAGAAGAGCGGAACCTGCGGATGGGCGACCAGCCAACCAAGCGGCTCCAATCCGGGTTCCGCGAGCGCTATGAGGATATGCTCTGGGCCATGGTCAACTCGCCCGAGTTCGTGATGATGCCGTAGGAGGAAATGATGAAACGTCGAGAATTCCTGGCGGCTTCCGCGGCATTCGCAGCCACGTCGCAACCGGTCCCGAAAGGCAAGGCGGAGGCCTGCATCTACATCTGGCTCGGCGGCGGCGCGGCCCACACCGACACGTTTGATCCGAAGGTCAAAGGGGATGGAAAGAAAAAGCCGGGGTCCTACTACGAGCCGATCGGGACGGCGATCCGGGGCGAGAAGGTCTGCGAGCATCTGAGCAAGACCGCTCCGCTGCTCGACCGGGCTGTGATCGTGCGGTCGATCAGCCATGGGATCTCTGCGGAGCATGCGGCCGCTGCGAACCTGGTCCACACCGGGCGCTTGCCGAGCGGCACGCTGCAGTATCCCTCCATCGGCTCGATCGTCGCGCATGAAAAAGGCGCGCGCACCGAGGAGGTTCCGGCCTACGTCGTGATGGGCTATCCGAACATCATGCGCGATCCGGGTTTCCTCGGCGCCAAGTATGGCTACGTCTACCTGACGCAGACCGAGACCGGACCCACAGGGCTGATCCGCCCCCCCGATGTCGACCTCAACCGTGAGGACCGGCGTGAGACGCTTCTCGGCAAGATGCGCGACGGATACGTGAAACGCAATCCGGCGGACGAGGCGGTTGGGCAGCAGGACGCGGTCACGCGCCAGGCCTTCAAGCTTGCGGGTCCGAAGTTCCTCAACGTATTCGACCTGCAACGGGAGGCGCAGGCGTTGCGCCAGTCCTATGGGGGCGAATTCGGGCAGCGATGCCTTCTCGCGCGGCGTCTGGTGCAGTCTGGAGTCCGGTTTGTCGAGGTGTCGCACAATCTGAACTTCCTCAACGGATCCGGCTGGGACACGCACAACGAAGGACAATTAAATCAGCATCTGTTGATCCAGGAGCTCGACAGCGCGCTCTCGACGCTGATCATCGATCTCGAGAAGAACAAGCTGCTGGACACCACGCTCATCGTTGTAGCCACGGAGTTCGGACGTCCGCCGGAGTTCGATTCGGGCGGCGGACGCGGCCACCAGTCGCTTGCCTACAGCATGGTCCTTGCGGGCGGTGGACTCAAGACGGGCCAGGTCATCGGGCGCACCGGCGAGATCGGCAAGGAGGTTGTGGAGCGGAAGATTTCCCTGCCTGATTTCCACGCGACGATTCATTGCGCGCTGGGCATCGATCCGCACAAGAATCTGTTCGCGGGTGACCGGCCGGTTCCCATCACCGACCGTGGCGAGCCCATCCGGGAGGTGTTCGCCTGAAGCCCAAGAAGAGCCAAAAACCGGTCGAAGAGCTGGTCCCGATGGTGGACGCCCAGGACCGTGTCGTCGGGCTGGCGCCCAGGTCCCTGATCCGCGGGAACAATATCCCGCACCGCGCCACCTACATCATGGTGTACGACGTGCTGGGACGTCTGCTCGTCCAGAAGCGGACCAGCACCAAGGACATCTACCCAGGCTATTGGGATGCGTGCGCGGGCGGTGTCGTCATGGCGAATGAATCCTACGAGCAGTGCGCGTTGCGCGAACTCGAAGAGGAACTGGGAATCCGCGGGGTGGTGCTGGAATCGCTTGGCAAGTTCTACTTCGAAGAAGGCCGTGTATGGTGTGGAGTGTACCGGTGCACGTTCCATGGGATCGTGAGACTCCAGCGCGAAGAGATTCAGTGGGTCGAAGCGATGACGATTGAGGAGATCGGCGAGCGGTCCCAGCGCGAGCTGTTCACGCCGGACGGCCTCGAGGTCGTGCGGCGTTACGGAACTTATTCATCTCTCGGTCAAGCCACTTGACGCCCTTGCGGACCACTGCGCTTCCAGGCGTTGGATGACTGCGTCCAGGAGATGAGCCCGTCGGCCAGTTCAGGCTGGTTGGCGATACATGCCGCGAGCGGAATCGTGCTGATCGCGTCGCAGTGTCCCCAGTGGTTGGCGTGCTGTTCGAGCCAGTCTTCGGCACATCCGGAACTCGGCTGCCCGCATTGCCGGGTGAACTTCTCGTAGACCAGACAGGCGAGGATCCCGTCCTCGACCCTGGAGCCTTGCCGGAGTCCGGTGCAAAAGGCGCGGAGCTCCGGCGTGCGAATCGGGCCGCTCGCGAGCCTAGCCCCAATACTGTTCACTTAAC
>Ga0194132_10002154_pt1 | contig 37950 bp, 39 predicted proteins | sample TA2KigOf80mmetaG_FD_148612 | JGI IMG/M metagenome (GOLD analysis project Ga0194132, IMG submission 148612) | Freshwater microbial communities from Lake Tanganyika, Tanzania - TA2015054 Kigoma Offshore 80m | ecosystem: Environmental > Aquatic > Freshwater > Lake | place: Tanzania: Lake...
CCCTGTTCACGCGCACGCGCACGATCCGGCGCAGCATCATCGACGCCGGCCAGGCCGATCCCGAGGAGCAGAAGCGGCGCGACGATGCCGCCGCGGCCGCCGCGCGCAACGCGGCGGCGCGGCGCTGACCTAAGGTGCGACCACCGGGCCGACCCGCGCGACCGGGATCGCGCCGATAAAAACCCGCCCGTCCTGTACCGTCGCCGAGACCTCGACCGCATCGGTGCCGGCATTGTTGTTCTTCTTGCCGAGCAGGCGGACCCCGACCTTGATCGCAGCGGCTTGCGCGGCGGAGAGGCGCTGCGCGCCGACGATCGCGTCGATCGCGGCATCGAGGCCGCGCACCGAGCCGGCGAAGGCCGCGAACGGACGGAGTTCGCGATCGAGCGCGAGCGTACCGGAGGCGCTGGCGCCGACGCCGTTCCAGGCGAGATCGAAGGCGGTCACCTCGATGATGCCGCCGTCGTCGCGCCAGGCGGCGAGCGCGGCGGCGATCGGTCCATCCGGCCACGCGCCTTTGAGCGCCACCGTCGCAGCCAGCCGCTCGATCTTGGGCCCGAGCGGCCAATCGGCGGCGACCGGTACGGTCGCGTCGCGAAACACGGCCGCGACGGTGGTGCTGGCCGCGCTCGACTCGACCCGGATCTCGGCGTGCGCCGCGGTCGGCAGCCGGTAGCGGGCGCTCGCCGCCGCGAGCGATTCGAACACCACGTGAACCGGCGCGCCCGGGGTCAGCCGGGTCTCGAGCCGGGCCGTGCGGCTCAAGATCGTGACCGCGTCGCCGGCGTCGCCGACGGTGAGCTCGACCACGGCGTCGCTCTCGACCCGTAGCCGGTCGGGACTGAAGGGCGGCAGCGTCACGTGCAGGCGCTCGCCGCGGAAGCGCCACGGCAGCGGCCCGGCCGGTTGGGCGACGGCGGGGGCCGCGAGATCGATCCGGAACGCGAACGGAAACCCGCCCACTGCAATGGCGCCGTGCTCGATCGCGTAACCTTGGGTGCGAGCCGAGGCCGCCCACTCGGCGATGCCGTGCTCGATCTGGATGGCGGCCGCGAACCAGTAGCCGGTATAGCCGAGCGCGGCGAGCGCGAAAGCGCCCAACGCCAGGGCAAGCCAAAGGCGGGGCCGGGTCATGGCCGCGTTTATAGGAGCGGATCGGCCGCCCGCGCCAGAACCATCGTCCGAGGGTATCGCCGGCCGGCCGGGCCGGAGTAGTCTCGGAGCGCGCGCGTTTTCATCGCCAATGTCTCCGCCCCCCGGTCCCGCCACGCCCGTGCCCGCCGCGCCCCCGGCGTGGGTCGGCACCATGCCGGCCTTTTTCGTGCTGCTGTGGAGCACCGGATTCGTCAGCCCGAAGTACGGATTGCCGTACGCCGACCCGCTCACCTTCGTCGGGCTGCGCTTCGCGATCGTCTGCGTCCTTTTCACGCTGCTCGCGGTGGCGACGCGGGCGCCGTGGCCCAAGACCCGCGCCGAGTGGCTGCACGGTGCGGTGGTCGCAGTCTTTTTCCACGCCGCCTATCTCTCGGGCGTGTTCGTCGCGCTCGAGGAGGGCGTCTCGACCGGCGTCACCGCGCTGATCGTCGGCGTCCAGCCGGTGCTGACGGCGGCGATCGCGAGCCGGTTCCTGGGCGAACGCGCCCGCCCGCGGCAGTGGCTCGGCTTCGGCTTGGGCTTCACCGGGGTGGCGCTGGTGGTCGCGAACAAGATCACGCTCGGCCAGGGCTCGATCGTGGGCTACGCGCTCGCCGGCGTCGCGTTGGCCGGTGTTACCTTCGGCACCCTTTACCAGAAGCGCTACCTGAGCGGCATGGACCTCCGCACCGGCGCGGCGGTGCAGTACTTGTTCGGCGCTCTGGTGATGGCGATGATCGCGCCGCTGGTCGAAGGTATGCGGATCGACTGGACGCCCGAGTTCATCGCGGCGATCGCCTACATCTGCGGCATCGTGTCGTTCGTCGGGGTCTCGGTCTTCTTCTTCATGCTGCGGATCGGGCAGGCGATCCGGGTCGTGAGCTTGTTCTACTTGATTCCGCCGGTGACGGCGGTGTTGGGCTATTTCCTGTTCGGCGAGACCATGGGCGCGGTCGCGATCGCCGGCATGGCGCTCGCCGTCATCGGGGTATGGCTTGTCAACCGCGGCTGAACCGATGCGCCCCAGGACGCCCGCGATCGCCTGGCCCGAGCGCCAGCCGCTCTGGGTGTTCGGCTATGGGTCGCTGATGTGGGATCCGGGCTTTCATTATGTCGAGATGCAGCCGGCCCGGCTCTACGGCTATCACCGATCGTTCTGCGTGCGCTCGACGTCCTACCGCGGCACGCCCGAGCGCCCGGGCCTCGTATTCGGGCTCGACGCCGGCGGCAGCTGCGTCGGCCGCGCCTACCGGGTCGCAGCCGCTAAGGTCGCCGAGGCGCTCGGCTACCTCGCCCACCGCGAACTTCGGATCGAGACGTATTTGGCGCGGCGCCACCTCGTGCGGCTGCCGGGCGGCGCGGTCGAGGCGCTCTGCTTCGTCGTCAACCGCCGCGTCGATCAGTACATGGGCCGGCTCGCCGTCGAGCGGATGGCGACCTACGTCTGTCAGGGCGTCGGCGAGCGCGGCGCCTGCTTCGACTACCTGAAGAGCACGGTCGAGCACCTGCGCGCGTTGGGGCTCCACGACCATACGCTCGAGCGCTTGCTCGCGGTCGCGACCGCGCGGCGGCGGCGCGGTCGGGCACATCCTTGAAACATCCAGTCGATTGACTGGTTTTATCGCCCGCGCGGGACCGCCGATCTCGCCCTGCGATTGGCGCGCTGTGACTGCGAACGGGCGCGTGGCAAGGCCGGCACGACGTCGCCACGGTGCGGCCGGTGCGCGCGGCCTAATTGTCGGCGCGCCTCACGCGCACTTGGAATAGCCGCAAGAGACGCAGGTGTCGCAGCCCTCGGCGCGAACGAGGCCGGCCTGGCCGCACTTCGGGCACTGGCGGAAGCGGCTCGCGGCGTCCGCCGCGCCGCCGGCCGCCGCAAGCGGCAGCCGCTTCGCTTCCGGCCCGGCGTCGGTCTCGGGCTTGGGCAGGAAGCCGATCTCGATCAAGTGCTGCTCGATCACGGCGCCGATCTGGGCCAGGAGCGAGGGCACGTACTTGCCGTCGACCCACTGGCCGCCGCGCGGGTCGAACACCGCTTTGAGCTCGTCGACCACGAACGAGACGTCGCCGCCGCGCCGGAACACCGCGCTCATCATCCGCGTCAGCGCCACCGTCCACGCGTAGTGCTCGGTGTTCTTGGAATTGATGAACACCTCGAACGGACGACGCCGCCCGTCGGTGACGATGTCGTTGATGGTGATGTAGATGGCGTGGTCGGTCTCGGGCCATTTGACCTTGTAGGTCGAGCCCGGCAGCACCCCCGGCCGGTCCAACGGCTTGGTCATGTAGACGACGCCGCCGGCCTCGAAAATGTCGCGCGCTCGCGAGACCGGGCTCTCGAGCGGAAGCTCGGGCTCGCTCGGCTTCGCCGGCGCCTTGTCCTTGACCTCGAGCACCGCGCCGGTCACCGGGTTCGGCCGGTAGGTGGTGCAACCCTTGCAGCCGGCGGCGTAGGCGGCGCGGTAGATGTCCTTGAACTCCTCGAACGAGATGTCCTCGGGGCAGTTGATGGTCTTCGAGACCGCGCTGTCGACGTGGCGCTGGACCGCGGCCTGCATGGCGACGTGGTCCTGGGGCGTCAGCGTCTGCGCGTCGACGAAATAGTCGGGGAGCGGCGCGTCCTCGCCGAACTGGCGCCGGTAGAGGCGATAGGCGCGGTCCGAGACCTCTTCGTCGCGCCGGGTCCCGTCGGGGAGCAAGAGGTGGCGCGTATAGACAAACGAGAACACCGGCTCCAAGCCCGACGAGACGTTGTCGGCGAGGAGCGAAATCGTGCCGGTCGGCGCGACCGAGGTGAGGAGGGCGTTGCGGATGCCGTGGCGGCGTATCGCGGCTCTGACGGCGGGCGGGCGCGCCGAAACGGTTTCGCCGGCGAGATAGGCGTCGGCGTCGTAAAGCGGGAACGCGCCTTTCTCGGCCGCGATCTCGGTCGAGGCGAGATAAGCCGCGTCGGCCAGCGCCTTCATCCACGCGTCGGTTTGCGCCACCGCGCGCGGCGAACCGTAGCGGAGTCCGCTCATGATGAGAGCGTCGGCCAAACCGGTGACGCCCAAGCCGATCCGGCGCTTGGCCTTGGCTTCGTGTTCCTGCTGCGCGAGCGGGTACTTCGAGAGATCGATCGCGTTGTCGAGCATCCGCACTGCGACGCGTACGAGATCGGTCAGCTCGGCCGGGTCGATCGCCGCTGCGGACGTGAACGGGCGCTCGACCAGCGCCGCCAGGTTGATCGAGCCCAACAGGCACGCGCCATAGGGCGGCAGCGGCTGTTCGCCGCACGGATTGGTCACCTGGATCGTCTCGCAGTAGCCGAGGTTGTTGGCGCGGTTGACGCGGTCGATGAAGATCACGCCCGGCTCGGCGTAGGCGTAGGTCGCGCGCATGATCTGGTCCCACAGCGCACGGGCCTGGACCACCTTGTAAACGGTGCCGCCGAAGGCGAGCTCCCACGGCCCGTCGTCCGCGACCGCGCGCACGAATGGATCGGTGACCAGGACCGAGAGATTGAACATGCGCAAGCGGCCAGGATCCTGCTTCGCGGCGATGAACGCCTCGATGTCGGGATGGTCGCAGCGCATCGTCGCCATCATCGCGCCGCGCCGGTAGCCGGCCGACATGATGGTGCGGCACATCGCGTCCCACACGTCCATGAACGACAACGGCCCCGAGGCGTCGGCGCCGACGCCGGCGACCGGCGCCCCGCGCGGACGCAGCGTCGAGAAGTCGCAGCCGATGCCGCCGCCCTGCTGCATGGTGAGCGCGGCTTCCTTCAAGTTCTCGAAGATCCCGGCCATCGAATCCGGAACCGTGCCCATCACGAAGCAGTTGAACAGCGTGACGCGGCGGTCGGTGCCGGCGCCGGCGATGATCCGCCCGGCCGGGAGGAAGCGGAAATCGGCGAGCGCGCCATAGAAACGTTCGGCCCACGCCGGCGGCTCAGGCTCGACCGCGGCGAGCGCCTCCGCTACCCGGCGCCACGTGTCCTCGATCGATTTGTCGAGCGCGGAGCCGTCGGCTGCCTTCAGCCGGTATTTCATGTCCCAGATCTGCTGGGAGATGGGGGCGACGTTCGCCACGCGCGGTTCCTATGGCTGTGGTTGCGGGCTTGGTTGAGGGTCCGAATTTACCAGAAATCGCGCCTCTTGTTCACGAAATGTTTCCACAGGGTGAGCGCCACCAACGGGCGTCAAAACAGGGATTCTAGGCAAGAATATTATAATTTCAATTAGTTACGAGAATGACCCCGATCCGACGCCGAGCGTTATCCCCAGGCTTCCCCGACGCTTGTCCACCGGGCTTTCAACCGCCATCGCGCTCGCCGATGGCGCCCGCGGCGCGGATCAGCCTTGCCGTCGCCGGCTCGATCGCCGCCTCCAGTTCGTGCATGAACCGGGCGCGGTCGAGCCCGGGCGGGATCGCCGGCAGGAACTCAATCACGATGGTGCCGTGCCGCTTGACGAAGCGCCGGCGCGGCCAATAGAGGCCCGAATTGACCGCGACCGGCACCGCGGGCAGCCCGAGCTCGCGATAGAGCGCGGCGACGCCGGGCTGGTAGTCGGGCGGCGCGCCGACCGCGCGGCGGGTCCCTTCGGGGAAGATCACGATCGGCTGGCCGCGCGCGGCGCAAGCCTTGGCGGCGCGGATCAGCCGGCGGATCGCATTCATGCCGCGGGCGCGGTCGATACCGATCATGCCGCTCCGCAGCGGATACCAGCCGAACACCGGAATCCAGAACAGCTCGCGCTTCATCACCATCGCAGGATTGTCGAGCAGGCGGTGGAACGCGAACGTGTCCCACGTCGACTGGTGCTTGGCCGCGATCAACGCGGCACCGGTCGGGATATGGGCGCGGCCGCGCACCTCGACGCGGATGCCGGCGAGCGCCCGCATCAGCCAGGCGAGGCCGCCCGCCCACAGCCGCTGGACCGCGACCGAGGCCGGGCGCGGGAGCGCCAGCGTCGGCAGGCCGGCGACCGCGATCAGCGCGGTCCAGACGAAGAACGCGACGTTGAAGGCGGACGAGCGCAGGTGGATCACGACCGCGGCTCGCTGCGCGGCGGCGCCAGCCGGAGCCGCGCCAGCGCGAACAGGTATTTGGTGTACTCGCCGGCGATCAGCTCGGTGGTGCCCGGCCACTCCCACCAGCGGTCGATCTTGACCCGCTCGGGGAACACCGGATGCGGGATCAGGCCGATCCCGGGCATCAGCCGCTCGAATTCGACCAGGCTGCGCGGCATGTGATAGCCGCCGGTGACGAGGCGGAGCGAGCGGAAGCCCTCGGCCTCCATCCACACCGCGGTCTCGAGCGCGTTGCCGGCGGTGTCGCGCGCTTTGCGGCCGATCACGACGCAGCAGTCGAACAGCGTGTCGACCTGACCGGCACGGCTGCGGATCTCGGCCCGCGACGTCGGCTTGCCGACGCCAGAGATGAACAGCTTCTTGGCGCGGCCCTGGGCCAGGATCGCGAACCCGGCTTCGAGCCTCTCCGAGCCGCCGGTCAGCACGACGACGGCATCGGTCGTGGTCGCGGCATCGAGCGGCCGGTGGTCGAGCGCGCTCGCGAACCAGAGAAAGCCGCCGAGCCACAGACAGGCGATCGCCACCGCGCCGACGCCAATGCCGCGGACGAGCTGGCCGATCGTCATCGGGGCGCGAGCAAAAGCGCGACCGCGGCGGCGAGGTCGTCGACGATCGCAACCGGTTCGAGCGCCGGCGCGAGTCCTCGGGCGGCGAAGCTGGCGCCTTTGCCGGTCTTGACCAGGATGCGCCGGCAGCCGGCCGCGCACGCCGCCTCGAGGTCCTTGACGTCGTCCCCGACCATCGCGGTCTCGGCCGGCCCGGCGGCGTGGGCGGCCATTGCCTCGAGCAGCATGCCGGGCCCGGGCTTGCGCCGCGCCGTCGCCGCCCACGGCGGATCGGGGCAGACGATCACGCCGTCGAGCCGGGCGCCCGCGGCGGCGAGCAGCGCGCGCAAGCGGTCGTGAATGCGCTCGAGCCCCGCCATGTCGATCAAGCCGCGGCCGACCGCGGACTGATTGGTCACGATCAACACGTGCCGGCTGGCTGCGTTCAAGCGCCGGATCGCCGCGGCCGCGCCGGAAACGAGTTCGACATCGCCGGGGTCGGTGATGTAGTGCGGGCGCTCGACGTTGACGACGCCGTCGCGATCGAGGAGGACGAGGCGGGTCACGGCATTCGTCGCAACGCGCGCACCACCGTGACGCGAGCGGTCGCCATCGCGATCATCGCGGTGGCGACCGGCAGCAGGGCGAGCGCGAGCAGGGCACGGAGATCGGGCGCGAAGGTCAGCCACGGCAGCAACTCGAGATCGGCGAGCCCGCTGCCCAGCAGCGCGAGCGCCAGCGCGGCGAGGCCGATCCCGTAAAGCGCGCCGCGCACGCCGAGCCACAGTGCGTGGGTCTGGAATTCCTTGGCGATATAATCGTCGTGCGCACCGATTAGGTGCAGGACTTCGATGGTGTTGCGGTGCACGGCGAGCCCGGCGCGGGTCGCGAACACGACGATAATCGCGGCCGCGGCGCCGACCAGGACGACGACCGCCATGGCGATCGCCTGGACCGCGGCGGCGAGTTTGACCAGCCGCATCAGCCATTCGCCATGGTCTTCGACGATGGCGCCGGGCGCCACTGCCTGCAGCCGCTGCGCGAGGTCGGCGCGATCGAACGGCGCGCCGGCGACGCGGACGACGTCGATCACGGTCGGCAGCGGCAGCCCGAGCTGGGCGCGGCCGAGCCACGGTTCGAGCAGGCGCTCAACTTCACCGACCGGTAACAGGGTCGCGCGCTCGATCCCAGGGGTCGCCCGCAGGAGCGCGAGCGCGGCCTCGACGCGTTGCCCGGCGGCGGCGCCGGCCGTGGCCGGACCGCCGGTCGGAAGCTGCACGGTGACCGTGTCCTTCAAGTCGACGCGCCAGCGCTCCATCGCCCCGTCGAGCGCGAACGCGACCGTGAGCGCCAGCGCGGCCAGGAACACCATCAGGCCGACGACCAGCGGCAGGTAGCGCTCGGAGCGTTCGCGCTCGAACGGAACCGCGGTGCGGCGCCAGTTCATGGCTCGGCGCGCGCCCGCCCGCGCGCCGACACGGTGCGGGTCGGGCCGATCCGCTTGAGTTCGCCCCGCTCGAGCCGGAGCACCGGGTGGTGTTTGTAGCGGCTCACAAGGCTTTGGTCGTGGGTGGCGATCAGCACCGTGGTGCCGAGCTTGTTGAGCTCCTCGAACAGATGGAGGATGCGGATGCCCTGCTCGGGGTCGATGTTGCCGGTCGGCTCGTCGGCCAACAGCACGCTCGGCCGTCCGATCACGGCGCGGGCGATCGCGACCCGCTGCTTCTCGCCATCCGACATGGTCGGCGGGTAGGCCTCGGCCTGCCCGCCCAGCCCGACCCACGCCAAGAGCTCGCCGACGTGCCCTTCGATCTCCTTGCGCTTGGCGCCTTTGATGCGGAGCGGCAGCGCGACGTTGTCGACCGCGGTGAAATGATCGAGCAGGCGGAAGTTCTGGAACACGATCCCGATCCGGCGGCGAAGCGTCGTCAGCTCGTCGCGCGGCATCGCCTGGACGTCCCGTCCGAACAGGGCGATGCGGCCGCGGGTCGGGCGCAGGGCGAGGTAAATCAGCTTCAGCAGCGACGATTTGCCCGCCCCGCTCGGCCCGGTCAGGAAATGGAACGAACCCTCGGGCAGGTGGAAATCAATGCTGCGCAGAATCTCCGGCCCGCTGCCGTAGCGAAGCCCGACGTTCTCGAATCGAACCACGTCGACGCGCCTCTCGGACCCCGCTTTTTCGCTTCGTCGGCAACAGTCGCACGCGTGTCGAAGGCCGTCCACCCCCAGGCCGCCGCCAGCGGCTTGTTCTCGGAATCGGGCCGGCCTATATATGGGGCCGCTCGCGCGCCCGACCCGATGATCATCACTTGCCCCAACTGCGAGACCCGCTTCAACGTTAATCCAGCGGCGTCGGTTCCTGACGGACGCGCCGTCAAGTGTATGCGTTGCGGCCATACGTGGACCGAGCGGCCGCCGCAGGAGGCGCGTCCGCGCCCGGCGGCGGCGGCGGCGGCGGTCGAGCGCACGCTCCGCGTCGAGGACCTGCCCAAGACCGACAACGACGTCGACGACGTGCCCGATTTCGGCGAACGGCCGGCCGTGGTTCAGCGCAAGCGTCGCGCCGCCGCCGCCCGCCCCGGCGCCGCGCCGAACACCCTTCAGGAAGGCCGTCGTTCCGCGGTCGGGCAGCTGATCGCGGCCGTGGTCGTGGTCGCGATCGTCGCCGCACTGATCGGCGGCAGTTTCTTCGTGCGCGACTCGGTGGTAGCGCTGTGGCCGCCGGCCGGGGCGCTCTACGAGCGGGTCGGCTTCGCCGCCGCCAAGCCCGGCGACGGCCTCGAGATCCGCAACATCAAGTCGACCCAGAAGGTCGAGAACGACAAACCGGCGATCGCTATTACCGGCGAAATCGCCAACCGCACCCAGCAGCCGATCGAGATTCCGGGCCTGCGCGGCGCCCTGCTCGACGTCCGCGAGCGCGAGGTGTTCGTGTGGACCTTCACCGCCGGCTCCGCCACGCTCGAACCCGGCAAGACCATCGAGTTCGATACCGTGGTCAGCGAGCCGCCGCCCTCGGCGCGCCGCATCGCGATCGCTTTCTTCGAAGAAAAGAAAAAGTAGCGGGCGGCGACGCGGAGCCCGTGGCGAGCGTTCGACCCCTGTTCTCGGCCGCCGCGATCGCCGCCCGTCTCGAGACCATGGCCGCCGAGATCGCCGCGGCGATGCCGGCCGAAATCGTGGTCGCCGCGGTGCTCAAAGGCAGCTTCATGTTCGCCGCCGACCTGGTGCGCGCGCTCAACCGGGTCGGTGTCGCGACCACCGTCGACTTCATGCGCGTATCCAGCTACGGCGAGAGCATTCGCTCGAGCGGCGACGTCCGCATCCGCTTCGACCTCGAGGTCGCGCTCGCCGGCCGCGCCGTGCTGATCGTCGACGACATCCTCGATACCGGCCGCACGCTGGCGTTCGTGCGCGAGCTGCTCGGCGACCGCGGTGCGACCCTGGTCAAGACCTGCTGCCTGCTCGACAAGCCGTCGCGGCGCGAGACCGCGATCGTCGCCGATTTCATCGGCTTCACCTGCCCCAATCTGTTCGTGGTCGGCTACGGCCTCGACTTCGGTGACCGCTACCGCGAGCTGCCCTATGTCGGCGTGCTCGAGGGCTAGAGAGCAGATCGCCGAAGATCGAATCGACAGCGCACCGTCTGGCACGCCGTTAGCCGTCCCCGTCCCCGCCCCGCTTCCAGGGGGCGGAGACGGTTCAGGCGGTGCGAATCGCCGTTATCGGCGGCCGGACCGGCGTTTCAATCTTCGGGAATTCTGCGCTAGAAGCGCTTGAGCAGGCGGTCGATATAGTCGAGCTCGATGCGCGAGCGCGAGCGCTCGGCCGAGCGGCGATAGAGTTCTTCCAGGATATCGCGGGCTCGCTGGACGTCCGCTTTTTCCGGAATCTTGACCCGGCTGTCGTCGACCGCGCTGCCGCGGTCGTTCATCCGCCCGAACGGATCGCGCGCCGCTTCGGGGTCGATGTCGCCCATCTCGTAGTCGCCGTCCATGAGGTCGCCCTGCGCCATCAACGAGCGCATGATCTGCGCGGCGCCGTCGCGCAACAGATCGAGGGCGTTGGCCTGCGGTCCGACCGCTTCGCCCGGACGCTGGCGCCCCAGCGCGCCCTCGGCATCGCGCATCTGGCGCTCGGCGCGGCCCATGCTGTTGGGGATCTGAAGGCCCGACTCGCCCAGCTGGCGCATGATTTCGCCGAGCATGCGGCGGAGTTCGCTCTGTTTGCGCGACAGGCCGTCGAACGATTCGCCGCGATCGGGGCGCCCGCCCTGCTGCGAGCGGAAGGTCTGGTCGAGCAACTGTTGCTGCTGCTTGAGCAGATCGTTCAGCCCCTTCATCGCCTGCTGGCCGCCCTGCTGGCGCTGGTTCGGCATGATGCCGGCGCGCAGGTTTTCGAGCATCTGCTGCAGTTGCGATAGCAGCTGCCGCGCGGCGTCGCGCGCGCCCATCTTGGAGAGTTCCTGGGCGCGCCTGAGCATCTCCTTGAGATCCATCTCCTGGAGCTGGGTGGCGTCCTGGTCGAGCGGGTTCATTTCGCCGCGCTCGGCCTGGCGCATGGCGTGCTCCATCAGCGCCTGGAGGTATTTCTCCATCGCCTGGCGCAGTTCCTCCATCAGCTTTTCGATCTCGGCGTCGGGCGCGTTGCGCGCGAGCGCGTCCAGCAACGCCTGCTGCGCCTCGCGAAGCTGCTGCTGGGCGAGCGAGGTGTTGCCGTCCTCGAGCCGGGTCGCGGTGTCCCACAGCAGGTCCTGGACCTTCTTGAGCCCGTCGTCGGTTTGGTCATATTTGAGCCGCGCCCGCGCCGTCTGCATCGCGAGGTGCGCGGTCGCGTCGCCGTTGTATTTTTCCGGCATCAGCGAGAGCGCGTTGAGCGCGGTCGCGACCTTGTCGCGCTTGCCCGGTTCGCGCGTCAGAATCTTGCGCTGTTCGATCAGGGCGCGCGCGATCGGGTGCTGGAACTGGCGTTCGGGCAGCGTGAACTCGACGGTCTCGCTGACGCCGCTCTGGCCGGCCGCGTCGGTCGCGACCAGATGCAGCTTGACCTTGAGCCCGGCCCACGGGTGCGCGGTCAGGTCGTGGAAGCTCTTCTCCGCCGCCTTCTTCAAGCGGCTGCCGGCGAGCGGCAAAACGAGCTCGATCGTTTCCTCGCTCGTCTCGCGTCCGATCGTCGCCTTGACCGAAGCGAGACCGTAGTCGTCGCTCGCCTTGTAGGCGAGCTCGACCGCGCGCCGCGCGGTCGCCTTGGGTTTGTCGGCGAAGGCGATCGCCGGCGGGTGGTCGGGGATCACGCTCATGCGCCAAGCGGCGATCTCGACGCCACCCCGCACGATGGCGAGACGCTCGCCGCGCTCGATCTTGACCTCGGCCTGGAAGTGAATCTGGTCGACCGCATCGAACGCGGTCTCGGCCCGGTCGATCGCGACCGCTGGCACGACGCGGCCGCCGGAGAGGCGCGCGACGAAGGTCGAGCCGGTCGGCACCTCGATCAGGCGCGAGCCGGCGGCCTCGCCGCGCTTGTCGGGCGAGGTCAGGAACAGCGGCGGGAACCCGGTGTACTCGGGCGGCGTGATCCAAGCCTCGAAGCTGGTCGGCTTCGCGTCGGCGGCGGCGAAATCGGGAATGACGCCGCTTTCCAGCCGCGATCTGAAGTCGCGGCCGCCGGTGACGAGGCCGATCGCGAGCAGTAGGCCGACCGCGGCGCGGAGGGCGCGCGGGTCGTGGCGCGGCAGGTCGAGGCGCGGCCACCCGATCTTGAGCCGGCCGGCCTTCGCCAGCATGGCGCGGCGATGCTCGCGCCACAGCAACTGGCTGACCGGATCGTCGATGCCGCTCGCCTGGCTGTCGGCGAGCGCGGTGAGCGGGCGATGGACGAGCAGGCTCGCTTGCTCGATCCGGCGCTCGCCCTCGGCATCGCTCGGAACCTTGAGCCGGCGCGCGCCGCGCCAGGCGGTCCAGGCGAGCGCGGCGATGAATCCGACCAGCGCCAGTCCGTGCAGCCACACCGGGATCGCCGACCACAGGTCGAGCAGCGAGAGCGCGGCGAACAGGGCGGCGATCGTGGCGGCCGACCACAACGCCGCGGCGGTCCGCTCCCACGCCAGCGCCAGCCGCGCCAGAACGCGCCGGCGTGCGAGCCGAACTTCGAATCCGGGGTCGATGGTTTTGCGCGGGTCGTCGGTCATCGCGAACCCTCGTCGGGGCGACCGCGCGCCGCCGTCGCACCGGCCGCGGCCAGCCAGTCCGGCAAGCGTTCCGACGCGAGCATCGCTTCGTAGGTCGGCCGCGGACGCACCACGGCGAACGCGTCGCCCTTGACGGCCACTTCCGGAACGAGACGCCGGCTATTGTACGTCGACGCCATCACCGCACCATACGCTCCGGCCGTTGTAAACGCGAGTAAATCGTTCGTGCGGAGCGGCGGCAGCGGCCGTTCGAGCGTGAAGGTATCGCCGGATTCGCAGACCGGGCCGACCACGTCGGCGGGTGCGAGCGGCGCGCGCGCCGCCGGCTCGGCGACCGGCACGATGCCGTGCCAGGCGTCGTAGAGCGCGGGGCGAATGAGGTCGTTCATCGCGGCATCGACGATCACGAACCGGCGTTCCTCCGATTCTTTGATATAGAGCACCCGCGCCACCAGGATACCGGCGTTGCCGGCGATCAACCGGCCGGGTTCGAACATCAAGTGGCAGCCGAGATTGCCGAGGATGCGTCGCGCGAGCCCGGTGTATTCGGCCGGCGCCGAGGGCGCCTCGGCGCCGTACGGCACGCCCAGCCCGCCGCCGACGTCGAGGCGGCGGATGTCGTGGCCGTCGGCGCGGAGCGCGAGGACATAGTCGCGGAGCTTGACGAAGGTCTCCTCGAACGGCGCGAGGTCCAGGATCTGCGAGCCGATGTGGGCGGCGATGCCGACCGCGGCGACGCCTTCGAGGTCGCGGGCCAGCGCGTAGACGGCGCGCGCCTGGGGCCACGGAATCCCGAACTTGTTTTGCTTGGTGCCGGTCGTGATCTTGGCGTGGGTGCCGGCCGCGACCTCGGGGTTGACGCGGATTGCGATCGGCGCGGCGCGGCCGCGGCCGCGCGCCACCTTGTCAAGCGCGCGCAGCTCGGGCTCGGACTCGACGTTGAACTGGAAGATACCGGCATCGAGTGCCGCCGCCATTTCGGCTTCGGTCTTGCCGACACCGGAAAAGACGATCGCGTCGGCGGCGACCCCGGCGGTACGGGCGCGGCGGAGCTCGCCTTCCGAGACGATGTCGGCGCCGGCGCCGAGCCGCGCCAGGGTTCTGACCACGGCCAAATTCCCGTTCGCCTTGAGCGCGTAATAGATGCGGGCGTCGAGGCCCGACAAACCGGCTGCGAACACGGTGTAATGGCGCTCGAGCGTCGCGGTCGAATAGCAATAGAACGGCGTGCCGACCGCTTGCGCGATGCGCGCGACCGGCACGTCCTCGGCGTGGAGCGCGCCGTCGCGATAAGCGAAGTGATGCATGGCGGTCCCTGTTACCGGCTCGCCGGCTTCTTGGTTTCTTGCTTGGCGCCAGGCGGCGGCTCAAGCGGCCCGCGCTTGCCGCACGCCGCGGCCCCGAGCGCGAGCAAAGCGACGGTCACAAGCACGATGAGCGCGCGCATCAGCCGACCGTGCGTTTGGCGCGCCGGGCGGCGGTGCGGACGCGACGGGGCGCGGTGCCGCCGAAGCTTCCGCGGCTCGCGAGCGAAGCCTCGATCGTGAGCGCGCGGAAAACGCGGCGGTCGATCCTGGGCTCGATCGCGCGCAGATCGGCGAGTGCGAGCTCGGCCAGGGCGACCCCGCGTTCGGCGGCGAGCGCGACGATGCGCCCGGTCGTCTCGTGCGCCTGCCGGAACGGCAGCTCGAGCGTCTTGACCAGCCAATCGGCCAAGTCGGTCGCGGTCGCGTAGTCGGCTTCCGCCATCCGCCGCATCGCCCGCGCGTCGGCCTTCATGTCGGCGACCATGCCGGTCGTGGCGGCCAACGCGAGGCCGAGCGTGTCGGCGGCCTCGAACACCGGCGCCTTGTCCTCCTGCATGTCCTTGCCGTAGGCGAGCGGCAGTCCCTTGAGCGCGACCAGGAGCGACTGAAAGTTGCCGAACAGCCGTCCACTTTTCGCGCGCACCAACTCGGCGGCGTCGGGGTTGCGCTTCTGCGGCATGATCGAGGAGCCGGTGGTGAACGCGTCCGAGAGCCTGACGAAGGCGAAGCCGGGGCTCGTCCACAGCACGATCTCTTCGGCCAGCCGCGACAGATGCACGCCGGCGATCGCCGCCAGCGCCAGAAACTCGAGCGCGAAGTCGCGGTCCGAAACGGCGTCGATCGAGTTCGCCATCGGCCGCGCGAACCCGAGCGCCCGCGCGGTCGCGCTGCGGTCGATCGGATAGGAGGTGCCGGCGAGCGCCGCGGCGCCGAGCGGGCTTTCGTTCAAGCGGGCGCGGCAATCGCGGGCGCGGTCGCGATCGCGCCCGAACATCTCGACGTAAGCCAGCAGATGGTGGCCGAACGTCACCGGCTGCGCGACCTGGAGATGGGTGAAACCCGGCATCGGCGTCGCGGCGTGGCGCTCGGCCTGCGCGACCAGCGCCCGCTGCAGCGCCTGGAACTCGCGGTCCAAGCGGTCGAGGCGGCTCCGGATCCACAGGCGAAAATCGGTCGCGACCTGATCGTTGCGCGAGCGCGCGGTGTGGAGCCGCCCGGCCGCGGGCCCGATCAGCGTCTGCAGCCGCGCCTCGATGTGCATGTGGATGTCCTCGAGCCGCTGCGCGAACCGGAACCGACCGGCAGCGATCTCGCGCTCGATCCGGTCGAGGCCTTTCAAGATCTTGTGACCGTCGGCACGGGCGATAATCCCCTGCGCCATCAGCATGCTACAGTGCGCACGCGATCCCGCGATGTCCTCGGCGTAGAGGCGCCGGTCGACGTCGATCGAGGCGTTGATCGCGGCCATGATCGCGGCCGGTCCGGCGGCGAAGCGGCCGCCCCACAGCCGGTTGCGATCGGCACGAGGGCGAGGGCGGCGGGGCTTGGCGGGCATGGCGGGCGTGCGATGACGAACAATGATCAGGGGGCGAAAGGTCCGGCCGTCCGTATCGGGATGAAGCGCTCTCTCTATTACGTCGGGCTGACCGTCGTAGTCGTGGTGCTGGTCGGCTACCTGTTCGTCCACGACGGGCTCACGCCGCCGCGCCAGGGAAGCGTCGATCGGGCCGCGCAAGCGCTCGTGACCGGACAGGTCGCGAACTTTACTCTGGCCGATGCGGCCAAGCCAGCGCCGGAGGTGAGCTTCGCCGACGCCGCCGACGCGCGGCGCACGCTCGCCGATTTCAAGGGCAAGGTCGTGCTCTTGAACTTCTGGGCGACCTGGTGTGCGCCGTGCGTGCGCGAGATGCCGGCGCTCGCCAAGCTGAACGCCGAACTGGGCGGGCCCGACTTCGCCGTGATCGCGCTCGCCGGCGATCGCCAGGGCCTGCCGGTGGTCGAGGAGTTCTACCGCAAACACGCGCTCGAGGGCTTGCCAATCTACGTCGATCCCTCGAACGTCGCGCCGCGCAAGTTCCAGGTCGTCGGCCTCCCGACCACCGTGCTGTTGGGCCGCGACGGCCGCGAACTCGGCCGCTTGGTCGGCCCGGCCGAGTGGGATTCGGACGACGCCAAGAAGCTGATCCGCCACTTCATCGCCAAGCGGTCCTGAAGTCAGGCACCCGCAATGCTCCCTCCCCCGCGGAGCGTGAATCCGTTAGCGCTCCACGGGGGAGGGAGTATCGAGGACAGCTCCGCTCGGCGCAGGGAGGGGGACCCTAAGCTGCGAGATGTATGCACACGATAATGCAAGCAGGGGGAGGGAGCATCGAGGGTGTGCCCTCTCCGCTCCATGCTCACGTACGTTCGCTCCTCCCTCGAGGGAGCGCGACCCCAACCGACGAGATGTGTGCACGCGATAGCCTGCTTGCAGGGGGAGGGCTGGGAGGGGGTCGCGCTCGCATTTCAGCCCGCCGCACCTTTGATCCGTCGGAGCACCGGCGATAACCCCCTCCCTTATATGCGATTGCCCTGCCCTCGAGGGGGGCGGGTCAGGGTGGGGTTGGCCGGTCGACCGCCGGCGCCGACGGCGTCCGCACGGTCACGGCGAAAACGAACGCGGCGCCCAGGGTGACCCCGGCCAGCACGTCGAACGTCGTCGCGTAGCCGAGCCGGCCCAACAGGAACCCGGTCGCGATCGGGCCCATCGCTTCGCCGATGTCCCATATCGTCCCGAACACGCCCATCGCCGCGCCCAAGCGGTGCCGTTTGACGAGGTCGGCGACGAGCGCGTTGGTCGCGGGCGTCACCAGCGCGACGCCGATACCGAGCAGCGCCGCCCCCGCGAGGAGCGGGCCGAGCCCCTGGCTTCGGAACACGAGCGGCAGCGCCGCCGCGCAGGCGATCAGCCCGAGCACGATCACGGGCTTTCGCCCGATCCAGTCGGAAACGCGGCCAGTTACCGGCTTGGCCGCGATCGCAACCGCGACCTGCGCGGCGAGGACGGCGCCGATCGCGGCTTCGTTCAACCCCTGCGCCTCAGCGTAGAGCGGCAGGAAGCCGAGGAACGCGCCGAACCCCAGATACATCGCCGCCTCGACTGCGGCCGCGATCAGGACCGGCGGCGTGCGGAGGACCTCGGCGAGGCCGCGCCGGAACCGTTCGGCGCGCGAGCCGTCCTCACCCGTGGCCGCTTGGGCGGCCGGCGGCGCCGGCAGCGCGATCGCGGCCGCGAGCGCGAGGACGCCGAGCGCCGCGACCGTGAGGTAAACGGCATCGTAGCTCGCGCTCCAAAAAAGGATGGCCCCGCCGGCGAGCGGGCCCAGCGCCGCGCCGGCATCGTTCGCTGCGCTGAACGTGCCGAGCCGGGCGCCACGCTCGGCACGCGCGAGGTCGGCGACGTAGGCGGCGGCGACCGGCGAGAATACGGCGGTCGCGGTGCCGTGGACGAAACGGAGCGCCAGGAGCCCGTAGGGCTCGGCGATGAGCGGGTAGAAGAACGGCGGCAGCGTGAAGAACAGCGCGCCCGCGATCAGCATGCGCCTGCGCCCGAGCACGTCCGAGAGCGCCCCGGCCGGAAGCTTCAAGAAGACGCCGGTCACGGTCGAGGCGCCGACAATGAGCCCGAGGAGCTCCGGCGCCGCACCCAAGTCGGCCGCGAATTGCGGCAGCACCGGGCTGCGCGCCATCTGGTAGCCCAACCGCGCGGTCAGGCTCGCGAGGACGATCGCGAGAAAGGCGTTGGCGGTCATTCCTCGACCTCGAGCTGGGGCGCGTGCGCCCAGCGCCCGTCGGCGTTCTTGACCGGCAGGGCGCCGGTCGCGGGCAGCGACGCCAGCTCCGGCGCGGCGAAGTCGGTCGGCGGCAGGCGGTTATCGAAGCCGACGTTCTTGTGGGTAACGCTCATCGCGAGCGCGACCGCGACGTCGGCCTCGATCAACCCGAGCTTGCGCGCGGCGACCGCGATCCGGGTCTGGCAGCGGGTGTCGACATTGTGGAGGCTCGCGGTCTTCGCCGCCGAGCCGACCGCGATGCCCAAGTCGATGTCGCGGAGGTTGCACTGTGGCCCGGCAAACTCGAGCGCCGCGCTCGCTGCACGCAGCGCCTTGGTCGCGCTCATGTACTCGGCGCAGGTGGCGTAGCCGCAGGCGCCGCAGTCGTAGATCGGCGGGTACCAGTCCTTGAGGCCGATGAACAGCGCCGCGTCGATCTTGAGCGCGATCGCGGCGTCGCGAAACCAGATCTCCTGGCGCCGCTCCTTGCCGCGGGCGCGCATCCAGTCCGCGAGCCGTACGATGGTCGCGCGGTCGTCGACGAACGCCGTCTCGATGAACAGCGGCTTCCCTTTGAGGAACAGCTGGCCGCCCGACTTGGGTGCCGTCACCGCCGCGGCGGCGCAGAGTTGTGCCACGGTTCGTAGGAGATCGTGGCGAACTTGATCGATCGAACCGAACATCGATTCCTCCTTGCGTGAAGCGGTTGTTACGTCAACGCCGCGACGGCGACGTCGTCGAAATGGGTGACGCCGTCGGCCTTGGTCCAGAGCCCCACCCGGCCCGGCGCGGCGAGCGTCGCGTCGTCGTGGTCGAACAAGCGTTGGCCGTTGAAAAAGACGGCGAACCGGGTGCCGCGCGCGACCAGCCCTAGCGTATGCCAGGTTGCGCCTGCGACATGGATGTCGCGGCCGGCGATCTGCTCGCGTTTGCCGCCGATGACGCGGTAGAGCCGGACGTTGTCCTCGAGAGCGTTGGCGCGAGCGACGTAATAGTGGTCGGCGTCGCCGGCGCGAACGACGATCCCGCCGGCCTGATCGACCGTGCCGGCGACCGGCTTCAGGCGGACCGCGACCGCGACGTCGGCGACGGCAATGTTGTCGAGGAGGCAGAGCGGGAAGCGATAGCTGGTCGCATCGGTGCTGGTCTGGGCGAGCACGTGGGGCGGGCTTGGTGCGGTCGGATCGACGCACACCCGCCAGCGGCCGGGGCCGCCGCGGCCAGTGCGAAACTCGGTGAAACCGCCGGGCGGCGTATCGGCGATCGGGCGATCGTCGAACGTGAACGTGCGGACGGCACCGTGCGCGCACCCGTCGTGGAGCGGCACCAAAATCGCCGGAATAGTCGAAATATCGGTCATCGGTCACCTCCTGCCGGCGCGATTCGCGCCGGATCCCGGCAGGGCTTGGACGGGTGACCGTCTTTCGAAACGCCGGGCGTCTGCCGTGCCCGACCGCGAACCTAGTCTAGCACGAACCGAGCGCCGCGGAACGGGGGCGGGTCCCTAAACGTTGCATAAGGAAGAGTGCGGGCCAAACGCCCGGCCCCGGGGAAGGTGGTGGACGATGAAGGTTTTCGATACGCTCGATTTCGCGCGCCGCTTGAAGGATGCCGGCGTCCCCGGCGTCCAGGCCGAAGCGCATGCCCAGGTGATCGCCGAGATGGTGCTGACCGACGTCGCGACCAAGGCCGATCTGGACCAAGTGAAGCGCGAGCTGCTCCAGGCGGTGGACGCCCGGTTCGCGTCGGCCGACGCGCGGTTTGCCGCGTTCGAGCACAAAGTCGACGCCCGGTTCGCGGCCGTCGACCAGAAGATCGAGCGCCTGCGCGATCAACTGACGTTGCGGTTGGGTGCCCTGATCGTGGTCGGCATAAGCGCCCTCGCCGCCCTGCAGCGGCTCGGCTGACCCGAGGCGCGCGGTCGTCAGCGCGTCGGCGTGGGTTTCTCGCCCGAATAATCGTAGAAGCCTTTGCCGGTCTTGCGCCCGAGCCAGCCGGCTTCGACGTATTTGGCGAGAAGCGGGCACGGCCGGTACTTCGAATCGGCGAAGCCCTCGTGCATCACCTGCATGACCGCGAGGCAGGTGTCCAAGCCGATATAGTCGGCAAGTTCCAACGGCCCCAGCGGATGGTTGGCGCCGAGCTTTAAGGCCGCGTCGATCGACCCGATCGAGCCGACGCCTTCGTAGAGCGCGTAGATCGCCTCGTTGATCATCGGCACCAGCACGCGATTGGCGATGAACGCCGGATAGTCCTGCGCGGTGACCGGGGTCTTGCCGAGCCGCCCGGCGAGCGCGTGGATCGCGGCGTAGGTCGCGTCCGCGGTGGCGAGGCCGCGGATCAGTTCGACCAGCGCCATCAGCGGCACCGGATTGAAGAAGTGCATGCCGATGAAGCGCTCGGGCCGGTCAGTCGCGGCTGCGAGCCGCGTGATCGAGATCGACGAGGTATTGGTCGCGAGCAGCGCTTCCGGCCGGAGCAGCGGACAGAGCTCGGCGAAGATCTTTTTCTTGATCGCTTCGTTCTCGGTCGCGGCCTCGATCACGAGGTCGGAACCGCCGAGCGCCGCGAGCGTGCCCGCGGTCGCGAGCCGCTTCAGGGCCGCCGCTTTGGCGTCTTCGCTGACCTTGCCGCGGCTCACCTGGCGCGCGAGATTGCCCTCGATCGACTTCAGCGCTTTCTCGAGCTGTGCTGGCACGACGTCGACCATGACGACGTCGAGACCCGCCAGCGCCGCGACGTGGGCGATGCCGTTCCCCATCTGGCCGGCGCCGACGACGCCGAGTTTCTGGATCATGGATTCCTCCGGTTCGATATTGCCCCTCCCGTTCGGGGCCCGTTCGGGGAGGAGACGGGGAGGGTCAGCCCCGCCGCGGCAACCCGAGCTTGGCGAGTTCGGCGTCGAACTCGGGCACCGCCTTGAAGAGGTCGGCGACCAGCCCGTAGTCGGCGATCTGGAAGATCGGCGCCTCTTCGTCCTTGTTGATGGCGGCGATCACCTTCGAGTCCTTCATGCCGGCCAAATGCTGGATCGCGCCCGAGATGCCGACCGCGAGATAGAGTTCGGGCGCCACGATCTTGCCGGTCTGGCCGACCTGGAAGTCGTTCGGCACGAACCCGGCATCGACCGCGGCGCGGCTGGCGCCGACCGCGGCGCCGAGCTTGTCGGCGACCGATTCGAGGATCTTGAAATTGTCGCCGTTCTGCATGCCGCGCCCGCCCGAGATGATGATCTTGGCCGAGGTGAGCTCGGGCCGCTCGAGCTTGGAGAGCTCGTGGCCGACGAACGAGGCGAGCCCGGGGTCGGCGGCGGCGGCGACCGGCTCGATGGCCGCGCTGCCGCCTTGCGGCGGCGCCGGATCGAACGCGGTCGTCCGCACCGTGACGACCTTGATCGCGTCGGCCGACTTGACCGTCGCCATCGCGTTGCCGGCGTAGATCGGCCGCACGAAGGTATGGGCGTCGACGATCGCGACGATGTCGGAAATCTGTTGGACGTCGAGGAGCGCCGCCACCCGCGGCAGCACGTTCTTGCCGAAGGTGGTCGCCGGCGCGAGCAGCGCGGTGTAGCCGGTGGCGAGCCCGGCCGCGAGCGGCGCCAAGGTTTCGGCCATCGCGTGGGCGTAGCGCGGATCGTCGGCGAGCTTGACCTGGGCGATGCCCTCGACCTTGGCGGCGGCCTCGGCGGCGGCGCGGCAACCGCTGCCGGCGACCAGGACGTGAACCTCGGCGTTGAGCTTGGCCGCGGCCGCGATCGTGTTGCGGGTCGCGTCTTTGAGCTTGGCGCCGTCGTGCTCGGCGAGGACCAGGACCGCCATCAGAACACCTTGGCTTCGTTGTGGAGCTTGTCGACCAGCTCCTGGACCGTCTTCACCTTGACGCCGCCCTTGCGCTTGACCGGCTCCTCGACCTTGAGGGTCGTCAGCCGCGGCGCCGGGTCGACCCCCAACTCCGCCGGCGTCGTTTCGGCGATCGGCTTCTTCTTCGCTTTCATGATGTTGGGGAGCGAAGCGTAGCGCGGCTGATTGAGCCGCAAGTCGGTGGTGACGATCGCCGGGAGCTTCAAGAGCACGGTTTCGAGCCCGCCGTCGATCTCGCGCGTGACCGTGATCTTGCCGTCGGCGAGCGCGAGCTTCGAGGCGAAGGTCCCCTGCGGCCAGCCCAACAGGCCGGCCAGCATCTGGCCGGTCTGGTTGCAATCGTCGTCGATCGCCTGCTTGCCCATGATCACGAGCGCCGGGTTCTCCTTGGCGACGATCGCCTTCAGGAGCTTGGCGACCGCCAAGGGCTGCAGCTCGGCGTCGGTTTTGACATGGATGCCGCGGTCGGCGCCCATGGCGAGCGCGGTGCGGATCGTCTCCTGGCACGCCTGGCCGCCCATCGACACCGCGACGATCTCGGTCACGACCTTGGCTTCGAACAGGCGGATCGCTTCCTCGACCGCGATCTCGTCGAACGGGTTCATCGCCATCTTGACGTTGGCGAGCTCGACGCCGGTCTTGTCCGCCTTGACGCGGATCTTGACGTTGGCATCGACGACCCGCTTGATCGGGACCAGGACTTTCATCGGCTTCCTTTACGCGAAAAACATCGACGGCGCGGGCCTGGCCCGCGAAGCGCGGCGCAACCTAGGGCGCCGGTCCGGGGCTGTCAACGAAGGGCGGCGGCGCGCACCGGTCTTGGCGCGGCGGATCAACATAGCTATTGCTTGATGTCCCCGTCGATCTCACGGTGCCAGGTGCGGGAGAGATTCGTAGAGGCCTCCGGCGCCGGAAGGGGCTCGACTCAGCGACGCGTACGACGTCGCGGTCGTGGACTGTCGTTGAGGCGCCGACATGGTTCCCGCGCACCCTGGACGACGGCTCGAGCGCGAGCTTGCCGCGCGCGCCGTCTGCCAACGTGCTGGCCCGCGCGCCGCGCGTCCCAGCCGGGCCGCATCATCGACATCCTGAACGGCAAGCGCGGGCCGCCGCGCTCACCGGTTGGCGCCCGGGCGCCACAGCACGTCCTTGGCGCCGTTCTCGTTCAGGTGCCGGCCCATGACGAAGAGGTGGTCGGACAATCGGTTGACGAACTTGATCGCGAGCGGGTTGATGACGGTGCGCTCGGCGAGCAGGGTGATGTCGCGCTCCGAACGGCGCGCCACGGTGCGGGCGAGGTGGAGGTAGGCGGCGGCTCGCGTTCCGCCCGGCAGGACGAACGAGTTCAAGGGTTTGAGGTTGGCGTTCATGGCGTCGATCTCGCGCTCGAGGCGGTCGATCTGCGCCTGCGTGATGCGGAGCGCCTGGCCGCTCGAAAAGTCCTCGCCCGGCGTCGCGAGATCGGCGCCGAGGTCGAAGAGATCGTCCTGAATCCGGGCGAGCATCGCGTCGGCTTCGCCCGCGGTGTGAAGTCGCGCCAGCCCCACGGCCGCGTTGGTTTCATCGACCGTCCCGTAGGCGGCGACGCGCGGATCGTGCTTCTTGACGCGATCGCCGCCGGCGAGCGAAGTCTCGCCCTTATCGCCGCCGCGGGTGTAAATCTTGGTGAGCTTGACCATCGCGCCCGTCAGCGCGTCGCCAGGTAGTAGGCGAGGATGAGGAGGATCGCCGCACCCTGGGTTGCGACCCGCGCCCGCATCAGGTAGTTGCCGTACTTCTTGTTGAACGCGCCGCCCCGGAACATCGACACCAGGCCGACGCCCAGGACCGCGAGCACCGCGATCAACGCGACGACGATCAGGACTTCGAGGACAGCGATCATGGCCGCGATCTTATAGCGCGCCGCCGCGCTTGTCGCCTCGCTTGCCGAGCCCATCGGTTTTCCGTTAGGCAGGTGGCGATGCTCGTCGGCCAATCCGTCCTGCGCCGCGAAGACGACCGCTTCCTGACCGGACGCGGCCGCTTCGTCGACGACGTCGCGGCGCGAACGCCGGCACCGCTCTACGCTGTTTTCGTCCGCAGCCCCCACGCCCACGCCGCGATCGGCGCGATCGATGGCACCCGCGCCGCGGCGATGCCCGGCGTCCGCGCGATCTTGACCGGCGCCGACTGGGCGCGCGAAGGCCTGGGCCGGCTGCCGTGCGTCGCCGGCATCCCGTTCGCCGATGGCCGGCCGATGAACCAGGCGCTCCGCGCCGGTCTCGCGCCGGGCGTCGCCCGCTACGTCGGCGATCCGGTCGCGGTGGTGATCGCCGAAACTTGGCCCGAGGCCGCCGCCGCCGCCGAAGCGGTCGCGGTCGACTACCGGGCGATGCCGGCGGTGGTAGCGCCGGGGGCGGCGCTCGCGGCCGACGCGCCGCTGGTCCATGCCGAGTTCGCGGCCAACCTCGCATTCGACAAGACCGTGGGCGACGCCGCCGCGGTGGAGGCCGCGCTCGCCCGCGCAGCGCATGTCGAGACCCTCGACCTCGTCAACAACCGCATCACCGCCAACGCGATCGAGCCGCGCACCTACCTCGCCGATCACGAAGCGTTCGCCGGCCGCACGACGCTGTGGACGGCGTCGCAGACGCCGCACCTGGTGCGGCGCTGGATCGCCGCGCATTCGCTCGGTATTCCCGAGCACACGTTCCGCGTCGTCGCTCCCGACGTCGGCGGCGGCTTCGGGATGAAGAGCCACTATCCGGAAGAACCGGTTCTGGTGTGGGCGGCGCGCAAGCTCGCGGCGCCGATCCGCTGGACCGCGACCCGCTCGGAATCGCTCGCGAGCGACAGCCACGCCCGCGACCACGCGAGCGCGGCCCGGCTCGGATTCGACGCGGCCGGCCGCATCGTCGCCCTCGATGTCCGGACGATCGGCGGCATCGGCGCCTATGCCACCACCTTCGGTCCGCTCATCCTCGGCGCGGCCTACGTCAATCTCCTGTCCGGGCTTTACGCGATCCCGCTGATCCACGCCCGCATCCGGGGGGTCTACACCCACACCGCGCCGATCGGGCCCTACCGCGGCGCCGGGCGGCCGGAAGCGATCTACCTGATCGAGCGCCTGATCGAGAACGCGGCGCGCGCGCTCGGGCTCGACCCGGCCGAGCTCCGCCGCCGCAACCTGATCCCGCCGGCCGCGCTCCCGTACCGATCGCCGGCCGGGCCGACCTACGCCGACGGCGACTACCCGCGCCTCCTCGAGGCCCTGCTCGAACGCGCCGGCTACGATGGCTTGCGCGCGTGGCAGCGCGCGCGCCGCGCCGCGGGCGAACTGGTCGGGATCGGGCTTGCCTGCTACCTCGACCGCGCCGGCGTCGGCCCGAGCCGGAGCGGCAGCAAGGTGATCGGCGAGTTCGGCTCGTGGGACGCGGCATCGGTCCGCGTTCACCCCTCGGGCAAGGCGACCGTCCTGACCGGCCACCACTCGCACGGCCAAAGCCACGAGACCGTGTTCGCGCAGATCGCCGCCGACCGGCTGCAGCTCCCGCTCGCTGCGATCGACGTCGTCCAAGGCGACACCGACCGCACCCCGTTCGGCAACGGCACCTGGGGCTCGCGCTCGGCGACGATCGGCGGCAGCGCCGTCAAGCTCGCCGCCGACCGCGTGGTCGAGAAGGGCCGCGCCTTGGCCGCGCACATCCTGGAATGCGCGCCCGCCGATCTCGATTTCCGGGGCGGCCGCTATGTCGTCACCGGCACCGATCGCGCGATCGAGTTCGCGCTGGTGGCCAAGGCGGCGCATCACGGCGGTGACTATCCGGACGGCTTCGAGCCCGGGCTCGAAGCGACCGCGGCCTACGATCCGCCGGCGTTCAATTTCCCGGCCGGCGTCCAGCTCTGCGTCGTCTCGGTCGATCGCGACACCGGCGCGGTCCGGATCCTCGATCACCTCGCGATCGACGATGTCGGCAACCGCCTCAACCCGATGGTGGTCGCCGGGCAGATCCAGGGCGGTATCGTGCAGGGCCTCGGCCAGGCGCTCTGCGAGCAGATCGTCTACGACGCTGCCGGCCAGCTCGTGACCGGCTCGTTCATGGATTACGCGATGCCGCGCGCCGACGATCTGCCCGCCTTCACCCTAATCGAAGCCGATACGCGGGCGGCCAGCAATCCGTTGGGCGTCAAGGGCATCGGCGAAAGCGGCCCGATCGGGGCGCCGCCCGCGCTCGTCAACGCCGTGGTCGACGCGCTGGCGCCCTTGGGCGTCCGCCACATCGACATGCCGCTGACGCCCGAGCGCGTCTGGCGGGCGATCCAAGCCGCGCGTGCCGACTGAGGCCCGCAGGCGTAAGCTCGGGCCGGTCGAAATATCTCATCATCCAGGGGAGGTCACGATGGGGGTGTTTTCCAAGTCGGTCGCGCTCGCGGCCGGATTGGCGGCGGCGCTGATCGCCGCATCGGCGGAGGCCGAGCAGCTCAAGGTCAAGCTCGAGTGGCTGCCGTCCGGCATCCACGCCTGGTACCACCTGGCGGTCGAGAAGGGCTGGTACAAGGACGCCGGCCTCGACGTCTTCATCGAGGACGGCAAGGGCTCGGGCGTCGCCGCCCAGCTCTTGGCGACCGGCGCGTTCGATATCGGCGGCAATATCTCGTTGGGCGCGATGGCGATCGCGCGCACCAAGGACATGAACAACAAGGCGATCGCGGCGATGGCGCAGAAGTCCGACATGGGCTTCATCTTCCCCAAGGGCAAGGGCTGGAAGTCGCCCAAGGACTTCGTCGACGCCAAGGCCCAGATCATCATCACGCCGGGCGACGTGTGGAGCCCGTTCCTCGAGGTCATCTTCAAGACCGGCGGCAGCGACGTGAAGAGCGCGCAGCTCGTCAACATCGCGCCGGCGGCCAAGAACTCGACCTACATCTCGACCGACAACATGGTGATGACGACGGTGCCGCCGTTCACGATCCCACTGGTCGAGAAAGACCGGCCCTCGGATCAGCTCATGATCTACGACATCGGATTGACGCTGCCCGGCTGGGGCCTGATCGCGAGCGATGCGGCGTTGCGCAAGCGCCCGGCCGAGATCAAGAAGTTCGTCCAGGTGACGATGCGCGCGTTCGACCACGTGACCAAGGGCAACGAAGGCGAGGGAGTCGACGCGGTGATGAAGGCGCGGCCCGACGCCAAGTTGAACCGCGACCTGGCGATCGCCCAGCTCAAGCTCTACCGGCCGCTGTTCCAGGACGATGCGCTCAAGGGCAAGCCGTCGGGGTACATGTCTCCCGAGAACTGGCAGAAAAGCCTGAAGACGATGGCCGACGTCGGGCTGGTCCCGGCCGACGTCAAGGCGGCCGAGTTCTTCTCGAACGACTATTTACAATAAGACTGAGGACGCCCTCGGTCGCGTGCCGACCGTCTGGTAGCGAGAGAGTCTTACTTGAGGAAGTTGATCTCGACGGTGACGCCGTTCGGATCCTCGATGAAGACCTGGCGCATGCCGGTGGTCGGCACCACGCGTTCGCGGAACGGCACCGCGTTGGCGCCGAGGTGCTTGACGAAGCGCGGGTAGTCGGAGCCGCGAAACGCGACGTGGTCGATCGAGCCGGAGCCGCGCGGCCGAGTTTGGCCGAGCGCCATCAGGTGCACGACCGGGTCGGGGCCGGCATAGAGCCAGGCGCCGGGGAAGGCGAAGTTCGGGCGGTAGCCGCGCGTCAAGCCGACGATCTTCTCGTAGAACTGGGCGGTGACCTCGAAATCGTCGGTCACGATGTTGTAGTGCTCGAGCTTGTCGACCAGCGGCGGCAGCGCCCGCGTCTTGCGCGGTCGCGCCGCGCGCGCGGCCCGTTTGCTCGAACGCTTGTTCGATGTCGGCATGGCGCTACTCCGCGGCAGCGGCGAGGCGGTCGGGCAGGCGGTTCAAATAGTCGACCACCCGCGCCGCGTCGACGACGTCGGCGTACTTGGCGTGGAGGTCGTAGAGCGCCTGGGCGTGGGCCGGCGGCCAGCGGTCGCCGACGCCGTCGGCGACCACCACCGGCCGGAACCCGTATTGGATCGCATCGACCGCGGTCGCGCGCACGCAGCCCGAGGTCGAGACGCCGGCGATGATGACGGTGTCGATCTTCTGCGAGGCCAGCCGCGAGAACAGGTCGGTGCCGAAGAACGACGACGCGTACTTCTTCATCAAGAGCGCATCGCCCTTATCGGGCCGGAACTCGAGCCGGGGGTCGATCTCGACCGCCGGGCTCCCGGCGCGAAGCTCCTGCGCCCCTTTGAGCTTCAGGCCCCAGATGCCGGCGTCCTTCAAGTCGGGATCGTCGTACCAGACGGTGGTGAAGAAGAGAGGCACGCCCTTGGGCCGCGCCGCGCGGATGATCTTGTTGTTGGCCTCGATCTCGGCATCGAACGGGCACGCGAACTTGTAGGGTTTGGTGGTGAAGGCGCGGGTGATGTCGACGGCGATGAACGCCGGCCGGTCGCCGAACCCGATCGCTTCGCCGTAGCCGGCGCGTTTCATCGCGTCGTCTTGAACGCCGGGGGTCGCGGTCTCGGGCATCGCGGGCTCCATCGAAAAGAAGCAGACCCCGTACCCTAGGCGGCGGGCCCTCGGCCGTAAACCCCTGCCTCCCCCGCTCCGGTGAGGGTGGCACGCGCGGCGCGAGCCGAAGGGGTCACTCCCGCCAGAACGGCTTCGCCGCTTCCGCCCGCGCCCGCCACGCCTCGAGCCCGATGTCGTCCAAGAGATGCGGGTCGAGGTCGGCCAGCGCGCGGCGCATGCGCGCCCGCTCGTGCCAGGCCGCCAGCACGGCCAACAGCCGCGTCAGCGCCGTCCATAGCCGGGTTCCGTCCGCGCGCTGCCGATCGGCTGCGTCCGGCTCCCACCCGAGCGTTTAATTTATTAACATTTCTACGTCTCCTGTTTCCAATCTCTGTGTTTTAACTCCGGTATTTATTGGTTTATTATGGAAAACTCACAAACCATGGTTTCTCAGCTATTCGGTAGTTTTTCTATAAAATGCGCCGCCGCCTCCCATCCCTGAACGGCCTCAAGGCGTTCGAGTCCGCCGCCCGCCATGAAAGCTTCACCCGGGCGGCGGCCGAACTGTTCGTGACGCCGGGCGCGGTCAGCCAACAGGTCAAGGGCCTCGAGGACGAGTTGGGCCTGAAGCTCTTCACCCGCGCGCGCCAGCGCCTGCACTTGACCGAAGCCGGGCGCGGCTACCTCGAGGTCGTGCGCGACGCCATGGATCGCCTGGCCGAAGGCACCGAGCGCCTGCGTGCGCGCGCGACCGCGGGCGTCCTCAACGTCACCACCTCGCCCAACTTCGCCGCCAAGTGGCTGGTGCACCGCTTGGGCCGGTTCGCCGTGCGCCACCCCGAGATCGATTTGCGCGTCAGCGCCTCGCTCCAGCACGTCGACTTCGCGCGCGACGACTTCGACATGGCGATCCGCCTCGGCGACGGACGCTGGTCCGGGCTCGACGCGGTCGAGCTCTGCGCCGAAAAGCTGTTCCCGGTGGCGGCACCCGGCTATGTCGGCGCCGCCGGCGGCCTCGCCGCACCCGCCGACTTGGCGCACGCGCGACTGCTCCACACCAACGACACGCGCGACTGGCAGACCTGGCTCGCCGCCGCCGGCGCCGCCCAGGTCGATGCGACCAAGGGCCCGGTCTTCAACCAGGCAAGCATGGCGATCGATGCCGCGATCGACGGCCAAGGCGTCGCGCTGGCGCGCTCGGCGCTCGCCGCCTGGGACCTCCTGGCCGGGCGGCTGGTCAAGCCGTTCCCGCTCGCGCTCAAGGTCGACTATGGCTATTGGATCGTCGCCCCGCGCGCGACCGCGGCCAAACCTAAGATCGCGACCTTCCGCGCCTGGCTGGTGGCCGAGGCGGCCGAGGACGCCAGGCGCCTGCGCGGCGCCTCGAAGCCGGCGCCGGCGCCGACGCCATCAGCCGTCCCCGCGTCGACGCCATCAGCGGTCCCCGCCCCCCGGGAGCGGGGCGGGTGAGGGCGGCGAGCGTTCGCACGGCGCGCAGCCTCCATCGCAAGCGGCGGCGGTCGCTCGCGACGGTCCGCCGCCTTCGCGCCGCCCACGCAATTCCGGCCGGTGCGTGGAGCGGCGCCGGGTAAACGCGTCGCTCGGTCACCCCCGGGGCGACACCGCGGCCGACCGCGTCGGGTCTCGCCGATGCCGGCTTGAGCCGCCCCGTTCGGCCCCCTACACTCGCCCTCACCATGAGCGCCGCGACGCCTATAATGAAGTCCCGGATTCGCGCCCAGAACGACTTGGGCGGCGAGCCGGCCGGCCCGGTCGACCGCGACACCCACGAACCGACGCTGTTCGAGAAGCGGGTCGATGCGGTGTTCCGGCTCCTGGTCGAGCCGCCGGTCGCGCTCTTCACCGTCGATGCGCAGCGGCGCGTGTTCGAGACCGTGCCGCCCGAGGTCTACAAGACCTACAAATATTACGAGCTCTGGCTCGAATCGATCCGCCTGCTGTTGATCGAGAAGGGCGTTCTCGCGCAGGCCGAGATCGACGCCAAGATCGCCGCGTTCGAACGATCGGGTGCGTCGCCTGCGCTCGAACGATCGGGTGCGTCGCCTGCGCTCGATCGCGCCGGTGCGCCGGCGACGCCCGCTGCCGCCCATCGCTGACTCCGAGGCTCCCGATGTCGCTCCGCGAAGGCCAGACCGTCCACGTCAAGACCATGGTGCCGACCGGCCACTGCCGCACGCCTTACTACCTGCGCGGCAAGACCGGGACGATCGAGGCCGATTTGGGCGCGTTCCTGAACCCGGAGGAGCTCGCCTACCACAAGAGCGGGCTACCGAAGAAAATCCTCTACCGCGTCCGCTTCGACCAAAAGCACTTGTGGCCGCGCTACCCAAGCGCGCGCGACACTCTGGTCGCCGACATCTACGAGCACTGGCTCGAACCGGCCGGCGCCGCGCCCGCGAAGCGCGCCGCCGCCAAGCCCGCGAAGCGCACCGCCGCCAGGACCAAGGCGAAAGCCAAACGCCGCGCCACGGCGAAAACGAAGCCGACGTCCAAAGCCAAGCGCACCGCGCGCGGTCGCCGGCGATGAGCGGCCGCGACGCGCACGCGCACGACCACGACCATCCGCATCCGGCCGGCCGCGACCCGCATGCCGCGGTCGAAGACGCCGAAACGCCGCGGCGCTTCGTGCTGCTCGAGCAGGCGATCCGCGCGCTCCTGATCGAGAAGGGCGTGCTCACGGCCGAGGCGATCCGGCGCCAGATGGAGAGCACCGACGCGCGGACGCCCGCGCGCGGCGCCCAGGTCGCGGCCCGCGCCTGGGTCGATCCCGACTTCAAGGCTTGGCTGCTCGGCGATGCCAAGGCTGCGGTCGAGAGCATGGGCTTCGACATCTCGCCGGGGCCCGGTCTGGCGGCGGTCGAGAACACCGAGACGCGCCACCACCTGGTCGTCTGCACGCTCTGCTCGTGCTACCCGCGCAAGCTGCTCGGCATTCCGCCGGCCTGGTACAAGAGCCGCGCCTATCGCTCGCGCGCCGTGATCGACCCGCGCGGCGTGCTCGAGGAGTTCGGCACCGACCTCCCCGCCGCGACCGAGATCCGCGTCGTCGATTCGACCGCCGACCTCCGCTACATGGTGCTGCCCAGGCGCCCGCGCGGCACGGCCGGCTGGAACGAGGCCCAGCTCGCGACCCTTATCACGCGCGACGCCCTGATCGGCGTCGCGTTGGCCCGCGATCCCGCCGCCTAGCCCGCGCAGCCCCGAAAGCCCCCGGCCGTTCCATGGAGTGGTGGATCCTTCTCGTCATTATTTTCGGCGCCGCGCTCTTTCTGTTGGGCGTCGGCATGCCGGTCGCGTTCGCCTTCATCGCCGTCAACATGCTGGGCGCGTTCATCCTGCAAGGGGGCGACCGCGCGTTCCATACGCTCACGCTCTCGATGTATTCGTCGGTTTCGACCTTCACCCTGCTGCCGGTGCCGTTATTCGTCTTGATGGGCGAGATTTTGTGGCACTCGCGGATCGGCTTCCGCGCGATCGACGTGCTCGACAAGAATCTCGGCAAGGTGCCGGGCCGGCTCTCGATCCTGACGGTGCTGTCGGGGACCGTGTTCGCCGCGCTTTCGGGCTCGACCATGGCCAACACCGCGCTCTTGGGCACGATGCTGCTCCCGGAGATGGACAAGCGCGGCTACCACCGCTCGATGTCGATGGGGCCGATCATGGCCTCGGGCGGCCTCGCCATGATCATCCCGCCCTCGGCGCTGGCCGTGATTCTCGCCACCATCGGCAAGCTCTCGATCGGCAAGATCCTGATCGCCTCGGTGCTGCCGGGGATCATTCTGGCGGTGCTCTACATCGGCTACATCGTGATCCGGTGCCGGATGAATCCGGCGATGGCGCCGGCTTATCTGGCGGCGCGGGTACCGATCTTGGAGCGCGTGGTCGGGCTCCTGGTCTACATCGCGCCCTTGGGCATCATCATTTTCCTCGTCACCGGCGTGATCGTGATCGGCGTCGCGACCCCGACCGAGGCCGCCGCGCTCGGGTGCCTGGGCTCGGCGTTGATCGCCGCCGCCTACGGCGCGCTCACCTGGGACGTCGTCAAAAAGGCGGTGACCGGGACCGTCTACATCTCGGTCATGATGCTGGCGATCCTGGTCGGCGCGCTCGGCTTTTCGCAGCTGCTCGCCTATTCCGGCGCGAGCCGCGGCCTCTTGGAAGCGGTCACCAATCTGCCGATCGCGCCGATCCTGCTGATCGTCGCGATGCAGCTGATCGTCGTCGTCCTCGGCTGCTTCATGGAACAAATAGCAATCATGATGATTACTTTGCCAATATTTATCCCGTTGGTTGTGAAATTGGGGTTCGATCCGATCTGGTTCGGGGTGATGATGCTGATCAACCTCGACATGGCGCTGCTGACGCCGCCGTTCGGGCTGCTGCTTTTCATCATGAAGGGCGTGGCGCCGCCGGGGACGAACATGCGCCAGATCTACATGGCCGGGCTGCCGTTCGTGGTCCTGGACCTGATCGCGATCGCGCTCATTCTCGTCTTCCCCGAGCTCGTCCACGGCGTGCTCGATTGGGCCTACCCCAAGGGCGGCCGATGATTTCTGTGCTATCCTAACGGCCAAGTCTTTAAGTCGAACCAACCAGGGAGAAGGACCGATGCTGAAACGTCTGTTCGGATTTGCCGCCGGCGCCGCCGCGCTCGCGCTGCTCGCCGCCGCCGCACCGCCGGCCGCGGCGCAGCCGATCGTCTTGAAGGGCGCGACGCCGTGGATCGCCGACTACAACCTGTCGAAGCCGCTGTTCGTCATGCAGAAGATGGTGACCGACAAGTTGAAGGGGAAGCTCGTCATCTCGTACCTGGGCGGCGAGGAAGTGGTGCCGGCGTTCGAGCAGTTCGAGGCGCTCCGGAACGGCACCCTCGACATCATCGTCGGCGTCGCCGCCTACTACACCGGGCAGATCCCGGAAGCCTCAGCGGTTCTGATGAGCCGCAAGTCGCCGACCGAGCTTCGCAAGAACGGCTACTACGACGTGATGCGCAAGCTCCACGAGGACAAGGGCGTGGTCTACCTGGCGAACGTCGGCGGCTCGGCTGGCGTCGGCTTCCGCCTTTACTCCAAGACCAAGCTCGACAAGCCCGACTTGACCGGCCTCAAGGTCCGGGTCTCGCCGGTCTACGTCGAACTCGTCCGCGCCTTGGGCGGCACGCCGGTGACGATGAAGCCGACCGAGGTCTATACCGGCCTCGAGCGCGGCATCGTCGACGCCTACGGCTGGGCCTATTTGGGCGTCCGCGACTTCGGCTGGCAGGAAGTCTCGAAGTACGTCGTCAACCACCCGTTCTATTCGCTCGACACCGTGATCCTGGTGAACAAGCGGGTGTGGGATGGGCTGCCCGCCGACGTGCGCGCGGGGTTGGAGCAAATCGGCGCCGAGCTCGAGGGCGCGGTCGAAAAGATGCGGGCCGAGGAGAACGCCAAGGAAGACAAGACCTTGAAGGACGTCGGCATGCAGTTCCTGACCTGGTCGGACGCCGACGCCAAGCGCTTCCTGGCGGTCGCCTACGACGAGAAGTGGAAGGTCATGCTGCAGAAGTGTCCGGACGTCTGCGGCAAGTTGAAGACGCTCAGCGAGTAGTCGCCCGAACGCCCCTCTCCCCGTTCGCGGGGGGGAGGGGTACGAGGGGGCGAGCCAAAGCCCGATGACCCACACCGCCGACCGCGCGCCCGCACCGGGCCCGCTCTTGCGCGCCTGGCAGTTCGTCCTGAACGCGATGGCGGTCGCGGTCGGGCTGGTGCTGGTGTTCGCGATGTTCGCGGTCACGGGCGATGTGGTCGCGCGCTATTTCTTCAACCAGCCGATCGGCTGGACGCTCGAAGTCACCGAGCACATTCTGCTTTACACGCCGGTTCCTCGGCATGGCCTGGCTCGTCAACCGCGCCGAAGGCCACGTCCGGATCGACGTCGTCCTGATGCACCTCCGGCCGCAGACCACCCACATGGTCGATGCGATCGTCGCGTTCGCGGTGGCGGCGATGTGCGCGATCGCCGGCTGGTACGCCGGCGCCACCACGATCGACCACGCCGCGCGCGGGGTCGAGACCTACGGCATCTATCCGATCCCCAAGTGGCTCCTGATCGTCGTGATCGCGGTCGGGTTCTCGTTCACCGCGATCGAGTTCGTGCGCAAGGGCGTGAAGCACCTCACGGCGCGGCGGGAGATCGGGGCCTAGCGAGCCGATCTCGTCCGCTCAGCCGCCGCGCGGGCCGCGGCGAATCGGCGCGGGCGTGAAGCGGGGCGCGGTGCCGCCCGGCTTGTGGCCGCCGAAGCGCGGATCGGCTTGCGGCCGGCTCTGCTTGCGCTCGAGCGCCTCTTTCAGGCGGCGCGCGGCTTCTTCCTTGCGCTTCTCGGCGTCGGTCTGGTGCGGTTTGTGCGGTTCGTCGGTCATGGCCTTATTCTAGCAAGTTTCGGCGGCGCCGGGCGAGGACGCTTCGTCGGCCGCGCGCTCGAACACGGCGACGAAGAAGCCGTCGGTGCCGTGGCGGCCGGGCGCGAGCTCGAGGTAGGGGCCCTCGGCCGGCGCGCGGCCGCCCACGGTCTCGGCCCACACGTGGGCGATCGGGAGGGTGCGGAACGCCGGGCTGCGCGCGGCGAAGGCCTCGGCCTGGCGCTCGTTCTCGTCGGGGAGCAGCGAGCAGGTGACGTAGATCAAGCGCCCGCCCGGCTTCACCAGCCGCGCCGCCGAGTCCAGCACCCGCGCCTGCAGCGCCGTGAGTTCGGCGACGTCGGTGGGGTCGAGCGTCCAGCGCGCGTCCGGGTTGCGCCGCCAGGTGCCGGTGCCCGAGCACGGCGTGTCGACCAGCACGCGATCGAAGCCTTGCGCATGGCGCTTGACCCAGGGGTCGCGCTCGCTCGCCAAGCGCCGGCGCTCGACGTTGTGGACGCCGGCGCGGCGCAGGCGCCGGGTGGCGCCGGCCAAACGCCGCTCGGAGGTGTCGCAGGCGATGACGACGCCCTTGTTCGCCATCGCCGCCGCGATCGCCAGGCTCTTGCCGCCGGCGCCGGCGCAGAAGTCGCAGACGCGCATCCCGGGTTTGGCGCCGACCAGGGCCGCGGCCAACTGCGAGCCCTCGTCCTGGACTTCGATCTGGCCGTCCTGGAACAGCTCGAGCGCGCTCAAATTCGGCCGCCCGCGCGCGCGCAGGCCGAACGGCGCGAACCGGCACGGCGCCGCCGCGATGCCGGCTCGGGTGAGCGCCTGTTGAGCCGCGCGCTGGTCGGTCTTGAGCGCGTTGGCACGCAAATCCAGAGGCGCCGGCTCGGCCAGCGCGGCGAGCTCGCGCTCGGTCGCGGTGCCGAAGCGCTCGACCAGCGCCGGCCACAGCCACGCCGGCACGTTGTGGCGGACCGCGGGCGGCTGGTCCGGGTGGCTCAAGGTGTGGCCGGCGAGCGCCCGCACCAAACGCTCCTCGACCGGTTTCAACGCCGGCGGACAGAATTTGCTGCCATCGAAAGCTTGGCCGATCGCGGCCTCGCTGCGGCCCTCGATCAAGGCGAGCGCGGCCAGGATGCGTTCGCGCGCCGACGGCGGCGCGCCCTCGGCGGCCGCCTCGGATGTCGAGGCACCGGCGCGGGCGAGCCACCAGTCGAGCTGGGCGCGGTGGCGGAGCACGCCGTAGACGAGGCCGGCGACGGCGGCGCGGTCCTTGGCGCCGATGTAGCGGCGGGCGCGGAAGAAGCGGTTGGCGACGGCATCGGCCGGCGCGGCGCGGCGGGCGCTGGCACCGGGCCCGTGGCCGTGAACCGCGAGCGCGTCCAAGAGCGCGATCGCCGCTTCGATCCGGGCGCCCGCCTTCATCGTCGTCTCCTTGTCTTCGGTCGCCTTCTCTATCCTGCCGGCCGTGCCGATACCACCCCCACCGCCTCCCCGACCCGCCCCCGGCGACGCGCGGCGCGAGCGGAGGGGGTGGTAGGGTGTGCCGCCATGCTCAAGCACCGCAGCCTCGTCATCTTGTACGTCACCGCCGTCACGGTGATCGGCAACTTCTCGACCAACCTCTACGTGCAACTTCTCGACCAACCTCTACGTGCCGTCGTTTCCGACCATGGCGGTCGAGCTCGGCGCCACCGTCGGCGAGATCCAGACGACGCTCGCTGTGTTCCTCGCGACCTTCGGCATCGCGCAGTTGATCTACGGCCCGCTCTCCGACCGCTTCGGCCGCCGCGTCGTGCTGCTGGCCGGGATCGGCGTCTTCATCGCCGCGAGCGTCGGCTGCGCCACCGCGTCCGACGTCGGTTCGTTGATCGCCTGGCGCATCGTCCAGGCGAGCGGCGCCTGCGCCGGGCAGGTGATCGCGCGCGCGATCGTGCGCGATCTGTTCCAGCGCGACGAGACCGCGCGCATCATGGCCTATGTCGGCATGGCGACGGCGATCTCGCCGGCAACCGGGCCGCTGGTCGGCGGGCTCCTCCACGAAGCGTTCGGCTGGACCGCGAACTTCTATGCGCTCGGCCTGTTCGGAGTCGCGATCGGGCTGGTTTCGTTTTTCTTCATGGGCGAGACCAACCCGTACTTGAATCCGAGCGATCGGCCGGCACGGCTGCTCGGCGGGTTCGGCACCCTCGTCCGGTCGCGCGCGTATCTTGGTTACGTCCTTTCGGCTTCGTGGATTCTGGCCAGCATCATGGCCTGGAACGTCGGCGCGCCGTTTCTGATCATCGAGCGCCTGGGCTATTCGCCGGCCGAGTACGGCCTGTTCCTGACCGGGCTCTCGGTCCTCGGCTACTTCCCGGGCGGCTACCTTTCCAGCCGCCTCAGTCCGCGGCTCGGCGTCGCCCGCACGCTTGGCCTCGGCTCGCTCATCTGTTTCGCGAGCGCGGCCGCGTTCGCGGCTTTCGTCGCCCTCGGCTGGTGGTCGAGCGCGGCGCTGTTCGGCCCGATGGTGGTTTATTCGGTCGGCATGGCGCTGGTCTTCCCGAATGCCACGGCCGGGGCGGTCGGCGCCCATCCGCGGATCGCCGGCACCGCCTCCGCCGGCTTGGGCTTCGCGCACATGTTCCTGGCTGGCCTCGCCAGCGGGACGGTGAGCCTGATCGACGTGCCGGACCCGCGCGTATTCGCCGCCGTGTTCGCGGCGGCCGCGCTGTTCTCGGTGCTCGCGCTTCTCCTGCTGCCGCGCCGGCGCGGGTCCGTGACCGCGGCGGACGAATCGGCTATTTAGGGCCGCGCAAGCGTAGCGAACGAGTTATGTCGACGACACTGGACGGAGCGCGGCTGCCGGCGGCGCGGGGCGATGCCAAGGAGCTGGTGATCCTGCTGCACGGCTTGGGGGCCGACGGCAACGATCTGATCGGCTTGGCCGAGCACTGGGTCGATCTCCTGCCCGACGCCGAGTTCGTGTCGCCGCACGCACCCGAGGCCTGCGACATGGCGCCGATGGGCCGGCAATGGTTCAGCTTGCGCGACCGCAGCCCGGAGAGCGTGCTCGCCGGCGCCAGGCGCGCGCACGCCGCGCTCGACCGCTTCATCGA
>Ga0194132_10002156_pt1 | contig 37918 bp, 33 predicted proteins | sample TA2KigOf80mmetaG_FD_148612 | JGI IMG/M metagenome (GOLD analysis project Ga0194132, IMG submission 148612) | Freshwater microbial communities from Lake Tanganyika, Tanzania - TA2015054 Kigoma Offshore 80m | ecosystem: Environmental > Aquatic > Freshwater > Lake | place: Tanzania: Lake...
AGACGGGCGCATGACCAATGTCGAGCTCGCCAAGCGCGCGGGCATTTCGGCGCCGCCGTGCCTTCGGCGCGTGCGCGCGCTTGAGGACTCCGGCCTGATCCGAGGCTACCACGCCGAGGTCGACGCCAAGGCGCTCGGCTATCAAGTGACCGTGTTCGCCCAGGTCGGCCTGTCGTCCCAGGCCGAACACGATCTGGACACGTTCGAGCGCACGGTGCGGAGTTGGCCCGAGGTGCGTGAATGCCACATGCTCGCGGGCGAGACCGATTTTCTGCTCAAGATCGTCGCCCGCGATTGGGAGGACTATCAGCGCTTCCTCACCACCAAGCTGACGCCGGCGGCCAACGTCACCCACGTCAAATCCGCGCTCTCGATCCGCGCCAGCAAGCACGAGCCGGGTGTGCCGGTCGCGGTCGAGGGCTAATAGACACTGTCCTCACCCATCGCCGAAGCGCACGCGCGCGCCGACGCCCGCCGCCGCCGCCCGCGCGTGGACCAGGGCGGCGGCGGCCACGTCCTGCAACGCGGTGCCGGTCGAATCAAACAGCGTGATCTCGTCCGCGCTTTCCCGCCCGGGCCGTCGCCCGGTCAGCACATCGGCGAGTTCGGCGTGCACGTCGTCGATTTTCATAACCCCCGCGGCGACGGCGTGATGGAGATCGCCGATCGCGGCGCATTGCGCGCGCACATTGCACACTACCTTGGCGGAGGCCATCAGATCGGGGGCGATTTCCTGCTTGTCCTCCGAATCCGCCCCGACCGCCGCGACGAACGCGCCGGGGCGCACCATGGCGCGATCGAGGAGCCAGCGCTTGGCCGGCTTGCAAGTGACGATCAGGTCGCTCGCTTGCGCGGCGCGGGCGAGGTCGGCCGCGGCCTCGACCGGAACGCCGAGATCCCGGCTCATGTCGGCCGCGAACGTTTGCGCGCGCGCCGGATCGAGATCGACGGCGAAGACCTTTTCGAGCGGACGCACGAGGGCGAGCGCGCGCAGCTGGGTGCGGCTTTGCGCGCCGAGCCCGCACACGGTGGCGACGCGGGCGTCTTCGCGCGCCAACACTTTCGCCGCCACGCCGGTCGCCGCCGCCGTGCGCAAGACGGTGATCGATCCCGAATCCATGACCGCGAGCGGAAACCCGTTCTCGCCGTCGCTCAGCACCACCACGCCCTGGATGGTCGGCAGGCCGAAGCGCGCCCCGTTGCCGGGAAAATTGGCGTTGAGCTTGGCGGCGAACCGAGATTGCGGCCCGCTCATGCCCGCCGCCTTGACGTGAAAGCCGCCGCCCGGCACGTGGACGCCGAGGATCGCGGGGCCGAACGCGCGGGATTCGGCGTGGGCGACGAACGCTTGTTCGACCGCCGTCATGCACGACGCGAGATCGAGCAGGCGCCAGACGTCGGTGGCGGCGAGCACGAGAGTAGCTCGGGAAATTTTGGTAGCGGATCGCGGGTCCATGCGGTTCCTCCTCCGTGCGGTACGGATGGGAACACAGCGCTTGGACGGAGACCCGTCTGGACGATACCGGGCGGCCGTGGTCGGCCCGGCCCGGTCAAATTAGCATTCGGGCGGCGAACCCGGCAAGCCGGGGAGAGCTATTTGTAGCTGACCTTGACCACTTCGTAGGCTTTGGAGCCGCGCGGGGTGGTGACCTCGACCGTGTCGCCGAGCGTCTTGCCGATGAGCGCGCGGCCGAGCGGCGAAGTGACGGAGATTCGGCCGTTGCCGATGTCGGCTTCGTGGCTGCCGACGATGCGGTAGTTGGATTCCTCGTCGTTGTCGAGATCGGCGAGCATCACGGTCGCGCCGAAACGAACCACGTCGCCCGACAGTTTCGAGGCGTCGATCACCTCGGCGCGCGAAATGATGTCCTCCAATTCGGCGACGCGGCCCTCGATGAACCCCTGGCGCTCGCGCGCGGCGTGGTACTCGGCGTTCTCCGAGAGATCGCCGTGCTCGCGCGCCTCGGCGATCGCCCGGATCACCGCCGGACGTTCGTCGTTCTTGAGATTGCGCAGTTCGTCCTCAAGCCGCGCCAGCCCCTCGGGCGTCATCAAAATCTTTTCCATCGGGCCCCTGTTTCGCCTTCCCCGGCGGGAAAAAGGTTCAATGTATCGCCGGGCGCGAGCGCCCGCCAGCCCCTTTTTCACGCGGGCGCGGGCGTCCCGCCGCTCGGGACCGCCCCGTCCCGACAACTACTTCGGCGGCGTGATGTAGTTTTGCAGCGCGTTGACGTCGAACGCGCGGCCCCTCATGCCCTCGATCGCGGCGACGGCGGCATCGGCGCCGGCGAGCGTGGTGTAGTGGGGCACGTTGTTGAGCAGCGCCTCGCGCCGGATCGAGAAGCTGTCGGAAACCGCCTGCGTCCCTTCGGTGGTGTTGATGACCAGATGCACGTCGCCGTCGCGGATGGCGTCGACGCAATGGGGCCGCCCCTCGGCAACCTTTTTGACCGGCTTGACCTCGATCCCGTCGGCGGCGAGCGTGCGGCTGGTTCCCGAGGTCGCGATCAGCTTGAACCCGAGCCCGATGAGGCGGCGCGCGAGCGGCGCGATCCGCGTCTTGTCGCGATCCTTGACCGAGATGAACACGGTGCCGGCGCTGGGCAAGCGCGTGCCGGCGCCGAGCTGCGACTTGGCGAAGGCGAGCGCGAAATCGGCATCGACGCCCATCACCTCGCCGGTCGATTTCATTTCCGGGCCCAAGATCACGTCGACGCCGGGGAAACGGGCGAAGGGAAACACCGCTTCCTTGACCGCGATGTGGCCGAGCGGCCGGTGGGTGCCCTTGAGGCCGAAGGCGGCCAGCTTTTCGCCGGCCATGACCCGCGCCGCGATCTTGGCGATCGGCACGCCGGTCGCCTTGGCGACGAACGGCACCGTGCGGCTGGCGCGCGGGTTGACCTCGAGGATGTAAATGGTTCCGTCCTTGATCGCGTACTGCACGTTCATCAGGCCGACGACGCCGAGCCCGCGCGCGAGCAGCTCGGTCTGGCGGGCGAGTTCGGCTATCTGTTCGGCGGGCAGCGAGTGCGGTGGCAGCGAGCAGGCCGAATCGCCGGAATGGATGCCGGCTTCCTCGATGTGCTGCATGATACCGGCGACGTAGACGTCGGTGCCGTCGGCGAGCGCGTCGACGTCGACCTCGATCGCGTCCTGAAGATAGGAATCGATCAACACCGGGCTCTTGCCCGAAACCTTGACCGCCTGCTTGACGTAGCGGCGAAGCTGCTCGACGTCGTGGACGATTTCCATGGCGCGACCGCCGAGGACATAGGACGGCCGGATCACCACCGGATAGCCGATTTCGCCCGCGACTTTTTCCGCTTCCGCCGCCGAGCGCGCGGTGCGGTTGGCGGGCTGGCGCAGGTCGAGCTTCTTGAGCAGTTTCTGGAACCGTTCGCGGTCCTCGGCCAGGTCGATGGCGTCGGGCGAGGTGCCGAGGATGGGAATGCCGGCGGCCTCGACCGCGGCGGCGAGCTTCAAGGGCGTTTGCCCGCCGAACTGGACGATGACGCCGAGCAGTTCGCCCTTCGACTGTTCGACCTTCAAGAGTTCGATGGTGTCCTCGGGCGTCAGCGGCTCGAAATAAAGCCGGTCGGAGGTGTCGTAATCGGTCGAGACCGTTTCCGGGTTGCAGTTGACCATGATCGCCTCGATGCCCGCTTCCCTAAGGGCAAAGGCGGCATGGCAGCAGCAGTAATCGAACTCGATCCCCTGGCCGATGCGGTTGGGCCCGCCGCCGAGGATGGCGACTTTGCGCCGGGCGCTCGGGTCGGCCTCGGATTCGGGTGCGTTGGTCCCATCGCCCTCGTAGGTGGAATACATATAAGACGTGCGCGCGGGAAATTCGGCGGCGCAGGTGTCGACCCGCTTGTAGACCGGCCGCACGCCGCATTTCCGGCGCGTCGCCGTCGCATCGGCCTCGGCGACGGAGGCTAAGTGCGCGATGCGCTCGTCGGAAAAGCCCATACCCTTGAGCCGCGTCCAGCCGGCGCGGTCGGCGGGCAGGCCGTTCGCCTTGATCCCGGCCTCGGCGGCGACGAGGTCGCGGACCTGCTCCAGGAACCATTTGTCGTAGCGGCAGGCGGCGGCGATCTTCTCGATCGCGATTCCTAAGCGGAACGCTTCCGCGATCAGCAGCAGCCGGTCGGGCCGGTGCTGCGACAGCATCCCGATCATGGCGTCGGCGTCGGGCGATCCCGCGAGTTGCCCGCCTAGCGGCGGGACGACATCAGGTGCATCAAGCCCGGCGAGACCGGTTTCCATCGAGCGCAGGCCCTTCTGCAGGGCTTCGGCGAAGGTGCGGCCGATGGCCATAGCTTCGCCCACCGACTTCATCGAGGTGGTGAGCAGCGGCTCGGCGCCGGGGAACTTCTCGAAGGTGAAGCGCGGGATCTTGACCACCACGTAGTCGATGGTCGGCTCGAAGCTCGCGGGCGTGATGCCGGTGATGTCGTTCTTGAGCTCGTCCAAGGTGTAGCCGACCGCGAGCCGGGCCGCGACCTTGGCGATGGGAAAGCCGGTCGCCTTGGACGCCAGCGCCGACGAGCGCGAGACGCGCGGGTTCATCTCGATCACCACTAGCCGGCCGGTCGCCGGGTCGACCGCGAACTGCACGTTGGAGCCGCCGGTCTCGACGCCCACTTCGCGCAACACCGCGATCGAGGCGTCGCGCATGATCTGGTATTCCTTGTCGGTGAGCGTGAGCGCGGGCGCGACCGTGATCGAATCGCCGGTGTGGATGCCCATCGGATCGACGTTCTCGATCGAGCAGACAATGATGCAGTTGTCGTTCTTGTCGCGCACCACCTCCATCTCGAATTCCTTCCAGCCCAGCACCGACTCCTCGACCAGGACCGAGTGGACCGGCGAGGCGGCAAGCCCGCCCGCGACGATGGTTTCGAATTCGGAGCGGTTGTAGGCGATGCCGCCGCCGATGCCGCCGAGCGTGAAGGAAGGCCGGATGATGGCGGGAAGGCCGACCAGCTCCAGAGCCTCGCGCGCCTCGGGCATGGTGGTCACCAGGCGGCTTTTCGGCGTGGCGAGGCCGATCTTGGTCATGGCGTCGCGGAAGAGCTGGCGGTCTTCGGCCTTGGCGATGGCGTCGGCGCGCGCCCCGATCATCTCGACCTTGTGCTTGGCGAGAACGCCGGAGCGGTGCATGTCCATGGCGCAGTTGAGCGCGGTCTGCCCGCCCATGGTCGGCAGCAGCGCGTCGGGTTTTTCGCGCTCGATGATGCGCTCGACGATTTCCGGCACGATCGGCTCGATGTAGGTGGCGTCGGCCATGCCGGGGTCGGTCATGATGGTGGCGGGATTGGAATTGACCAGGACGACGCGGTAGCCCTCCTCGCGCAGCGCCTTGCACGCCTGCGCGCCGGAATAGTCGAACTCGCACGCCTGGCCGATGACAATCGGCCCGGCGCCGACGATGAGGATCGATTTGATGTCCGTGCGCTTAGGCATGGGCTAAAACCGGCTCGAAATGGGACTGTTTCGGGTGTATCCTGCGGGTTATGACCAAGCTGCTCGACAAGGCCATCGCGGAAGCGCGCAAACTCCCGCCCGAGGAACAGGACACCGTCGGCGCGATCATCCTCGAAGAGATCGCCGACGAGCAACGCTGGGCGAAAAAGTTCGCCGCGACCAAGGACCGGCTTTCCCGCTGGGCCGGCGAGGTGTCGGCCGAGATCGAGGCGGGCAAGGTTAGAGCGGGGCTGTCATAAATCCCCCTCCCCCCTTGTGGGGGAGGGTTGGGGTGGGGGGTATGCCGAGAGGAAGTTGCGTCGTGACGATTTTCCTCGCCCGCCAACTCAGAAAGCAACCAACCGACGCCGAAACCCACCTGTGGTCGCGCTTGCGCCGCAAGCAACTCGACGGTTTCCGTTTCCGCCGCCAAGTTCCGCTCGGTCCTTACGTCGCGGACTTCGCCTGTCTCGACGCGCGGCTCGTCGTCGAGGTGGACGGCGGCCAGCACGCCGAACGCGCCGCCGACACCGCGCGCACCGCTTGGCTGGAGAGTCAGGGCTATCGGGTGTTGCGCTTCTGGAACAACGATGTGCTCGGCAACGCCGATGGCGTGGTCGAAACCATCCGTTCCGCGCTCGCTAAATACCCCCCTCCCCAGCCCTCCCCCGCAAGGAGGGAGGGGGTGAAGAGAAAGCGATAAGCTTGCCTCCCCCCATGTGGGGGAGGCCGCGAGCGCACGCGAGCGGGTGGGGGGTATGTCGCGCATTTCTAGTGCCGTCATGAGAACAACCCTTTAATAAATGCTTCAAGCGCGTCTATTGCCTTCTTGGCCAACACGCCCACCACGGCATCCGGAATTTTACTCGCGATCATCGCTAACCTGTCGGCGATGAAGTTCTTTATTGTGCTATATCGAGCAACTGCCTCGTCTCTTAAAATCGCTAAACCACTCTTCATCTCGCTCAAAACAACTATGCGCTCGTTCGGATCGGCAAACAGCTGTCCGAACTCGTTGCTTTTCTCCGCTTCGGCGATCACTTCCTGGATCGCCGTGACCGCTTTTTGGCGAGCGGGCTTGTTGTCATCGAGCGTAACGATGCGGTCGGAGGCTGGCGCCATTTTTGATTCTGCCAGCTCGGCTTCTAATATTTCTTCCGCAGCCCGAATTAATGTCCGCGTAATTACATAAGACATCGGTTCGTACGAAACTTGTTGAATCATTTTATCTTCGAGCAAGGCGCTGAATATTTGGCTACACATTCCTGGCCCTATGTCGAGAAGAAAACTGATTAATTTTTCATCAAACTCTGCCTCGGAACTTGTTAACGACCATTGATACAAATGGACAATCGATTGCTTCACTAGTGCGTCAAATTTTGCCATCGGATCACCTCTTCCCCCTCTCCATCATCTCGACGAAGCGGCGGAAGAGGTAATGGCTGTCCTTGGGGCCGGGGGAGGCTTCCGGGTGGTATTGGACCGAGAAGGCGGGTTTGTTTTCGACGCGCAAACCTTCGACCGAGTTGTCAAATAAAGAGACATGCGTTTCGACCACGCCTTTCGGCAAACTCGCGCGGTCGACGGCGAAGCCGTGGTTCTGGCTGGTGATCTCGACCTTGCCGGTCGCCAGATCCTTGACCGGATGGTTGGCGCCGCGATGGCCGAGGTGCATCTTGTAGGTGCGGGCGCCAAGCGCGAGCGCGAGCATCTGATGGCCGAGGCAGATGCCGAACAGCGGCACGCCCGCCTTGAGCACGCCCTGGATCGCCGGAACGGCGTAGGTTCCGGTCGCCGCCGGATCGCCCGGGCCGTTGGAGAGAAAGACGCCGTCCGGCTTGCGGCCAAGTATGTCCTCGGCGGTCGCGGTCGCCGGCAACACGGTGACGCGGCAGCCGGCGTCGGCCAAGCAGCGGAGGATGTTGCGCTTCGCGCCGTAATCGACCGCGACCACGTGAAAGCGGGGTGCGGTCTGCCGGCCGTAGCCGTGGCCGAGCGTCCACACGGTTTCGTCCCAGGGATAGGTCTGGCGGCAGCTGACCTCCTTCGCCAAATCCATGCCTTCGAGCCCGGGCCAGGCGCGCGCCTCGGCCGCCAACGCCGCGACGTCGATGGCCTGGCCGTCACGTGTGTGCACGATCACGCCCGAAGGCGCGCCGCCGTCGCGGATGCGGCGCGTGAGGCGGCGCGTGTCGACGCCGGTCACGGCGGGCAGACCGTAGGATTTGAGCCAGGCGTCGAGATGACGATCGGCCCGCCAGTTGGCGGGGTCGGTGATGCGCGCCTTGAGCACGGCCCCGCGCGCGGCGGGCGTCACGGTTTCGATGTCCTCGGGATTGGTGCCGACGTTGCCGACGTGGGGAAAGGTGAAGGTGATGATCTGCCCGGCGTAGGACGGATCGGTGAGGATTTCCTGATAGCCGGTGATCGAGGTGTTGAAGCAGACCTCGCCCACGGTCTTCGCTTCCGCGCCGGCGCCGAAGCCCCAAAACACCGATCCGTCCGCCAACACCAACGCCGCGTTCGCTCCCGGCGGTCGCAAGCTTTCCGGGGTCGACGAGGTTGCGGCAGGGGTCGCGGCGGGCCTCAAGCGGTGGCCTCCCGGGCTACAGAGCCGAGCGTTGAATTGCGTGACGGACTGCGGGTCGCGGGCGAACGTCTAAGCCAAGAGAGACTTCAGCGTCAAGCCCAGGAGAAAATGTTTTATCCTTTTCGTTTCAACGGGATATATCCGACCGAACGATTGCCTTTTCGCGTCCTTTCGGATACTCTTGGACTTTCCGCAATTCATGAGAATCGGGCCGGTCGATTCGTCGCCGCGCCTCATACCCCACGCCGACAACTCCCGCCCGATCCGCCGCCTCAACCGCCACAGCCCAGGACAGAAGCCCCATGCTTCGCCAGCGCCTCAACGACGCGCTCAAGGAAACGCTCAAGAGCAAGGACCAGATCGGCCTTTCGACCGTGCGCCTGATCCTCGCCGCCCTCAAGGACCGCGACATCGCCGCCCGCGGCAAGGGCAACATGGACGGGATCGCGGAGGACGAAATTCTCGGCCTCCTGCAAGGCATGATCAAGCAGCGCCAGGAAAGCATCGCGCTCTACGAAAAGGGCGGCCGGTGCGAATTGGCCGAGCAGGAACGGGGCGAAATCGCGGTGATCGAGCGCTTCCTGCCGAAGCAGATGGGCGAGGCGGAAACGGCCCAGGCGGTGCGCGAGGCGATCCTCGAAACCGGCGCCCAGACCCTGAAGGACATGGGCAAGACCATGGCCGCCCTCAAGAGCCGCTACGCCGGCCAGATGGATTTCGCCAAGGCGAGCGCGCTGGTCAAGCAAGCGCTGGCGTAACCGGCCGAATCGCCTCTCCGAGTCGCGCTCCTTACCGTCCCGGCCGGGTTGTCCACAGCCCGCGAAACCCAAGCAAAGCGGGGATAGAGCGGTCTTTCGATCCCTTGGGCCGAATCGGCGCCTTATCATGCGTCGGTTTTCCGGACACCGTTTGCCATGGCCTTTCCCGCCGCCTTCCTCGACGAGCTCAAGGCCCGCGTCGGGCTCGCCGCGATCGTCGGCAAGCGCGTGCGCCTGATCAAGCGCGGGCGCGAGCATCTGGGCCTTTGCCCGTTCCACAAGGAAAAGACGCCCTCCTTCACCGTCAACGAGGACAAGGGGTTCTATCACTGCTTCGGCTGCGGCAAGCACGGCAGCGTGTTCGACTTCGTGATGGAAACCGAAGGGCTGTCGTTCCCGGAAGCGGTCGAGCGGCTGGCCCAGGACGCGGGCCTCGCGCTGCCGGCGCGCGATCCCGAATCGCAGGCGCGCGACCAATCGCGCGGCGCGCTCTTGCCGGCGATGGAAGCCGCGTGCGCGTTTTTCCAGCGCGGCCTCAGGATGCCCGAAGGCCACGCCGCGCTCGATTACCTGCGCGGGCGCGGTTTGTCGGACGACACCATCGCCCGCTTCCGCCTCGGTTTCGCCTTTGATCGCCGCGACGCGCTGAAAGCCGCGCTGCTGCGCGACGGGTTCGCCGAGGAACGCCTGGTCGAGGCGGGACTGCTGATCCGGCCGGAAGATTCTTCAAAGGGCCTCGGCGCGGCCGCCGCGCCGAGGCCGGATACTAACGACGATTCGTCGGATCGCGCGCGGGGATTCGCCCGCGCGACGTACGACCGCTTCCGTGGCCGCGTCATGTTTCCGATTGAGGACCGGCGCGGCCAGGTGATCGCCTTCGGCGGCAGGATCCTCGGCGACGGCGAACCAAAGTATCTCAACTCGCCGGAAACGCCGCTGTTCCACAAGGGATTCATGCTCTATGCGCTGTCGCGTGCCGCGAACGCCGCGCGCGAGGCCGGCACGCTGGTCGTGGTCGAAGGCTACATGGACGTGATCGCGCTGCACCAGGCCGGGATCGCAAACGCGGTCGCGCCGCTCGGCACCGCGCTGACCGAGGACCAGATCCGGCTGTTGTGGCGCGTCGCGCCGGAGCCGATCCTCTGTTTCGACGGCGACGCCGCCGGCCAACGCGCGGCCGCGCGCGCGCTCGACCGGGCCTTGCCGCTCCTGAAGCCGGGCTATTCGCTGCGCTTCGCGTTTCTTCCGGCGGGCGAGGACCCCGACAGCCTGATCCGCCGCCATGGCGCCGAGGCCATGCGCAAGCTCCTTGGCCAGCCGCTCGCGCTGTCGGAAGCCTTGTGGCTGTTCGAAACCGCCGCCGCGCGGCCGACGACTCCGGAAGCCCGCGCCGCGCTCGAAGACCGCCTGCAACGCCACGCTCAGCGCATCGAGGATGCCACCTTGCGCGCCCATTTCAGCCAAGCCTTTCGCGACCGGGTGCGCGGCGAATTGCGCGACGCGAACACCGTAGGCGCGTTCGGAAAATTTCCGCCGCGCGCGCGCGGCCGCGGCGCGTCCATGTCCGCGACGAGGTCAGCGCCCAGGTATCCTTCCGCCGGCGCGATCGACCCGGCGGCGCGCGCCGCACTCGCCGTGCCGGTCGATTCGCGGATCGAGGCGGAACGTTTCCTGCTCGCGCTCGCGATCAACCACGGCCGCCTGTTCGCCGAGATCGAGGAGGAGCTGGGCACCGTCCGGTTCGCCGATACCCGGCTCGACCGGTTGCGCCAGGGGTTGCTGCAAGCCCTCGGCCGCGCCGACGACGGCTGGACCGCGGCGGAGGCCCGCGCGATGCTCGGCAACGAAGAACTCGCGGCCACCCTGGACGCGGTGCTGTCGCATCCCTTGATCAAGGCGAATCGGCTGGCCCAGCCGGAGACACCGGTCGCCGACGCCCGCGCCGCCTGGGCCGAGACCGCGCGCAGGCACGCGCGCCTGGCGGCCAGGAGCGCCCCGGAGGCGGGGACGGGGACCGACCACGCGGACTCGCTGACCGCGGAATCGGAAGCCTGGGAACGCCGCCGCGCCGCGCTCGAAGCCGGCCTCGGCGGCGACGAGGCGGCGGAGTGAGCGCGATGGCACGGAAATTGCCCGTCCCCAGCTGGCATTGGCGTCCTAACCTCATGTTTTGCTTATTTTTTTAGGGGGCCTCGCTTGACATCGGCCGGTGCCGCCCTTAGAAGACCTCGCGCTTTTCCAGGGCCGCCTTCCGGGAGCGCCGATCGCGGGATCGGGCTGGAATGGCATTCAGCGGCGGCGAGGGAACACCAGTTGCAATCCGGCCACCGGCGTCCCCATTTCTTGGGTTCCATTCTCGCCGAACGGACCGCGCCGCCCGCCGCCGGTTCGTGTCCTTTTGTCCGTACCGCGTGACTTCCCCGAAGACCCGAATGGCGGTGGAACCGATTTTCGTGAGCACACCCCGATGACCGCACCCAAGCGCAAAGCGCCCTCGATCCCCTCGAAAACGCCGGCCGCCAAATCCGGGCACGGCAAGGTTGCGGCCGCCAAGGCGGCGCCGAAGCCGGCCGCGGCCAAAGCGGCGGCCCCCAAAGCCGGCGCGAAAGCGGGCACCAAGGCCGCGGCGGGCGCAAGACCCTTGCCGAAGGGCGCCTTGCTCGCCATGGCGCTCAAGAAGGCGCGGCTCGAAGCCGCCGCGGCATCGGCGGCCAAATCCCCGCTCGACGCCAAGGCGCTCGCGGCCAAGACCGCCGCGACCAAGGCTCTCGCGGGCAAGCCAGGCGCCAAGCCCGGCGCGCCCCGTCCCGACGGCGCGCCCGCCGCCGAGGAGCCGGGCGACCGGCCGTTGCTCGATACCCTCGGCGTCGCGGTCAAGAAGATGGTCGCGCGCGGCAAGGAGCGCGGCTACGTCACCTACGACGAAATCAATTCGGCCCTGCCGCCGGACCAGGTGTCCTCGGAGCAGATCGAGGACACCATGTCGATGCTCTCGGAAATGGGCATCAACATCGCCGAAAGCGAAGAGAGCGAGGAAGCCGAGGGCGCCGCCCGCGCCGAAACCGCCGAAGCCGAACCCGAGGCCGAATCCACCAGCGGCAATGTCAACGAAGCCGACCTGGGACGCACCGATGACCCGGTGCGGATGTATTTGCGCGAGATGGGCTCGGTCGAGCTGCTGTCGCGCGAGGGCGAAATCGCCATCGCCAAGCGCATCGAGGCCGGGCGCGAGATGATGATCGGCGGCATCTGCGAGAGCCCGATGACCATCAAGGCGATCATCGCCTGGCACGACGCGCTGCTCGAAGGCAAGATGCTGCTGCGCGACATCATCGACCTCGAGGCGACCCAGGGCGGCGGCCCGGGCGCGGTCGCGGGCGCGGTGGTCGCCGCGGCCGAGGTCGACGCGGTTGCGATCGACCCGCGCGAGGCGCCGAAACCGCCCAAGATCCCGTCGCCGTCCCCCGTCCCGGCCAAGGCCGACGGGGCCAAGACCCTCGGCGACGGCGCGGGCAACGGCACCGGCGACGGGACCGACGCCGACGACGAATCGGACGAGGTCAATCTGTCGCTCGCCGCGCTGGAGGCGAAGCTGACGCCGGGCGTCGCGCGCAACTTCGAGAAGATCACCGCCACCTACAAGCGCCTGCACCGCATGCAGACCCAGCGCCTGAAGGTGCTCAACAGCGGCGGCAAGATCAAGCCGGCCTCGGAAAAGCGCTATCAGAAGCTCAAGCGCGAGATGGTCGTGCTGATGGAGCAGGTCCACCTCAACAACCTGCGCATCGAGCAGTTGATGCACGACCTCTACGACGTCAACAAGCGGCTGCTCGGCTTCGAAGGCAAGCTGTTGCGCGTCGCGCTGGAATGCAAGATCCCGCGCGAGGAGTTCCTGCAGAATTACATGGGTTACGAACTCGATCCCGGCTGGCTCGAGCGGATGGCCACCCTCGAAAAGGGCTGGAGCAGGTTCTCCACCCGCCATCGCGACGAGGTCGAGTCGATCCGCAAGGCGGTCGCCGAGCTGTCGCAGGCGGTCAAGCTGCCGATCAGCGAGTTCCGCCGCATCGTCACCACGGTGCAGAAAGGCGAGCGCGAAGCCAACAAGGCGAAGAAGGAAATGATCGAGGCCAACCTGCGCCTGGTCATCTCGATCGCCAAGAAATACACCAATCGCGGCCTGCAGTTCCTCGACCTGATCCAGGAAGGCAACATCGGCCTGATGAAGGCGGTCGACAAGTTCGAGTACCGGCGCGGCTACAAGTTCTCGACCTACGCCACCTGGTGGATCCGCCAGGCGATCACCCGCTCCATCGCCGACCAGGCGCGCACCATCCGCATCCCGGTGCACATGATCGAAACCATCAACAAGCTGGTCCGCACCAGCCGCCAGATGCTGCACGAGATCGGGCGCGAGCCGACGCCGGAGGAACTGGTGGAAAAGCTGTCGATGCCGCTCGACAAGGTGCGCAAGGTCCTGAAGATCGCCAAGGAGCCGATCAGCCTCGAAACCCCGATCGGCGACGAGGAAGACAGCCACCTGGGCGACTTCATCGAGGACAAGAATGCGGTCCAGCCGCTCGACGCCGCGGTCCAGGGGAATCTCCGCGACACCACCACCCGCATCCTTTCGACGCTCACCGCGCGCGAGGAGCGCGTGCTGCGCATGCGTTTCGGCATCGGCATGAACACCGACCACACCCTGGAGGAGGTCGGCCAGCAGTTCAGCGTCACGCGCGAACGAATACGTCAGATCGAGGCCAAGGCCTTGCGCAAGCTCAAGCACCCGAGCCGCTCGCGCAAGCTCCGCAGCTTCCTCGACTACTGATCCGGGGAACGGCGGGCGAAGAAAATAAAAAAGGCCGGGGTGCGAACCCCGGCCTTTCGTTTTGTTTGCCCCGCGTCGCCTTTCGGGGGCCCGTAGCTCAACTGGTTAGAGCCGGCCGCTCATAACGGTCTGGTTGCAGGTTCGAGTCCTGCCGGGCCCACCAACCAACGCGACGCGCCGATGCCGGCGTCAGGGAATCGACCCCGTATCGGGCGGGACCACCTTGCGCGGGCGCGGCGGCGAATCCCGCCGCGCGTATTTATTTTGCCCCCCTACCAGGGCGCGCCGCCTTCGCCGCCCGGGTATCGGCCGCCGTCTTGGCGGCGGCTTCCTTATCGGCGGCCTCCTTGGCGAGCCGCAGCGCGCGCAAGCGCAGGGTCTTGGCTTCCCGCTCGTTGTCGGCCTTTTCCCGATCCTTGAGGGCTTGCTGGAGGGCGCTTTTGTCCCGATCCTTGTTGCGGATGCGGGCGAACTGCTCTTCGGCTTTCGTTTGCGCGGATTTATTCATGGCTACGCTCCTGTCGTTCGCGCCGAGGGGCAAAAAATGGAAAAAATGCGAAAAAGAACGACGAAAAAATCGAGCCGCGCGGGCTTGGGGCCGGCGAGGCCGGCAACCGCCCCCCGGGTCGAAAAGCCCGGAGACGGGGGCGGCGCCAGGGTCTTAAAGCTTAGGCCGTCAGTCGATCAACGCCAGGTTCTCGGCCGCGGACTTGCCGTTCTGTCCGGGCCGGAGTTCGTAGGAAACCTTCTGTCCTTCCCTGAGAGTGCTCAGGCCGGCCCGTTCGACGGCGGAAATATGGACGAAAGCGTCCTTCGATCCGTCCGCGGGCTGGATAAAGCCAAAACCCTTGGTGGGGTTGAACCATTTCACTGTTCCGGTAGCCATTTTCGTAATCTCCAACATTTGGGAATATTCGCGCCGTACACCCTGTGACGACCCGATCGCACAACGTTCACAATGTTAGGAGATAACCCATCAACCGACCGGCGGTTGTTCGGACAACACATAACAGATGCGAAACGTATGGATAGAACATAGCCCGAATAAGGGCGAATGACACGGTGTCGCGGAAATATTTATCGGGCGACCACCAATCGGGAAGGCTCCGAGGCGCTTCGGTCTCGGATTATCCATGCAAAACAAGGTGTTCGGCAACAGCCGGCGCGCGCGGCCGGCGGTTAATCCTCGCCCGCCGTCATCTTGGCGAAGCGCTTGCTCGCGGCTTCCGGGTCCTCGTGGATGAAGCGTTCGCGCAGCACCTTCGACAGGTAGTCGATGGCGTACACCGCGAGGATGATGAGGATGATGATCAGGCACGCTTCCTGGAACTCGTAGGCGCGCAACCGGTCGGCGAGCAGGAAGCCGATACCGCCGGCACCGACAATGCCGAGAATCGAAGCCGAACGGACATTGTGCTCGAACATGTAAAGAGTGTTCGACAGCATCATCGGCAAGACTTGGGGCAGAACCCCATATCGTATGACTTCAGGCCCGGTGCCGCCAGAAGCGCGAACCGCATCGATTTGTTTGCGGTCTAAACTCTCAATCGTTTCGGAATAAAGTTTCATGAAAGTGCCGGTTTCGACGATGGCGATCGCCATGATGCCGGCCATCGGCCCAAGGCCGATCGCGCGAACAAAAATCAGCGCCCAGATCAGATAGTCGAACGCGCGGAGAAGATCGGCAGATCGGCGAGCGCCAAATTGGACGAAGCGGAACGGCATCATGTTCTTGGAGGCAAGGAAGCCGAGAGGAAAAGCGAAAATCACGCCGAGTAGAGTCCCAAGAAACGCCATCGCGATGGTTTCTCCCATCGCTTTAAGAAATTCCGGCAAGTACTCCCATCCCGATGGCGGGAATAGTTGGCCCACCACCACTTCGCCGAATTTTAATGTCCCGGAGATAAACCCTCCTGAAAAGAACTCAAACCGGTAAAGACAGTAAATTGTTAGGAAAGTGGCGCCACTCCAAAACAACCAAAGTATAGCCCGCTCCCGCGGGGAGGCCGAAAAGGCCCGAGGCAGACGTGCTCGCGCGGCCTCGATATCGGCGTCGGTGATTTGCGTCAGGCGTGTGACCATGGCTGTCCTTTCAGGGTCCGAGAGCATCTTTGCCAATCGCACGATGTCGGAATTTTTCGCTCAACATATCGATGATCATGACGGTGGCGATGATGATGAGAAGAATCGCGCCAGCGTCGGCAAAGTACAAAAGCTGGATCGAGGTAAAGAGATCGTGGCCGATGCCGCCAGCCCCGACGAATCCGACGATAGTGGCGCTGCGAACGTTCAACTCCACTCGCCAAAAAGTGTAAGTAATATAATTGGGGAGCACTTGTGGCAGGACACCGTAGATCATTTCCTGGAACCAAGTACCACCGGCTGCGCGAACTCCCTCGACGGGAAGGGGGCTGATGTTTTCGTTGACTTCCGCAAATAATTTACCATCGGCGCCAATAGTATGGACCGTAATGGCGAGCACTCCCGGCAGCGGGCCAATACCAAATGCGAAGACGAACAGCAACGCCCAGACGATATCGGGAACCGTGCGGGCGATTTCCAGGAATCTTCGGGTAATCCAGTAAGTTGCGTAATATTTAACCAAATTGCGGGCTGCAAAAAAACTCAGTAACGCGCCGAAAAGAGTGCCAAATACTGTCGCGAGATAGGCCATCAGAAGTGTATTGAGGAGATTGTTCATCCATTTGCCGATTCCCCAATACCATTCGCTAATGTCCGCGGCGAACGTTGTTGCCCCGATCGGCGGAATCATCTTGACGAGAAACTCCGTCGTTCGCGGAAGACTTTTAATTAACGTCAATACGTCGAACTTGGCGACCACGACCGACACCGCTAAGCACACCAGGAAAACGCCCCAGAACAACGCCATGTACATCGTCTTTTGACGGGCATAGGCGGTATATTGCCGTTCGAAACGGGCGGCGACCTCATCCGGCCCTTCGATGGGAGCTAATTTTTCGACCGTCATAGTTCGATAATGCTCCCCTAAATATAATCCGTGGTCGGAAGAGAGTGGCGCGGAACCTTCCCGATTCCGCGCCCAGCTGGGCATTCAATTCTTTTTCTGCTGACGCCGCGCTTCCCGCTCCATCGTGGCCGCCTGGCACATCAGCACATAATCCTCGTGGTGGACCCTGACCAGGCCGTTGGTCTTGCCCTGGGACACGGCTTCGGCGAGCTTCATGTCGTGATCCTTGAGACGGACGAACAACTTGAGCATATCGACGCGCATTTCCAGCGGCAGATCCTTGCGGATCACGACCGGCGGAGACGGCAACGGCGGCGATTCCCAGATGACGCGGATCTGCTCGCGCTTCAGCAGGCCCTTGTTCATCATCATGCGCAGGTTGCCGATGTTGTCGTTCTTGGAGGTCCAGGTGAACGCGCCGTCGTAGGTGCCCTTGAGCACGCCGAGCACGCTTTGCGGATGGCCACCAGACAATGGACTTTTGAAGTATTCGTCCACCGGCGTGCCCATGGAACGGAACGCCGCCGTCGGAATCAGATAGCCCGACCCGGAGAGCGGGTCGGTGCGGGCCACGATCTTGCCCTTGAGGTCCTCGAAGGTCTTGTAGGGGCTCTCGGTCTTGACGACGATGACCGCGTTATAGCCCATCGACCCGTCAGGCTCCTGGGCCGCGACCAGTGGCTCGACCCCGCCCTTGCTGTCCATGTGCGTCTGGCAGTAACTGAACCCGCTGAGCCAGGCGAGATGGATCTGACCCGCGATCATGGCGTTCATCACGCCGGAATAGTCCGTCGCGGTATATAATTCCCATTTAACGCCGGTTTCCTTTTCGGCGTGCCTGATGAAGTCATCCATGGACTTCGTGGTTTGGGTTTGGGTTTCGACCGGGATCACGCCGTACTTGACCACCGGAAACTTCTTTTGCCAGCCGCCGATGAATTCATCGGCCGATGCCGTGCCGGTAATTACGAACGCTAGCACCAACGCCGCCGCCGCGGTCAATCGATCGAGTATTGTATTCGCCTTCATGGGAACCTCCTCTGTAAGACGCCGTCTTTGTCGCTGAATCCACTGGACATTCGCGTCGATACGCCAGCGGTTGGTATCGCATTGAAGCTGATATTGGCCGTTATTCTTCCGTGCCCGTTCGGGCTTTCTGGTTTTCGATGCTGCGTGGAGCCGACGTTGCGGTGAACGCAAGCTCGACTTCTTTATCGCTTTCCTCCGCCCCGCCGTAGATTTCGCGGGCGAGAGAATCGGTCAGTTGCGAGGGCAAGCCGTCGAAAACCATCTTTCCCTTTTGCATGCCGATGATCCGGTCGCAATAATCCTTGGCGGTTTGCAGCAGATGCAGGTTGCTGATGACGGTGATGCCGTCCTCCTTGTTGATCCGGTGAAGGGCTTCCATCACGATCGTCGCGTTGCGCAAGTCGAGCGACGCGATCGGCTCATCCGCGAGCAGAATTTTCGGTTCCTGGACCAAGGCGCGAGCAATGGCGACACGCTGCTGCTGGCCGCCCGAGAGCGCGTCGGCCCGATACATCGCGTGCGGCACCATTCCCAGCCGGTCCAGCGCCTTGATCGTCAGCGCACGATCCCGGGCCGAAAAGATGCCGAGCAGATTGAGCCAAGACGAATTATAGCTAACCCGCCCAATCAACACATTGGTCATGACCTGGAGCCGGGGCACCAAGTTGAACTGCTGGAAAACCATGGCGCAGCGTCCGCGCCATTGGAGGAGCTGGCGCCCCTTGAGCGTGGAAACGTCTACTTCCCGGTCGAACACCTCGTCGCACAGGATGCGGCCTTCGGTCGGGTCGATCAGCCGGTTGATCATCCGCAGCAGCGTCGACTTGCCCGCGCCCGAGCGTCCGATGATCCCCACCATTTGACCGGCGGGCACATCGAAATTCAAATTGTCGCACGCGACCAGTTGGCCGAATTTCTTGGTCAGGTTTTGAATGCGTAACGTCAAGTCGCCTCCCTTTGCCGGTCCATTAGCCGACGCGCTCTCTTATTGTTGATCCAAGAACTTTACGCAAGATGCAAAAATCTTCGCCGGATTTTTTGCCGTACGGTTTATTTCGGGAAATCGGACGGTTGGAATGCACGGTCTTCCACCCCGTCGATTTCACGATGGAAAATCGACCCAGATAAAACAAGGGCTAGGACGGCTAGGCTGTCGTGGGGAAACCCATAGGTCGCGCGGGTTTTACCGAGCGCCGCGAAAACCAACCTAGGCAATTCCCATAATTGCGTCAAGGGCATACACCCCGTTCCGGCGATGGCGATAACCGACCGAATTGCCAAAGCATTTCCCTCCCCGATCGAATATTCCAAATCCGTCAAGCGGCGGCGGATTTCCCTTCCGCCACCAGGCGCTGACACAATTCGACCGCCTCCGGCGCGTTGTCGCCGTAGCCGTTGGCGCCGACGTCGTTGGCGAAATCGCGCGTCACCGGCGCGCCGCCGACGATCACCGGGACATTGAGCCCTTCCTCCTTAATCTTCTGGATGATGATGCGCATGAACGGCATGGTGGTGGTCAGCAGCGCCGACAGGCCGATCACGTCCGCGTTCACCTGTTTCGCGGTCTCGATGATCTTTTCGGCCTTGGTGTTGACCCCGAGGTCGACCACCTTGAACCCGGCGCCCTCCAGCATCATCCCGACCAGGTTCTTGCCGATATCGTGCAAATCGCCGAACACTGTCGCCATCACGACCACGCCCTTGGGTTTGGTTTTGCGCTGGGTCAGGATCGGCCGCAGCACCTCGAGGCCGGTTTTCATCGCGCGCGCCGCCATCAACATCTCGGGCACGAAGAATTCGCCGGTCGCGAACAAGTCCCCGACCTTGCCCATGGGCGGGATCAAGCCCTGGTCAAGAATCTCCTGAACCGGTTCGCCGGAGTCGAGCGCTTGGCGCACCAGCGTTTCGCACCGCGCGCCGTCGAATTCCATGACCGAGTCGAAGATGTTCTGGAATATCTCCTTGCGCTCCGGGCCCTTTTGGCCTTCGCCCAGGGCCTTCACGCCGATGCCCATGAATCCCTTGCCGCCGGCGGCCTCGGGGGCGACGCCGTCGGGGCCGGAGAAAATTTGACCGGCATAGGGGCGATCTCCGGCGCGGAAGCGCTTAACGGCGTCCACCGCGATCCGGACGTTCTCGGCCGGGGTCTGGGCGCTGAAGCTGCAGAAATAAAGGAAGAACTTTTTGCCGTGGGGCCCGCGGCTGCCGACCTCCATGTATTCGTGCACCCGCTGGGTGATTTGCTCGGGCGTGCCCTTCTGCAAGATCAAGGTGCCGACGCCGAAGCTCAAGGCGCAGCCCTTGGTGTCGGCATAGGCCCGGACCCGCTCGGTTCCGACCCGGAAGCAATCCGGATCTTGGACTTTTAGATACTGGGGCGTGACCGAGAGCTTGATGTCCCAATATTTCTCGGCGTTTTCGGCGAACGCGTCGCCCCACCAGTTGTCGCAGCGCACGCCCGGCCGGTCGCCGCACAGTTTCCGCAGCTTGTGCAGATACGGCACCGAGAATTCGTGCACCATGTCCTCGGTGATGAACGGCAGCGAGCCGACCGCGTCTTTCCCGTTCGCGATCTCGGCGCCGGGAACGTATTTGAAATAGGCGTTGATGTAGGGCGCCAAGACCTCCTCGACGAGAAAATCCAGCAGCTTGTGGACGAACTTGGGGTTCTCCTGCATCGCCTGGATCAGTTTCTCGAACTGCATGACCTGGGCGGCGAGATTGATCGGCGCGCAATAATGGATGTGGTGGGGAAACCCGGTCAGCTCCTCGCACAGCCGCAGGCATTCGAGCACCCACGGCATTCGCGCGGTCTTGAGGGGATCGGGCGCCTTGAGCCGCGCCAAATCTTTCTCGTTGCGAATGACGGGAACGGTGTTATCGAGGGCGGGATAAAGTTCGTCGAACCACGCCATTTGCCCGCCGAGCGCTTCCGCCTCGACCGAATACACGTCCCAGACCATGTCCGGGATATCGAGCCCGAATTCCTGCTGGACATCCAAGTTGCCGCGGACGAACACCTCGGGATCGCTGAAGAATTTTTTGCCGTTGATGCCGAGATGCTTCATGCAGAATTCGGCCATTTGCGTCGTGACGGGGATGAATTCCGCGTCTTGGCCGCTCATGATGGCCTTGTATTGCTTGATGCCCTTGCTGAAGTCGTATTCGTAACCTGACATCTTCGCTCACTCCTGGGGGAACAGCGGCGCGGACGCAAAACGCGCGCGCGCTGGAAACGCGTTGAACTGAAGGGGAATCGTGAAAAGAGGGGCTTGCACCAGCAGAAAACCTTTCGTTTCCGAAAGAAAACGATCTCTCGAACGAAGGGGGCTGGGACGGCTGGCCGTCTTGCAAAAGCCCGTTATGACGTGCCTCACCGTGGCATTCCGCCATGCGCGCGTCAAGAGGGGCTATCGCCGGAAATGCCCGAAACTTCGGGCTTCTGTGCCGCCGGGCTATATTTTAAGATCGCCGGCGTGTGGCCGGCTATGGTCGTTGTGCGTATCGATCGACGGAAGGAGCAATGGTGGCCAAACGTCCCACGTTATGGAACCGAGCGGATGGCGAGCGCGTCCGAGACGAAGTCCAGCGACCATCGCTGGTTCGGCCCCTGAGGCAGCACCATCGGCGCCCGCGTGCCGAGCGCCGCGAAAACCAACCTAGGCAATGCCCATAACGGCGTCAAAAGCATAGACCCCGTTCCGGCGATGGCGATAACCGACCGAATTCCCAAGCGTTTCCTCCCGGACCGAATATTCCAAATCCGTCAAGCGGCGGCCGATTTCCCTTCCGCCACCAGGCGCTGACACAATTCGACCGCCTCCGGCGCGTTGTCGCCGTAGCCGTTGGCGCCGACGTCGTTGGCGAAATCGCGCGTCACCGGCGCGCCGCCGACGATCACATGGATGCCGGGGGCGTCGCAAGCGAAGAAACGACGCAAAAATTGTCGCCCTGGTCCGATTTATATTTCAGTTAGGCGTTACGCTTCCGAACGCTATTGTCAAACGGATATCGCTCGCCATAGTCGCCGATAAAGGACAAATGGCTGACCAAGCCGATCTCTTTCTGCCAGTGGTGAATTTGGCAAGCCGGCGGTTCAAGGATAAAATCAAATGATGAATCGCGGCGGAGATCGAAAGCGACTGCGTGTGCGGTGCTCGGGGCAGTACTCGCGATAACGCCTTGCCAATGGACTTGGATAGCCCGATGGACGTGCCCGCATAAGATTCGGATAACTTGGGGATGGCAATGGAGAATCTTCCCAAGTTCCTCACCTTGACGGCAGTTTTGCCAGTCCATCGACAAGAGCCCGGTGCGAAATGGCGGATGGTGCATCAACAGCACCGTAGGCTGATCGGGCTGCTCTTTCAGCCGGTCATCGAGCCAACTCAGACGTCGCCAACAAAGCTCACCCCAAGGTACGCCGGGAACAGTAGTATCGAGGCCAATCAGCCGAACTGGATGGATATCGATCGTATAGTGCAGAAACTCACTGTCGGCCGGCAAATACGCTTGATCTGCGAATGCCTCGCGAAGTGCTCGCCGATCATCATGGTTTCCGGGAATGACATAGATCGGCTGTTCGAGCGCGGCAAGGATGCGACGCAGGTTCCGGTATTCCTCCGGACGGCCTGATTCCACAAGATCGCCGGTCATGACGACAACGTCTGGACGAGGATCGAGGCGGTTCAAGTGTTCGACGCAGCGCAGGAGACGGTCCGCCGTGTCGATCATGTCGAACACGAGTTTTCCGCCTGACACGACATGTGTATCCGTGACCTGTGCAAGAATCATTGACTGCCTTCGCTCTATTGGCATCTACCGATTTGTTCCGCGCCAACTGCAGCCCCAGGGCAAAATAAGTTTCGATTGCGGCCTTCCTGGTTATCCGCGAGATGGCCGTAAAGCAAGATCATGGCTTCGTCGTTAAGGTGCTTGGCCGAGATATCAAATTGCACGGTGCCGAAGCGCTCCTCGCGAGCCGCACAGCCATCTCGCCCGGGTGGTAGGCGAACCGACACCTGCTCGATAGCCGTGCCGATTCGATACATCTTGCTGACATGGTTCAATGGCGCCGTAGCTAACGCCGCGGCCTTTTCCGCGCGTTCTGTTGCGTTTGCCGCCCGTCGGCGGCGTCGGCAAGAGGTTTGTCGTGTTCGGGAACATCCCCGTCATATCAGCTTTGACCGCAGCCACGCGCTGAACTGGTCGATAACCGTCACCATGACGACCACGATGACCGAAAGGGTAAACAGCCGCGGAAAATCGAGCAGATCAATGGCGGCCTTGATCTCGATGCCGATCCCGCCCGCGCCGACAAGGCCAAGCACGGTCGAGACACGGACATTCATCTCCCAAACGTAAAGCGACACTGACCCCAGGCTCGGCATGACGGATGGGAGCAAGGCATAGGTCACGACCTTGGTTCGGTTGGCGCCGGTCATGGCGGCCGCATCGAGGGGAGCGTTCGGGATAGTCTCGATCGCTTCGCTATTCAATTTAGCGATCACTCCGATCGAGTGGACGATCATCCCAAGCACCCCGGCAAATGGGCCGAGGCCCACCGCAGCAACGAATAGGATTGCAAAAATGAGCGTGTCGGTCGCGCGGCAGATATTAACGAACCAGCGGACCGGGTACGCTATAATGGGCGACGGTCGTGTATTGGCCGACATCAAGACACTCAAAGGAAAGGCAACCAAGGCGGCAACGATAGTGGCGACGGTGGCAATAGCCACGGTTTCGGCCGCGCGCAGGAGCATGACGTGGAAACCTTCGTAGTACGGCGGCCAGGCGCCGGCGATCCATCGGCCTAGAATGGGCAGTCCATTTACGAGTTTGACAGGGGATACCTCGGCCAACCATGCGCAAACCCCGAAATAAGCGAGCACGCAAAACAGTAGGCCGAGAGTTCTCAGCGTACGCAGCGAGAAAAGAGGTATCTGCGGCTCCCCATAGGAACCGTCGGGCCGTTTGATAGGGATAACCGCATTGTAACTGATCATCTCAGATTCCCAGTTTCGGGCCGTTTTTACCTCGGCAAATCGGCGGCTCATCCGTCATCCTGCGACCACGTGCACATGTCATCGGTATCGTTTGAGATTAAATCAGGATGGTGTCGCATTTTGTCGACTGCCTTCGCCCCAAAAACCCAAACCGCGGGCGCGAATTTCGGTTCCCTGACTTAAATTGGCCGCGTGGCCCCGCCTTGCGGTCAGGTTTCCTCCTCATCGTCCGTGAGCCGGCCGTAAAGCGAGATCATGGCTTCGTCGCTAAAGCGCTTGGCGGGAATATCGAACTGTACTCGCCCATGACTCATGCCGATGATCCGGTCAGCATAGGCACGGGCCAAATCGACCTGGTGCAGGCTACACAACACCGCCAATTTCCGCTCGTGAGCAACCTCGCGCAGGATTCTGAGAACGGTATGGGCCGCCTTCGGATCGAGGCTGGCCACGGGCTCGTCGGCCAGGATGACCCGGCTTTCCTGCGTCAAGACGCGGGCGATGGCGACCCGCTGCTGCTGGCCCCCCGACAGGCTGTCGGCGCGCTGGTAGGCCTTCTCAAGCAGACCGACCCGATCAAGAGCGGCCAAAGCCCGCTGGCGGTCGGCCGTGCTAAATCGGCGCAGCGCCGCGGCCAGGGTTGAGACATGCCCCAGTCGCCCGGCGAGCACGTTATTGATCGAGGAAAGCCGCCCGATCAGGTTGAATTGCTGGAAAATCAGTCCCAGCGAGCGGCGCATCTCCAGAAGTTCGCCGCGGCTCAAGTGATGGATCGAACGCCCGAAAACCTGAATATCGCCGCTTTCTACCATCGCCAAGCGCGTGATGCAACGGAAGATGGTCGTCTTGCCCGAACCGCTTCTTCCGAGCAGCACCACAACCTCGCCCGGATGGACCGCAAACGACACATCATCGATCGCCGTGGTCGCGCCGTAGATTTTGGTGACCCGGTCCAATTGCACCGCAGCCGACGCCGGATCTTTCTCCGTGGTCTCGGCGAGGCTCCCCGCATGTTCGGAAACCTTTGCGAAAGTTTTTGTCAAGCTCACAGGCATCCCCATCATATTAGCTTTGATCTCAGCCACGCACTGAACTGGTCGATGACTATCACCATGATGATCACGATGACCGTAAGGGTGAACAGCCGCGGGAAATCGAGTAGATCCATGGCCGCCCTGATCTCGCCGCCGATCCCGCCCGCGCCAACGACGCCAAGGACCGTCGAAATGCGGACGTTCGCTTCCCAGACGTAAAGCGACACCGACCCCAAACTCGGCATGACCGACGGGAGCAACGCAAAGGTCACGATCTTGGTCCGGTTGGCGCCGGTCATAGCGGCGGCCTCAAGGGGGGCATTGGGGATGGTTTCGATGGCCTCGCTATTCAGCTTGGCCATGACTCCAGACGCATGGACGATCATCCCAAGCACCCCGGCAAATGGGCCGAGGCCCACCGCCGCCACGAACAGAAGCGCGAAGACGACTGTGTCGATCGCGCGGCAAATGTTGGCAAACCAGCGGACCGGATAGGCCACGATGGGCGACGGCGTCGTATTTGCCGAGATCAGGATACTGAGGGGAAAAGCAATCACGGTGGCGACGGCGGTGCCAATCGTAGCGATGGCAAGAGTTTCGACCGCGCGCAGCAGCATGATATGAAAATCTTCATAGAATGGCGGCCAGGCGCCGGCAGCCCATCGACCCATGACAGGCACGCCCTTTATCAGATTGACAATGGACACCTCGGCCAACCACACGCAGACTCCGAAATAAACGAGCCCGCCAAGCAGCAAGCCGAGGGTCCTCAGCGAACGCGGCGAAAAAGGAGAACTCCGCGGCTCCCGATAGGAACCGTCGGATTGTTTGATCGGGACAACCACATCGTGTGACGCCATGCGACGTCCCCGCGTCCGGACGTTATTCGCGCTCTCGTATGGGTTATGTGCGAATCACTCCCAGATCGCGCCCCATTTTCTCGAGAACTTCGTAGGGTTTGTAGTCTGTCGGAATGAACCCATCGTAGGGCCACGGTATCGATGAGGTAGCCACTTCCTTGGGCAAAGCGCCAAACGCCGACTTCAGGCGGTTGGCGATCTCGGCATCGAGATTGCGCCGCGCGGCGACCGGTTCGTTCGGCAGAGGTTGCGAATACCAAACGACTCGGGTTGCATCCATCTTCAGAAGGCCATTCTTAATCATCGTGTTGCGGTGGGTGTCCCATCCCGAGCACAGGTCGACTTTGCCTTCGGCTACCGCAACCAGGGCCGCCGCGGCCGAGGCGCCTTCAGCGTACTTGCCGTAATAGGTCTTGGGGTCGATGCCAAGTGAACGCATGTGGTGCGTTGGCACCAGCCACCCCGATGTCGAACCAACGTCGAGAAGCTGCAACGACACCCCCTTCGCTTCTTCAGGCCAGTAGTGAAGATCGTTGAGACCAGGCCGGGCAGAAATGTGAGCCCGATAATAGGGGCGCCCCTGAATGGTGAGCATGGAGAGAGGGTAGGCGTCGCCTTTCACCTTGGCGAGCACGAAGCCCCAAGGGCCCATCTGGGCAATGTCCACGTGTTCATTAGCAAGCGCGGTCGCGATTCCTGCCCAGTCGTTGGCGACTCTGAGTTCATAATCAAACCCAGCCTTATCCATTACCCATTTGAAGAGAGGCTCCCACACCCGCTTGGTGTCCGCCTGGGTTGCTTGTTGCGGACCCAGCCCAATGCGGACTTTGGGTCGGGTCGCCGCCTTCAAGATTACAGGCGATGCGACTAGGGTAGCGGCAGCGCCAGCGAGGCCGATGATCTGTCGACGGTGATACATAATGAATCTCCTTCCCTGTGTTGGAGTGTTGACGTTGAGATATTGACCTTTCCTGACCTGAGCCTGACCTGAGCCCTATCTTTCATCCGCCTAAGGGTAGAGCCCGTTCCGCATTTGAGCCCATCTGGCTCGGTGGCGCAACGGGATGGGGCGCGGAGCCCCTGGAGAGCTCGAGCGCCCCATCCCGTTGCATCGCGGGAACGCTGAGCTTGGCATAGATCGTCGGCGGTTTATTGCCGGTCGCGCTGTGCGGCCGGACGGTGTTGTAGTCGTTCCGCCAGGCCGTGAGAGCGACCCGGGCATGGGCAAGCGAGGTGAACAGCGTCTCGTTGAGCAGTTCGTCTCTCAGACGCCCGTTGAAGCTTTCCACGAAGGCGTTCTGCTGCGGTTTGCCGGGCGCGATGTAATGCCACTCGATCCGCCGCTCCTGGCACCAGCGCAGGATCGCCGTGCTGGTCAGTTCGGTTCCGTTATCGGAGACGCAAGTGAGCGGCTTGCCCCGCCAGGCGATCACGGCGTCCAGTTCCCGGGCCACCCGTTGTCCGGACAGCGAGGTATCCGCCACCAGCGCCAGGCATTCCCGGCTGAAGTCGTCGACCACCGCCAGGACGCGGAACCGCCGCCCGTCGGCGAGCGCGTCCGAGACGAAGTCCAGCGACCATCGCTGGTTCGGCCCCTGAGGCAGCACCATCGGCGCCCGCGTGCCGAGCGCCCGCTTGCGGCCGCTCCGGCGGCGCACCTGAAGCCGCTCCTCCCGGTACAGCCGACGCAGCTTCTTGTGGTTCATGTGCAACCCTTCCCGGGACAGCAGAATGTGCAGCCGCCGATAGCCGAAGCGCCGGCGTTGGCCGGCCAGTTCCCTGAGCCGCCCTCGGATCGTCCCGTCGGCCGGCCTGACGCCGCGGTAGCGGACCGATGTCCGGTCCGCGCCGATGGCTTTGCACGCCCGCCGCTGGCTCACCTCGTAGCTCCGGCAAAAGTGGACCACGGCCTCTCGTCTGGCGACGGGCGTCACCATTTTTTTGAGGCAATATCCTTCAGCATGGCGTTGTCCAGCATCGCCTCCGCCAGCAGCTTCTTCAGCCGGGCGTTCTCGCTCTCAAGCGCCCGCAGCCGCTTCGCCTCGGACACTTCAAGCCCGCCGAACTTCGACTTCCATTTGTAGAAGGTCGCTTCCGACAGGCCGTGCTTGCGGCAAAAATCCGCCGTCTTAGCCCCAGCTTCCTGCTCCCGCAGGATGGCGATGATCTGCTCTTCCGTGAACCGCGAACGCTTCATTGTCCGTCTCCCTCCAAGGGGACGGACTCTACCTCAATCCGGAGGAAGTTCCGGGGCTCAGGTCACCCATCTACCCGGGGCTGGATAGCAGCCTATTGGTAATTGTTTAGGAGAATTCAACGATCCTCCATCGACTCTATGAGTGCCCGCAGGGAGGAGGGCTGTTGTTGGAGAGTGAATTGTAGCGCCCGCAATGGGAAAATTGATTATCGGGCGCCAAATCGTTTTGGATAAATAATGTCCAAAATAAATTTCAACTTCGCTTAACGTACCAAGTGCCAGCAGATACGTGCGTTGTCGAATTGGCACACCTGGGTCTACTGCTCCAGATGCTCGTGCAGTAAAATATTTAACGCGCTCTATTGTATGGGTTTTCGGAACTAAATGCTTTGCTAGCGCAACAAGATTTAGCCATTTATACGGCGTTCTTTTTAGTGCGCCGTAGTAAAGATTATAGCCGTCAACGTACACATACGTTCGCATGCGTACACCTTGGAAAAAGCAAGGGCCACTCCGAAGAGTGGCCCCTGAGCTGACAGCATGCTGCCAGCGGGTATCTACAAAAAAAAATAATACGTTTTTAGGTCCTGTCAATTCGAACTTGACATTTGGAACAAAAAGAGCCCGCGCGGGCTGGTTTGCAACCCATTGATATTTTGTAATTTTACCTGCGAGTCGTTTACAATTTTTTTACATTCGATCAGAACGAGACACTAAAAGTGTACGCCTACAAACTTATTCTCAATCCTTCAGGTCGTTCCACAGTTCCTTGACCTTGCCGAGGAAGCTCGCGGACTGGGGGCTGACGCGCTCGGCTTGGCCCTCGCGGGCGAATTCCTCGAGCAGCTGCTTCTGGCGGGCGGTCAGGTTCTGCGGCGTCTCGACGAACGCCTGGACGAACATGTCGCCGCGCGCGGCCGAGCGCAGCACGCTCATGCCCTTGCCCTTCAGGCGGAACTGCTGGCCCGAGGAAGTGCCGACGGGAATCGTCACCTTGGCGCGCTGGCCGTCGATGGTCGGCACCTCGATCGCGCCGCCGAGCGCCGCGGTGGTGAGCGGGATCGGCACCCGGCAGAGGATATTGGCGCCGTCGCGCTGGAAGAGCGGATGCGGCGCGACCGAGAGAAAAATGTAGAGATCGCCCGACGGCCCGCCGCGCAGGCCCGCTTCGCCTTCGCCCGCGAGCCGGATGCGCGTGCCGTCCTCGACGCCTCCGGGAATGGCGACGTTGAGCGTTTTTTCCCGGTGCACCCGCCCCGCGCCGCCGCAGGTCCGGCACGGATCGCGCACCACCTGGCCCGAGCCCTGGCAGGCCGGACAGGTGCGTTCGATGGTGAAGAAGCCCGATTGCGAGCGCACCCGCCCGCGCCCGCCGCAGGTATCGCAGTTGACGGGGCCGGCGCCGCCGGCGGCACCCGAGCCGTGGCAGGCGTCGCACGTAACCGAGGTCGGCACCCGGATGTTGCTCTTGCGGCCCCGGTGCGCGTCCTGGAGCGAGATTTCCATGTTGTAGCTGAGGTCGGCGCCGCGCAGGTGGCCGCCGCCGGGGCCGCGCCCGCGGCCTTCGCCCATGATGTCGCCGAACATCTCGTTCAGGTTGTCGAAGATGTTGGCGAAGCCGTGCGGGAAGCCTTGCCCGAAGCCCTCGAAGCCCGGGCCGCCGGGATGGGCGCTGGCGCCGCCGTGTTCGAAGGCGGCGTGGCCGAAGCGGTCGTAGGCCGCGCGCTTCTGCTCGTCCTTCAGGACGTCGTAGGCCTCGTTCAGTTCCTTGAAGCGCTGCTCGGCCTTCTTGTCGCCCGGATTGCGGTCCGGGTGATGCTTCATGGCGAGCGTGCGGAAGGCCTTCTTGATGTCCTCGGGCGTCGCTTTGCGCTCGACGCCGAGGATTTCATAGTAGTCCTTCTTGGCGGCCATGGCCCGGCCCCATGCCTATCGTCGGGCGCGACGGCGACGATCAGTTCTTCTTCTTGGGCTTATCGGGATCGACTTCCTCGAAATCGGCGTCGACGACCTTGGACTCGCCGGCCTTGGCGTCCGCGCCGCCGCCCGAACCTCCGCCGCCTCCTTGGGCGCCCGCCTGCGCACCGGCCGATTCGGCCGCTTGCGCCGCGCCTTGCGCCTTGGCGGCGGCCTCGGCCTGGCTCGCCTTGTACATGGCTTCGCCCAACTTCATGGTCGCCTGCGCGAGCGCGTCGGTCTTGGCCTTGATCGCGTCCGCGTCGTCGCCATCGAGTACCGCTTTTAAATCCTTGATCGCGGTTTCGATCGCGCTCTTGTCCGCCTCGCCGACCTTGTCGCCGAATTCCTTGAGGTTCTTCTCGGCGGAATGGATCAGGGCGTCGGCATGGTTGCGGGCCTCGACCTTCTCGCGCCTCTTCTTGTCCTCGGCGGAATGCTTCTCCGCGTCCTTGACCATCTTTTCGATGTCGTCCTTGGAAAGCCCGCCCGAGGGCTGGATGCGGATCTGCTGTTCCTTGTTGGTCGCCTTGTCTTTGGCCGAAACGCTGACGATGCCGTTGGCGTCGATGTCGAAGGTGACCTCGACCTGCGGCATGCCGCGCGGCGCGGGCGGAATGCCGACCAGATCGAACTGGCCGAGCAGCTTGTTGTCGGCGGCCATTTCGCGTTCGCCCTGGAAGACGCGGATGGTGACCGCGGTCTGGCTGTCCTCGGCGGTCGAGAAGACCTGGCTCTTGCGCGTCGGAATAGTGGTGTTGCGATCGATCAGGCGCGTGAACACGCCGCCCAGCGTCTCGATGCCGAGCGACAGCGGCGTCACGTCGAGCAGCAGGACGTCCTTGACCTCGCCCTTGAGCACGCCGCCCTGAATCGCGGCGCCGACCGCGACCACCTCGTCGGGATTGACGCCCTTGTGCGGCTCGCGCTTGAAGAATTCCTTGACCGTCTCGATCACCTTGGGCATGCGGGTCATGCCGCCGACCAGGATCACTTCGTCGATCTGCTTGGCCTCGAGCCCGGCGTCCTTGAGCGCCTTGCGGCACGGCTCGACCGTGCGCTGGATCAGGTCGTCGACCAGCGATTCGAGCTTGGCGCGGGTGAGCTTGATGTTGAGGTGCTTGGGGCCCGACTGGTCGGCGGTGATGAAGGGCAGGTTGACTTCGGTCTGCATCGAGCTCGACAGCTCGATCTTGGCCTTTTCCGCCGATTCCTTCAGGCGCTGCAGCGCGAGCTTGTCCTTGCGGAGATCAATGCCCTGCTCCTTCTTGAACTCGTCGGCCAGCCAATCGACGATGCGGGCGTCGAAGTCCTCGCCGCCGAGGAAGGTGTCGCCGTTGGTCGATTTGACCTCGAACACGCCGTCGCCGATTTCGAGCACCGAGATGTCGAAGGTGCCGCCGCCCAGGTCGTAGACCGCAATGGTGCCGGAGCCCTTCTTTTCCATGCCGTAGGCGAGCGCGGCCGCCGTCGGCTCGTTGATGATGCGCAGCACTTCTAGGCCGGCGATCTTGCCTGCGTCCTTGGTCGCTTGGCGCTGGGAATCGTTGAAGTAGGCGGGCACGGTGATGACCGCCTGCTCGACTTTTTCGCCGAGGTAGCGTTCGGCGGTTTCCTTCATCTTCTGCAGGACGAAGGCGCTGATCTGCGAGGGGGAATACTTCTTGTCCTCGATCTCGACCCAGGCGTCGCCGTTGTCGCCGCGCACGATCTTGTAGGGCACCAGGTCGATGTCCTTCTTGGTGATCGGATCGTCGAAGCGCCGGCCGATCAGGCGCTTGATGGCGAAAAGGGTGCGAACCGGGTTGGTGACCGCCTGGCGCTTGGCCGGCTGGCCGACCAGGCGTTCGCCCGAATCGGTGAACGCAACCATCGAGGGGGTGGTGCGGGCGCCTTCCGCGTTTTCGATCACTTTCGGGTTTTTGCCCTCCATGATGGCGACGCAGGAATTGGTGGTGCCGAGGTCGATGCCGATGACTTTGCTCATAGTTTTTTCCGTCCTTGTTCAGCCCGGCCTCGCCCGCGACCCATTGCGTCGCCGGGGTCGGCCGTCCGGGGTTTTATATAGGCGGGGGGGCAAAACCCCGCAACGGGCGGGGTTTCGGAATGAAATGCCAAGCGTGTCCGAAAAGACACACCTGATTAGTAGGGGTGGGGCTTGCCGCCCAACCACGGGTTATTCGGTCATGAACACTTTGGGCTGGCCGGCGGAGCCGATTTCATAGACCACGAACGGGCCTTCCTTCACCCCGGTCATGCCGGGCGAGCCCTGGGGCATGCCCGGCAGCGCGATGCCCCGGATGTCGGGCTTCTCGGCGAGCAGCTTATTCACCGCCGCGACCGGCACATGCCCTTCGACCACGTACTTGCCGATGGTGATGGTGTGGCAGGAGGCGAGCTTGTCGGGCACCCCGGCCATGCGCCGGAGCGCATCGAGCGCGGTCGTTTCCTTGACGCGGACGCGGAAACCTTCGCTTTCCAAAACTTTCGCGTAATCGCCGCAGCAGCCGCAGTTGGGGTCCTTGTAGACCACGGCCTCCTCGGCCGCGCGCGCGGGCGACGCCAACGAAATGACGAGGGCGGCAAGGGAGGCAAAAACGGAAAGACGCATGACGTTCTCCTGGAGTTGCTAACCTAGAGTTGTTCGTCGAGCTTGGCGCCGGTTTCGCCTTGGGGCCGGCCGTAGGCGGCGCCGGGAGCCTGGGTCGGCACGGGACCGGCCGGACTTTGGGCCGGGGCTGGCGGCGGACCGCCCTTGGAAACCGCGACCTTGGCCGGGCGCAGCGGACGGTTGTGCATAACGTAACCCGTTTCCAGCTCCTGCACCACCGTGCCGGAGGGTTTGGTCTTGTCCTCGATCTCGAACATGGCTTCGTGCAGGTGAGGATCGAAGCGCTTTTCCAGCGCTTCGATGCGCTTGATGCCGAAGCGTTCGAAGGCGGCGAGAAGCGCGCGCTCGGTCATCTCGACGCCGACGGCGAGGGTCTCCAGCGCCGGATCCTTGGCCCGCGCCTCGACGCCGATGCTGGCGAGCGCGCGGCGCAGGTTGTCCGCGACCGTCACGATTTCGCGCGCGAAATCGGCGGCCGCGTAACGCACGGCCTCGATCTTGTCGGCCTCGACCCGGCGACGGGTATTTTCGGCCTCGGCCAACGCGCGCAGCGCCTTGTCCTTGACCTGGGCCAATTCGGTTTCGAGTTCGATCTCGCTCGGGCTTTTCGCGGCGGCTTCAGCCGAGGTCGGTGACGGCGCGGGTACCGGAGTCTCGGGCGACGATTCGGGTGGGGAAGCGGAAGGTTGCGCGGGATCGGCGGTCATGTCTGGAAGTATCGCGATTCGGTGTTGGTGTTCAGCCGAGCAGACGCCCGACCAGTTTGGCGGTGTAATCGACCATCGGAATGATGCGGGCGTAATTGATGCGCGTCGGTCCGATCACGCCGATGGCGCCGACGACTTTCTGCCGCTCGTTCCGGTAAGGCCCGACGATCATCGAACAGCCGGACGTGCCGAACAGGGGATTGTCGGAACCGATGAAAATTTGGACTCCTTCGGCCCGGTCCGCAAGGGAAAGAAGCTTGAGCAGGGTTTCTTTCGTTTCCAGCGCCTCGAACAGCGTGCGGATGGTTTCGAGGTCGGCGAGCCCTTGCACGTCGCCCAAGAGGTTCGATTGGCCGCGCACGATCAAGGTGCCGCCGCTTTCGCCGCCGGCCCAGGTGGCGAGGCCGCGCTTGACCACGCTCCGGGTCAATTCGTCGATCTGGGTGCGATGGCTTTCGAGTTCGGCCATGATCTCGTCGTAAGCCTCGGCGATGGTGCGGCCGACCAGGCGGGCGCTGAGGTAGTTGGTCGCCTGCACCAGGGCGGACGGCGGCAACCCGGGCGGGATTTCGATGATCCGGTTTTCGACCAGGCCGTTTTCCGTCACCAGCACCACCAGCGCGCGGCCGGGGTTGAGGCTGATGAATTCGATGTGCTTGAGGGGCGATTCCGTTTTGGGCACCATCACCACGCCCGCGCAGCGCGACAGGCCTGACAGCGTCGTCGACGCCCGCTCCAGCAACACCTCGGCGTTGCCGCCGGTGGCGGCGAGCCGGCTGTCGAGGTCGCGGCGTTCGTCCTGGGTCAGCTCGCCCACTTCCAACAGCCCGTCGACGAAGAGCTTCATTCCGGCTTCGGTCGGCAGCCGTCCGGCCGAGGTATGGGGCGCGAACAAGAGGCCCATCTCCTCCAGATCCGCCATCACGTTGCGGATGGTGGCGGGCGACAGCGCGAGGCCGAGCCGGCGCGCGAGCGTGCGCGAGCCGACCGGTTCGCCGCTTTCGAGGTAGGACTCGACGATGCGGCGGAAAACCTCGCGCGAGCGGTCGTTGAGTTCGGTGATCATGACATTCGAAAAATCGCGTCAATCCGGGGAAAAATGTAATCGCGGGGCCGGGCATCGTCAACGAAGATGGCCCTTTGACGGGAGGGGTTCGGAAGGCTAGCTTGCGCGGCGTCTTCCACCGGGAACCACCGTCATGCGCCCGTCCGGCCGCGCCGCCGACCAGCTTCGCGACATCCGCCTCGATCCCGACGTCAGCAAGCACGCCGAGGGCTCCTGCCTCGCCCGCTTCGGCGACACCCACGTGCTGTGCACCGCGTCCGTCGACGACAAGGTGCCGGGCTGGATGCGTGGCTCGGGCCGCGGCTGGGTCACCGCCGAGTACGGCATGCTGCCGCGCTCGACCAACACCCGCACCGAACGCGAGGCGGCCAAGGGCCGCCAATCGGGCCGCACCCAGGAAATCCAGCGCCTGATCGGGCGATCTTTGCGCGCCGTGACCGACCTTGCCCAGCTCGGCGAGATTCAAGTGAAGATCGACTGCGACGTGATTCAAGCCGACGGCGGAACGCGCACCGCCGCCATTACCGGCTCCTACGTCGCGCTGCATCGCGCGTTCGCGCGGCTGCAATCGTTGGGCATGATCAAGACGATTCCGCTCGTCGATCAGGTCGCCGCCGTGTCGTGCGGCATTTGCCGGGGCACGGCCGTGCTCGATCTCGACTACGCCGAGGACAGCGGCGCCGAGGCCGACGCCAACTTCGTTTTCACCGGCAAGGGCGGCATCGTCGAAATCCAGGGCACCGCCGAGGCCGCGCCCTTCACCGAGGTGCAGTTCGGCGACCTGGTGCGCCTCGCGCGCAAGGGGGTGGCCGAATTGCTCGCCCATCAGCGGCGCGCGCTCGGGCTTTGACGCGATGGCGCGGCGTTTTGCCGGCGGCCCACTCGTGATCGCCAGCCACAATCCGGGCAAGGCGCGCGAAATCGCCGACTTGCTCGCGCCGTTCGGCGTCCAGGTGACAAGCGTGGCCGCCCTCGGACTGCCCGAACCCGAGGAAACCGGAACCACCTTCGCCGACAACGCGCGCTTGAAGGCGCTCGCGGCGGCGAAGGGATCGGGTCTGCTGGCGCTCGCCGACGATTCGGGATTGGAGGTGCGCGCGCTCGGCGGCCGGCCGGGCGTGCAATCGGCAAGGCTGGCCGGGCCCGACAAGGATTTCGCGCTGGCCATGCGCCTGATCGAGGGCGAGCTCAAAGGCGCCACCGACCGTCGCGCCAACTTCGCCTGCGCGCTGGCGCTCGGCTGGCCCGACGGCCATTGCGAAGTGTTCGAGGGCCGGGTGGATGGAACCCTGGTCTGGCCGCCGCGCGGCACGCGCGGTTTCGGCTACGACCCCGTCTTCGTCGCCAACGGGCGCTCGATCACCTTCGGCGAAATGGAACCGGGGGAAAAACACGCCATCAGCCACCGCGCCCAAGCTTTCCGCAAACTGGTCGAAGCGTGTTTTGCGCCGCCATTATGACGTCCCGCGCCCACGAAGGTCTCGCCGTCTACGTCCACTGGCCCTATTGCCTCGCCAATTGCCCTTATTGCGATTTCAACAGCCACGTCGCCGAAGCTGTGCCCGAGGGGCGCTGGCGGGACGCCGTCGTTCGCGAACTCGCGCATTACCATGCCGAAACCGGGCGCTTGGGGCACGCGCGCACGATTTTTTTCGGCGGCGGCACGCCATCCCTGATGTCGCCCGAGTCGGCGGGCGCGATCGTCCATGCGGTCAAGCGGCTATGGGGCTTGGCCGACCACGCCGAAATCACGCTCGAAGCCAACCCGACCTCGGTCGAGGCGAAAAAATTCGAGGGATTCCGACGCGCGGGCATCAATCGCGTGTCGATCGGCGTCCAGGCGCTCGACGACGAGGCGCTCCGGTTTCTCGGTCGCAAGCATTCGGCGGCCGAGGCGCTGCGCGCGCTGGAAACGGCGGCCGCGATCTTCCCGCGCTTTTCCTTCGATCTCATCTACGCGCGGCCCGGCCAGACCGTCGCCGGATGGCGCCGGGAATTGGGGCGCGCGCTCCGCTTCGCCCGCGGCCATCTTTCGCTCTACCAACTGACGATCGAACCGGGCACCCTCTTTCACCGCGATCGCGTCCTCGCCGCCGACGAGGACGCCGCCGCCGATCTCTTCGAGGCAACCCAGGAAATGACGCGCGCCGCCGGCCTGCATCCTTACGAGATTTCCAATCATGCTAAACCCGGCGCCGAATGCCGCCATAACCTGATCTATTGGCGGGGCGGTTGTTACGTCGGCGTCGGTCCCGGCGCGCACGGGCGCATGGCATCTTCGGACGGCACGGCCGTCGCCACCCACCAGATTCACGACCCGGCCGGATGGCTCGCGGCGGTCGAAAAGGTCGGCCACGGCACCGGCAAGCGCCAGCGGCTGACTCCGGAAAAACGCCGCGAGGAACTGCTGCTCGCGAGCCTGCGGCTCAGCGAGGGCGTCGGCCGCGCGCGGTTCCGCGCGCAGACCGGGACGGACGTTCTCGCCGTCGTCGACCGGGCGGCGTTGATGCGATTGACCGACGGCGGCTTTCTCGAATGCGACGAGCACCGCCTGCGCGCGACCGCCGCCGGGCGGCAACGGCTCAACGCCATTCTGGCGTCGCTGCTGCCCGCGCGTTGATTCAGTTCCTGAAGGATTCCGGCGCCGGGCTGACGACGCGGGTGCCGTTGGCGAGCACTTGCAGCACCGCGAGCCCGCGTTCGTTGCCGCCGTCCGGGCGCAGACGGAAAATTCCGTCGCTGCCGGCGAAACCCGAGCTTTGCATCAGCGCGGCGGGCGAGAAATTGGCGCCCTTCTCGCCGCGCGCCAAAACCGCGGCGAGCGCGCCAGCGTCGTAGGCAAGCGTCGCCAGCCGGGGCGGCGCCACGCCGAACGCCTGGCGGTAACGCTGCTCGAAAGAGGCCCGGGTCTGCGGCGGCGGCGCCGGGTACCAGCCGCCGACCAGCGCCGGTTCCGCGCCCAACTGCGCCTGGTCCCATCGCCCGGTGCCGAGCATGCGGATTTTCGCCGGGTCGATGTCGAAGAACGGCAGCAGCGCGGCGATCGCCTGCAGGCGCTGTCCGCCGTCGGGCAGCAGCAAGGCGTCGAACGGCAATTCGCCCAGGGTTTGCATCCGTTCCAGGCGCGCCAGCGCGCGCTTGGATATCTCGTCGTCGCGGCCTTCCAGTTCTTTCTTCTGCGCGAGCAGCGTCTGGCGGCGCGCGTCGTAGTTGGCGAAGCGGCGGATCAAATCGGAAAAATCGGTCGCGTTCGGATCGTAGAACTGCACTTGCGTCACCACCGCGTTGCCGTCGGCGGCCGCCTGGCGCAGCGCGGCGACGACCACGCGGCCGTAGTCGTTGTCGGGCGCGAGCGCGGCGAAGCGGACGAAGCCGCGCGCGCGGGCGTAGCCGACGACCCGGCGCACCTCGTATTCGGGCTGAAAGCCGAGGATGTAGGCGCCGTCGCCGGCGGCAGCGCGGTCGGAGGAAAACGCCACCACCTGTACCCGCGCGACGCGCGCCACCGGCGCAACCGCCCGCACGCTTTGCGCCAGCAGCGGCCCGAGAATTAACTGCGCGCCGTCGGCGATCGCTTCCTGGGCCGCACGTTGCGCGCTTTCGAGCGAATCGCCGGTACCGTGAACAACGATCTCGAATTTTTCGTCGGCCCAATCGAACAGCGCCATTTGCGCCGCGTTCAGCATGGCTTGGCCGAGCGCCGCGTTCGCGCCGGCGAGCGGCACCAGAAGCCCGACCCGGACCGCGCCCGGAATCGGCGGCGGCGGCGCGACGGCGGGAGCCTCGGGCGCGGCTTCGCCCGGCTGGCCCGGCGCGGTCGGC